>Ga0207747_1001709_pt1 | contig 14239 bp, 13 predicted proteins | sample HigsolmetaGSP11D_FD_184839 | JGI IMG/M metagenome (GOLD analysis project Ga0207747, IMG submission 184839) | High solid enriched microbial communities from the Joint BioEnergy Institute, USA - SP1-1-D (SPAdes) | ecosystem: Engineered > Bioreactor > SSF (Solid state fermentation) > Aerobic >...
TCTTGAACATCCGGGGCAACAGCTACCGGATGAAAGGGAAGTTGCCGCTTCCCTCGAGTACAGCTGGGTCACAGGTGGGTCAATTTTAAATTGGCGCTAGTGGGTCAATTTAAATTCGGCCTTGACAAAGACATAAGAAATACTAAGCTGCCACCTGCGTCCTAAAGGACTTGGCGCCAGCCAAGTATTTCTTTATCATTTTGGCTCGTTGGCGGAGTCGAGGCGGTCGATGATGCGCGATAGCCGGGCAAAACCGCCTCCAGACGAAAGCTCGGGAGCCTATACAGGACTTCGGGCCCCATGCGGCGAATGTAGGGTTAGACACGCTGCATAGGAGGAGGTTGCGGCATTGCGCTCAGAGCAGGAAATGATGGATTTGTTGATCGGTTTCGCGCAGCATGATCCGAGGATTCGTCTGGTTATGATGGAGGATTCGCGCACGAACCCGAATATCGCGCCAGACCATTTCCAGGATTACGACATATCGTATTTCGTGACGGACATGGAATCGTTCAAGGCGAATGATGCGTGGTTGGATGTGTTTGGCGAGCGGCTCATGATGCAGAATCCGGAGGATACGGTGCTGTTCCCGCCGGGGCTGGGCGGCTGGTTTTCGTACCTCATGCTTTTCAAGGATGGCGTGAAGGTGGACCTGAAGCTGGTTCCTGTTCAGGAGGTGGAGGATTATTTCGCGAAGTCGGACGGTCTCGTCCGAGTGCTATTGGACAAAGATACGCTGGTCCAGCATGGAGTGGTCCCGACCGATCGCCGCTATTGGATTCGCAAGCCAACTGCGCGAGAATACGATGATTGCTGCAATGAGTTCTGGTAGGTGACAACCTACGTCGTAAATGGGCTGGCGAGACGGGAGTTCCTGTATGCGGCTGATCACTTGCATGGCATCGTACGGCCGAATCTGCTCAGGATGATGGGATGGAAGATCGGATCGGAGCAAGGGTTCAACTTCAGTCAGGGAAGAATGATAAGTTTATCGACCGTTATCTTCCATCAGCGGATTGGAGCAACCTCCTGTTCACCTACTCGATGAACGGCTATACAGAAATGTGGCAGTCTCTGTTCACATGCTGCGAGTTGTTCCGAACCTATTCGAAAGCCGTCAGCGCAAATCTCGGATACCCGTATCCGGATTACGATGAAGCTATAACCGGATACATGAATCAGATTTATACATCGTTTGGTCGCAACCAATAAGGCATGATTAGGCTGGCCGTGGGCCAGAATCATGCCTTTTTTCCTGAGGCTGCCGAGTGCTGTGATCGACCGGTGCTCCTCTAACGGACATGAGGAGACTGTCTATTTAATGTTTATAAGTTGGTTCGACTAAACGTGTAATGCCTTCAGATCAATTTTTATGACTTGAAAACATTGAAGCAAAAAATAATCGATCTGAAGCCACCTCACACCTCAAAAATCCAAACTGAACACAACTATCCACAATTAATAGACAGTCTCGCTGTGTCCGTTAGAATGCCAGGACCATAAAAATATGAAAAAATATGTCCATTAGTGTCTCATGATGTCCGTTAGAAACGGAGGCACATGTTTGAGGTTCGCCGGAACCATGTCAAACCTCGCCCATAGTATGTCTGAGGCACGTAAGACCAGCCCCCGGGGCTTGCCCAAGGTCCGTTTGAAGCACTCAAGATCCGGCCTGAGGTCGTGGCATAAGGCTCGATTGCGGCTCGCAAACCCCGGCCCGGGTCTCACCCATAGTTGTCTGAGACCAGCCAGTGCCACTCCTGGCATCAGGCAGAACACCGTCGCCGAGACAGGGGGGTTACATCGGAGAGCTGGTGGCGACCGCATTTCATCGAGCGATGGATCTACAGCGTTGTAGCTGTGTTACATCGGAGAGCTGGCGGCGATCCTATGGCTTGTGCGTCTCGACAACGGCCAAAGCAAAAAAAAGCTGATCATAAAGAATATTCAGACGATTAACAGACTTTATAATACCTCGAACAAAGCCGAACTATTTTCTATCATTAAATATTGATCGTTCGGTTTTAGAGGTTGACACCCTATGTTATGTATTGATAAACTATCCATGTTGAATGAAAAAGGCTAACAAAATCGGGTGTGCAAGATGTTGGAAAGTGCCGCAGGAGCAAGCTGAAAGCTGCACCGGCGGTCTCGATGAACTTATCATAGATGAACGAAAGAAGGTTAATGCGATGTCTGCTTTGGTCGGTGTCATCATGGGCAGTACCTCCGATTGGGAGGCGATGAAGCATGCTTGCGGCGTGCTGGACGAGCTCGGCATTCCTTATGAGAAGAAGGTCGTATCCGCTCATCGCACGCCGGATCTGATGTTCGAATATGCGGAGACGGCGGTCGAGAGGGGGCTGCGCGTGATCGTGGCGGGTGCCGGGGGAGCGGCGCATCTGCCGGGTATGGTGGCTGCAAAGACGGTTTTGCCGGTGATCGGTGTGCCGGTGAAATCATCGACTCTGAACGGACTGGATTCGCTTCTGTCGATTGTGCAGATGCCTGGCGGCGTGCCGGTGGCGACGGTGGCGATCGGCAAGGCAGGGGCGACGAACGCAGGGCTGCTCGCAGCACAAATCATCGGCAGCACTGACAAGGAAGTTCAGCAGAGGCTGAAGGCGTGGCGCGAGAACATGAAACAGAAGGTGCTTGCGGTCAGCGATTCATTGGGAGCGGAGGAGTAAGCGTTGAGTCTGGACGCGAACAAGTCCGTCGGGAGCCTTACGGAGAAGAGTGGAGCAGAACTGAACGGTACCAGAGAGAAAGAGCTCATAGAGAGCAAGATCGAAGAGACCCATATGATAAAGAACGAGAGCATAGAGAACCATATCGATGAGAACGGGACGACAGAAAACGGTGGAAAACATGAACCTCGAGAAAAGAAATGATTCGAAGAGCCATCTTGCAGTCAAGCCAGTCAGGCGAATATTGACGGGTTCAACGATTGGCGTACTGGGCGGCGGACAGCTTGGACGCATGCTGGCGCTCGCCGGCAGGGCGATGGGCTACCGCTTCGTGACGCTTGACCCGACGCCGGATGCGCCTTGCGGCCAGGTGGCAGACAGGCAGATCACGGCGCGCTATGACGATCGGGATGCGGCACGTGAACTGGCCAGATTGTCGGATGTGATCACTTACGAGTTCGAGAATGTCGACGCGGGCGTAGCGGCGATGCTGATGGAAGAATCGTATGTGCCACAAGGCAGCGAACTGCTGTACACGACGCAGCACCGGCTGCGCGAGAAGAGAGCGGTCGAGGCGGCAGGCGTGCCGGTTGCGCCATATGCGCCGATCACAAGTCTCGACGACCTTGAACGGGAGGCGGCCAGATTGGGTTTGCCTTGCGTGCTGAAGACGGCAACGGGCGGATACGACGGCAAAGGACAATATGTCATCCGCGAACGGAGTCAACTCGCTGAAGCGTATGAGACGCTGTCGAAAGCAGGCTGCGAGCTTGTGCTGGAGCAGTTCATTCGCTTCGACAAGGAAATCTCGGTGATCGCCGCACGTTCGCCAAGCGGAGAAATTGTCACTTTCCCGCCTGCAGAAAATATCCATGTCAATAATATCCTGCACTTGTCGATTGTTCCTGCTCGCATTTCCCGGGAAATTGTCGAGCAGGCCAGGCGCATGGCGTTGAATATCGCGGAGTCGCTGAAGGTCGTCGGTTTGATCGCGGTTGAGATGTTCCTGACCGCAGACGGCAAGCTCTACGTCAATGAACTGGCACCGCGTCCGCACAATTCCGGCCATTATACGATGGAAGCTTGTCGAACGTCCCAGTTCGAGCAGCATGTGCGGGCGATCTGCGACCTGCCGCTGACTTCGACCGAGCTGCTGACGCCGGTTGTGATGGTCAATGTGCTGGGCGAGCACTTGCCGCCGCTCCTGGATTGGATAGCGGCAGGCGGCGAGGCTGAGCTGGATCGCACGCATGGCATTACGGCGAAGGTGCATCTGTATGGCAAGGCCGAGGCGAAGAAAGGGCGCAAGCTGGGGCATGTGAACTTGCTCACCGACGATGTCGAACGAGCGCTCGCCTGGGTGGAACAGTCCCCGATCTGGCGCAGATGAAGGGACACCCGGCAGGCATGTCGGGTGCCGCAGTTCATCAGACGATGCAAGGTGTCAAGATCATTCGCCCGGGCAGTTCGCAGACCGCACGCTGCATATACCGCATAGCGCCAGACGAATAAACGAACAATATGACCGTTACGGATTGATAGAGACAGAGATTGGACGACTGGCCGAATCAACCCTGGCCAGTCTGATCCGTTTCATATAATCATGAACCTGGAGGAACCGCACAATGATCCAACGTTACACCAGACCAGAGATGGCGGCGATATGGACAGAAGAGAACAAGTTCAAGGCATGGCTGGAGGTGGAACTCTGCTCCTGCGAAGCCTGGGCTGAGCTGGGTGTCATCCCGCGGGAGGATGTCGAGAAGCTGCGCAAGAATGCCAGCTTCAACATCGATCGCATCTACGAGATTGAGCAGGAGACGCGGCACGACGTGATCGCCTTCACGCGGGCCGTATCGGAGACGCTGGGCGAGGAGCGCAAGTGGGTGCACTATGGCCTCACCTCGACAGACGTGGTCGACACGGCGAACGGCTATCTGCTGAAGCAGGCCAACGCGATTCTCGAGAAGGACATCCTGAACTTCATCGACATCCTGCGCTCGCAGGCGGTCAAGTACAAGGACACGGTTATGATGGGCCGCACGCACGGCGTGCATGCGGAGCCGACAACTTTCGGCCTGAAGCTGGCGCTCTGGTACGAGGAGATGAAGCGCAATCTCGAGCGTTTCAGACATGCGGCAGACGGCGTGCAGTTCGGCAAGATCTCCGGCGCAGTCGGCACGTACGCGAACATCGATCCGCGCGTTGAGGAGTACGTCTGCCGCAAGCTCGGCATCAAGCCGGCACCGATCTCGACGCAGACGCTGCAGCGCGACCGGCATGCCGAATACATGGCGACGCTGGCGCTGATCGCAACCTCGCTCGACAAGTTTGCGACGGAGATCCGCGCGCTGCAGAAGAGCGAGTTCCGAGAAGTGGAGGAACCGTTCGCCAAGGGTCAGAAGGGCTCGTCGGCAATGCCGCACAAGCGCAACCCGATCGGCTGCGAGAACATTTCCGGCCTGGCGCGGGTTATCCGCGGCCATATGATCTCGGCATACGAGAATGTGCCGCTCTGGCATGAACGGGACATCTCGCACTCGTCCGTCGAACGGGTGATCCTGCCGGATGCGACGCAACTCCTGAACTACATGCTCAACCGTCTCGGCCACATCATCAAGAACCTGACGGTATTCCCGGAGAACATGAAGCGCAACCTCGAGCGGACATTCGGCCTGCCGTTCTCCGGCCGCGTCATGACGAAGCTGATCGACAAGGGCATGAGCCGCGAGCAAGCGTATGACACGGTGCAACCCCGCGCGATGCAAGCTTGGGAAGAACAGCGTTCCTTCCGCGACATTCTCGAGTCCGATCCGGTCATCACGGAGCATCTGACGAAGGAAGAGCTCGACGATTGCTTCAATCCGAGCTGGCATCTGAAGCATGTGGACACGATATTCCGCCGTTTGGAACTGATCTGAACGATATAAACCTGTAACGGACACCAGAGACACTCATCGTGTGAAATGGAGCGATTTCTGTTTCTAAGGGACAGGTAAGACCTAATTTGTGACAAGGCGAAGATGTTTATCGCTGAAATGATCCAATAGCGTCTCTCCTGTCCGTTAGAGGTTCATCAAGCTGAATTAGTGCTCAATAGTGTCATCTGTGTCCGTTAGAAGGGTCAATAAACTGCGTTACCAATACCATCGACAAGGGATGAGAGCATGTCGACTAAAGCAATCTCGACCGCGCAGCCGTATGTGAACGCTCCGCTCGCATACAAGGGCAAAGTGCGGGAAATGTATGATCTGGGCGAGCGCTACCTGATCGCGGTGACGGACCGCATCTCGGCCTTCGACTTTATCCTCGAGCCTGCGGTGCCGGACAAGGGCAATGTGCTCAACCTCGTCAGCAAGTTCTGGTTCGAGCAGACGGCGGGTCTCATGCCGAACCATGTGGTACACTGCGATGTGACGAAACTGGAAGGCATCATCCGCGACCCGGAAGTGATGAAGAACCGCATCATGGTGGCGAAGAAGGCCGAGCGGATCGACATCGAATGCATCGTCCGCGGCTATGTGACCGGCGGAGGTTGGAGGCAATATGTGAAGAGCGGCGAGATTAACGGCATTAAGCTTCCCGCGGGTTTGCGCAAGAACGAGAGGCTGCCCGAGCCGATCTTCACGCCATCGGCGAAGAACGACGTCGGCCACGACGAGGACATCCCGATCGAACGGATGAAGGAGATCGTTGGAGCCGAGCTGACGGACAAGCTGCAGGCGCGCAGCCTGGAGCTGTACCGCTTCGCACGCGACTACTGCGAGCAGCATGGCATCATCCTCGCTGACACGAAGTTTGAGTTCGGGCTCCTGGACGGCGAGATCATCCTGATCGACGAGATCTTCACGCCGGATTCCTCACGCTACTGGGCAGTGGAGAATTATGCGCTGGATACCGACATCGACAGCATGGACAAGGAGCCGGTGCGCACCTATCTGGCGAACTCGGACTGGGACAAGGTTTCGGCGCCTGCGCCGCTCCCGCCGCATGTGGTGGAGGAGACATCTGCCCGGTACCGGGAGATTCTGCGGCGCCTGACGGGTATTACGCTCGGATGAATTTGCAACGATATGAATGTTAGGTAAACGTTGGCATGAGTGTTGATGGGGTCTTTTTATTTCCTTCCATATCATGATTTATCACTATTAAGAATCAGGGGGCACCTGTCCATGTTCAAAGCGACTGTCTATGTGACGATTAAGCAAAACGTTCTTGATCCGCAAGGGAAGGCTGTGCAAGGCGCACTTCACTCCATGGGCTTCGATGAAGTAGAGTCGGTCCGCATCGGCAAGTATATGGAACTGAACCTGAATACAAGCGACCGTCAAGCAGCGGAGGAAAGAGTCAGGGCGATGTGCGAGGAACTGCTGGCCAACACGGTGATCGAGGATTACCGTTTCGAACTGGTAGAGGCATAATTCAAGATCGGCGCAACGGTCAGGAAGCCGGACGGTCTGGGGCATGGATGAACGATGGCCGGGCCGGCAAGGCTTCACGTCGGAAATCAAGCGATCAAACTAACGAAAGGAAGAGTGCTCCATGAACTTTGCCGTGCTTGTGTTCCCCGGCTCGAACTGTGATATCGACTGCTACAAGGCGGTCGAGCAGACGATCGGGCAACAGGTAGACTATGTGTTCCATACGGAGACCGATCTGTCCAAGTATGATGCGATTATGATTCCCGGAGGATTCTCTTACGGCGACTATCTGCGGAGCGGCGCGATCGCCAGATTCGCTCCTGTGATGAGCGAAGTGCAGAAGGCGGCCGAAGCTGGCAAATACGTGATCGGCATCTGCAACGGCTTCCAGATCCTGCTTGAGAGCGGGCTCCTGCCAGGCGCGATGCGGCGCAACGAGTCGCTGAAGTTCCGCTGCCATCAGACCAAGCTGCGCGTGGAGAACAACGCGACGCCGTTCACCCGCGATTATGAGATCGGTGAAATGATCGACATCCCGATCGCGCACGGCGAAGGCAACTACTACTGCGACGAGGCGACGCTGGCGAAGCTTAGAGCGGAGAACCGGATCGTTTTCCGCTATGCGGGGGAAAATCCGAACGGCTCCGTGGACGACATCGCGGGAATCTGCAACGAACGAGGCAATGTGGTCGGCATGATGCCGCATCCGGAGCGGGCGATCGACAAGTTGCTCGGTTCGGAGGACGGCAAGAGGATGTTCACATCCGTATTAAACGCTTGGAGGGAGAAACATGGCGCAGCAAGTGTCCGCTAAGGAACCGACGGCGCAGCAGATCGCCGAACAGAAAATCTATAAGCAAATGGGTGTAACCGACGACGAGTATTCGAAGATCTGCGGTTTCCTCGGGCGGAAGCCGAACTATACGGAGATCGGCGTGTTCAGCGTCATGTGGTCCGAGCATTGTTCCTATAAAAATTCGAAGCCGCAACTGCGCAAATTCCCGACGAAGGGGCCGCGGGTGCTCGTAGGACCAGGGGAAGGCGCAGGCGTCGTCGATATCGGCGACAATCTGGCGGTATGCTTCAAGATCGAGAGCCATAACCACCCGTCGGCGATCGAGCCGTACCAGGGCGCGGCTACAGGCGTCGGCGGCATCATCCGCGACATCTTCTCGATGGGCGCCCGTCCGGTGGCGCTGCTCAACTCGCTGCGCTTCGGCAAGCTGACGAACGATCGCGTGAAGTATCTGTTCGAGAACGTTGTTGCCGGCATCGCCGGTTACGGCAACTGCGTCGGCATCCCGACGGTTGGCGGCGAAGTGATGTTCGACGAGAGCTATGAAGGCAACCCGCTCGTCAATGCGATGTGCGTCGGGCTGATCGAGCATGACAAGATCCAGAAGGGCGTGGCCCAGGGCATCGGCAACCCGGTGTTCTACGTCGGTCCGGCAACCGGACGCGACGGCATCCATGGCGCGACCTTCGCGTCGGAGGAGCTGACGGAGGAGTCGGAAGCGAAGCGTCCTGCCGTACAGGTCGGCGACCCGTTCATGGAGAAGCTCGTCATGGAAGCTTGCCTCGAACTGATCAGCTCCGGCATCGTCATCGGCATCCAGGACATGGGCGCAGCCGGACTCACCTGCTCCAGCTCGGAGATGGCGAGCAAGGCAGGCAACGGCATGGAGCTCAACCTCGACCTGGTACCGCAGCGCGAAACGGGCATGACGGCGTATGAGATGATGCTGTCGGAGTCGCAGGAGCGCATGCTGTTCGTCGTCGAGCCGGACAAGGAAGAGCAGGCCAAGGCGATCTTCGAACGTTGGGGACTGCACTGTGTGAACGTCGGCCGCGTAACCGACGACGGCCGTCTCCGCCTGATCAAGGACGGCGATGTCGTCGGCGACATTCCGGTACGCGCGCTGGTAGACGAGTGTCCGGTGTATCACAAGCCGTCGCGCATTCCGGAGTATTATGTGAGGAATGCTTCGGTGGACACGACCCGCTATCCGGAGGTTGTGGATGTGCAGGATGCGCTGCTCAGGCTGCTCGCGTCCCCGTCGATCGCCAGCAAGGAGTGGGTGTATAACCAATACGACTATATGGTGCGGACGAGCACGGCCGTATGGCCGGGTTCCGATGCAGCCGTCGTAACGGTGCCAGGTACGCGTAAAGCGATCGCGATGACGACGGATTGCAACGGTCGCTACGTGTACCTCGATCCGGAGGTTGGCGGCAAGATCGCGCTCGCGGAAGCGGCGCGCAACGTTGTCTGCTCCGGCGCAGAGCCGCTGGCGATCACGGACAACCTGAACTTCGGCAGTCCGGAGAAGCCGGAGGTGTTCTGGCAGCTGGAGAAGGCGGTTGACGGCATCAGCGAGGCATGCGAGAAGTTCGGCACGCCGGTCATCGGCGGCAATGTCTCCCTGTACAACGAAAATTCGAAAGGCGCCATCTATCCGACGCCGGTGATCGGCATGGTTGGATTGGTGCATGATCTTGATCATATTACGACGCAAGGCTTCAAGGCAGAAGGAGACGTCATCTTCCTGCTCGGCGAGACGAAGGCGGAGCTCGGCGGCAGTGAATTCCAGTATGTGATCCACGGCGTAACGGAAGGCCGTCCGCCGATGATCGACCTGGATGTCGAGAAACGCATGCTGGACGCGGTGCTGGCTGCGATCCAGGCGGGACTGGTCGCTTCAGCGCATGACCTGTCCGACGGCGGACTCGCCGTTGCTCTGGCTGAGAGCTGCATCAGCGGCGGCCTGGGCGCAGAGGTGGAGATCACTACAGATCTGCGCACGGACTTCGCGCTGTTCAGCGAGAGCCAATCGCGCGTGATCCTGTCGGCGAAACCGGACAAGGCGGATGAGCTGGAGCAGGCTGTGCGGGCAGCAGGCGTACCTGTTGCAAGAATCGGAACGGTGAGAGGAAACGATCTGACGATTGGAGTGAACGGCCGCCAGGCGGTGAACGCTCCTGTCAAGCAGCTAGCTCAAGTCTGGAAGGATGCGATCCCATGTTTAATGAAATAAACGGAGCTGGAGGGGTGAAGGGGGCGGCTCGCGGCCGCACCCTCTGGTCCGGGAATTTCTACAACGAAGGCGTCGTTAACGATCATGACTTCTTCGTCGACAAACTGCGCGAGGAGTGCGGCGTATTCGGCGTGTTCGGACATCCGGAAGCCGCCCATCTCGCTTACTACGGGCTTCATGCGCTGCAGCATCGCGGTCAGGAGAGCGCCGGCATCTGCGTTTCGGACGGGACGGAGTTCCACTACCACCGCGATATGGGGCTGGTGAAGGAAATCTTCAACACCGAGATCATGAGCGGACTGCAAGGTGCGATGGGCATCGCGCACGTCCGCTATTCGACGTCGGGCGAGAGCAAGATCGCCAACGCCCAGCCGCTCGTGTTCAAGTATCGCGAAGGGGATCTGGCGATCGCCACGAACGGCAACCTTGTCAATGCGGTGGAGCTTCGCAAGCGTCTGGAGCGCCAGGGGTCGATCTTCCAGACGTCGAGCGACACCGAGGTCGTGGCGCATCTGATCGCCCGCTCGCAGCATGACGACATCGTGGACGCGGTGCGCGAGGCGCTGCAGCAGGTGGATGGCGCTTACGCCTTCCTGTTCCTGACGCGCGACAAGCTGATCTCGGCCAACGATCCGCATGGTCTGCGGCCATTTGTTCTGGGCAAGCTGGGCGACTCGTATGTGTTCGCCTCCGAGACGTGCGCGTTTGATGCGGTCGGCGCGGAGTATGTGCGTGACATCGAACCCGGCGAGCTGATCGTGCTGGAGCTGGGCAAGCAGGAGATGCGCACCGAGCGTTTCGCGCCGGAGAAGCGGCGTGCGGTGTGCGCGATGGAGTTCATCTATTTTGCAAGGCCGGATTCGGATATCGACTCGGTAAACATCCACTCGGCACGCAAGCGGATGGGGCGGCAGTTGGCAATGGAATCGTTCATCGACGCCGATGTGGTGACCGGCGTGCCGGATTCGAGCATCTCGGCGGCGATCGGCTACGCGGAGCAGACGGGCATCCCGTACGAGCTCGGGCTGATCAAGAACCGCTACATGGGGCGGACGTTCATCCAGCCGAGCCAGGCACTGCGCGAGCAGGGCGTGAAGATGAAGCTGAGCGCCGTGCGCAAGGTCGTCGAAGGCAAACGGGTCGTCATGATCGACGACTCGATCGTGCGCGGCACGACTTCGCTGCGCATCGTCAACCTGCTGCGCGAGGCGGGAGCGAAGGAAGTGCATGTGCGCATTTCTTCGCCGCCTTTCATGAACCCTTGCTTCTACGGGATCGACACGCCTGACCGCAAGGAGCTGATCGCCGCGCAGAAGTCGGTGGAAGAGATCCGGCAGGCGATCAACGCGGATTCGCTGCATTTCCTGAGCCATGAAGGGCTCCTGGCAGCGATTGGCCGCGGTGACGGGGCGGAGTTCAACCGCGGCATGTGCACCGCTTGCTTCGACAACCGCTATCCGACGGAGCTGTACGGCCATCGCTCGCTGGTATCGGATGATGTACAGATCATCTCGGACAAGTCGCCGAAGCTGGAGGTTCGTACGGAGCAATCGGCTTTTGTGAAAGCTTGAGCTTGACAGAGGTGTGACAGAGGGACGGGGGTATTGTACGTTGGTAACGGAATGCAGCGCTGCTGTATGTGATCCAATAAGCCGTTTCGTCAGGCCAGCGGAACGAGATGCCGTTATTTGATGGTTTCGAGCGTGATCCCCCGTCCCAAGTGACCCATAACGGCTGTACTGAGACTGTCTATTAATTGTGGATAGTTGTGTTCAGTTTGGATATTTGAGGTGTGAGGTGGCTTCAGATCGATTATTTTTTGCTTCAATGTTCTCAATTCTCAAGTCATAAAAATTGATCTGAAGGCATTACACGTTTAGTCGAACCAACTTATAAACATTAAATAGACAGTCTCGTACATTCCGTTAGCTTCGGGGAAAAGCGGGATTCCCGCCAAATTACTGCACCTGATTCCGTTTATATGTACTGGGCTGAACAATTGAATCCACCAAGCGACAGTCATGCTGATCACAGCAGCCAATAATATTAATCATATTAATGATAGGAGAGAGATCACCCATGTCCGACGCGTACAAACAGGCCGGAGTCGATATCGCCGCCGGCAACGAAGCGGTAGAGCGGATGAAGAAACATGTGAAGCGGACGTTCCGGCCGGAGGTGCTGACCGATCTTGGCGGCTTCGGAGCTCTGTTCAGATTTGATGCGAAGCGTTATGAGGAGCCGGTGCTGGTATCGGGAACGGACGGTGTCGGCACGAAGCTGATGCTGGCGTTTATGATGGACAAGCACGATACGATCGGCATCGACGCGGTTGCCATGTGCGTCAACGACATCGTCGTGCAAGGAGCGGAGCCGCTGTTCTTCCTCGATTACCTGGCATGCGGCAAGGTCGTGCCGGAGAAGATCGAAGCGATCGTCGCCGGCATCTCCGAAGGCTGCGTGCAGGCAGGCTGCGCCCTGATCGGCGGGGAGACGGCGGAGATGCCGGGCATGTACGGCGCGGACGAATATGACATCGCAGGCTTCGCGGTTGGTGTCGTCGACAGGAAAGCGCTGATCGACGGCAGCAGCATCCGGCCTGGCGATGTGGTGATCGGCCTCGCTTCAAGCGGCGTGCACAGCAACGGCTATTCGCTGGTGCGGAAGCTGCTGCTTGAGAAGCAAGGATACAAGCTGTCCGATGTAGTGCCTGAAGTGTCCGGAGACGGACGGACGCTGGGCGAAGTGTTGCTCGAGCCGACGAAGATCTATGTGAAGCCGGCGCTGGCGTTGAAAGAACGCGTGGAGTTGAAGGGGCTGTCGCACATTACCGGCGGCGGCTTCATCGAGAACATCCCGCGCGTGTTGCCTGCTGATGTGGACGTTCAGATCGATTACGGCTCCTGGCCGATCCAGCCGATCTTTAAGCATATGCAAGAGCTGGGTTCGATCAGTAATCGGGATATGTTCACGACGTTTAACATGGGCATCGGCATGGTGATGGTCGTACCAGCAGAGCAGGCAGAGGAAACGCTGGCCGTGGCGCGTGAGCTTGGCGAAACGGCGTATCGCATCGGTACGATCGTGCAGGGCAGCCGCAAAGTGACGTTTAAGGGAGCGGATGTATAGTGAAGCACGTGGATCAGGAGCTCGCTGCGGCGAAGGCGGATGTGGAGCCTGCCGGGGTCGGGACGGCAGGACGCTCTTCCGATTCATCGGGGGCTTACGAGGAACTGGACGTCACCGAATCGGTGGAGCCATCGGAGCATTCGATCGACGCGACGACCTATGCCCAGCCGCGCAAATTCCGCATCGCCGTGTTCGCCTCCGGCAGCGGCTCGAACTTCCAGGCGATCGTGGATGCCGTCCAGCGGCGCGAACTGGATGTCGAGGTGGCGCTGCTCGTCTGTGACAAGCCGCAGGCGAAGGTCGTGCAGCGGGCGTATGCGGCGGGTGTGGCGGCATTTACCTTCCGGCCGAAGGAGTATGCCTCGCGGGAAGCGTATGAAGCGGAGATCGTGCGCGTGCTGGAGGAGCATGAGATTGACCTGATCGTGCTGGCCGGCTATATGCGGCTGGTCACCCGAGTGCTGCTCGAGCCGTATGAGGGGCGCATCATCAATATCCATCCTGCGCTGCTCCCCTCGTTCCCCGGTGTGGACGGGATCGGCGATGCCTTCCGCTATGGGGTGAAGGTGACCGGCGTGACGGTGCATTACGTCGATGATGGCATGGATACCGGACCGATCATCGCCCAGGAGCCTGTCAGGATCGAGCCGGTCGATACGCTGGAGACGCTCGCGGCGAAGATCCATGCTGTGGAGCACAAGCTGTATCCTGAGGTCATCCGCCAGATCAGCGAGGGACGGGTGCGGCTCGAGGGACGGTGTGTGGTGATCGAGTGAATGTATGGTTGAACGTATGAATGACCGATTGCGTGAAGTGTGAATCATTTTTTTTCTTAAGGAGCGAGGTGAGCACCACCTCTATTCCCGCCAACCCGATCGATCCCAAATATTCACTTCTCGTCAAATCCTATCCAAGGGGGCTTTGGATGTCAAAGAAGAAAACATGCGAGAAAGCGAGAAAAACG
>Ga0207747_1001710_pt1 | contig 14229 bp, 17 predicted proteins | sample HigsolmetaGSP11D_FD_184839 | JGI IMG/M metagenome (GOLD analysis project Ga0207747, IMG submission 184839) | High solid enriched microbial communities from the Joint BioEnergy Institute, USA - SP1-1-D (SPAdes) | ecosystem: Engineered > Bioreactor > SSF (Solid state fermentation) > Aerobic >...
TCCCGTTGAACTGTTTTGTCCAACTAGGAGGGTAGTGTATTTGGGGAATGTTGGCAAGTGGTTTTTTGTTTTATAGGACCTGCATAAATTAATTGCCAAACGTTACATTTTTAGTTTGCCATAAACAGTGTAAAAGCTGCTAAGCAGGCAATCCAAAATAGCGGAATTGATCCGGAGCAGATTGATTGTATAATTGGTGCGAATGGTTCTCCATTACAGGCCATTCCGTGCGGAGCTAGTTTATTTCAGCGAGAATTAGGTTTGGGCGATTCAGGGATTCCGTGTTTTGATGTTGATACGACGTGTTATAGTTTCGGATTAGCTTTATTTGTGGCGGCTAATCTTATTCATAATCAAGTCTACAATTGCATCTTAATCATCAGTTCAGATGCTCCAAGTCCAACATTGCCAAAAACTTCTAATGAGGTAAGAGCTCTGTTTGGAGATGGGGCTGCTGCTGCGATTGTCACCAAATCTGCAAAAGATGAAAAAAGCGTTCTTCATTATTTCAAAATGCAAACTTATGGTTCAGGGGCAAATTTGACATGTGTGAAAGGAGGAGGTACGTTAAGACACCCTAATGATCCAAATACGAGAATGGAAGATAATTTGTTTCAGATGGATGGCAGAAAAGTGTTTAGGTATGCAGTTCGTTTGCTTCCTGATTTTTTTCAAGATTTTTTTCTGAAAGTGGTATATGTCAAAGTGATGTTAAATATTTATTCCCTCATCAAACAAGCAAGCATGGAATAGACATTTTTAGAAAGTTTGGATTTCATTCAGAACAAATTGCCTCTCATATTTCTACACATGGGAACTGTATTGCAGCTTCTCTCCCAATGTTATTGTTTGACTATATAGAAGATAACAAGATTAATAGAGGAGATTTAGTGTTATTATTCGGAACTTCCGCCGGTTTATCTATAGGGTGTGTAGCCTTAACATATTAAAACAATACAGTGAATATTTTTTTGGATGTGATGATATTCATGTTTAAAAGCTTAGGTAAGATGACATATGTCTATCGCTGGATTATATTAGCTTTATGGGGAATCGCTTCATTTTTACTTATTTTATATGCATTTAAACTCCCGGATGTGCTCAGTGGCGATGGGTTTGAGATGAAAGGTTCTTATGCAAAAGTCCAAAAAATAGCGAAAGAGGAATTTAATCTTCCTAATAATAGCGTTATTGTTTTATTCGAAAAGGAAGAAAAAGTAAAGGAGGAGGCGTTTAGGCAGTTTATACTAAAAAAGCTGGAAAGTGTTCAAAATGTAGAGGGATTAGTTAGTCTTATATCTCCTTATGATCAAGAAGGGCAGTTAAAAGGCAGTGTAGCATTTGCTGTTTTGGGATTTGATCGGGAATTTAACGATATGGGGGATATACTCAATGAGTTAAAGATGAAGTTAAAAAGTGAGGATGGAATTCATATTCGTTTGACAGGACCGGCATTGATTAATGAGGATATGAATAAGGCAAGTCAAGAAGATTTGAAGAAAGCAGAAATGATTGGAATCCCGATTGCTTTAATTGTTTTATTAATCGCATTTGGGAGTTTTGTCGCGGCATCTGTTCCGATTGTGATTGGCTTACTTGCTGTTGGTTGTTCGATGGGAACTTTGTATTTCATCGGTCAGCAGAAAGAGTTATCCATCTTTACATTGAATATTGTTCCGATGATTGGATTGGCTTTAGGAATTGATTTTGCTTTGTTATTTATCAGTCGTTTTCGGGAAGAGCTAAAATCTAGGGATGTAAAGGAAGCAATTGTTGTTACAGCGCAAACTGCGGGGAGAGCTATCTTATTTTCGGCTTTATGCGTGATTTTAGGGTTAGCTAGCATGTTAGTTATTGATGTTGAAATTTTTAAGACAGTGGCCATCAGCGGAGCAGTGATTGTCATCTTCTCATTAGTCATAGCGCTGACATTTCTGCCTGCTCTTTTATCTGTAATAGGAAGAAATATTAACAAATTACAGGTTCTCGAGATTAAAGGAAGCGGAGAGGGTGTATGGCATCGATTTTCTAAGTTTGTCATGAATCGAGCAGGGATATTGTCGTTGATTAGCTTTGGAATTTTGCTTTTCTGTTCAATCCCTATTTCTAAGATGAAACTGAGCATCCCTGATGCTACAGCGCTTCCAAAGGAATATGATACTAGGATAGCGTACGAAATTTACGAAAAAGAATTTTTGGGTGAAAATCATTCGGAAGTGCTAATGATCGTTCGCACGAAAGAAAATGATATACTTGAAAAAGAATCTCTTAGACAGCTGGAAAATTTGTTGCAAGATTTAAAGAAGGAAGAGATCGTGGCAAGTGTTGATTCTATCTTTTCAATCATGGGAGATTTACATTACCAACAACTTTATATGCTTCTGCACAATGATGAAACGAAGAAAAAAATAGCTCCTTTCATTAATAAATTAGTGAAAGGTAATCAAACGATTTTTACTGTTCATTTAAATGTTGATTTTGATTCGGAAGAAGCAAAAGAGTTTGCGAAGCGCTGGGAAAAAAATGACGGTCAGATTGAAGTGTTATTGGGAGGTTTACCAAAGTTTAACCAAGAAATTCATGATGAAATCTCCGAAAATTTCAAGTATAGTTTATTGATAGTTTTTGTATCTACATTTATTATTTTAGTTCTAGCATTTCGTTCGATTGTTATTCCTTTAAAAGCTATTGTGATGAATATCATGAGTTTAATGGCTTCATTTGGGCTTTTAGTATGGATTTTTCAAGAAGGACATTTTGGCTTTGAACCGGTTCCCGCTATCGCCCTTATGATTCCGGTCTTCGTTTTTGGAGTTGTCTTCGGTTTATCCATGGATTATGAAGTTTTCCTGTTGTCTAAAATTCAAGAAATCTACTTGAAGACGAATGACAATGATAGAGCTACAATCGAAGGCTTATCCTCGACTAGCAGGGTGGTTACATTTGCAGCGCTGATTATGATTATCGTAACAGGAGCATTTGCGTTTACAGGTATTGTTCCCGTCAAACAAATGGGGTTAGGAATAGCACTGGCTATTTTTATTGATGCTACAGTTGTTCGATTATTGCTTGTTCCATCGTTAATAAAGCTCATGGGAGATATAAATTGGTGGGCACCTAAGTTTTTAAAAAAGCTTCAACGAGCAAACGTTTTTCATGAATACTAAAAAGAATACGCCAAAGCAAAAAGCGTCGAAATGAATAAGTTTTATGCCGGAATAATAAGCTTATTGTATCATTTACAAATTTTTAACGAATTAAACGTAAACTTTGACAGAAGTCTCCCACTTCTATAAGTGGGAGATGAATGTCACTTGACAATTTTTTTGTATAATATGATCAGTGTTAGAAAGGAGGAATTGAGGAAATATCAATGAAATTAGATAGTAATAACCATTCAGTGTTTCTATTGTATTATCATCTCGTATTAGTAATCAAATTCAGCTAAAAGGTGAATTTGGAATAAATCCATTCTGTCATGGCATTGTTAGGATTGTTTGGTCTAGATATTAATTTATAAATGCTAATTGCCTTCTTGAACGTGTTGCAAAACCACATAATAAGTAAATAAAAATGCACATTTTTTGCAGAGAACAGGTTTTGCAATATTGTCTTTCCTTGCATGGATCGGTATTCAGCTATGAAATTTCGCGATCAAATCATGGCGAGCAATTTGGAATGTATTTTCCAAAAAATTGTATCCCAATAAAAAGATTATAAAATTTGGGCTCATAATGGACATATTTTTAAAAAATATGAAACTCTTTTGAGGAGATATAAGCCAATGGGTTCCTTAGTCAATCCAGAGATTGTTCGTAAATCTTATTATATAGGGCTGTTTATGTATGAAGGGAGAGCAGCGTTAAACGACGGCACCATTTATAGTTTATCTAAACCACCGAGAAAAGCCTTGAAGACCATATGAATCATAACAAATCTCCCGTATCTTTCTTGGATTTGTCAAACACATCACCGAACGACTTTCTATCATTTCCTAGAAGCTGTTTTACGAAATTCAGCATGTTTGCCATTTAACGATGGTAAAAAGAAGAAAGGTGAAATATTTTATGACAAAGCTTAAAGAGATGAGAAAAAAGCCAATAACTGGATTGATTGTCATTGCGATGGCAGTGTTTATTGATATGCTTCTGTATAGCATCGTTGTTCCGATCGTGCCTTTTTACACTTCTAAATTTGATGCTTCCCAAACAGTTATTGGCATACTAATCGGCTGTTATGCGTTTTCTTTTTTGATCGCTACTCCTATATTAGGAGGAATCTCTGACAAGTTTGGTAGACGAGGAGTCATGCTGTGGGGGCTGGTAGTTCTTTTAGCAAGCACGTTACTATTTGCTTTTGCAAATAGTATGTTGCTGCTCATTGTTGCTAGATTGCTTCAAGGTGTTGCGGCAGCGGCGACATGGACTGCGGGACTGGCGCTGATTACAGATATGTATCCACCTGCTAAAAGGGGAAAGGCTTTAGGAGCCGTACTGACTTTTATGTCTGCAGGGACTCTTTTAGGTGCACCTGTAGGTGGGATGTTGTTTGAATGGGGAGGTTATCAGCTGCCGTTTTGGTTTGTTTCATGTTTTATTCTTTTAGATGGGCTTGCAAGGATGTTTTTATTAGAGGATCCGCCAAAGACGATGAATGCTGATAGTGTAGGAATGAAAATTTTCCGAGACCGTATAGTATTAAAAATTTTTGGTGTGGTTTTACTTGGAGCTTCTGCAATAAGTATTTTAGAGCCAATCCTGCCTATTTACCTTGAGGAACATTTAGGAGCTAATTCAATGCATATAGGGGTTCTGTTTGGCATTACGACTCTTGCTTATGGAATGGTAAGTCCCTTAGCTGGTTGGTTATCTGATCGATGCGGAACTTTTTCTTTGATGATGGCAGGCCTGCTTATTTTAGCCGTTTCTCTTCCATTGGTCATACTCCCTAACTCGTTAATATTAGAAGGAGCCGTACTTTTTTTGGTAGGGGCAGCGGCTGGTTTTGTCTTAACGCCGACTTTGCCGGAATTAGCGAATTCTGTTGATCGTTTAGGTGGGGGGGCGTATGCTACTGCATTTGCTGTTTTTAATATGGTCTATTCTGTAGGGATGATAATCGGTCCGATTGTAGGAGGAGGACTGGCCGATTTATTTGGTTTATCAACAGCGCTTTATATCATGTGTTTTGTTTTGATATGTTACAGTCTGTCTTCTAGGTTGATGAAACATGAACAGAAAAGCCATAGAATGGAGTTATGTTGCGGGAAAAAATGAAGTACTTAAAACCGTTTTTTTAGTAACTGATATTGGGTTTATTGTATATTGGTTCATTACTTTTTTCCATCTTATACCTGAAAGAGTAGCGTTTAAGGACTATGATAACCCAATTATTATAGCATGGAACTGGTCTTTTTTTTCCGTTAGATATTTTTATTCCTATAACGGGTCTTTACAGCATATATCAATATAATAAAAATAATCCAGCGTGGATGAACTATGCTTTGATTTCCCTTGTTTTGACTTTTTGTTCTGGCTTACAAGCCATTGCATTTTGGGCTTTCAGCAAGGATTTTGACATCACTTGGTGGACTATCAACTTGTATTTGATGATCTATCCATTATTTTTTATTAGAACTTTCATTGCCGCAAAGAAATAAGGATTGTCTGTGAAGGGTCATGATTTATCAGGATCGTTGGTGAAATGCTATTATGATACTCTTTCAAGCATTTTTAGGATAAAGGAGTGCTGTTCATGTATTTTCTTATTTGGGGCTTTCTTGTTTGGCTAGGAGCAACCCTCATTTTCCGATTTTTTGGACATTTTTTCTTCACCCCAGAAAATGCTTTACTTCTTTTTCTTTCCTATTTGCTTGTTGTTCCACTCATTTTTTTATTAACTTATCCTCTATACAAACTTAAAGGTTTAAAAAAAGATGAGCGTTTAAAAGCCGCTATATTTATCGCGCTTCCCGGCATGTTCATTGATACGATTGTATTAGTTATCTTTCCAGAAGTGTTTACTAATTTACCAGTAGAATCTGATCGATATTTTGGTTCTTGGTTATTATGGGCATATAGTTTAATTTTAATAACCGGGCTTTCCCCGAGAAAAGAGTAAAGAAGAATTGTTTTACAACAGCTTTTGATCGGCGTCACAGGAGTATTGGGCAGAGTCCTTATTTTCTAAACTTGTAAAAAACGCCGAGGCCAAGACGATGGATTTTTTATGTAACATTTATGCATGGATGATGTGTTTTGCAATAAATTTAAGCATATTAATGTCCCTATTGTGTTATTAGTGTTTCCGTTCGTATATCTTGCTGTTTGTGTACAAAATGAGCCCATTCATAAATTTAAACTTTATGCTTCTATATCTAAGAAAGGGAATGAACGTATGCTTTACCGTAAAAATAATATTTTTTCTGAAATCGATTGGCTAAAAGATCATACATACAGTATACAATTGCATGAATTAGATGGTCATTCCGATTTGTATTTTTTAAAACCTTTACTGCAAAATAAACGGATCGTTTTTTTGGGAGAGAATGGCCACGGTGTGGCAGAACATAGCCTGATTAAAACAAAGATGATTAAGTACTTACATAAAGAATTGGGGTTTCGAGTTTTAGCATTCGAAAGCAGTTTTAGTGACTGCAGCATATGCTTTTATCAACAAGATCAACTGGATACAAGGCAATGGATGAAACATTCTTTGTTTAAAGTCTGGCATACAGAGGAAGTAGAGACGCTCTTTCATTATGTGAAGGAAATGCAATTATTGAATCAACCTCTCATCCTAACAGGATTGGATATTCAGCCTACCTCGAGCGATCATATTACCGGCAAGTTTTTGGTAGAAGTATTTTCCAATATGGATAAGGACTTTGGCGAGAAAATAGCATCATTGGAACGAGAAATGCTTTACCAATATGTCAATTCCCGTAATCGGTCAATTTCCAAAAAGGAACGTAAGCGGAAATGCAAAGAATTAATGAAGCTTTATAAAGAATTCCTTCTTTTATTAGATAAAAACAGTCTTGAATTACAAAATAAGTTTGGAAAAGACGCTTTTTTGCTTGTGAACAGAATTTTGCAAAACCGAATTTCCCTTATACAGATGATCTCTTCCCATTTCATGAAAGCGATAAAAATCCGAAATAAGGCAATGGCTGACAATATTTTGTGGCTGGCACAAGAGATGTTTCCGAATGAGAAGATAATAATATGGGCGCATAATGGGCATATAATGAAACAATCTAGGAGCTTACTAGGGTTTCCATCGACATTTTCTTATTTACCTCCCAAAATCAAGGAATTCTCCTATACCATTGGCTTCTTTATGTATAGTGGACAAGCAGCGGAAAATAATCGCAGTGTATATGAAGTACAGCAACCTGATCAAGACAGCATCGAGTTTCGAATCAAGCAAGCCGGGCATGAAATTGGCTTTTTCGATATCTCGCAGCAAAGAAAAGTGCCTCAAAACTGTTGGCTTTTTCAGCACACTTACACAATGCATGAAGGGAAGCAATTAAATCTTATCAAACCTAGCGCTTGTTATGACGGGCTTGTCGTTTGTGCGAAAACATCACCACCAAAGTACATCAATCTAAACTAAAGAAGTTTTCCATAAAAACATTGAAGATGAAATTGGTAATAGGAAATATAATGTTCTCCTTTTCATTCGTTTAGCGATATTGTTTTTCCATGCTGCGCGATGTGCATAAAAATATGGAGGAATATGTAAATGAATGAAAAAGAGATAGTACACGATAGACACAAAGGAAATGATGACGCAAAAAAAGGAAACAGCAAAGTAAATATTTACAAAATTTTATGGCTCCTTCCAATCGTATTTGCCATTCATAATATGGAGGAGCTCCTTTTTCTTGAAGAATGGGCAAAAGAGGTGTTCGCTGGCCGTTCATGAATATTTTTTGCGAATTGTACGAGCTTCGAAATCAATGAATCCGCTTATTATTATTTTCTTAATCATATCGAGGCTTATCATTTTTCCTTTCATGTGATGTAATATTCGCTTTTGTCAAACATGGAAGCCGTTCTCGGCTATTCAAGGTGTTGTAATTTCTATAGGAGCTATTGTTATTTCTGTCATTGGCTGTCTTTTAATTTTATATACTGAAAGTTTTTTACCAACTTTGATCTGCCATTTGTTGTTTGTAATTTTCTATCTAGGTGGTTCTGATTCACGCGAGGCATCTTATTCTATGTAAGACATTTAAAAAGATAATAAGGAAAGGAGTTGAAAAGCACAGTGATCATAGAAGTAGAAGATTTAGTTGTAGAGTACAAAGGTGTGCAAGTGGTAGATCATGTTAGTTTTTCTGTCGAAGAAGGAGAAATTTTTGGAATGATTGGTCCGAATGGAGCAGGAAAGACTACGACGATTGAATGCATTGAGGGAATAAGAGAAAATTATTCTGGGAGCATTCGTGTCTTGGGGCTAAATCCGAAAGTTGACAGGAAGAAGCTGTACAATCTGATAGGGGTTCAACTACAAGAAACTTCATATCAGGATAAAATTAAGGTGTGGGAAATTTGTAAGATGTTCTCCTCTTTCTATGCAAACCCTTTACCGTATGAGAGTTTGTTGAATGATTTCGGCCTCTATGACAAAGTTAACTCATACGTATCTAAGTTGTCTGGTGGCCAACGACAAAAGTTAGCGATTATCCTTGCTTTGATAGCAAATCCAAAAATTATCTTTTTAGATGAGCTTTCAACTGGTCTGGATCCTCAAGCGAGGCGTTCTATGTGGGAGTTGATAAAGGGGCTGCAAAAGGATGGAAAAACTATCTACATGACAACACACTTTATGGATGAAGCAGAATACCTATGTAATCGTATCGCAATTATGGACAAAGGCAAAGTTGTGGCGGTTGATACAGTGGAGAATCTTATTAAAAGGTTCGGATTAGAAGAAACGGTTGTATTTAAGGCGGATGAACTGAATCTGGATGAAATAGAAAGAATTGCAGGAGTTACTAGTCTTGAGAGAAGAGGTTCAGAAGTTTGTGTTAAAGGAAGAGAGATTAATTTTGTTAATAATATTTTGAATTATTTGGGTAATAATCAAATTAGATATAGAGACCTGAAGGTGATTCAGCCGTCTCTTGAAGATGTTTTTCTTAAAATAACAGCTGAAAAATCGGAGGGAATGTAATGAAAATGTTATATAACATTACATATATTGAGTTCAAATTGTTCTTAAGGACATTTGTGAACGTCTTTTTCTCTCTAGTTTTTCCATCGATGCTGCTTCTTATCTTTGGGGGAATCTACGGTAATGAGCCATCCGACATGTTTCAAGGACATGGAACTGTTGATGTTTCCGTTCCAGCATATATAGCAATGATTATTGCAGTGACTGGGATTATGAGTTTGCCCTTGTCGGTGAGCGGTTATCGTGAAAGGAAAATTCTCAAGCGGCTGAAAGCAACTCCAATTAATCCTTTTTACATTCTCCTATCCCAAATTCTAGTCAATTTCATTATGACAGTGTTGGGAATGGTTATATTGTTTCTTGTTGGTAAAATAGTGTTTGAATTGAATTTTATGGGAGAGTTTTTTGATATGTTAGTCGCATTTATCCTATCCACCTTAAGTATTTTTTCCATTGGGTTTGCTATTGCTAGTTTTTCTCCAAATATGAAATTTGCCACGGTTATCGCAAATATCGTGTATTTTCCCATGCTTTTTCTAACAGGGGCCACAGTGCCTCTAGAAATTATGCCAAAATTAATGGTTAATATTTCTAAAGCAATTCCACTTACCTATGCTGTGGAGCTACTTAAGGGTGTTTGGCTGGGCAAGGATTTATCTGAGTTTTCGAAAGAAATTTTAGTTCTATGCGGTATTTTGGCCGTATGTACAACTATTTCTGTCAAAAAGTTCAAATGGGAGTAAATTTATAGGAAACAGATTATTAGTAGGAGGCTTTTCTATGCAAGAAGAAAGGCTTAGTTTACCTGAAGAATTTTTTCTGTTATGGAACTATTTTATAGAGGAATGTTAATGGAAAAAGACCAAAAACTAGTGTTAGTTGAGTCAAAAAGGACTGGATTAGAATTTCTGGATGCGATATTGGATATATTTTCCAAACAAAATAAAAATAAAAGCTTGCTCCATTGGATGATTAACCTTCCTACTAGAGGGCTGCGTACAAGGCATCGTATTGCTAATCACTTAGTTCAAAAAAAAATTCTGAAGCCCGCGAGGAAACGATTCCTTTATATAATTCCTGTTAAGAGTTTATTAGAAGTGAAATCTGGAATAAGGGAGGAAATTTTTGAGAGGATGCGAGAAAAACTCTTAAGATGCGCCCTGATGGATGAACAGACGCTAGGTTTAGCACTCTTAATGAAACAGGCTGGAGTATTAAGGCGTTATTTTCCAGAACAGGATGTTTCAAAGATTGAGTATACATTTCAAAAACTTCAAAATGAGAAAATGGGTAATATTTCCTTTCGGCTAATTGAGACAATTAACTCAGCTTATAAAACATTAGGGGCGACTAAATGGGAGTCATTAGGCATGTGGTAATGATTGATTGGTATGCGCGTTTAGGATAAGCTTAGCGTTAAAGCCGATGATCTCACATTCTAGCTTATCCTATAGGCAGGTGGTTCCTTATTTTTGTAAATTGAGGATCTTTATAAAATGTGTCCGTTTTTTTGTGTGCATGAGGGCACAAAGAAAGCGAAAGTAAAGGTGGGCAAATCATCAATCACGGAGGAATTGCCGCATGCTATCTTCATTTATCAAAGATTTGACCGCTCTGCCGATTTTCTTATTGGAGATGAACGAAAAGAGGCAATGCTTTCTTGCGTTGTTTTTCCTTTCCTCAATGTCCAATGTAAAGAATCAACAAAATAAAATTAATCAAACTTTTAGCCGTTTCTTTCCGTTGATCATGCTCCCTGATTCGTTCATATTAGAAAAATCCGACCTTTTTTAGTAGGAGCAGCTGCCGGTGTTGTTTTAATGCCAACTTTACCGGAATCAGCGAATTCCGCTGATCGGTTGGGAGGAGCGCAGATGACATTTTTGATATGACCCATCTCTTAGGGATGGTCCGTGGGCCGATTGCAGGGAGGCCGATTTGTTAAGTATATTAACCGCTCTTTATATTATGTTGTCTCATTGATGAAGCATATGAACGAAAAAGCGATAGAATGGATGAGTGATATTGCGGGAAAAAATGAAGTGCTTAAAACCGTTTTTTTTGGTCACTGATATTGGATTTATTGTATATTAATTCATCACGCTTTTCCATCTCATACCTGAAAGTGTAGCGTTTAAAGATTATGATAATCCAATTATTGTTGCATGGAACTGGTCTTTTTTTCCGTTGGATATTCTTATTTCCATAACCGGTCTTTACAGCATATATCAATATCATAAAAACAACCCGGCGTGGACGAATTACGCTTTAGTTTCTCTTGTTTTGACTTTTTGTTCCGGCTTGCAGGCCATTGCATTTTGGGTTTTCCGCAAAGATTTTGACATCACTTGGTGGGCTGCCAACTTGTATTTAATGATTTACCCGTTGTTTTTTATTAAAGATTTTATTGCCGAAAAGAATAAGGACCGTCTGTGAAGGTATGATGGATCAAAATTGTTGGTGAAATGCGGTTATGACCTTATTTAAGAAAAAGGGGTGTTGATCGTGTATTTTCTTATTTGGGGCTTTCTTGTTTGGCTAGGAGCAACCCTCATTTTCCGATTTTTTGGCCATTTTTTCTTCCATCCAGAAAATGCTTTGCTTCTTCTGTTATCCTATCTGCTTGTTGTTCCGGTCATTGCTTTATTAACCTATCCGCTGTACAAGCTTAAAGACTTGACAAAAGAGGAACGTTTAAAAGCCGCTATGTTTATCGCGCTTCCCGGCATGTTCATTGATACGGTTGTGTTAGTGATCTTTCCAGATGTGTTTACGAATTTACCTGTGCAATCCGATCGGTATTTTGGATCTTGGTTATTATGGGCGTACAGTTTAATTTTGATAACGGGTCTTCCGTTAAAAAAGCGAGAGGGAGGTGACAAATGAAAAAATGTTTAAAATGTTTGTCTGGCCGTTTTACAGGCTTTGGGGCAGTAATGCTACGGAATATTATGAAAGCAAGGGGATAAACACATGTTTCACCGCAAAAATAATATTTCTTCTGAAATCAATTGGCTAAAAGATCATACATACAGTATACAATTGCATGAATTAGATGATCATTCAGATTTGTATTTTTTAAAACCTTTACTACATAATAAACGGATCGTTTTCTGATGATGTATAAAATTTTGTGTAAAGCATTTTGCTAGACCAAAAGAAAAAAGGTAGGGGATTTTCTGATTGGACCAAAAATCTTAGAGAAAGGAGTACCCTACCTATGTCTAAAAGGATACTGAATGTCGACTGGGCAAATCAACTGGAAAATGTCATTCGTCAGTTTGTGAAGGAAAAATTAGAGCTGATTATGCGGGAAGAAATCAAACATTTCCTCGAAATCGAACAGGCTGGAACATCCAATATGAGAAACGGCTACTATCAACGAAATCTAGATACGCAATATGGTCGGATTGAAGGTCTTTTGGTTCCAAGAGACCGAAACGGGGAATTTCAAACACAGTTGTTTGCCCCTTATCAACGCCACACCGGCTGGCTCGAGGAAGCCATCATTAGGATGTACCAAAGTGGCATGAGTACACGGGAAATTGGCAAGTTTATCGAACGAATTCTAGGAAATGCCTATTCTCCTGCAACGATCAGCCGTATTACCGATGTAGTGAAGGAAGACATCGAGAAATGGCACGCTCGTCCACTGCACAAGCGTTATTCCGTCTTATATTTGGATGGTTTATACGTAAAACTTCGCCGGGATACGGTAGAGAAAGAAGTCATTTATGTGGTGTTAGGAGTGAATGAAGAAGGGTATCGAGAAATTCTGGATTTCTTCGTGGGAGGACAAGAAAGCGCCTATGGATGGCGGGAGATTCTCCAGCAGCTCTACCAAAGAGGCGTCAAGGAAGTGCTTCTTGGCGTCTTCGATGGCCTTCCGGGGCTTTCGGGCCGTTTATCCGAAAGCCGATGTGCAGCGCTGTGTCGTGCACAAAGTACGTAATACCTTAAATCGTGTTCGGAAAAAAGACCAATTCGAAGTGGCCGAGGACCTCAAGCTGATTTATCGCGCGCCGAATAAGGAGATGGCATTACAGATGTTTCAACAGTTTGAGTCGAAATGGTCCAGCAAGTATCCGAGAGAAGTTCAATCTTGGGCCAATGAGTTGGATGTCCTCCTTACATTTATGGATGATCCAAGCCGTATTCGAAGTGTGATTTACACGACGAATACCATTGAACGAACGATCAAGGAGATTCGGAAACGTCTCAAGCCGATGAACAGTTTGAGCAGTTTAGAAGCAGCTGAAAAAGTCGTGTATTTGACCATCCAAGATTTTAATGAGAAATGGGCAGGACGAAAGTTACGAGGATTTTCCGAAGCTCATGAAGCCCTCGAGCGAATGTTTGAAGAACGTTACAATTAACCAAATCATGTAAATCAATGAGATAAGGGGGATTCTCTCTTTCCACACAGGAGACTGAATATTCAGTCCCCTGTGTGGAGAAAATCAGTCCCCTATCAATTCAAATCCATTTCAGAGAAACCCTACCCCATTTACATTACACAAAATTCTTGACGGTACCTAAATGAAATGCCTGGTAAATATTAGGTTGATTTTTTACATCCAATTCTTTTTTGTTTTTCATTCAAATAAATGTTTGAATAATAAAAGAAATGAGGTATAATATATTCAAACGGAAATTTGAATATGAAAGGGGGATAATGAATGAGTAAGAAAGATACATGTGAAATTTATTGTTATGACGAAGAAAAAGTCAATCGAATACAAGGGGAATTGCAAAAAGAAGATATATCCAGTGTTGTCCTGTTGTTTAAAGCACTGGCAGATGAAAATAGGGCAAAAATTGTCTATTCACTTTGCCAAGATGAAGAGTTATGTGTATGTGATATTGCCAATATCATTGGGGCTTCTGTTGCAACCACTTCCCATCATTTACGGACTCTTTATAAACAAGGGATTGTAAAGTATCGAAAAGAAGGAAAACTGGCATTTTATTCGCTGGATGATGACCATATTAAGCAGTTAATCATGATTGCGTTAGCACATGATAAAGAGGTGAAAGTCCGTG
>Ga0207747_1001722_pt1 | contig 14146 bp, 21 predicted proteins | sample HigsolmetaGSP11D_FD_184839 | JGI IMG/M metagenome (GOLD analysis project Ga0207747, IMG submission 184839) | High solid enriched microbial communities from the Joint BioEnergy Institute, USA - SP1-1-D (SPAdes) | ecosystem: Engineered > Bioreactor > SSF (Solid state fermentation) > Aerobic >...
TCTTCGTCTCGATGGTGATGCCGTCTATGGTCTTCGGATTCAGGCACAGCCTGTCCGCGTACGCCAGTATGTCTTTCCGGAGAGACTCGAGCGTGGCGACGATCGGCGCCTTCTTTGATCCGCCGTCCGCAGTCGGCACTTCGAACGGGTAGCCCTCTGCGGCAAACCATTCTGACAGTGCGGCGTACTGCTCGCGCAGCTCCGCGTAGATCTCGATCAGTTCGTCAAACTCAGGTTTGTATGTGCCAAGCTCCTTCATCGCTTTAACCGTCCGTTGCTTTATCGCGTTTTTCGTTTGTTTTCTCGCCATCGTCTCACCTCCCGGAAAATGTTCCCCAGACCTCGCACTATTGGAAATGGGGTCGCCCGCCCGGTCCCCAGCGGCCTCGCCCCGACCCCCGAGGGTAGGGGGGGTGTCTCAGCCAAACTGGATGCTTAAAGCCACGAGACCAAGAAAGACTTCAACGCTCTCTCCGGTAAAACTGATTCCGAACATGATCGTGGCCGGAAAAAGCACGTAACCCTCAATACGCTTGATTCGCATCGACCCTCACAACCTCCCTGACTTTACCCCTCCACCTCTCCCCCGCCGGCGTCAGCTCGCCGGTCAGGCGATCATGCATCCGCTCGTGGCACTCGTTGCACAGGCTCACGAGGTTCGCGCTGACTAATGCCAGCTCCGGATATCGTTCCAGCGGGTAGATGTGATGCACTGTCTGCGCCGGCGTCGTTTTGCCGTACCTCCTGCACTCCTGGCACATGTAACCATCACGGCGTAGGATCGACTCTCGCTTCTTACGCCACTTGCTCGACTTGTAAAATTTCACGCTCCCACCTCCCAATCAACCCGGACACCGCGCCGCACCTATCCGGCTCGGCAGGAGGAGGTCGATTCACACCTTGCGACGCGGTGGACGAAGTAAAGAAAAAGCCGCCCGATCGCTCGGACGACTCTATATACAACTCTCACACATCTTGCACACTATCATAATAATCGATTTTATGACGCCAAAAGTGCAATTAAAGTGCAGTCTTATCTCCAACCGAGTCTCAACGCTATCTCTTGCACGATCTCATCCCGCCAGTTGATCGCTGTTCGCCTGCTCACATGCAGCTCCATCGCGATGCCGTCCCAGGTCAGCCTCTGTGGCCTTGTCCAGTACTTCAATCGAACCAGCTTCTGCCGCTCCGGCGACAGTCCGTCATACACGTCCTTGATGGCCTCGGCCACCTCGGACAAGCTGGACAACCGCTTATCCGTCACCAGGCGCGTTGCCCTCTGCGCTGTTGTGTCGCTCGGTAGATTGCTCCGTCCACCTCCGACTCTGTTCGGCTCCGGCGATGCGTGCAGGATCTCGTCTCGCAGCCTGGAGATCTCCTTGATCGTGTCCTGGTAAGCGTAGAGCTCTGCCTCGACATGCTGAAACGCTCCTCGGCTAATCTTGATTGTGGTTGTTGTTTCAGCCATTATTTCACCGCTCCCTTCTTCCGCTGGTTAAACTGATCCGGCGTCCGCAGCACGTACTCCCGCCCGGAGACGCGGATTATGGTCGGGACGCCCTTCTTGACTTTGAGAACGGTCACGACCGGACGGTATTTGTCACCGCGGTTCATATTGCATCACCCTTGATTTGTTTGATGGCTTGACGGGCTATATTCACGCAACCGTTTCCAGTCAATCATAATCCTTGCCTTTTCTGTTTCCTTTTTAAGATCAAGTTTTGCTTCAACTGCTTTTTTCAGGAGCACCCTTCTGTTCCTCCAATCCGGCGAGCCATTTTTCTTCCAGTCTGTTAAGCCACTCGTCATCGTGATAAACTTTATTCACAACATATTTGATAGACGAAACATTTCTTACAGGCTTACCGCCATGAAAATCCTGATTTACATGCTCGGCGATAACAGCTAAGGGAACTTGTTCGTCGTATTCGCGTTCAATCGCTTCCACTTCGAGATACGTATATAGAACTTTACTCATTCTAGTTTTCCTCCAATCCGGCGAGTATCTCCAATTCTCTTTGTGCATCCAACGGCGGCATGTATGGGTTGTTCTCATTTGCCCTATGCGTAAGGGCGACTATAGCCGCAGCTTTATATCGTTCCATTTCCAGTTTCCACTCCAGCACCTTGCGGACGACTTCTTCGGGAGATTCGGTGACGTAAAGCATTCCATCGGATGCCGTGATTGTTGTTTCGACTTCTCCAAAGAGCATTCTTGTTTTTGTGATAAAGGTAATGTTTTCGGGCGCGATATAAACCGTTGTGCCGTCCTGTGCGCTCGTCAACCGTATCATGCGTTCCCATCTCCTTTCGCCGCGTTGATGACGATAGTAAGTGGAACAATCTCTTTAACGCGGCAAGTCGGACAACGCATACCAGCCTTGCTCGCATCTTCTGGTTCAATCAGATTTTCACAGTTTGGACAGGTATATGCGTACCTCACCCGTTCCACCCCGTTTGGTTCGTGATATCCACATTCACATTTGATAGATTCGCATACGCACGGTTCGGTTGTGGTGGAGAGGGCTTGTTCAGCTACCATCTCAATCAACAGATAGTTGTCCACGTGATACTTGGCTTCGCGAGATTCTTTCGTAATCTTTCGGATGCGTTCCAACGCCGCCCGCAGGTGCTGGATTTCTGCCTCTTTTTCCTCCGCTATCTCTTTCCAGCCGTCTCGGGGATTGTCGATCCTATCACTCAAAATTCACACCTCCCGCCGATGCAGTCCTGACCGTATACCCGCGACTCATCTGGTAGATCATCCGGTATCCAGCTCAGCGCTTGCCTCAGTTGCGTTAGCGTCGTCGCGTCCAGATCGCCGTGCTGCTCGATCACATCGACGATAGCGGTCACTCGGTCAAGGCGTTCCTGCAGAATCTCTTCTTGTCTCATCCCCGCTCAGCCTCCTCGATCAACTTATCCAGATACCATCTTGCTTTACGCAGATCCTGCACTCCACCCTTGCGCTTCCAGCGCCACATGTACTTGATCACGCTGCCCGTGCACACAGCCTGTATACCTTCGAGTCCCACCGTGGCCGCTTCAATCGCATCGATGCACTCGACTTTGCCGGCAGTGTAATGTGCCGGGTGATTAACCACGTCACCCTTATCCAATCTCATTTCTTGCTCCGGTGTAAAACCCACTATTGATCAGCCTCCTTGCTCCGCAAGAACTCACAGCCCTCATCTGTGATCTTGTATCGATCGAATCCTCGTGACCATGTCATCACCAGAAATCCGCGATTCATCAAATGTGTGCAGTGCCGCCGTAACGCATCGTTACGCCATTGCCAGGTGACTGTAAACTCACCCTTCTTATCTGCGATCCAGAGAATTTGCTTGTCAGATAGTCTTGCCATTGCCCTCAGCCTCCTTGCTTATCCGTCCCATTACCCGATCAAACTCCTGCCCTGTCGTATCATCCAGCGTGATCGTCGCCATGCCGTCCCACAGCTCTCTGATCTCCGTCGCCTTAGCGTGCAGCTGCTTCTGCAGCCGAGGCGGCAGCACGATCTCTGCCGCTTCCGTATAGTGCTGGACAGCCTTGGCGTAGGCTTGTGAATGTAACCAGTTTTGAAAGTTCCAAAATTTTTCATTAGTCATCGACTTAACTTTTTGAAACATGCGCTTTTTCTCTTCGGGAGTCATAAGCATTGCCCCCAATATCGAAATTCAGCGTTACGCCTAGCCTTTCTCGCATCTTCAATCGTTTCAAATGTCCCAAGATTGATCAATTCACCGTTTACACGTATTCTTGCTACCCAGCGGTCATCCAACGATATTCGCCTCCTTGACAAATACGCCGTTTACGATACGTCCTTTGCGGTCTTTGATTTCTTCATAAGCTCGTTCGATGCATTCCTCGACATCCAGACCAAGCTGTAACGAAAGCACAGTCAGCACAACGTAGATATCGCCGATCGAATCGATCACCTGAGCCATGTCCCTTACCGCCAGACTTCTGCAGAGCTCGCCGTACTCCTCACCCAATTTGAGCGCCTGCTTGACCGGATCCGCAGTATGCAAGTCGCGTTCTTTAGCCCACCGCTTGATCTTGTTTGTAACGCTCTCCGTTTGAGTCTGTGTATGCTGCAGGATGAGTTGTTCGATCTGCTTGACCAGGCTCGACGGCGATTCTGACATTGGACTTGCTTCATCGTCTAGCAGGATTGGCGTTCTCGTCGGTTCATTGACCTCCTCGCTGGTCTTTCTATCCGCTGCCATCAACTCAAGTTCTCGTTCCTCTGCGTCTTTCTCTCTGATACCCCATCCCTGCAGCTGGCGATAAAAGGCTTGCGTATTGTTCTTGTAATACTCACGCATAAGCTCAGTCCGACCTTTACCTTGATGTCTCAGTTGCAGATATCTCTCTTTAGTCAAAGTGCTCATCGTTTCTTCCTCCCTTATCAGCTTCCCGGTAGCTCGATAACGTTCGAGTTCTTCGGGAGTTAATTTGTAGGTGATAACCGGTCCGGATCCGCGCGATCTCTCCTCTACCTCGCGTTTCGGGACCGGTGTCCCCGTTGGTCCGCGCATGAATCGATCACCTCGCTTAAAGCTCGTTTGTCACGCTGTCACGTGTCACGTTTCGTTTTTAATTCGCTCTTATGCGCGTGACACGCGCGGTTCGACCCGTTTTTCGCCGAGCTTTTCGGCAATCATTTGCATCGTCTGTTTTCCGTTTTTTCGCAATTCCTCGAATATTCTGGCTTCGAATTCCGTGAGGGCGATTTGGTTCATAGTCATCACCTAGTCGTTATCTGTAAAATATTTCCGCGTTACAGATGTTACAGATAAATAATAAATATATATTTATATTATTTGTGCGCGTGTGTACGCCTGATAGGTTCCTATATAAGAAGTTGAAAACATCTGTAACATCTGTAACAAATCCTTAAAATCCCTTGTGTATCAATTGGTTTCGCTGTTACAGATTTCTAAAATCAATCCGTAACGATCCGTAACATCTGTAACAGCTCATAAATGTATATTTATACATTAAATTTGTATAAATATACGATTCGGTTTTCCATCTACCCGGATCACTTTTGTCTCCATTCCGAATTTCCGACACACCTCCCGACTGAATTGAATTTGACTGAGCGGCCGGAGTCCGTTCTGGTAGCACCATGTCGAATATCGCAAGTAAACATCTCTCGTCGGTTCATTGACGATCTTCTGGTCATCTTCAATAAACGCCAGCACCGGGTTATTCAGCGTCTCGTATTGCTTCAGCTCCTGGCGAACAACCTCCGGTAGTGTGAACTGCTTCCGCTGCAGGACTCGTTTTAACCCAGTCAATCCGAGATTCAATAAATACTGCATCGCTCGGTCTGTCGTGAGCTTATCTTTAATGAAAGGGTCAAAATCCGGATCCTGTGACGTAAATTTCGCATTGAACGGAATGATGATCAGCCGGCTTGTAAGTCCGTCCGTTCGATCATTGATCCGCGGAATCTCATTCGCGCTGAAGATCAGCTTCCCGTAATTGTTGAACTCGAATGGATCCTTCCCCTTGCGCTCAACGTTCACGGTTTCCCCTGTAACCAACTTCTTGAAAACGGCATTCGACTGAATGTATTCGCTGTCGATATCATCCCCCAGATTCGCTAATTTCCCGAATAGCTCCGCCGTCTTGAACCGGTGTCCCAGTTCTTCAAGTGCAAGCGAGCTGTAATTCTTCGCGCCGAGAAAATGCCTGATCATATCGAGCAACGTCGACTTCCCGTTCTGACCGGATCCCGTGAGAATGAACGCTTTCCGCAATTCGTTACGCCTGAACAGAAGATATCCAATCATTTCTTCGATCAGCTGCCGAAGTTCCGGATCATGGCAACAGATTTTGTTCAGTGTTCGATCCGTGACTTCATCATAAGCGTCCGGCCGATATTCAACCGGAATCCGGTTTTTAATGATGATCTCGGGATCAAATTCCTGAATTGAATCTGTATTCAGGTCATAAATGCCGTTCTGCAATGCAATCAGGTTTGCCGGCGCCGGATCCTGTTTTTCCGCGATAATGTCCAGATAAGCGAGTGTTTCCCGGCGCTTTGCCTGATTGAGCATCGGTAGGTGTTTGATCATCACCGCTTCAATGTCCTGCGGGCGATCAGAATACACACCGTCCCGGTAGACATGCAGTACATTGTCAACCTTGATGATGTGATTCTCCCGCATGATGTAATGTGCAAATCGATCATGCAAAAACGACGAGCCCTTGAAAAACGACTGTTTCTTAAACGCTTCATCTCGTAAAATAGTGTCAACTTCCCGCTGCTCCAACGGCTTCTTCAACACGTATTTGTTGATCAGGTTGATAGTTTCCTTGATCTCCGCTTTCGTGAAACCGGCGGACTGTAAAGTTAAGATGTAATTAAAGAGTGCCTGATTCCGGCCGTCGCCTTCACTGAGTTTCGAGAAATCAATGTCATGTTTGACTGGCAGGAACCACTTCGGCAGCAGGTCGATGTCTTCGGACTTGCGTACCCAGCGACGCTTCACGCCGTTGTGTTTCAAGACCTGATAGCTGTTTTTCGTGCCGAGTTTGATGTCGACTATAATCCCAATCGCGGTGCTTGTCTTGGTTTTGTTACTTGGTAAGTCTGGATCCCGGAACAGGAAGTGCTTCCCGCGGCTGGTTTCGACGACGCAGCATTTAATGTTGAGATCGTCGATGATTTTCAGGACCAGTTCCGATTTATCGAAATCATCGATGTCGACTAAAACAATACCTGGGGCAAGGACGCCGGCGTATTCATCCATTTTTCGGGCCCATTCATAAGAAACAATTCCTTCCCCTTCTTTGAATTTGGTGATCGCTTTTTTATCTTTTAGGAGTATGAATCCGCTGTATAAAATTTCATAAATTCTCATTGATGATCACCTCGCTTCGTCCAATCTGACCGCCGAATAAATCGCTATTTTTCACCGCCAGTTTTGGCAGTTTTACCGCCAAGTCGATTTTGAAAACCAAGTCATATCAAGACTTCTCATAATGGGGTTGGTGGTAAAACCTCCAGTTTTGGCGGCGATGTAAACGTTTTAATCTGTCGGTCACTCACCATTCCAGCTCATCCTGATACCATTCTTCCGACTGCCCCAAGAAATCCGCGATCCGTTTTTTCGCTGTCTCGATGTACCAGTTTTTGTCCAGTTTCCGCGGGATCCTCGCCTCCCGAATGTCACCGTTTTCGATGAAACACCGCTCCGGTGTACCGGCGATTTTCTCCGGCCGGTCTTTGCCGGATTTCACTTTGTAGACGCCCGGATCCGCGTGCGACCGAGACGCGAATACCCGCAGGACTTTCTCAGAAAGTCGTTTATCACCGTGCAGAGCGTATCCGTATTTCTCGCTGACTTTAACGACTTTTTGGAACTCAATCATCTTGTTGCAGCTTCCGATCGTCTCTTCCACCGGTGTCCCATGAACGAAATACTCGACGACTGCCTTATTGACGATTGGCAAGTCGTAATCTAGACTGTCAAGTTTCTTCACGTATGCGCCCTTTGATTTGTAGCTGCCGTCCTTCTTCACGATGATGTAATTGTTCACGTCCTTCTGATAGATACGCGAGAATACTTCAAATTCCAACACCATCCGCGTCCGGGCCTGCCATTCTGCACAGAGCTCATGCACAATTTCGACGTTCTCACGTTTCGGGATCCGAACGATCAGTCCGTCCGTGTTGGATTGGATCAGCTCGACTACGGGCTCCAGCTGTTCGATCAGATCCAGAAGCAGGAGTTGACCGCCGACGCAAACGTTGTTGGCCTGTAATGGGTCATAGAGCGGGTTGTACTTATCTTTCATGGTGCCATAGACGCTATTGATCACGATTTTGAGCGGATTGGCGAGCGGGTTTTTTTCAGCTTTGTACCGGAGTCGTTCATCCCGAATCTGCCGAAATTTTTCCGGGTCGGCCACGTTCCGGCTGAGGAAGCCGTATTCAATCATCAGGGCTGGGTAATAACTGGCCACGTCGACTGAAAGAAATACACCCTCGCCCTGATAATTGTCCCGGGAACCATGCAAACCGCCCCAGGCGAACGTATGCGGCACCCCGGCAACCTCAACGTTGAGCATCTTTTCATAATCCCGGTTCTCAGGGGTCAAATACCAATCCACGATATGCCGGTATTTTTCGATCCGCAGCGTGTCCGGCAGCCGGATGTCGAACTCGTCATCGCGCTCGACCTTCTTTGCATCCAGAATCACCGCGGCCAGCTGCGCTTTGGTTTTGGACAGATAGGACAGTGGCAGCTTGAACATCTTGATGAGCGCCATGTGAGACTCAAATTCCTCAATTCTATTAATAAACACTTCCATTGTTTGTTCTACGTCATGCCGGCAATATTGGAGGACTTCTTGGATTTCTTCTGACGTCAGTTTCCGGTCAATATCAAACGGGACAGATGTTTCCTTGATGGAACTTCCAAGAAACCCTTCGAGCTGCTTGAGACTCTTACTCTTGTCCGTCATGATGTCGAAATTGTATAGCTGGACTTTCCGGAACAGATTGCTGTAAGACCAGCCACCTAGCTTTTGGTTGATGATGTGATCTGAGACATCATAAGGATCGAAGCCGCAAAGAATAGCTTTCAAGATGTATTGGTCATACCCTCTTGAGTTAAAGCCTACGAATATTTGATCTTTATGTTCTTCGTAAAACGATTTTAATTGTTCAGCGTCGTTCACGATCTCGGTCGTGGTCTTGGTGTCGGTGTCCATAAACACGAACATCCAATCGAATCGAAAGACTTCTGCGTCATAAAAGATCATCCGGATTCACCAAACTCAAAACGGGCGGATAATGCTTTTTCATATGCCTTCTGTATGTTAGGGTGCATGTCATCCGATTGAGCTCCACAAAGATTACACTTGCAATAATTTTGCTCCGGAAATTCATATTTAACGGCTCCGCAGGAATAGCACATCATAAAAACCATTGGATTATCGATACCAATTTCTCCGTTATGCCAACTGATTTCTAAAAATTCATTTGTATTTCCAAACTCGTCGTAGGGTTTGAGTCCCCCGTCAAGCATGGCAGCGTGTCGTCCAGGTGCGACCAATCGAGCAAGTTTTTCAATTTCCAAATCAGTCGCTTCTTGGCCTTTAACTTCAACAAACATACCCTTGTTTCCGAATCGGTCGTACAGATTTGAAACCCAAAAATCAGGTAAGTAAAATCCGAGATCTCCGAGATCATAACCTTCTTTCTCATATTCCCAATCCAGTCGTAAGGCATCGAAAAACACTGCCCAACGCGCTTCCAGCCGGCTGCGGAAACGATAGCCTTTATATCGTGTTTCAATAGGTTTGATGTCCATTCAGCTCACCTCCGGTTGAAAGAAAGGGGAACCCAAACCTCAGATTCCCCTCTCCAAAACTCCTCACGCCGCGTCGAATACCTCAACGATTTTGTAAGTCTTGTAGCCCTTGTTGTTCTCACCGTATTCGAGTGCATACTCGCACTTCCCGTCGATTGCCTCATGAATGTCCAGCAGCAAGTCGTGATACTGTTTGAAGCTTTCGAACTGGACATCAATGCCGCTGTCCAGGCTGCGCAAAAATTCGTTCGCATTGTGGATCCCGAAGCCGGTATGCAGCACTTGGTTGTAGAAGATGTACGAGCCTTTGTACTCGCCGTCCAAGATCTGCATCCAGCAGCTCATCTTCGGTTTTCCATCTTTGGTTTCAGCGAGTTCCAGCTTCGTGATTTTCACTTCATATTTTCCGACCGGAACTTCCCGGTACTCACCGCCGCCGTTTTCCGCAGCGGCTTTGACATCTTCTTTCAATGCCTTCGTGTCGATCGCTTGGTCGAATTTTTCCCAGATAGATACCATCGTTAATCACGTCTCCTCTTGGCATTTTATTGTCTCGGACGACGACCGCGGCGCGGTTTCTCATCCGGGGTTTCTGTTGGTTGTTGATCAGACTGTTGTTCTTGGGAAGCTTCCTCTTCTTCTTCACTGGCCGCTACCTCAGCTTCAGCGACTACCGGTTCTGGTTTTGGCTTCTCCACCGTTTCAGTCGGCTTTGGCGCCGTCATTCCCTTCTGCGCGGCCGTCAACGTCCGGATGAATTCATCCCGATTCAACGGGATCCTGTCAACGCCGAAATTATACCGGCTGCCGCCGAAGATGTACGGTGAGGTTTTGAAGCTCAAGTACCGTTCATCGCCATCGGCTACAACCAGGGCCGTCAAGTCGACAGTGCCGGCGAGGACATTCGCAACCTTGTCATTGATGTTTGGCTTGAACGTGGTAATTTTGGCGCCGTTTTTCTGCGTGATCTCCGACACGGCGAGCTTGCTGATATATACCAGCTGGTAGCCGCAGTTTTTCAACCGCTTCATGTTGGAAAGGAATTCCGTCCGCACCATGTCGTAACCTTTGCCGTAGCCGGCATCATGTTCGTGCTCGATGCCGAGTTTGTCGTACATGTACAGCCGGCAGTGCTCCCAAAGATCTTCAACCAGGTCGACAACGACCGTTTTGAAGTCATTTTGCTTTTTCTCCAGCTCCGTGATCACGTCGAGGAAGTTTTTCCAGGCGAAAATTCGCGTTGCCAGCCGGCCTTCCACCTTCACGGTGTCCGTGATCCGAACGACTGGAGAGCTGATGTGATCGATGTTCCCGTCCGTGTTGATCATTAGCACATCATCGAAAGAGTCCATAAAGACCGTCTTTCCACTGTATGAATCACCGTACAACCACATATCCGGGGTCGTGTTGATTGTTATTTCACGTCTCTTGTTTTCAGGTAAAATCATGTAATCTATTCCCTCCAAACAAAATTTTTGATAATCGCACCAATCACAAAGCTTCGTGACGTTTTTCGGGTACTGAAGAGCGGCTTCAATGTTTTTGATGTCTTCGAAAAACTCCTGTACCTTCGATTCATCGTATTTCACTTCGCATAACTGGATTTCCGAATTCCGGACCGCGCTTTGCAGTCGTCGCCGGAACTGAGTCAAACTCTCGTCTTTCCGTTGCTTGATTTGGGTTTTCGGAATGAATACAAATCCGAGACGCTTTACCTTGAATCCGGCTTGTTCCAAAAACCACTTGTAAATATGGAGTTGTGGGGATTCCAAATACCGATCGATGTTGTTCGAATATTTGAAGTCCAGCACATCTACTGTTCCGTCACCGTTATCGATGATTAAGTCAACAATTCCCTTGAAAACCGGCGCGTCTATCAGGTATTCATGATGCAGGATATTGACATCAGCCAGCACTTCTTTGACCTTTTCAAGCAATATTTCGAGCTTCAACGCCTCGTTGATTTGGTCATCCGTGATGATGTAGAACTGGCCGTAATAGTGCGTCAACATCGTCAGCTCGTCGGTTTCAATTCCATGATGCAAGCTGTTTCCAACGATTAAGGCATTGTCCGCGGCTTGGTCCGGGACCGTTTTGAGCTTGTCGATGTACTGAAACTTGAACCGCCTCCGGCATTGTTTGAATGTGGAAACTCGGGAATACGAATATTGCAAGTTTTCACCTCCCTTTTGAGCAGCCTTATGAATCTTTGGAAATCAGAGAATCCACCGGGCCGAAGCACCAAACTGATTCCCCCGGACTCGCGGATCCGCTCCAAGTTGTATTCCTGGAGTTTCGCCACTCGTCCGGTTTCCGTTTTAAGCTCAACGGCCACGAATAACCCGGCTACGCAGCAGAGGATGTCGGGGACACCGGCTTTCGTGAATCGGCCGCCGCCCCAATACTTGATGAAGTAGATGTCCTCGTCAGTTAAGAATTTCAGGACTCGGGATTGGAATTGCGATTCTTTCATTTCAGTTTGAACCTGACATGAGCTTTTGTTATCGACGGCTTCTGATAGAGCTCATATGTTTCTGGATGATCCTTTTTGAACTTGGCGCTGTCGAATCGGTTCGTCACGGTTTCGTCTACGTATGTGATAGAAAACTCATCCGTTTCGAATTTCTTGATATCGTGCCGTTCCATCGCTTCGCGCAGCTGTTCTTTCAGCACTTCGCGTTGTTCGCTCAGCTTTTGGAAACGAACTTCCAAGCCGTACAATTTCTTGATTACCGCTTGCACCTTTCGGTCAACGAGCTGTAACTGTTGTTCAGGCATCGTATACCTCCTCAAACAATTTGTCCGTGAAGTCTTTGCGTTGCTTCAGCGTTTCGTAAATATGCTCTTCGATGCTTCCCCTGGTGACCAGGTACCAGTAAAAACACGTTCTGGACTGGCCGATTCGGCGTGTTCGCCGTTGCGACTGCTCGAACAAAATGCTTTCCAGCGGCGGGGAAAAATAGATGATCTTGTTGGCCAGCTGCAGATTGAGCCCGAGAGCTCCGGATTGATATTGTAAGAGCGTGACCGATTCCTCCTGCTCCTGAAAAGCAGTCAAGTCTTTTTCGTCTCCGTTGACTGTACTGATCGGTTTTCCAAGCTCTTCGCAAATCTTGCGGATCCGGTCGTATTCAGCGCGGAAGTTATAGAAAATAAGCACTCTGTCGCTGGTCGATTCGAGCAAATCCTGCAGCGCTTCATATTTCCCCGGATTGTACAAACCGGCCAGCTGGCGGAGATAAAGCATTTTGGTAAGAGCTGTGTCTCCAATAAGCGTCTTGCCGTCAATTTCAATGATTCGGTCGCGCTTGAATCGACTGTATTCTTTTGTGTTTCGAACGCTGACCACGGTATCCACTTTCTCCGGAAGCTCGATTCCCGCGTCTTCATCGGTCATGAACACTGCACCATATTCCCGCAGTTTGGACTTGAGGCGATCAACATTTTTGTAACCGGTGATGACCTGTGTCTTGTGTCCTCCCGGGTCCTCAATCCATTCAGTTTCAATATAGTGCTTCCAGAAAAGGTCTTTACTGATCCGCCAGCCGAGCAGGTTCGCTTGCGTCCAGAGCTGCTCATACTTACCTCCGGTCGGTGTGCCAGATAACAGAATGATGTTGGTCGTTTTGAGCTTCATGATGAACTTGGTTCGTTTCGCCGATTCGTTGGTAATATAGCTGGATTCATCCAGGATTAGCGTGTAGTTCATGAGTTTGAGCAGCTCTGGCCGGCGCCAAACTTTGTCGTAATTGATGACCAGGACGCATTTATCGGGCAGCTGATCGACCTTCTGTGAGTCGAACACGATCACCGGGTAGTCGTAGTAGGTTTCGAAGTGCTTGACCCAGTCATCGATCTTCGACTTCTGGCAAATGACCAGGGCGATTGGATAACCAAGCTGCCGATGTTTTTCGCCGGCAAGGAAAGTCTTGCCCAAGCCCATCGATGCGTAATAGGCCACGCGGGATTTGTCTTTGGTCTGCTCCAGCAATTGGATTTGGTGCGGGAGGAGTTGGACTTTACTTTTCAATGCGGCTGACACCCCGTTGCTCCAGCCGTTCCTGTAGGATATTAAGCTCATTGCGCAGCCGATCAATCTCGTTTTCCCTTTGCTCCAACTCTCGCGCCAATCGAGTAACTTTTTCACCGAGCGAATATTCGTTTCGAGCCCAAAAATCTCGTTCTTCTCGTAGACGTTTAACTTCGGCTTCCGCCTCCAGCGCTCTCCGGATCGCATGCGACCAACCCTCGCGGGCTTCGGCGATGAATCTCGCATCCGCTTTTGAGAGCCGGCCATCACTCATGGTTACGTCGATGAAATACGTGTCGCACCTACCACACTCACACGGCTCAATTCGATAGGGTCCCTGCGTCGCCGCTTCGCAAATTGCGAGATCCGCTTCCAGATCACGAACTTTGCTCATATATGTTCACCTACCAATCGTTCAATGTCATTCATCCAGATTGTACCGTTGATCATGACCGCAGCCTCTCCATGATCAACCCCGCGCACCCAGCGCAGATCCTCCTATCGCCGATCTCCGCATACTTGACAGCCACTGTGCCGCACAGCGAGCAGCCGTCAGCGGGCTTGTACTTGCGCAGGACGATCTCCTCGCCGGACGTAAAGATCTCGACCGGATCGCCCTCAGCGATACCGTACGTGCGACGTAGCTCTTTCGGGATGACGATGCGACCTAGATCATCGATACGGCGTACAATGCCGGTTGCTTTTTTCATAGAGCATTTCTCCTTTTCAGCGCCCAGGGCATGATTTCATCCAGTTGTGCTTCCGTTAATTCTAGTTCTTT
>Ga0207747_1001723_pt1 | contig 14138 bp, 8 predicted proteins | sample HigsolmetaGSP11D_FD_184839 | JGI IMG/M metagenome (GOLD analysis project Ga0207747, IMG submission 184839) | High solid enriched microbial communities from the Joint BioEnergy Institute, USA - SP1-1-D (SPAdes) | ecosystem: Engineered > Bioreactor > SSF (Solid state fermentation) > Aerobic >...
CGGACAAGGTCGCCACCCCGGCCCTGTTCGGCCCGCGCGCGATGATCGCCGAGGCAACCCTGCCGGAGACGAAGCTGATCCAGCCCGGCAGCATGGTGCAGCACGACCTTCGCATCCGCCTGCCGCCGGGCGCCGACCCGCACCGCTTCGCCGCCGCGCTCAACCGCGCCTTCGCCGCGGAGGGCTGGCGGGTGCGCACCGCCGATGCGGCGCAGCCGGGGGTGAACCGCTTCCTGGACCGCGCCGCCTCCTTCCTGACCCTGGCCGGGCTGACCGCCCTGCTGGTCGGCGGGATCGGCGTCGCCACCGGGGTGCGCGCCTGGCTGGAGGCGCGGGCGAAGTCCATCGCCACGCTGCGCTGCCTGGGCGCCTCCTCGGGCACCATCTTCCTGACCTATCTGATCCAGGTCCTGGCGCTGGCAGGATTGGGCATCGGCCTCGGGCTGGTGGCGGGCTACGGCCTGACCTGGGCAGCGGCGCAGGCCCTGGCGGGCACCCTGCCGGTGCCGCCGCGCCTCGCCCCCTATCCGACGCCGCTGGCCCTGGCCGCGCTCTATGGGCTGCTGACGGCGCTGGCCTTTGCCCTCTGGCCGCTCGGGCGGGCGGCGCGGATCTCCGGGGCGGCGCTGTTCCGGGATGCGGTGCAGCCGGCCGGGGCCTGGCCGGGACGGAGGGTGCTGGCGGCGAATCTGCTGGCCGGGGCGGCGCTGGTCGCGCTCATCGTCGCCACGGCCGGGGACAAGGGCTTCGCCGCCGGCTTCTGCGCCGCGGCGCTGGCGACGCTGGCGCTATTCCGCCTCGGCGCCGCGGGGCTGATGCGGCTGGCGCGGAGCCTCTCCCATCTGCGGCGGCCGGCGCTGCGGCTCGGCCTCGCCAATCTGCACCGGCCGGGGGCGCCGACACCGCTGCTGGTGGTCTCGCTCGGCATCGGGCTCACCACCCTGGCCGCCATCGCCCAGATCGAGGGCAACCTCCGCCGGCAATTGGAAGCCGAGATGCCGGACCGGGCGCCGAATTTCTTCTTCATCGACATCCAGCCCGATCAGGCGGCCCGCTTCGACCAGCTCGCCCGCAGCCTGCCGGGGGTGGAGGAGGTGAAGCGCGTCCCCAGCCTGCGCGCCCGCGTTGTGGCGGTGAAGGGCGTTCCGGCCGAGCAGGTGCAGGTGACGCCGGAAACAGCCTGGGCGCTGCGCGGCGATCGCGGCCTGACCTATGCCGCCCGCCCGCCGGAGGGAACGCGCGTGGTCGCCGGCCACTGGTGGCCGGAGGATTATCGCGGCCCGCCGCTGCTCTCCTTCGATGCCGGGATCGCGGAGGGCTGGGGAGTGGGGATCGGCGACACCATCACCGTGAACGTCCTCGGCCGGAACATCGATCTGCGGATCGCCAACCTACGGCAGGTGGATTGGCGGGGGCTCGGGCTGAACTTCACCATGGTCGCCTCCCCGGGCCTGCTGGAGGCGGCACCACACACCAACATCGCCACCATCCGCGGCGACCCCAGGCGTGACGCGGAAGTGCTGCGGGCCATCACGGACGCCTTCCCCAATGTCTCCGGCATCCGGGTGCGGGATGCGTTGGAGGCGGTGGCGGGGCTGCTCGGCCGCGTCGGGGTGGCGCTCTCGGCCACCGGCGGCATCACCCTGCTGGCCGGGCTGCTGGTGCTGGGGGGCGCGGTGGCGGCAGGGCAGCGGCAGCGGGTGCGGGATGCGGTGGTGCTGAAGACCGTCGGCGCCACCCGGGCGCAGATCCGGGCGGCCTGGCTGGTGGAATATGCCCTGGTCGGGCTGGTGGCGGGGCTGCTGGCGGCGCTGGCCGGAAGTGCGGGTGCCTGGGCGGTGGTGCATTTCGTGATGCGGGCGGACTGGGTGCCGCTGCCCGGCCTGCTGGCCGCCACCGTGGCGGGTTGTGCGGTGCTGACGCTCGCCTGCGGGCATCTGGGCACCGCCCTCGCGCTGCGCGTCCGGCCGGGGCCGCTGCTCCGTAACGAGTGAGGCCCAGGCCGGATTCGCTGTCACGATTTTTCACATGTGATACGCAGCCACGGCTACCTGGGTCGCTTATATATACGCGGAGCTGAAAACCTCGTCGCCTCAGGATGGGGGCGGCGGGGTGACAGTTCCGATTCCCATTGATTGGGATTACAACTTATCCATATACCTAGTGCCACGGGGATAGCCCCCTCTGGGAGGTTCGACGAATCATGGCCCTGCAACCCGACTATCGATACTCGAGGGCTGCGCCTGGTTGGGGCCGCACGGCAACCGCCGACGCGGCCACCATCGATGCCGGGCTCCGGGCATATATGCTCCGGGTCTACAACTGGATGGCCTCGGGGCTGCTGCTCACGGGCATCGTGGCCTATGCCATCGCCACCACGCCTGCGCTGCTGGAGCTGTTCTACCAGCGGGTGGCGACGCCCTATGGCACGATGGTCCAACCGACGATCCTGTTCTGGATCGCGGCCCTGTCGCCCCTCGCTTTCGTCCTGGTGCTGAGCTTCGGCTACAACCGGCTAAGCAAGAGCACGGCGCAGCTGCTGTTCTGGCTGTTCTCCATCTGCATGGGCGCCAGCCTCAGCAACCTGTTCCTGCGCTATACCGGCGCCTCCATCGCCAGCACCTTCTTCGCCACGGCCGGCATGTATGCGGCGGTGAGCCTCTACGGCTACACCACCAGGTCCGACCTGACGCGGTTCGGCAGCTTCCTGTTCATGGGGCTGATCGGCATCATCATCGCCGGGCTGGTGAACATGTTCATGCAGTCCGGGGCGCTGGCCTTCGCCATCAGCGTCATCGGCGTGTTCGTCTTCCTGGGCCTGACCGCCTATGACACCCAGCGGATCAAGGCCGACTACATCGAATACGCCTATGCCGAGGGCACGGAGGAGGCCGGCAAGCGCAGCGTGATGGATGCGCTCGCGCTGTACCTGAACTTCGTGAACCTGTTCCAGTTCATGCTGCAGTTCATGGGCGTGCGCACCAATAACGAGTGACGCCGCGCCACGGCACGAACGGCAAGGCCCCGGGGGCGACCCCGGGGCTTTTTCATGACTGCGGCTCAGATGACCTGGTAGCGTGCCCGCGCCGCCCGCTCGATCGCCCCGGCGATCAGCCGGTCGAGATCCATGGCGATGCGGAATTCCTGCAGGAACTGCAATTCCTCCTGCGTCAGGTCGCCATCCGCCGCGCCCACCTCGCAGGCGAGCAGATAGGCGGTCTCCCGCAGCCGCGACGGCAGCGCATCCCGGATCAGAGTGCAGGCGCGGTCCAGCCCGTCCTCGCGCGCCAGCAGGCGCAGACAGGTCTCGGTGACGCTGGCGATCTCGGCCGGGTGGAAATCGCTGAAGGCCGGCAGTTCCTGCACCATGCGCGACATCATGGCGAGTTCCGCATCGGACATGGACCGGTCGGAGGCCGCCATCAGCACCATGGCGCAGACCAGCGCCTCTTGCGGATTGAATCGGGTATTTGGCATGCGGCCTCTCCTTCCCCAACGGGTGGTCGCGCGCCCGCGCCACGCCGTCAACTCGCAGTCCCGTCAGGTCTGCGAAAGGAAGGCCCGCGTCTCAGCCACCGCTTCCGCCAGCCCTACCCGGCGCGGCACCACGCCCTCCGGCAGCCCGGCCAGGAGGCGGGAGGGACAGGAGCGGTCCAGCAGCACGAAGACGCCCCGGTCATCCGCCCGGCGGATCAAGCGTCCGAAGGCCTGGCGCAGCCGGTGCCGAGCCAGGGCATCATCATACGCCTTCGGATCGCCACCGGAGAGATGAATCCTCCGTTCCCGGTGCAGGATGGAGGGGCGCGGCCAGGGCACCCGATCGAAGACCAGCAGGCGCAGGCTGCGTCCGGGCACGTCCACCCCGTCCCGCATGGCGTCGGTGCCGAGCAGGCAGGCGTCTTCCTCCGCCCGAAAGACATCCACCAGGGTGGCGTTGTCCATGGCGTCCACATGCTGGGCGTAGAGCGGGATACCGGCCGCCTCCAGGCCGGGGGCCATGCGATGATAGCTCTCCCGCAGCCGCCTGATGGCGGTGAAGAGGCCGAGCGCCCCTCCCCCCGCCGCCCGGAACAGCGCCTCCATCGCCGCCGCCACCTGGGGTGTGCGGGCCTTGTCCACATCCGTCACCACGAAGGCGCGGGTGCGGGCGGCATAGTCGAAGGGCGAGGGCACGGCGGCGCGGATCGCCGGGGATGGCAGGTGCACGGCACCGGTCCGCGCCTCCGCCGCCGCCCAGGCCGCTTCCGGTTCCTCTGCAAGGCCGGCGTCGCGCAGGGTGGCGGAGGTGATGAGCAGCCCATGCGCCGGCGCCGCGACGTTCAGCGCGAAGGGCATGGTGGGGTCGAGCCAGTGGCGGTGCAGGCCGGCATCCACTTCCCGCCCGTCCCGCCGGGTCAGGGCCAGCCAGTCCACGAATTCGCGGCGCTCGCCGGGCGCGGGCGGCGGTTCCCGCAGGGCGCGCAGCATGGACTGCCAGGCGGCGAGCGGGATCAGGGCGCGGCGCTCGATGCCCCTGGCGGCGGTCTCCAGGCGGATGCGGTTGCCGGTCTCCAGCTCCTCCACCTCATCCTCAAGCCGGGCCTGGAGGCGGTCGCGTAGGGTCTTCAGCGGTTCCTCCAGCCGCTTCAAGGCGCGTTCCAGCGCCTCGGCGGCTTCGGGGAGATCCTCGCCCAGGGGGTGCAGGTCGCATTCGGCGTCGTAGAGCCCCTCCTCCTCCGGCGCCCGGGCCAGGACCTGGCGGCGCACGGCGCGGAGGAAGGCCTCGGTCGGATTGGCCAGCCGCTCCGAGGCGGCCTCGGCCAGCGGCAGATCCTCCTCGCACAGCCGGTTGACCCAGCCGATGCCGGGCAGGGCGCGGGCGGCGGAGAGGGCCGCTTCCATCGGCGCCAGCAGGTCAGGGAGGTCGCCGGCCAGGTCCTCAATCCGCCGGCGCAGGCCGCGGGCACGGCTGCGGCCGCCCTCGGCGCCGAGCAGCCAGCGGCGCAATTCCGCCGTCTCGGCGCCGGTCAGGGCGGCGGAGAAGGCGGCATCGGCGGCATCGAAGAGGTGGTGGCCCTCGTCGAAGACATAGCGGGTGGGCTTGCCGTCCTCGCCGCCGCCCAGCGCCGCCTGGACCATGACGAGCGCATGGTTCGCCACCACCAGGGTCGCGGTACGGGCGCGGCGGATGGAGTGTTCGACGAAGCACTGCCTGTAGCGGGGGCAGGCCGAGCGGATGCACTCGCCGCGCCGGTCGGCCAAGGGGTAGATCGCAGCGGGGCCGTGCAATTCCACGATCCAGCCGGGGAAGTCGCCGCCTAGCAGGTCACCGTCGCGCGTAGCCAGGGCCCAGCGCGCCACCAGGCCCAGCGGCACCGCCATGTCCGGATGGCCCGCCTGGCCCAACATCTCCTCCAGGTTGAGAAGGCAAAGATAGTTTTCCCGGCCCTTGCGCACGACGACGCGGCGGCGGCGCTCTTCCGGCTCCGGGTAGAGGCGGCTGAGTTCCTGGTCGATCTGCCGTTGCAGGTTGCGGGTGAAAGTGGAGAGCCAGACCGGGGCGCCGTTCCGCTCCGCCCAAAGACTCGCCGGGGCGATGTAGCCCAGCGTCTTGCCGGTGCCGGTGCCGGCCTCGGCCAGGACCAGGTTCGGCGCGCCCTTCTCCTCCCGCGGGGCGAAGGCGGCGCTGGCGGCGGAGGCGTAGTCGGCCTGCTGCGGCCGCTGCTCCGCCTCCCCGCCGAGGATCTGGCCGAGCCGCATTCGTGCCTCGTTCGGCGCCACCGGGAAGCTGGCGGGCGGGGCCGGGGGGCCGGGATCCTCCCATTCCGGCAGGCGGCGCCAGACCTTGAACGGATCGAGGGAGGGGCGGGTGCCGGTCGCGCCCAGGGCGGCCAGCACCGAGGGCGCCCAGGGCCAGGCGGCGGCCTCCTCCAGCTTGGCGGCCAGGGCGGCGGCCTCCCGGTTCATCGGCAGGCCGCGCCGAGTGGCGAGGTGCCGCAGCATCGCCTCCGCCATCTCCGGCAGCAGGGCTGCGGCGGCAGCATCGTCCTTCGGCGGCTCCAGTTCCAGCGCCAGCGCCAGGCCGCGCGGGGTGGGCGCCGCGGTGCGGGCCGGCAGGCAGAAGGCGAAAAGCTCCAGCAGGTCGAAGGCGACCTCGAATCGTGGCAGGTCCAGGCGCCGGGCGGTGGCCGGGCCGTGCACCAGCATCGGCGGCGGCAGGTCGCGCAGTGCCCGGGCCAATTCGGCGGCCGGCAGGGCGAGCAATTCCCCATCCGGGGTCAGCAGCACGCCGCGGCCATGGCCGGCGACCAGCGCGGGGGCGTCCGGCAGCAGCAGGCGGGGGGCATGGCCGGGGGAAAGGACGGGACGGGGAGGCACGCCGCATCCTAGCGCGGGACAGGCGCGTTGCCGATCCGGCCGGCCTTGCCGCGGGGTCGCGCCGCCCGGCCGCGCCCCCTATAACGCCGGCGAAGATGACCGGTCCGCAATCCGAGAGCAGCCCAGCGCCGATGATGCAAGCCGACCCCACCCTCCGCAGCGTCAAGGCCTGGCCCTTCGAGGAGGCCGCCAAGGTCGCCGACCGCCTCGCCGCCTCCGGCAAGAAGGAGGCCCTGTTCGAGACCGGCTACGGTCCCTCCGGCCTGCCGCATATCGGCACCTTCGGCGAGGTGGCGCGCACCACCTGGGTCCGCCGCGCCTTCGAGCGGCTGACCGGCCTGCCCTCCCGCCTGATCGCCTTCAGCGACGATATGGACGGGCTGCGCAAGGTCCCGGACAACGTGCCGAACAAGGAGATGCTGGCGCAGCATCTCGGCAAGCCGCTGACCGCCATCCCCGATCCCTTCGGCACGCATGAGAGCTTCGGCGCGCACAACAATGCCAGGCTGCGCGCCTTCCTCGACGCCTTCGGCTTCGACTACGAATTCGCCTCCTCCACCGATTATTACCGGTCCGGCCGCTTCGACGCGGCGCTGCGCCGGATGCTGGAACTGCACGAGCAGGTGCGGGCGGTGATCCTGCCCACCCTCGGCCCGGAGCGGCGCGCCACCTACTCGCCCTTCCTGCCCATCCACCCGAAGACCGGCGTGGTCATGCAGGTGCCGATGGAGGAGACGCGGCCCGAATCCGGCACGATCATCTGGCGCGACCCGGAGACGGGCGAACGCTTTGAAACCCCGGTGACGGGCGGCCATTGCAAGGCGCAGTGGAAGGCGGACTGGGCGCTGCGCTGGTACGCGCTGGGCGTGGATTACGAGATGTCGGGCAAGGACCTGATCGATTCGGTCCGGCTCTCCGGCCAGATCTGCCGCATCCTGGGCGGCCAGCCGCCGGTCGGCTTCACCTATGAGCTGTTCCTGGACGAGCACGGCCAGAAGATCAGCAAGTCCAAGGGCAACGGCCTGACCATCGAGGAATGGCTGCGCTACGCCCCGCCCGAATCGCTGGCACAGTTCATGTACGGCGCGCCGCAGCGGGCGAAGCGGCTGTATTTCGACGTCATCCCGCGGGCGGTGGACGAGTACCTCTCCAACCTGGAGAAGCTGCGCGCGGCGCCGGAGCCGACCAACCCTGCCTGGCACGCGCATGGCGGCGTCGCCCCGAACGATCCGGGCAGCCCCATTTCCTTCGCCATGCTGCTGAACCTCGCCAGCGTGGTGAATGCGGAGGGGCCGGAGATCCTCTGGGGCTTCATCCGCCGCTATGCGCCGGAGGTGACACCGGAAAGCCACCCGATGCTGGCCCGGCTGGCGGAATACGCCGTCGCCTATTACCGCGACTTCGTGGCGCCGCAGAAGCAGCACCGTGCCCCCACACCGGTTGAGCGCGCGGCGCTGGAGGACCTGCTGCAGGCCCTCCGCACCCTGCCCGCCGATGCCGATGCGGAGACGATCCAGAACCTGCTCTACGAGGTCGGCAAGCGGCACGAATTCGCCAATCTACGCGACTGGTTCGGCTGCCTCTACCAGGTGCTGCTCGGCCAGCAGGAGGGACCGCGCTTCGGCGGCTTCGTCGCCCTCTACGGCATCCCGGGCACGGTCGGCCTGATCGAGGCGGCCCTGGCGCGGGAGAGCGCTGCCTAGTGGCCAATCGCTGGTCCTGGCTGCGTCGGCACGGGCCGACGATCTTCGGCGTCTTCCTGCTGATCGGCGCCCTCTATGTGGTGCAGCGGGAGTTCCGCGGCCTCTCTGTCGCCGACATCCAGCGGGCCATGGCGGAACTGCCGCAGACCGCACTCTGGATCGGGGGCGGATTGACCGTGCTCGCCTATCTGGTGCTGGCGGTCTACGACAAGCTCGGTTCCATCTATGCCGGGCGGCCGGTGTCCTGGGCGCGGTCGCTGCTCGCCTCCTTCTGCGGCTATTCGCTGGCGCACAATCTCGGCTTCGCCGCCGTCTCCGGCGCGGCGGTGCGCTTCCGGCTCTATTCCGCCTGGGGACTGACGCCGCTGGAGATCGCCAAGGTGGTGGGCTTCACCAGCCTCACCTTCGGGCTGGGCGGCATGGCGCTCGGCGGGCTGGTGCTGGTCTTCGAGCCGGAGGTGGTGCCCTGGTTCGGCAGTCACCTGCCCTACTGGGCCTTGCAGGCGCTGGCGATCCCGCTCTGGGGCATCGTCGTCACCTATGTGGTGCTGAGCCGTTTCCTGCGGCACATCCGCATCTTCAAGCATGAGATAGACCTGCCCGGCCCGCGCATGGCGCTGATGCAGACGGCGCTGGCGACGGTGGATGTCGCGGTGACGGCCGGCATCTTCTATGTCCTGCTGCCGCCGGCCGAGGGGCTGACCTTCCTGCGCTTCGTCGGCATCTACCTGGCGGCCTATGCCGCCGGCATCCTGGCGCATGTGCCGGGCGGCATCGGGGTCTTCGACGGCGCCATCCTGCTTGGCCTGCAGCCCTACATGTCGGCGGCGCAGGTGGTCGGCGCGCTCTTCGTCTTCCGGCTCTACTACTACGTCATTCCGCTGTTCATCGCCGGCACGCTCTTCGCCGGGTTCGAGATCGGCCAGCGCCGCGCCCTGCTGGCCCGGATCAGCGCCCTCGGGCGGGGGACGGAGGCGCTGGAGGTGCCAGCCATCGCCTCCCTGGTGGCGCTGTCCGGCGCGCTGCTGATCTTCATGGGCGCGCTGCCGATCAAGGGCACGATGCTGGAGGTGTGGGCCGGCCATGCCACCGCCATCGCCAGCCATTTCGCCGCCTCGGTGGTCGGGTCGTTGCTGCTGGTCATGGCCTTCGGCCTGCTGCGGCGGCTCTCCATCGCCTGGATAGGGGCGCTGCTGCTGCTGGTGAACGGCGCGGTGATCGTCTGGCTGCGCGGTGAGGCCTGGTGGCTCTGGGGCACCTATCTGCTGCTCTGCGTGCTGCTGGCCTCGGTGCGGGGCGCCTTCTATCGCGATTCGCGGCTGACGCGGGAACCGCTCTCGTCCGAGGCGCTGGTGCCGCTGCTGGCAGTCGCCTTCTGCGGCATCACCCTGGCGCTGGTGGCCTATGGCGGCCGCGTCTCGGAGGCGACCTGGTGGGATGTGGTGCTCTCCCCTCTCGCCCCGGACTCGCTGCGCTTCACCGTGGGCCTGACCGGCGTGCTGCTGCTGGTCGGCATGGTGCGGCTGCTGCGCCCGGCGCGGCTCCGCGCCGATCCCTGGAATGAGGGGACGCGGGCGCGGCTTTCGGCGCTCGGTGCCCTGGCGCCGGCCCAGGCGGATGGCGCAGTCTTCGGGGAGGCCGGGCAGGCCGGCTTCGCCTTCCTGAAGCGGGAGGGGGTCTGGCTGGCCCTCGGCGATCCGGCAGGGGACCGGCGCGACGCCATCTCCGCCATCTGGCGCTTCCGCGACCTGTGCGAGCGCGCGGGGGTGGATCCCGCATTCTGGCGCGTCGGGCCGGACCTGCTGCGCATCTATGCCGATATCGGCCTGACCGCCGTGCCGCTCTCCGGCCCGGAACAGACTCCGCGCCGTTTCCTGGCCTGCCGGGCGGAGCGGGACCTGGAAAGGCTGCGCCCGCTGCTGCCGCCAGCCCTGCAGCGGGAATTGCCGGAGCGGCGGGGAGAGGCGGCCTAGATCAGATCGGGAGGCCGAGAGGCCCGGAGGCACGAATCCGCTCCGGAATCAAAGGGTTGCAGCGCTGGCCTCGGCGGATCCTGCCCGCGGCTTTTCCGGCTTGCGCCCGGACACAATGTGGAAAGCGTCCCCTGCCGCCCGTGGCGCTCGCGGTCAGGTGCTGATCTAAACAAGTCTGAACAGGGCCGAGCCTTGGCCGGACAGGACAGAGGACGCTGGCCCTGCCCAGCGCAACCGCGTGGATTCCATCAGCAGCACCAATTCCATCAATTTCGAGGCGTTGTTCCAGGCCTCCCCGAACCCCTACGTCCTCCTGGATCCGGCCTTCACCATCGTTGCGATGAACGAGGCCTATCTCCGGGTGACCATGCGGGAACGCGGGGATCTGGCCGGCCGCAACATGTTCGATGCCTTCCCGAGCGACCCGAATTCGGCCAGCCATCGCCAGCTCCGCACCTCCCTGGACCGCGTCGCCAGGGAGGGGAAGCCGGACCACCTGCCGCTGATCCACTACGACATCCCGCTGCCGGACGGCCGGGGCTTCGAGGAACGCTACTGGAGCGCGACGCATACGCCCCTCTTCGACGAGGCCGGCCAGCTTGCCTTCATCCTCCAGCACACCGTCGATGTGACGGAACTGCACCGCCTCCGCATCTTCGCGCTGAGCTCGATCCCGCGCTTCGGCCCCTCAGACCTTGCCGAGACGGATGTCCTACGCCGGGCACAGGCGGTGCAGGAGGCCAATCTGGCGCTGGAGGAGGAGCGGCAGCACCTCCGCGGCCTGTTCGAGCAGGCGCCCGGCTTCATGGCCGTGCTGAGCGGCCCCCGGCACGTCTTCGGAATGGCCAACGCCGCCTATCAGAGGCTGGTCGGCCATCGGGACATCCTCGGCAAGCCCGTGCGGGAGGCGCTGCCGGAGGTGGTGGGACAGGGCTTCGTCGAGTTGCTCGACCGGGTCCATGCGACCGGCCAGCCCTTCGTCGGACGAAGCATCCGCGTTCTCCTGGAGCGGGGACTCGGAGAGCCTTCGGAAGAGCGCTACGTCGATTTCGTCTATCAGCCCATCATCGGCCCGGACGGTGCGACTTCGGGCATCTTCGTGCAGGGGCACGACGTCACCGAACAGAAGCGCGCGGAGGAGGCGCTGCGGGACAGCGAACGCAAATTCCGCAGCATGGCCGAGGCGATGCCGCAGGTCGTCTGGACGGCGCGGCCCGACGGCTATCGCGACTACTACAACAGCCGCTGGTTCGAGCTGACCGGCCTCTCCCTCGAGGAGAGCAAGGCGGAAGGCTGGGTCGCGGCCCTGCATCCGGAGGACCGCGAGCGCGGACGGGAGGCGTGGCGCCGCTCCGTGGCGACCGGCACGCGCTATGAGATCGAATATCGCTTCCACTCGAAGGAAGGCCCCTATCGCTGGTACATCGGGCGGGCCCTGCCCGTCCGCAACGAGCAGGGCGAGATCGAGCGCTGGTTCGGCACCTGCACCGATATCCACGAGCTGAAGCAGGCCCAGGAGGAGCTGCGGCGAAGCCAGGAGCGGGCCATCGAGGCCCAGGCGGAGGCCCACCGCCTCGCCGGGATGCTGGCCTACCGCGTCGCCGAACTCGACGCCGCGAACGAGGAGATGCAGCGCTTCGCCTATATCGTGAGCCACGACCTCCGGGCGCCGCTCGTCAACATCATGGGCTTCACCAGCGAGCTAGAGGGCGTCCAGGAGCAGATCGAGCACCTCTACCGGGCGGCGGCCGGGCAGAACCCGGATCTCGTCACCCCGGAGATCCGCGTGGCCATCGAGGAGGATCTCACTGAGGCGATCCGCTTCATCCGCACCTCCTGCTCCAGGATGGACCGGCTCATCAGCGCGATCCTGAAGCTGTCGCGCGAAGGGCGGCGGGTCCTGACCGCGGAGAGGATCGAGATGCGCCAGCTCCTCGAGAACCAGCGCCAGGTCCTGGCGCACCAGCTCAGCGAGCGCGGCGCCGAACTGGTCATCGAGAGCGTCCCCGACCTGACGAGCGACCGGCTGGCCGTCGAGCAGATCTTCGGCAACCTGATCGAGAATGCCGTCAAATACCTCGCCCCCGGCCGGCCAGGCCGGATCGTGGTGAGCGGGCGGGAGGCGGGGCCGGATCTCCGCTACGAGGTCACGGACAACGGGCGCGGCATCGCTTCGAAGGACTTCGCCCGCATCTTCGAGTTGTTCCGCCGCGCCGGAGCTCAGGACCAGCCCGGCGAGGGGATCGGGCTTGCCCATGTACGGGCCCTGGTGCGACGGCTTGGCGGCACCGTCTCGGTGGAGTCGCGCCTGGGCGAAGGCTCGACCTTCACCGTGACGCTGCCCAGGACATTCGGCGCGGGTCCGGGAACCGCCTAGCCTGGCAGCGCCGCCGGCTCAGGATGCCGCAGGCGCCGGCAATCCCTCGCCCTGCCGCCCGCAGGATCCTGTCCGGGCCGCCTACTGGCTCGCCCAGACGATGCGGTGCATCCAGGCGATCTCGGCCAGGTCGAAGCCGTAATCCGGATGCGCGGGATTGAGGCTACGCAGGTCGATCCGCCGGGCGGATTGGCGCTTCAGCTCCTTCGCCATCACCTCGCCGCGCTGGGTGCGCACCACCACGCGGTCGCCGCGGCGGATCGGCGCGCCGGGGGAGACGATGACGATGTCGCCGTCGCGGAAGACCGGCTCCATGCTGTCGCCTGAGATCTCCAGGGCGTAGGCGTTGGGGTCGCCGACCTCCGGCACCGCGATCTCGTCCCAGCCGCCGCCGACGGGATAGCCGCCATCGTCGAAATAGCCGTCGCCGCCGGCCTGGGCCAGGCCGATCAGCGGGATGCGGCGGGCGGTGGCCGGGCGGCTCGCGCGCGGCAGGGCGGGCATGCCGGTGATAAGGGCGGCGAAGGCTTCGATGCTGGTGCCGGTTGCTGCCAGCACCTTGGCCACGCTCTCGGTCGAGGGCCAGCGGGCGCGGCCATCCGCGCCGACGCGCTTCGAGGGGTTGAAGGCCGTCGGGTCCAGCCCGGCCTTGCGTGCGAGGCCGGAGGCCGAGAGGCCGTTCTCGGCCGCCAGGGCATCGATCGCCCGCCAGATGTCGTCATGCCGCATGGGCATAACATCCTAGGTTATGAGTCGGAGTTCAATAGGCGAATTTTCCTCACCCCCTCTTGCGCCTTCCACAACCTAGGGTTTAAGTTCCTGAAATGTTCTCGCCCCGTCAAGGAGGAGCGCCACCCCCCATGCAGTTTGCCGCCCGCCCCGGATTCGCCCCCTTCCGCGCCGCCATGGCCCAGGCGGAGCCCTTCCGCAGCGTCGAGGAGGCTTGGTTCTGGACCATGGCGGGGTTGATCGCCCGCCGCGACGGCGCGCGCATCGTCTCCGGCGCCGGCCTCGTCCCGCGGCCCTGCGAGCCGGATGATGTCGTCAAATGTCTCGACCGCCTCTACCGTCAGCGGCGGATCGAGCTGCTGCACGTGCGCATCCTGCGCATCTGGGGCGAACGGCAGCAGGCGCCCGATCCGCGCTACCCGCGGGAGCGCGGCGACTGGCGGCTGTGGCGGGAGGCGATGAGCCGGCTTGACTGGCCGCTGCGGGTGAAGGGCATCGTCGCCGGGCCGCCGCCGATGCCGGCCGAGGAGGCGGGAATCCATTCCCTTCCGGTTGCCGGTGCATGAGCCCCCTCGCCCGGCTCGCCCATGCCCGCGCGGCGGAGGCCGCAGAGCAGCGGGCCTTCATCGTCTTCGGCGGCCAGGCGGATCAGCCCTGGCTCCGGCCGCTGCGGCCGGGCTTCCGGCACTGCTTCGCGGCGCTGGCCGATTCGACGGGCTGGACGGTGCTGGACCCGCTCTCCGGCCGGCTGGTGGTGGCGCGGCTGGAACTGCCTGCGGAGTTCGACCTGCCCGGCTTCTACCGGCGCGCCGGCTTCGCGGTGCTCGGCCCCTTCCGGCCGGGCGGGGCGCGGCGGCGCCTGCTGCCGCCACTCGCGCCCTTTTCCTGCGTCGCGCTGTGCCGCGCGGTGCTGGGGGCGGGCGCGCCCTTTGCCCTGACGCCCTTCGGCCTGTTCCGGGCGCTGCGGCGGATCGAATCCAGAAAAAATTCCTTGACGGC
>Ga0207747_1001725_pt1 | contig 14128 bp, 9 predicted proteins | sample HigsolmetaGSP11D_FD_184839 | JGI IMG/M metagenome (GOLD analysis project Ga0207747, IMG submission 184839) | High solid enriched microbial communities from the Joint BioEnergy Institute, USA - SP1-1-D (SPAdes) | ecosystem: Engineered > Bioreactor > SSF (Solid state fermentation) > Aerobic >...
TGTATATTTAAAATAAACTCCGCTCCAAACCGAAATCCCTCAAACCCTTATCCCTTCTCGCCTTATGCCCATTTCCCTAATTCTTTCCATATAATAAAGTCGGTTCAAAAATTCCATATTTTCATTCCATTTAATAACATTTATTCCTTATTTCTTGTAACATTTTTTAAAATAAAGTCGGTTCTAAATAGGGGTAAGGTGCAAGATGAACAGGGTAAAGTTTCAAGGGTTAAGGGATAAGAGTTCATTTCACTTTTCCATTGCTTTATCAATATTATCTTCAATATAGTCTTCAATCCCTTTAAAATCAATACTTCTAACCTTATCTAATACTTCTTAACCATAATAACCTTATTCCTTACACCTTAACCCTTTCACCTGTTAAAATGCAAACCACGCAGCAAATGAAGATTTCTCTTTCATCTGCTGCGGGATTTTGGAACGAACTTTATTTTTATAGAGCGAACTTTATTTTAATGGAGTCAACTTTATTTGAATTATACATAGTTAGGCTCATAGAGCAAGGTCTAAGATTCAGATTATTTCACCATATGTATAAACATCTAAGTAATACCGATTACTTATTATTTAAGAAACGATGACCTCTTCCATTTCTCTATCTTCATATTCATTATAAGTATATCTTCGTATTTTTGATTTTGTATTACCATATCGTACAAACTTAAACTCATAAAATTTATCTCTTAAAAAACTAAACTTTCTCTTAAACAATTTCGCTACATTGTAATTCGCAGTAGTAAAAAATATTTGAGTTCCGTTTGATATAACCATTTCTCTTAAAAAGTCCAATAACCCAAGGATATTTAAATCGTCAATATTTGAAACAGGTTCATCAAGTAATATAAATTTAGGTGCAGTTTTCATGCTTATATGAAACTTAAAAAATATTGATATTACAACTGCCGTTTTCTGTCCTGTGCTCATTAAGTATATAGGAACCTCAACTCCATTTCTGTACCCAACGATTTCTCCATTTTCATTCAAAGAAAGTTTATCAAACTCTCTAGGTGAATGTAGACTTACAAATAAATCACTTATATCACTAATATTTTCCCTGATAAATTCTTCAGCATACTGTGAAGATAGTTTTAGGCTATTTAAAATACCAATCGCATGTATGCACTTTTCTTTTTGTTTTTTCTTAAAATCAATTTGTTGCTTTAATTGTTCTAACTTCTCATTATCTTCTTTTTGCTTAATAGCATTATTAACTCTATCCGTAAACATTGAAACTTCATCTAATATTGTCCGTACAATGTTTCTCACCTTTGTTATAGATGTATTGTTCTCAATACAAATATCATTTTCTTCAATTTCATTAAGAAACTCTTGTAAAACATTGATTTTAGACTCATAAGCATCTAGTAATTGCAATTTTTTTTGTAAAGTCTGCTTATTTGCTTCTTCTTCATTAAACTTCTTTTGCTCATTTTGTATTAAATCATTTAAGTTATCTATTTTATGCTGCAAAATCTCTCTATTATTCAAATAATCTTTTAATTTTGCTTCCAGGTGATTTTTTATAGAATTAATTTTCTCTAAAGTCAGTTTACTATCTTTAGTACCTGCAATATTATTTATATAATTCAAGGCACTTACTACAAAACTGTAATTATACCCTAATACTTCTAATTTGCTTATATCATATTCCAACTTCTGTAATTGTTGCATTTTTACATCAAATAGTTTTAATGTTTCATTAACTGCCTGTATCATGTTGTTATTGCATCTGTTATTGGAATAAATATTATTTCCTAATAATCTGTTTTCAATAATAAAGTTAAATGCGTCATATAGACTATTAATATATTGTTGTTGAGTAGTGTAATATTCAATCTCATTATCAATTTTATTCAATTCTTTGTCGATAATATGTTTTTTCTCTATTAATTTTTGATAATAAGAATCATCTATTTTTATTTCTTTATCTATTGCTTCCAAAAATTTTTCTTTAGTGACAAAATCAGTACCGCATAATGGACATGTTGTGCTATTATTTCTTTCATTAAAATACCGCATACCTAATGCTTTTACTTGAATAATTATATTATCTATACTGCTCTTTTTTGACTCCTCAATTTCTATCTTATCGGATAAGTTTATTGCTTCTTTTTCTAATTCATTTTTTCTCTTAGTCTTTTCAAGTATAAGCATTCCTAAATCATCAAGATTTTCATCAACTATCTGTTCATTAACAAGATAACCCCATGTATCTTGAAAGTAACTTAATATACTGATTATTTGCTTTATATTATTTTTTTCACTTTCTAATTCTAATCGTAAGTTACATTTTTCAATATCTTTTATTTCTAATAAATAATTGTTTAACATATTTAAATGATTTTGTGTCTCATCAATAAGTTTATTAATTAAACTATCATAATCCATTGCTTGTTGTAATTCTTCAGATAATATCTTAATATTATTATCTATGTTAATTATATTTTTTTGAATTAGGGCAAACTCTTCCTCATAACTACTTCTTTCTCTCTTTATTCTATCGAGACTATCACATATATCTTTTTTTGATTCTATTTCTCCACTCTCAGATAAGAAATTATCCAATAACACTCTTATCTTTGTCAGTTTTGTATTAAGTTGCCTTAACCAATTTAATACTGAATATAAATTAGTTTCATCATCTATTTTTTCAAATCGCAATTTTATCTCATCTAGTAAATTATAAAATGGTTCCAACTTAATCTGTATACTACTAGTATCAGTTTTTTCTAGTAGTTTAATATCGTCTTCAAGACAGTTTATTTCTTTTTCAATTAAAGTTTTCTCTTGCTCAAATTTTTCCTTATAAGTTAGCCAATTATTTTCTATTGTTTTAGTACCTTCACCATAAATTATCTTACTAAATTCGTCACTATAATTAGGCTGTTCACCTAAAAAACAAAATGAAAACGTATCCTCAAATGAATAGTAATTATATTGATGAAATACCTTATTTAGTTTTTCTTTTTGCCTCGTTCCTTGTCTATTTTGATAAAAGCGACTCTCTCTTGACTTTCTTTCTCTAATATCATTGGGGATATATATCGTTTCATTATTTTCCATTTGTAATGTAATATTACTTCTTATGTCATTGAAGTAAATATCATTATCTATCTCACCAGAGACGTTTTTTCTTATTTGGCCTGTCATAACTAATTCTATTGCTTCAAGTATAGAAGTTTTGCCACTTCCATTAGCACCGAAAAGTAAATTAACATCTCCAAATTCAAGTTCTGTATTTAAGCCGAAACAATGTGGACGAAACTGGTCTGTCATTTTTAACTTCTTAATTTTATATAAAGAATGTGTCTTATTTTCTTCATTATAAATTGATGCAGAATCATAATTGTTTTCACTTTCAACATTTTTGCCTTCTAAGAAATAATCTATTTTATATTTTGAATATGAATCGAGACAAAAAGTCATTCCGTTTTCATTTAGTACATTATACCAATCATCAATCGGGTCAATAATTTCTTTTTCACTATCTTCTGTGATAATTTTGCCAACAGGTATAAGTTTATTAAAATGCTTCTCATCAATAACTAACTTTCGGGCATATTTCTCATTTCTTTCAAATTCAACTAACTCTTCTGATGAAATTCTTTCATATTCTTCACTTGGCAATACACATACAAGATATAAGTTCCAACTTAAATCCCCATACAATTTAAAAAATATTGGCTCAAGACATTTTTCTTCAATAATTTTTTTATACTGCTCTTTATCAGCAATATACTTCTTGTATTGGGAATAGTTTAAGTAGATAAAAATATACTTACTAACAAGTCTGTTATCAAATATATGATTTGCGATAACTACATCACAATCTTCAACCAAAGTATAATTCTTTTCGTACTTTAATCCGCTTCCTACTACTAATTCTTTTAATTTCATAATCTTCACCTCATAATAATTGAAGTTCCATCTAATACACGGTCAGAAGAGGTTATTTCTGGCTTATATCCGGAATAACTAATAATTTGTGTTGACCCCATTTTTTGGGTAATTATACTAACATATGTTTTTGTAATGAGTTTACGTAATTCGTTTTCTCTTCCTTCAGAATTTAGCAATTCGTATATTATATCTTTATTCAATTCATTTTCAATATCATCCGCTATCTCTCTCATCTTATAACTTATTTTTTTAGCATCAGGTTCATAAGGTACGTAAGATACTATAGCCTTTGCTCTTATGTTATTATCTTTGGGTACAACGTTAAAAACACAATCCTCTAATGAAAACATATGTGAACAAGCCAAATTTTTCATACCAGAAGTGATTTCCCCTCTTTCTATGAGTTCAACTAACTTACCCGTTTTTAGTAATTCAACTAATTTATTGAAATTATCTATTGATTTTAATCTTTGCTCCTCACATTCATCATCAATATGTATACTAACAATATTACATATTTCATTATCCCCTATAGACAACTGACCTATTTCTAAGTCTCCAAGACATGTACCAAAAAATTTATCTCTATCTTCTTTGTCTGCTTTCAAAGGAAAATTATAATCTAATTCATCTTCTCTTATATTAATTAATGCCTGTAAGTTGTTATTATCGCTAATATAATCCTTTTCTATTAAATATCCCTGATTATCTTTTATATATGCCTTATTAACTATTACATCATATTTTGGTTCTGCGACATTAGGACCATTTAATTTAGGCTTTTTTATAGTCAGCAAGTGAATAATTTCATTTTTTATGCAATACCATACTTTTAATTTATACCTATTAAAATAACCGAACCCTAAACCTTTTTTATAATTTTGCTTTCTTAAATCTCTTTCTTGTTCCATCCATTTATTTACTTTATCTTTTACATATATACACGACCACGGATTCATAATATGTAAAGCCATATCTTCTGCATTAGGATTGTTTCTATGAATTAACTTGGTACCATATGCCCAATTAATAGTTATATAAATCAAACTATCACATTCAATTCTGTCGTAAAGTTTATTTTTAAAACCACAAAAAGTGCTATTTCTAGGTTTCTCATTAAGTTGTGGATGAAGCAATATAATATTCTCATTCCCATTAATTATTTCATTTAATGAAATATATAATAAGTTTAGTGCATCAGCACATATTATTGTACACAATTGATTAGATTGTCCTTTACCAAATTTATATATAATCTTACCAGTACTCATCCCCATCTCTTCGCAAAGTAATTCTCTATCAGCGCTTGGGCAAGTTTTTAATTGAGGTAATATACATATACTACCATCTGTAAGCATGAAAACATAAATTAAAGCATTAATAAAATTCTTTGCAGATGCATTCTCAACAGCAAGTCTTATAACTTTTGCCCCTAATTCTTCAAACTTGTCAAGATATTGTATGAAATCATAATATTTTGTTCCTTGACAACATAAACACCAAATTTTACCTAAATTAGGTTTTAGAGATTCCGAAGTATCGGTAATTATTTTTGTAATTATATTCAATGGAATGCAATATTCTGGAGTAATTAAAACATCAACATTCTCATATTTCGCTTTTTTAATTAAATCTTCACATAAATGTTCAAATGATTCATCATAAATAACCGGTCCATTAGTTCCATCGTATTCGAATAACGCACAGAATTGCGGACGCATCAATGTAAAAATATAAGGATTTCCTTTGCAAATATCAAATTCTGGACATACTGGTCCTATTTTATCTATAATAATATCTTCAACGTATTTAAACTCAACATTCATTTATATTAAGACCCCATTCTATATAAATAATATAAAATTTAATTACATTATAATACAAATATTCCCTTATTTCCAGTTATAACTACAAAATTTTACCAATTAACTTAGCACCTTTCAAAGCCATTCTACTTAAATATATAAGCATAGTAGCAATTTAACTCTAAATTATCCTAAATAGTATAGTACTATCAATTAATAAAATAATCATTGGAGATGTTATTTCTCTAGTTAATCAAACAAGAAATCTATTACAACTTCTTTTAATTCTGTTCTATTTTCCTCCCTAATCCCAGCCTTTCTCATTATCTTCCACATTTGTAGTTTCTCTCCTTCTTTCTCTAATTCTTTAACTGCCCAGCGAATCCTCCTTAATCTGAAGTCGTGATTAGTCTCTTTAATAGAATCCAAATATGCTTTTGTCTTTGGAAGTTTATCTAAATGCTTTTCAAGCAAGCCTCTTATGCCCAATTTACTACCAATCGAACTTATGGTAATCCTTTCAGGTTTTGCATCCGAATTTAACATCCTATCAACTATTTCTTTTATCTGAGGCAATATTTCATTATCTCTTTGATTCCAATCAACTCTGTTGTTTGCTACATTAGCCACTTTTTTATCAGGCGAGTTCTGGTTTAGCCATTCCCTGTCATTTCTATAAAGCCAGGAAAATAAAGCCTTATCAATCTGCCGTAATTGCGTTTTCCCCATATCTGGATATTGTTTTCTTAATTCATTCCACTTTTCTCTGTAGTAATCCTTGTCCAAATTCATTGAAGAATAACTGTTCCCTTCATTATCATATACACCATCGGCCTCACTCCGTTTTTTCCAGTAAGTAGTTAATCCAAGTTTCTTAGCATACTTCTTAACTGTATTAGGGTCTACACCTAATAACCTTGCTGTTTCTCTTAAACTCAACTTTCGGTCTACTAATTCTTTGAGCCTCTCCTCCCATAATTGCCCAAACCTTTTTATCCTTCCAAATCTATATCTTGCATCCTCAGACTCATCTGGTCCACTTCTGGTATAAACAAAACCGCAAGTACAAGAAAAAGTCCCAACAGGACATTTCAAATCCGTACTGTGTGAGACTTTTAAATCACAAACAACTGGTTTTAGGTAGTGGTCTGCCGCTGCATTCAAACAAGGCCACGGTCCATCCCCAAAAGGCTTATATTCCATCTTTTTATAAAATAAATCATGAAGTGAAATTCCAAGAAAACGGGAAAGAAGCAAATGTCTGATAGGATGAGCAGTCTTGTTTTTCTTTCTTACCATATCCATTAGCCAGTTTGAATCGTTATCTACATCAACACCCGACTGCACAATATCTAAAAATACTTCACCATAATAATCAATAAACTCTTTTATAAACTCCTTTTGATGCACTTTTCCGTTTGAAGTTGCAAATCCCATTTCTATCATCTTTGCAAGATACTGCTCTTTATACCATTCTATATCTCTCTTTTCAAAGTCGCTGTTAAGCAAAACCTGAACATCCTCTGCGAGCCTATTCAGTTTTTCAAAAACATCATCAGAGTAGTTGATAACAATATCGGGTTTTACACAGTTTTCCTCGCCAGCAGCCTTATATTCGTGTTTGTTATATCCCCTGACAGGAACCTGGCTGTCATATAAAGGAACATGATGTTTCGGGCATATCAGTACACCAGGGATTTGATGAACTCTATGCCAGTATAACTCTCCGTACTGCAACTTATCTTCTTTAGCACAGACAGGGCAGAACTTAAAATATTGGTTTAATGTAACGGAACTGGCCATGATTCCAGTCCGGCTATATACGCTTCCTCCATTTTCCCCTTTCATTGATTCTAGAACTTTTTCTGCACGCTCAGGAGGTAAAAAGGCAGAATAGAACGGGAAAAGTGTATGGTTTTTAATAAGATATTCTTCAGTATACCTGGAATTAAGGGGCATATTATTAACAAGGTTATGTATATTGGAAGGCAAGTCCATCACTGCTGTTACGGAAGTTGCACCGAAAAGGTCTCTCATTGTCGCCTTATAACTTATATTTCCACTCCTCACATGGTATCTTGCAAGGACGCTGTATAATACTTCATCCTCATATGGCACAGGAAAAAACGTCATCATATGCGCTACACCGCCTTGAAAAAGTCTTTTTCTACCTGCTTAATAAGCCCTTTTTCTTTTAATGATTCATAGGCTGATTTTTTATTTCTCCTGCCTTCTTCCACAATAAACCTTATATCATCTTCATCCATATTCTTTGCTTTACTTTTTTCCTTTTGTTTTGATTTACCATTGGTTGCTATCATTTGTACCGCCTTTATTACAATCTCAGAAACTTCAAGCCCTTCTTCATTATCAAGTACCTTCTCAACTGCTTTTTGAGCCTTTTTGGCATCAATATTTAAGTCCAGCAATTTAAGAATTGCCTGTTCCTTCTTTGAAAGATTGACTTCCTCTTCTTTTTTCTTTTGCTGCTTTTGAAGCATTTTCATCCTCATGTCCCAATCTACTGACTGTTTGCTTTTGTCCACAAATCCCATAAAATCAATGTCTACAGTGCAAATATCTTCATATTTTGCGATTTCTTTAATATTTCCCGATTTTAATGCTTCCAGCATAGGACGAACCAATTTTAAATTATCTTTTGCAACCTGCCTAATCAGATTTGCTGTGATAACCTCTTTCCCTGAAAGAATAGCCCGTATTTGTGACATCGCATAAAGTTTTACCGCAATGTCTATAATGCCTTGTGACTCTTCATAGAGAACATCACTTAATTCAGGTGTTAGCGGTACTTCCTTTTTGGTCCATTGATAGTCCCAAAATGCATTGATAAGCAGTTCCCAACTTTTATCTTTGCTCAACCTCTCCCAAATCATATCCCCTTGTCCGCTTCCACGCCTTGCCTGACGGAATTCAGATTGCAAAACTGATAATGCTTTTGTTGTACCAATAAGTACAGTAGGCACTCCGATAGTATTTACAAGGGTGACAAAAAAGTTTAGCATCTTTTCGTCCCCTCCGCTTTTTGCACTGCTCAGATGTTGAATCTCGTCAATTACTAATACTCCTAACGCTGTATTTCTGGCTATCTGAGACATAACGGAGAGCATAGTGTCTACTGTATTCCTACCTACCCCGAATTTCTTATGATAGTCTGTACCCAACAGGTCATCTACCTTATGGAAGAACTCAATACACAAGCCTTTCAAAGAACCATCAAAAGGGCAGTCCAACTTAAGCCAAACCAGTTGGTACATACTAAAATTGGTATTATTATATTCTGAATGTACAATTATCTGGGGATAAAGAGATAATACACGGTTGATAGCGGTTGTCTTACCCATTCCACTTACACCTATAATAGTAAATCCCGATGCAGTAGTCCTGAAGGATGCGTTGCTGCTTAACTCCCATTTCATGCTTTGTATAGCCTTATATCCGTCTTGTAGGCTTTCAGCATAGGAAGGTTTATATGGGTTACGTGCCAGGTATCCCTGCCTTATAACCCGGCTTATCCTGCTTTCTAGGTCAAGATGAATACTCAACGGCTGGAAGCACTGGAACAACCGCTGCACCATATGAATACGGTAGTGGTCATCCAATCGTCTTTCCTCTGGATTATAGCGGGGATATAGAGACAGTTTCTCCACTACTTCTTCCTTAGAATAAACCGGTGGTAGTGCTTCAATAAATGGATTCCCGCTATATTCAGGTATCAACTGTTCCTTGTATTCTGCAACTACAGCATTAGCACCGTTAGGTATTATTACTTTATTCATGGATTTTCTTCAAAGCCTCCTTTTGTTTTCTTATCAAAAGGCTTATCGTATCATTCTCGTCCACCTCTTCCTCCTGCTCTGCCCTGCTAAACGGTATAACTTCTGCATTACTTCCTGTTTCTTTTTTATCCAGTTCAAAGGCTTCCTTTTCCCGGTTTAACATCTTTTCTATTCTCCTGTTGTTTCTAATCCCTTTTTTGCGCTTCGAATCGCTTTCATTTGACTTTTCTTCCTTAAAAGATTTTTCTGCCTCTTTTGCAATGCTTTCAATTTCAGTAATTAAATCAACCTTTGCCTGCAGTTCCTTATCTTCTGCAATTTTTATTTGAAGTTTCTCCTCTTCAAGAAGGTATTGAATTTCCTCAAGATTTTTATCTTTATACCTATCCTGGTGTTCCAGGAGAAAACACTTCTCGAAGTCCATACCATTTTGCTCCTTGATATAAATAAAGTTCATATTGCGGGGGTCATAGGAAACATCAATCTTCCATGCTCCTTTATTTCTCGCCTTTTCAAACCATCTCTCCTTAAGAGTTTTTGGTGAAGCATAATACAAGCCTTTGAATTTTATCCCCTTTGCCGTTACAGTTGCCGCATCTGAAGGCATAAGATTTAGTTTAACGATATCCTCTGGTACACTCCGCAATTTTCCCGCACGGTTTGCAATCCCCCAGTTCCATATTTCCCGTGGAATACATTCTACTTCATCAGCAACCATCATCTCTTCCCTGTCATAGTTTTTAAGATGATACTGGTTATTATGGTACAAGGCACATTTTATGATTATCTGTGTAAACTGGTATATATCCAATTTGGCATCCAACCTGTAATCCCTGTCGCCACGCTCTCTCACATCAGGGTCAACAGTACCAGGCAAAAGCGGTTTTACCCTTAAATTAGTAATTCTGAAATGCTGTTCAATAACTGCTTTCCAGTCTGCCCGATATGGCGGAGTATTCTGTATCTTTACATGTAGAGCATTAATAAGGTTTTCAACATTTTTACCTTCAAGTTCCCCTCTGTCAGCCAAAATAGCCTCTGGCAAGTGGTGGACAGGCCAGTCCTTTTCTTCAATATCTATTCCATATTCTTTGCAAAAGGCAACTTTGTCGGACGCTGCATTTGCAAGAGCCATCATGGCCCCTATCCAACTCGGACCCTCTAAGCCAACATAAATACCAACAACCATTCTGCTGAAAACATCTAAAACTGCGTAAATCACCGGTCTTCCAATTATCCAGTTCCTGTTATACCGGCTCACAAGGTAAATGTCGCCTACAGTTGCATCAATCTGATAGATACTTCCTGGCGCAATTGCTTCGGAAGTTGTATTGCCTAAAAGGGGTCTATACTGCTGCTCATATTTTTTACTGCTTTGTCTGGATGAAATTTGCTTTTTTAAATTGATATTTTTATAATACCAGTAACGGAATTGAGCATATGTAGGAACCTCACCCATAGGTTTTATTACAGGAACTCTTATTCCGTTTTCTATCTTAAATTCATCACTGAAGAATTCCTTTCTCATCAGTTCATATGCAAGTTTAAGTGAATTTTTGGCGCTTGTGTGATAGTATTTATTGATAGCGATATTAAATATCCTTTTTATTTCTTCATCTACATTGATTCCCTCACCCACCAGTTCAGCATTTTTTCTTCTGCGCCCACGCTTTTTGTCTCCTGCCCGCCTTTCTTTTCCCGGACCTCCGCATAAATGATAGTCCGGAAGCAAAGCGTTCTTTGTTTTCCCTCTCTTCCAGAATCGTTTAAGGTAGTTTGAAACAGTTTTTTCATGTAAGTTATAAATAGACGATGCTTTTAAAACAAGTTCTCTCCGTTCTTTCTTATAAAAAATAACAGGTTCAAGCACAACCAGTTCCTTAATTGCCTCCCATGCTTTATCCCGCATTTCTCTTGATTTATCTGACAATTCTCCTTCGTCAATAACTCTAACAAACGGGTCGTTGTCCAATATGCTTGCAATCCCCTGCTTAATGCTCTCCTCAATATCAGAAATATACCTTGGGAAAGGACTTTCATTTGAATATATGTTTATAACATATGCAAGGTTTTGTTGCCTATCAAGCCACAAAATCCTTTCTACACTTTCTTTATCATTATCCTGTCCCCATTTGATTAGTGTATTTACTGCTATCATAGTATTCTCACCCTTTCTGGTAAACTCTGCTTTATAATTTCTATACTTTGGGTCGAATCATTAAGGTCGATTTTTTTATTCATGTCCACCATTATCCTTTTAAGGGCAATTAAACGCTTGAATATGTACACCCCTGACCCTGTATCTAAATTAAACAACCTGTCAAATTGGGTAGTGAAATTTCTAATCGAAGTACTGTTCCCTGCCAATTTTTCAACAAAAGCATTGCAGTAATAGTCAACCTCTTCATCTGTAAATCCTCTTTCATCAGCAGGATATAAGGATGAGTGAACCCATTCTATATTCTTTGCTTTAACCACTGGAATCTCTTTTTGCGTTACTATTCCCCAATCAATATTTTGGCTCTGCCAGTATCTCCTCTCTATTTCCAGCCTTTCTAATGCTGTCTTCCGCTCAAGTTCATAATCTGCTTTAAGACTTCTGGCAACATATGCTATTTTGCCATTTGGTTTTTTCAAGGTTATTAAAAATGATGTGGATAAAATGTATGGCGTTCCTGTATCTTTGTCTTTAAATAAATCAAAATTTAAACCAGCCTTGTTTTGTATTACTTCTTCACAATGAAACAAGGGGTAATGTTCCCTGATATCTAAAACATCATCCTCCCATTCCAACAGGTAAAAATATCGTGTCTCCGAATCCGTAAAAAAATGATGAATTCTTTTTGTTTTCCATCCAAATACACGTGATACCCTGCCTTTGCTTGGAAAATCCTGTACAGTAAGCCAGGGCTTGTAATCCTTGCCTTCCCCTTGCCCTCTCCCTTCCTGTATCCATTTTTTTAATTTATCTTCATTCCAATCTATTTTCCGTTTAGCCATGCAGATACCTCCTGAGTTAGGAATTAAGTATAAAGGATTACGGAACAAAGGAGAATGATATTGCAATGTAATTCATCCACCACTTCCTTAAGTCCCTTACCCCTTGCCTCTAAAACCTTTTTTATAATAAAACTCTTATCCCTTTTCCCTTATTCGTCTATTCCCTGAAAAACAAAAAATGCCACTGACCGCAGGACACCTATACTAGATGTCTGTGTCAATGGCATTTACCATTCTACAGTGTACTTTCATTTTACCATATAACGACTTTATTTTAAACGTAAAATTTTTTTATTTACAATATTCAATTTTATCAGAAGCAGGGTTGCCACCAGAAGTAATTAAGAAAATTTCGGGTTGGGAATCATTAGATATGGTTTCCTTGTACACAGATACAGATATTGATGATGAATTAGGTAAATATTTCAATGAAGATGGAATTAAGCGAGCAGAAACAAAATCTTTAAGCGAATTGTAAATAGTTCTCACGAGCCTATATAGGCGCAATACTGTGAGCCAATAAAATTCTTATTTTATTAAAAAAATAGGAGAGTTCCCTCCCCTATTCTAAACTGTTTTATAATTGTCTTCTATGTTGTTTTGTTCAATTTTTAATCTATTGAGCGTACTTATGATATTACCCAATTGTTGATTATTAACAGCATTTTTGAATATACAATCAATTGGTACATTATTTTGGACATATGATAAAATAAGGTAGGTATTATTAATTTCAGTTTTCTTTTTTAAACCAAAAGCAAAAATGCCTAGTGCCAATAATCTTGTTAGAGTAACATCTTTTTGTATTTCAGATTCGGTTTTTAGTTCATAACGAGTAATTTGGTTAATTGGTATTATACTTATTTCATTTGTTTTTGAGGTAACATCATTAAATGTTTTATAAAAATATAAATTATTATCTTTGTTCAATACTAAAAAAACATTTGTATTCGTATTAATATATGGATGTCCATATATATGAACAATTTCATAAAAATCTAATATCCCTAACGAATTTAAAAGTTGTTCAAGTTTTTCTACATCTTTTTCATCCGGTTTATAAAATATACCTACAAGTATGACTGTAAATACGATTAAAAATATTGTTATTAATAATATTTCAATAAAAGTTAGCAAGCATATCACCTCATTATTATTTTACATTTATATAATATAATACTTCTAATAAATTAATTGTCAACAGTTTCATGCGAAGGGGGTTTGTCTCCCCTCCCCTAGCGTAAATAAAGCGAAGAAGGGAGATATTCAAAATGGCTGATAAACTAGGGATACTTATAAATACCATATTAAATGTTAAACAAGAAGATTTACAAAAGCAATTAGATTCCGTTGCAAAAAAAATAAAAATAAATCTCAAACCAATATTTTATTTACTGTTATTCAGCAGCAAATTGAAGAGTTTATATGAAAATAGTAATTGAAATAATGGAAGTATTAGTAGAGTTTATCTATCTATACCTTTTCATTATTTTACTGAAGCATTCCACCTTCGAATTTATAGTTTTTTAAGTAATTCCAATATGTGTTGACTTCATTACTATCAAGCATTCCGAAGATGTCTTCAATCTCATCATAAAAATCCTT
>Ga0207747_1001727_pt1 | contig 14119 bp, 17 predicted proteins | sample HigsolmetaGSP11D_FD_184839 | JGI IMG/M metagenome (GOLD analysis project Ga0207747, IMG submission 184839) | High solid enriched microbial communities from the Joint BioEnergy Institute, USA - SP1-1-D (SPAdes) | ecosystem: Engineered > Bioreactor > SSF (Solid state fermentation) > Aerobic >...
AGGTTGGGGAAAATGAACATCGAATGGCTTAAAGGATTTAACGCAGGGGCGAAAGAGCAGCGAAAAAAGGATATAGAAAGCTTCGCTAAACTAATCGAAAATTTAAATGTGAAGGGCATTGGGCCAACATTGAAGGCGCGAATCATACAGGAGATTAATGAAAAGGCGGGAAAGGAGAAATAAAAATTGCTTGCATGGGATCATGTTGATTATCAATACTTTAATATTGCCAATTTTATTTTGAAGTCAGGAGAAGAAAGGCAGGACCGCACCGGAACGGGGGTTATATCATATTTTTCTCCTCCCCGCTTCGATATTGATTTAACTCAAGGCTTTCCGTTGCTAACAACTAAAAAGCTGCATATCCGTTCAATTGTTCACGAACTCCTGTGGTTTCTACGAGGGGATACCCACATTAAGTATTTGCTGGATCATGGAGTAAGCATTTGGAACCAAGATGCATACCGCTGGTACTTAGAAACTCTTCCGGAAGACCAAAAGCCGCTTAGCTATGGGGAGTTCCTTGAAAGGGCAAAATCAGAAGAGCATAACTCTCATTACGGATACCTCGGTAGAATTTACGGTGCACAATGGCGTAACTGGGCTACTGTTTCCGAGGGAAAGGTTAGTGCAGTGGATCAGATTAAGCAGCTAATCAGTGAGCTCCGCAAAAATCCTCGATCTAGACGCCACGTCGTTTCAGCCTGGAACGTTGGAGAGTTACACCAGATGGCCTTGCCGCCATGTCATGTAATGTTCCAATGTTATGTAAGCGACGACGGGGGATTGAGCTTGCATATGTATCAGCGTTGAACTACGGCGCCATCAGGAAGTAATTCCTGTTGCAAACCCTGCTAAACGGGGGACATCTCGAGAGAGACAATCCCGTGCTAAATTACTCTAGCAAATATAGCATTCAGAGTATAAATGCCTAACGACTATCCCGAAAGGGAGTAGGGTGCAAGCGATTGGCACTCGAAACGCAGGGCTACTCATATGAGTAGGTGATATAGTCTGATCTTTATGGAGACATAGAGCTGTCCTAAGGGACGGGTAAGAATTAGCGACTCTTACTGAACATAAATGAGTGCAGATTACTTTCTCGGTGTACCATTTAACATTGCAAGTTACGCGTTATTAACGCACATGATTGCCCAGGTTACTGGGTATTACGCGAAACGATTAGTAATTACGCTTGGGGACGCACACATCTATAAAAATCACATAGATGCGATCCAAGAGCAAATGAATCGCCAGCCACGCAAACTGCCAAAATTGTGGATTAACCCGGATATTAACGATATCGATGACTTTAAGTTCGAGGATATTGAAATACTGCAATACCATCCACATCCAGCAATTAAAGCACCGCTTTCAGTAGGTCTTTAAAACAGAGCCCGCAAGGCTCCTTCTTTTTTGTGAGATTTTTAGAAAATACTTGAATTACATATACAAAGCCCCCTTGTGGTTATGATTGGGAATTTTGTTATTTTCAATGGAAGGAATCAATATTATAATTAATTTAACTATTAATATCTAAAAAGGGGCGAGATTGATGATAAAAAGACAAACACTAATTCTTCTTATTATACACATATTCTGTGTAGTCGGTATGGTGGTACTTATATTGTTCGGACTACAACTATTAAGTGAAGTATTAGGCGAAGTTGCTAACTCTAAAGAAGAATCCTTTTATTATATTCAACAAACAGAAACAAAAATATCAAGCACTTATACAGAAAATTACGAAGACCTGTACTTGTTAGCTCAAATTATACATGCAGAGGCTAAAGGAGAACCCTATGAAGGAAAGTTAGCAGTAGGGAATGTGATTCACAACCGAGTAAAGTCTAAACGATTCCCCAATTCGATTAGAGATGTGATTTTTCAAAAGGGACAATTCCAGCCGGTCATGAACGGGTCAATATATAATGAGCCTAGTGAGGAATCCATAAGAGCAGCTAGAGAATCTTATCACACTAACATTATTGGACCGGCTTTATACTTTTACAATCCGACACTAAGTACGGATACATGGATCACAACAAGAAAAACGATTAAACGCATTGGAAGTCACGTTTTTGCCTATTAGGAATCTGCTCAAATCGAGCTCTTATATATGAGCTCATTTTTTGTGTGATTTTTAGATTAAATTCTTCAAATTTACCATTTTCAAAATCTAAGTTTAGTAGTATAATTAAATTAACAAAATATTTATCCCGGGGGGAGAGAGCATGAACTTTTATATAGTGGAGTTTAATAACTGCTCAAAAGAGGTTAGAGCCACAAACGACCAATCGGCTGTCAACCTCGCTAAAGGGATGCTTAAACGATGGAATCAACCTGGCTGCAAAGTTTACCGTACTAACCCCTTCTCCGGAAAGCGACGTAAGGTCTCAGAGATTCAGTACAGTTTCTACGACCCTTCCAAACCTAGCTTAACACAGGACAATATTCGGGAACTGATTCCTGTGGAAAAGCCGAAAAAATCCAAAAGAGAACGAGCTGAAGCGAAACGAAAAGGGGGGAAACAGGTTAGCCATGCAGTACCACTTTCTGCTATCGCTGAAAAAATAGGAAAAGAACCTGCCGCTATCCGTCGGAAGCTCCGCAAATTAGGAATACCTAAACCTGAAGGCGGCTGGGGCTGGGATTCCTGGGATGACCCAACAGTACAAGAAATTTTAGGTTGGTACAAAAGAGCTAATTAATAAATGGAGGTAGGTAACATGAAACGAGGATATTTAAGAGAAAAGGAAATCTTAATCGAGAAAAGAATTCGAGAAAGACTGCAAGCACAAGAAAGTCAAATCATTCAAGATTTGAGAAGACAGGGCAATATACGTGAAGCTGCTGTGGTATTTTCCCATGAGGGATTCAGTTTCTTCATCAATAATATCTCTGAAACAATTGCTCGAGAACTGACCCCATACATAGAGGAGGTGGTAGATAAAAAAGTTACCTTTCTACTTACCCAGTTAGTCGAACGCCTAGAGCGACACGCTAATACTCCGCCCGCTGCTCCGGAGCCTGAAAAGAGAGTACGGTGGACTAAAGAGGAAGACGATCTTCTTATCAGTGCTGTCAATTCTTATTTACGGGGAAATGGCGGGAAAGTAAAAGACGCTCTCGAATTTGCCCATACAAGCCGTTTACCGCAAAGGAGCTTAAGAGCCATTACCCTACGATACTATTACTTAAAACAACGAGAGGATGAAGCTTAAATGCAACCTAAATTCGAATCCGGGGATCTGGTGATCATTCATCAGGACCCTCGTTTTCTTTTGCCTGATAATTTACTGATTTACCATGGAAGAAAGGCCAAGGTTATCTGTGAAGCGGGAAAGAGCAGCTACGTTGTCGAAATACCGGAGGGAAGCACGTTTGTTACTAAGGTTATTCCCGCTCAAAATCTGGTATTGCATGTGAAGCTAAAAACGATCACTGCTCTAGTTGCTTTGGATGAAAGAATGAGCATTGTGGCCGTACGCGAATACCCGTATGGATCACCCCCGACAAAAAAGAATATCTATAAATTCTTGGAGGAAACAAACGCAAAATTTATAGATGTGAGAATTTTATATACATTTATACACACGAAGTGACTAAAAGTATTTACTTAGGGGACTTCAACTAATATAATTATAATGAAATTAAATTTTAGTAACTAAGGAGGAATACGCACCATGATTAAGGATGAGAAAAATATTAAACTTTACACAGTGAAGGAGGCTGCTGACCGTATCCGTAACGAAGTAGATCCCGACTTTAAGGAACGTCGATTATCCTATTTAATTCGCAACCGCCGTATTGAGGCACAAAAAATCGGCTGGATATGGGTTATTCCGGAGTACGAAGTGTTCCGGATTATCGAATATCTAAAAGCCAAAAAAGCTAACTCAGAAGAATAATCAGAAGGGAGGGGTTTGGAGCAATTTACGGCAGACCCTACCCTCCGTATAAGATAAAGTCAGGAGGGTGAAACTGGAGGATGGATTCAATTAAGTTTCTGATCTCAGTTTGGTCAAAGCAAGCAAGACCTGGAGAATATGTTTTCCTATGCACACGAAAAATCGATGGAGATAACGTTGAATGGAAAGACCATCCCATTTTATATCGAGGAAGAACGCATCTTAAGAAGGATCTTAAGCAGTTTTTAGAGCAATACGATTCTAAGAAATACGATATTTACTTTGCTCCGCTAGCTTTTAATAAGCCACGAAGAGCAAAGGAAGCTGCAGCACGGTCCATATTTCTGTGGCAGGACTTGGACTATGCCGATCCTAAAAAGTTTCCTAATAAACAGAAGCTATTTCCCTCTATTTATTGGCAAAGTTCACCCGGCCGCTACCATGCTCTATGGAAGCTAGACAAGATATATGACTTGGATGAGGTTACAAACCTAAACCGTGACCTAGCTTATTATGTTGGAGCTGACAAAGGCGGATGGGATAAAACTCAAGTGCTTCGGGTTCCCGGAACACATAATCTGAAGTACGAGGATAAACCAGTAGTCAAGCTAATGAAGAGTAGCGGTAAAACATATCAGTTAAAAACACTCCGTAAGTTGGTCCCAGAGAAAAAGGAACTCACAACTAACATTACAGTTAACTATTTAGAAGAAGGTGACCCACAGGAAATACTGAACCGCTACTCGAGTAAAATTCCAGCCAAAACACTTAAGCTATTACTTCAGCGAGAAGTTGAAGTCGGAAAACGCTCTGATGTCCTGTGGATATTAGAACATCAGCTTTACGAGGCTGGACTTACACCGGAAGAAATATTTACCCTAATTAAACACTCGGCTTGGAACAAGTTTCGAGGGCGCAAGGATGAAAATGAACGACTTGCTAAAGAGATTGAAAAAACTATTAACGACTTTCTGAACAAGTCCATCGAAAAGCCGAAGGAGCTTGTTTTGGAAGGTTCTTCTCTGAAAATCGAAACATTTGGACAAGTAATGTCCAACATTAACACTTATCCGGGTTGGCTGGTTGAAGGTTTCTGGGCAAGACGCTCACATGGAATTGTTGCCGGTGAACCAAAGTCGTTTAAGTCCACATTTACTTTGGACCTAGCAGTTTCTGTGGCTTCTGGTAGACCATTTTTAGGAAAGTATCCAGTCTTAGAGCCTGGACCTGTCATTATCGTACAAAACGAGAACGCGGACTGGATTATTAGAGATAAAATGGAAAAGCTCATCTATAACCGAGGGCTTGCGGGAAAGGTTGAACATGTTAACAAACGCGTATTGAAAGTTGAGTTTCCGAAAGAGATTCCATTATACATGATTAACCAACATGGCTATAGCTTGGATAATCCTGAGCACCAGCAAGTAATGGAGGCCCTCATTAAAGAAATTCGCCCGGTGCTGGTTATTTTTGACCCGCTGTACTTAATGTTTGACGGTGACATTAATTCGGCCAAGGACTTGAATCCTGTGCTTAACTGGTTGCTTAAGATTAAGAACGAGTATAAGACCGGTGTTATGGTCATCCATCACTATAACAAAGGAAGCGGAGGAAACACACACTGGAGAGGCGGTCAACGGATGTTAGGTTCAACTACACTACATGGTTGGATTGAATCCGCCTGGTACTTGCAAATTATGGAACCGGATGAAGGTCAAGAAACGCAGGTCGACAAAACATCGAAAACTCCCGCTTCCGTTATTATGACTCGGGAGTTCCGTAATGCAGGTCATTATCCAAAAATCGAACTGAAGCTCCGCATGGGGGAGTTTGGAGACCCGACGTACGAAGTAACGGCTGAAGTTTACTCGGAAGAAGGAGAAGGCAAGTCCAAACGACTAAATGCTGATCAAGTAGCTGTGGAGATTATCCGGGTGATAAAGACCATTAAGGAAAATCGGATCGTTTCATGGACCGAGTTAATGGAAATGATTGGCGTAGATAGCCAAAAACTGATTAAAGAGGCGGCTGGCTTAGCTGCCAAAACGGATACCAGCTTAAAAATTACGGCTGCAGGGGTAACCAAGATTAGGAAGAAAAGAGCTGGTTAAAACTCTCACTTTTCATTTACGGAACCTAAGGGAAAAGTATATAATTAAATCAGCAAAATTAATCTAGAAGGAGGACCGAAGATGACTGCAGGAGGGACTTACGAACTTGCAGTAGCAGTAGTCCGTAGAAGAAGAGGTCGAGTAATTGACCGAGCAACTATCCGCTTTAAGTCAGAAGAGCATTACAAGCAGTTTACGAAAGTTTTATCAGACTACACTAGGCTGGAGTTTTATACGATCAACATTAAAAAGGCCTCTAGCCCTGATGATAACGCTGCACCGAAAGGAAAGCTTTGGTGCCCTTACTGCTCTGATTGGGGGAAGTTCTTTCAGGAAGGTGACGGATATACGAGATGTGAGATTTGCACCATATCAACCCGGGACTTTTATACCAAAAAATATAATGTTGAGCTGGGCCTATTAAAACGGGAGGTGATATAATGATAATCGTAGAGGGAATGGATAACTCCGGTAAAAGCACATTGGCTAAGCATTTAGCTGAGAAATTCGGATTAGAGTATCTTCACTCACCAAGTGAATATCGAAATGACTCTAACCGAATGATAAGCTGGGCTATAGAAAAAATGCTGGAAAGAAAGTATATGCCACATAGAAAGCCAGCAGTTTATGACAGATTTTCTCCTATTTCTGATCGAGTTTATGGACCTGTTCTTCGTGGAGGAACTCCGTATAACGATTTAGCAATAGGAGCTATGGCAGTTAGGCTTTTAAAAGATGTACCACATCTCATTATTTATTGCCGCCCTAATCGAGAACGGATCTTAAACTTTGGTTCTCGTGAACAAATGGATGGCGTTACTTCTCAAGCTATTAAGCTTTTGGAAGAATACGATGCTCTGATAGGTGAGATGCAACTGGAGGGATATGACATTATTACTTATAATTACGAGGAACCTGAGGACTATAAATTTGTAACTTCTCAGATAGGTCTTTACATAAAACAATGGGAGAGGGATGATAAGCATGGATTATTTTAAAAATCCGCATAACGAAAGTGACATGCTCGTAGCCATTTTTAACCAGCAGCGCTCTCACATGGAGGTATATGCACAAATCGAGGACGAAAACGGCTTGCTTCAAACACCCGATATTCCAGTGAATCTTCAGGACAAGTTTGGACAAGCTCGTTTAAAGGATTTTGCTTGGAGGATTACGGAAGAAATTGGGGAGGCATTAAACGACCTGTACTTGGACCCGAACTCACGCAATTATTTTGAGGAACTATCCGATGTGCTTCACTTTTTAACGGAGTTCACGATTTTAGCCGGTTACCGTCCCGCAGACTTAATTCGAGAACCTGTGGATAAAAGGACAGATTACTTAGAAGAGCTGTTTAAACAAACAGAAATAGCAACGAATCATTTAGACTTCTGGCTCACCTATAATGACATTGCGTTCCTGGTGGCTGAATTTATTCGAGAGCTGTCAATGCTCTGCAACTTATTAAAAAACAAACCCTGGAAAAAGTCAGTTGCACAAGGACAATTAAAGGAAATGGATCCGTTTAAATTTAAAAAGCAGCTCATTAATGTCTGGGAAAAATTCATTCATATTTGTTTAACTTCCGGTATAGGACCACAAAACTTGTACGGATTATATTTTTATAAGTCGGACAAAAACAAAAAGCGACAAGAAACGGGGTATTAAAGATGCTAGTAGCTCCGCAACAATTTGAGACTTTGGACGAGGCCTTTTATTGGATCAACCGATCTTTCCTGACTCGCCCACATGAGTATGTTCAATTTATCCGGGGAAGTCAGGGATTCTGTGAGGACTTAGTAATTCCGGTAAAGAGGACCATAACAACTCTTAACCTTTATGAATATGCTTTTAACCCAAAAACAAAATGGAAGCACTTAGTTCGTACCTACGTAGATCCGGATGAGTACCATCGCTTCTGGGAACAAATGAAAACAGTCACAGGAACTTCATACCAGTTTCGTTTTAAAAACAAGCTGAGCGGAAATGGTCCATGCTTAATAGCCATCGTATTAAAACGAGATGAATCACGAGCTATTTGGACTAGAGCTTCCATCATATGGAGAACGGCTGAGTTACAACGAAAGTTTGCTGCAGACTTGGTATTAGTACACAATTTTTTCCGTGAAGCTCCAGAGGAATGTAAGCAGCTAATGGATATTCAAGATGTGGTACTTTATCTGTCCCAAGCATTCCAATCGTGGAGGCTGGTAGGGCCCTTAGTAGAGCACTTTTGCTCATGGGATGAAGTAGATACGAGCCACGAGTTCGGAAGGCGTGTAGTTAATAATTTTGAACGAATCTACGCTGAGCCTCAACCGGAACTAAAATTTGGCCCAGCAATAAAGATGCAAAAATTTTATTTAAAACGAAAACGAGGAGAACTAGGGCACTGCACACCGGAAGACTTGTCCCTTGTTAAAGCTCTGGAAGAGATTAAGAGAGGGAGATGAAATGTTACTAGTCAGGTATTATGACGATTTTACCACAGCTATTAAGCAAGCAAAGTGGGCATTGTACCGTTACGGAGAGCTGGTAGAAACTAATTATTGGCAAGCAATCGATGTAAGCAATAACGAGCAATTGAATATGTGGGAGCTAATGAATTACGCATTATCCTGTCGAGTAAGCCCCGATATTAATGAGCTCCGCGAACAGATCCGCCCTAACTTGCCTTGGGCGGATGACCACTTTATGGAGCGGATTGGGGGACTGCCGCTAAATCCGGGGGAACAGTACAAAAATTGGCCATTCTTTAAACGGCAAAAAGAGAACGACCGTCACCGGGATGACGAAGGTAAACACTCACACACTTATATGGAACGTATTTGGACTCCGGCTTTAAACGGAATCCGATACAAGTTCGGCAACCTGGATGACGTTATTAACTTACTGCTCCGTGACCCTAATACACGCCAAGCCTTTTTGCCAATCTGGTTTCCCGAAGATACGGGAGCTAAAGAGAGGCAACGAGTACCATGCACACTGGGCTACCACTTTATGCACCGGAAAGGCGAGATGCACCTGTGGTATCCAATTCGATCTTGTGATTATTTCCGTCACTTCCGAGATGACATTTATATGGCCTGCCGCTTACTGATTTGGGTTATCGAAAAGCTGAAAACAAAGGACCTTGAAACTTGGAAGAATGTTAAGCCTGGATATTTGCACATGCACATTTATTCATTCCACATATTCGCTCCGGAACGGAACCTATTATTGAAAGAGGAGAAATAGAGAGTGATAGATAGGGTTCTATGAATGATACAACAGGGGGGAAACAATATGTATGTTAAGTCACCACTTAAGTATACGGGTAACAAATATAAAATATTGGACCAGATAATACCCTTGTTCCCAAGAGACATTGATGTTTTCTACGACCTATTTGGAGGAGGTGGGGATGTAACGGTAAACGTAAAGGCCAATAGGACTATCTATAATGACATATTCACTCCAGTTAAGAATGTGCTTGAGACCTTCTATCTTAATGACTACGAAACATTAATAGAGGCCATAGACTTTATTATTAAAGCATGGGGACTGGGGAAACAAAAGAAATCAAACTACCTTAAGCTAAGGGAAGACTTTAACAATGGGCTATTTGAGGAGCCTCTAAAATGGGTAGCTCTATATGTTCTAACCATGTATGGTTTCAATTCTCAATACCGGTTTAACAAAAAAGGTGAATTTAATAGTTCACCGGGGAACGAACGGTTTAATCTCCAGTTAAGAAGATGGTTTAAAGAGTTCCACCAAAAGTTGACTAGTAAGAACATAGAGTTTCTATCAGTCTCCTATCATGAGGTAGACATTAATTTAGGGGGAAGCAATATTTTTGTATACTGTGACCCCCCATATCTAATAACCCGGGCAACCTACAACAAACTGTGGGATGATAAAGCTGAGAGAAAACTTCTAGAGTATTTAGACCGACTAAATGACTTAGGAGTAAAATTTGCCCTTTCGAATGTATTACATCATAAAGGGAAGACCAATCACATATTGAAAGAATGGTCTAAAAAATATCGCGTTCATCATCTCCAGAGAAGTTATACTAATAGCAATTACCAAACTAAAAACAGAGATCCAAGTTCGACAGATGAAGTATTAATAACCAATTATAATACTAGAGGTTAAAAATGATAAATCTACATTATTTTGAAAGAGGAGAAATAGGGGGTGGACTTATGCTTCCTGATATTCCTAAGAAGGGAGAACGAGTTATATTCCTCCCCCTTCGTATCAAGGGGACAATTACTTATGTAGATTACAGGAATATTTATAATCATCACCTTTATCCCATTCAAGTTGAGTTGGACGAACCCTGGGACCTTACCTCCTCTTCGCAACGGATGATTCGTGGCAGTATGCTCGAGTTTCGTAAACTAAAAAAGAAGAAGAAAAAGAAGAAGAACACTTGACAGCTAAAGACAGGCCGACTTCAAAAAGATGCGAGTTTTTCTAAGCTTGTACGGTTACAGGATGAGTATAAAAAGGTTATAATAGAAAAAAGGAACCGGAACAATACACCGGAGCTAAGTATTTTATAGGAAAATTAAAGAAGGGAGACACTGATAAGTGGTTAAAGAGGTTAAATTTGAAGAACTTTATGAGGACGATCGAGTACCGCAGTCTCTTATTCACATGTCTGCTGCGTTACTGTGGGCTACTCGGTCAACCTGTCAACGACTTAAGGTTGGGGCAGTATTAGCAAAGGGAGGAAGAACTATATCCACTGGATACAATGGGGCTCCTTCGGGGCTCCCGCATTGTAATGAGGACAACTGCAAAAGCCAGCCTCAATGCAAACGGACAGTTCATGCTGAAATGAATGCAATTTTATTTGCAGCTCGTTACGGAATTTCCACGGAAGGGACGGAACTTTACACCACACATTCTCCCTGCATAGACTGTGCTAAGGCCATCATTAATGCCGGCATCAGAAAGGTGTACTACATTGATGAGTACCGGAGTCAGGGGGGAATTGAGCTACTGAAATCAGCAGGGGTGGAAGTATACAAAATTGCAATAAAAGAAAACGGAGGCGAGCAGGAATGCCACAACGAAGAGTAAAGGGGAACCCTGATTGCACCGATTGTGATTTGTATCGTACCTGTCAGATTGTAAACATTATGGGTAAGGGACCTGAGAACGCTAAAATAATGGTGGTCCTTGATAGTCCAGGCCTAATGGAAGATAACACAGGAAGACCGATCGATGGAAAAAACCGAGACTTCTTAAAACAGCTATTCGAAGAAGCTGGAATTAATTGGAAAGACTGCTATATAACTAACGCGGTAAAATGTCGGCCTCCGGCTAAGTATTCCATTAAAGTTAAGGAGATTAATGCCTGCCGACAGTACTTGGACAAAGAGATTAAGGTCATTAAACCTAAGTTTGTTTTATTAATGGGGGCTACCGCTCTCAAGTGGTTTAAGGGAAAGGAAAAGGCCAAAATTACGGAAGAGCATGGAATGATTTTTGAACGTGACGGGGCTTATTACATGCCTGTTTTCAGCCCAGGGGTTGCTTATCAGGACCCTAAAAAGTTGACGCCTTTAAAAACGGACCTCAAAAAGTTTGCTAACTTGATCAAAGGAAAAAAGGTCGGCAAACCTAAGTTAAATGTTCATGTAGTTGAAGGATTCTCCGATTTTAATGAAATGATTATGGACCTGAAGGAAAATAAGGTTACTTCCTTCGATATTGAGACTACAGGGCTTAATAGGTTCGAAGGAGAAATCACAATGATCGGCTTCGGCCTGAAAAATAAGCAGTGGATTTTGCCATTGCAGTTTCCGTTCGGTCGTTTTAACAATCAACCGGATATTCAAAACCAAATGCTTGCTATTGTTTCTGAGGTGCTTAATACAAAGAAAACAGAAGACGATAAAAAACGGGTCAATGTTACCCACAACGGGAAGTTCGACAACCTGTGGATAAGGAAGCACTACGGTGCTCGAATACACAACCACTTCGACACGCAAATTGCACATTACTGCCTCGATGAAAACGACGGTCACGGATTGAAGTACATTGCCCGAATATTGCTCGGGGCTGAGGACTGGGATATAGGTAAAGAGCTGAAAACTTCTAGCGGCGAACTTACTAAAAGAAAAGCAAAAAAGCTGTATGAATACTTAGCCTATGACGTTTATTACACACGGAAGCTTTATTTCTACCTGAATGAAAAGCTTAAAGAGGACGAGGCAGTGTACAAGCTATTTAAAAAATTGATGATGCCTATATTCCACGTTTACGAAGACGTTCAAATGGAGGGCGTCTGGATACGGAAGGAAAAGTTCGACGAGGTCGAAAAGCTGCTTAACAACAAAGTTCAAGAAATCGATGAAAAGCTGGAAGAAATCAAACAAAAAGAGGGCCTTAAAATTGATAACTGGAACTCGGCAGTACAAATAAAGGATGTACTTTACAATCAGTTAGGCCTTCCTGTGGTAGAAACTACTGCTAAAGGTGCTCCATCTACAAGTGAATCGGCCCTTAAGCAGTTACGGGATAAGCACTCAATTATCCCATTGTTGATGGAACGTCGAGGAGTTAAACAGCAACTCTCATTCTTTATTAAGGGCTGGAAGAAATGGATGGTTAACAGTCGCCTTTACCCGAACTTTAATATCCACGTTACGGTTACGGGGAGAACAAGCTCTAATGATCCTAATTTACAACAAGTCCCGCGGGATAAAAAGATACGATCGTTAATAGGAGCTCCGCCTGGATGGACTTTTGTTGAGGCCGACTATTCTCAGGTTGAGCTTCGGATTGCTGCAATGCTGTCTGGAGACACTACAATGATTAATACGTTTATCAACAACTTAGATATTCACAGTAAAACGGCTTCGAGCTTAAATGGTAAGCCGATTGACCAGCAGACGAAGGAAGATCGGAAGTCCGCTAAAGCGGTGAACTTCGGATTCGTTTATGGAATGGGTTGGAGAAAGTTTAAGGATTATGCACGTGATAATTACGGAGTTACCTTAACGGATGAGGAAGCACAGCTTTATCGTAAACGATTCTTCGAGACCTATAGTGATCTACCTGCCTGGCATGAAAAACAACGACGCATTGCTAGAATGTATAAACAAGTACGGAATTTGATCGGTCGAGTTCGTCGATTGCCGGAGATTGATTCGCCCGACTCTTCGAAGGTAGCTGAGGCTGAACGCCAAGCTATTAATAGCCCGGTACAATCATTCGGCTCTGACTTGATGCTAATGTCTCTTATTGAACTTCACAAAAAGCTTCCAAAAGATAAGTTTAGAATCGTGGGATCAGTACACGACGCAGGACTGTTTATTGTTCGGGATGACGCATTAAATGAGATCGTACCACAAATCAAAGAAATTATGGAGAACCCTAGACTAATGAAAATATTCGGGGTTAGTCCGACAGTACCAATCGTTGCTGAAGTTGAAATTGGCGATTGGGGAGCTGGAAAATCATGGGAGCCAGGGCAAAAGATTATCCCTAATGGGGATGGAACCGTAGAAATTGTGAAGTTTAACTTATTATTTATAGGAAAAAATTCAAGAAATTATTAGCAAAATGGGGATTTTTTCATTTAGGTTTTACAGAAAATTGATATAATTAAACTGAACCTGGAAGGAGGTGAATCAACCACATGGCCTTTAGACGAAATTCGAGAGGCACAATCAAAATAGATTTCTCAACAGCTGTGGAATTAACCCAACAAAAGCAAGTTTCGCTGCTAACCGTTAAGAATCTGATACACTACGTTAAAATTTCAAACTCTCGAATTAAAAAATGGAACTCTTGCAAACGAGCTCATCATTACGCTTTTAATGAAAAGCTGGAAAAGAAAGCTCCGCCTTCCTCGCTATACAAGGGCAAAATCATACACGAATGTATTGAAGATATGATTTACGGGCGAGATTGGAGACCAACTCTTCAGAAATACATTGATGAGTATAACCAAATGTTCGAGGAAGAGAAAGAGCAATATGGCAACCTTCCTGAAGACCTAACTACAATTCTGGAAGGTTATGAAAGAATGTATAAAGATGATGGGCTAACCTACTTAGAAGCTAACGGAAAAAAGGCTGAACATGACTTCGC
>Ga0207747_1001729_pt1 | contig 14092 bp, 14 predicted proteins | sample HigsolmetaGSP11D_FD_184839 | JGI IMG/M metagenome (GOLD analysis project Ga0207747, IMG submission 184839) | High solid enriched microbial communities from the Joint BioEnergy Institute, USA - SP1-1-D (SPAdes) | ecosystem: Engineered > Bioreactor > SSF (Solid state fermentation) > Aerobic >...
AAAGAAAGTGGATTCTCCCCAAACGCTTCTTTCTGGTTTGTAACGATAGAAATCATAATAAAACATAGAAAGGGTTAGGGGTGCCGCTCCCCGCGCCGGTCATCCGTTTTCCTTCGTCATTTGCAGCGCCCTTTTGATCTGCTTGACGAGCCCCGCGCTTCCATAGAACAGGACGCCGCCTTTATAAATTTTGGCGCCGAAGTAGGCAAATAGGGCGATGCAGCCGACCAACAGGCCGATCGAAAGGGCCGTTTCCCACAGGGGAACATCCAGCATCCCGACCCGCAAAAACATGAGCATCGGCGTAAAGAAAGGGATGTAGGAAGTGACGGTGACATAGGGCGCCTCCGGGTTGGACAATCCGGCCATCGCCAGCATAAAGGCGATCACGACGGTAAAAATCAACGGGCTGACCATCTGGTTCACGTCTTCAATCCGGCTGACCAGCGAGCCGAGGAAGGCGGCGATGGTCGCATAGAGAAGGAACCCGAGCAGGAAAAATACGATCCCGTAAATGATCGTCTGCAAAGAAAAACCGCCGAAGCCGAAAAATTGGAAAAATTCCCCGGTAAACGTGTCCATGTTCCGTTTCACCGCCCCGTATCCCGCCGCCAAAATGATGATCATCTGAACGACGCCGACCGACGCCACGGCGAAAATTTTCGCGAACATATGGGTGACCGGGGAAACGCTGGAAATCAAGATTTCCATCACCCGGGACGATTTCTCCGTCGCCACTTCGGTGGCGATCATGGAGGCGTACATGATCACCGCGAAATAAATGATTATTAACATGCTATATACGAGGCCGCGTGCCTGGTTCAATTCTTCCTCCGTCTTGGCGTTTTCCCCGATCGCCGCTTGCCGGAAGTCGGCCGGGGCATTCAGCATGGCCAGCTGTTCCGCGTTCAAGTTGAGGAGCTGGGCCGCCCTTTGCGAACGGACTTGCTGGAGCGCCATCTGCAGATTGCCGGCCAGGGATTGGTCCGTCAACGTTTCCGCTTTAAAAACCCCTCTCGGCAATCCGGCTTCATCGAAGGACAAAAGGAGATAGCCGTCCAGTTCCCCTTCCAAAACCTTTTCCTTCAGTTCCTGTTCCTCCGCGGCGGTTTCCGTAAACTTCAAATTTTTATCCAGATTCGCCGCCGACTGTTTGAAGGCTTCTTCCAATTGCCCCGTCTGATCGATCAGGGCGATTTTCTTTTCCCCGTCCCCGTTGAATTTGTCGATAAGGGAAGGCAGATAGACGAGCAAAAGGGTGATGCCGACGGTGATCGCCGTCACCCAAAGGAATTGTTTCGATTTGATTTTCGTCACGAAGGTATGGGTAAACACCACCCAAAAGTTATTCATAGGACTCACCCACTTTTTCAATGAAAATGTCGTTCAGGGTCGGTTCATCCAGGATGAATTTCCGGATGAAGCCCCGTTCGGCAATCTTGTGCAAAATCCTTTCCGCAACCGCCTCGTTTTCGATCTGCAGCTCGATCCCTTCCGGCGTCAATTTGGATTTGGTGACCCCGGGTTCGCCGCTCAAAAAACTTAAATCGAAGTCGGCGTGGATGACCAGATTCTTCTTTCCGAACGACCGTTTGATCTCCTTCAACGAACCTTGGACGACCGGGGCGCCCTTGTGCAGGATGCACAGATGTTCGCAAAGTTCCTCCACATGCTCCATCCGGTGGCTGGAAAACACGATCGACGTCCCTTCGTTTTTCAAGTCGACGACCGCCTGCTTCAGCATCTCCACATTCACCGGGTCCAGGCCGCTGAACGGTTCGTCCAGGATGAGCAGCTTCGGCTTGTGGATGACGGCGGCGATAAACTGGATTTTTTGCTGGTTCCCCTTGGATAATTCCTCCACCTTTTTGTTTTTGTACTCGGGGATTTTAAATTTTTCCAGCCAATCGTCCAGCTGTTTCAGCGCATCCTTCGGATGCATTTTCCGCAATCGGGCGAGGTAGACGATTTGCTCGCTCACCTTCAGTTTCGGATACAGGCCTCTCTCTTCGGGCAAATAGCCGATGTCCGGGCTCAGCGCGTAGTCGATCTTTTTCCCGTTCCACGTAATCCTCCCTTCGCTGGCCTGCAGGATCCCGAGGATCATCCGGAAGGTCGTCGTTTTCCCGGCCCCGTTCGGCCCGAGGAACCCGAACATTTCCTTTTCCGGGATGGTCAGGTTCAAATTCCTGACGGCCGTAAAATTGCCGAATCGTTTTGTCACATTTTCCAATTGCAAAACCATTTTTTCGAGCCTCCTTCCCTAAGTTTTACGTTTTTCTTCCGGCAAAGTTACAAAGAAAAAGGAATTTCGGAGAAAAAAAAGTATTAAGAATAATAGAATCATAGACAGGAGGTTTCGCCGGATGCGCCAATATGCGTTAACCGCCTTCGAAAAAAACGGGGAAAAACTCATCGATCAGTTGATCGAAGCGAAAACCGACCAGGAAGCGAAAAAAATCGGGCAAAAACTGCTGGAAGAAAAAGGGCTGACGGAAAAAACCCACCGGCTGGTTTCCCCGGAAGGGAATCTGCTCTTATTTCACGTGTAGGAAGGGAAGCTTCCAGCGGCCGGGGCGGGCAGCCGGACCGCCAGGCGGCTCCCGCCCGGTCCTTGGGAAAAAACAGGGGTTCTTCTGAAAACTTGGTGCAGAATGATTGCAAGTCCCGTCCCATCCCGGCAAATGGGCGTTTCGGTTTTGCGCGGGAAAATCCGGGGATCTCCTTCCGCTATAGCTCCAATTTTAATTGTTTTAAAACCGTCTGACAGGCGGCGTATGATCCCTCCAAGAAGCCTTTGCTGAAGAGATCTTCCGTTTTTTCCGCATTCCCCTCGTATATCTTTGCGTCCCTTTCAAAATCCCGGACGCAATCCTTCAGAATTTCCCCGATCCGTTCCGTCCCTTCCCTCGCCTCCAATTCCGAACGCAGTTTGGCCGCGGCCAGCCGATACGTGGTTGCCATGCCTTCCATGACGCCCTTCATATATGCTTCGGGAATTTCCCGGACCTTCTCCAGAAAAACCGCACCGGCTTTCGGTTCCGCCTGCCGCAAAAGCTTCGCCTTCCCTGCGGAAGCCTGATCCCTGGCGGATTGTTCCATCCGGTCAATCGCTTCGATCAGATGATGAACCTTCTTCGTTATCTCTTGTTCCCATTCATCCTTTTTATAATCGAAATCCCAGCGGAGCTTTTGCGCCGCCGCCTGGTAAGCCAGCCTGTTCCCTTCCCAAAACCCCTTCTCGTAATCATCAGAAGCTTCGTTTTTATGTTCTCCCGCTTTCCGGGCATTTTCTTCAAAAAACAAAATGCAATCTTCCACCTTCGCCCCTCTGAACAATCTTTTCCGATAATCGTCCATGGTTTCAACTCCCTTTTATCTTGTTAACATTATTATATACTGTTGTTAACAAATATGTAAACAAAAAATTGGGGTTGAAAACCTTTACGGCGATCGGGGCGGTGAAGTCTTTTATTGAAGAATAGAAAACTCCCGCCCCGGAATGCCCCGGGCGGGAGTCGGGCGGGAAACTTTCGCTCCGGCCGAACCAAGGCCGCGAATCCGCTCAAACCATTTTTCTCGGATCCACCCATTCGTCGTATTGCTCTTCCGTGACGTAGCCGGTTTTCAGCGCCGCTTCCTTCAGGGAAATGCCTTCCCTGTGGGCAAGTTTCGCGATTTCCGCCGCCTTTTCGTAGCCGATGTGCGGATTCAGGGCGGTCACGAGCATCAGGGACCGCTCCATCAATTCCTTGATCCTGCCTTCATTGGCCTTCAATCCGACCAGGCATCGGTCATGGAAAGAACGGATCGAGTCGGCAAGAAGCCGGACCGACTGCAAAAAATTATAGATGATGACCGGCTTGAACACGTTCAGCTCAAAATTCCCTTGGCTGGCGGCGAAACCGATGGCAGCGTCGTTCCCGAAAACCTGGGTCGCGACCATCGTCACCGCTTCCGATTGGGTCGGGTTCACCTTTCCGGGCATGATGGAGCTTCCCGGTTCATTGGCGGGAATCGTGATTTCCCCTAAACCGCTCCTCGGCCCGCTGGCCAGCCAACGGACGTCGTTGGCGATTTTCATCAAATCGGCTGCCAGCGCTTTCAATACGCCGTGGACGGCAACGATTTCATCATGGCTCGTTAATGACTGAAATTTATTGGGCGAAGAACGGAAGGGATAACCCGTTTGTTCCCGCAATTGCCGGGCCACTTCTTCCCCGAAATTTTTCGGCGCGTTGATCCCCGTTCCGACGGCCGTTCCGCCGATCGCCAAATCAAGCAAATAATCGGCCGTTTGCTTCAGCATGGCCAAATCCTTTTCCAGCATGTTCCGCCAACCGGAAATTTCCTGGCCCAAGGTCAACGGCGTGGCATCCTGGAGATGGGTCCGGCCGATCTTGATCAAATCCTTGTATTCTTCCTCTTTTTCCTTCAGGGTGGCGATCATTTGTTCAATGGCCGGAAACAGTTTTTCCACGATTTCCGTGTATCCGGCAATGTGCATCGCCGTCGGAAAGGTGTCGTTGGAACTTTGCGACATATTGACGTCATCGTTCGGATGGATCTTTTCCCCGCTGTTTCCGAGGAGCTCATTCCCCCTTCTGGAGATGACCTCGTTGACGTTCATGTTGGATTGGGTGCCGCTCCCCGTCTGCCAAACGACGAGGGGAAAATGTTCGTCCCATTTTTTGGCGATGATTTCATCGCAGGCCTGGACGATGGCATTTTTTTTCGCTTCCGAAAGCTTCCCCAATTTATGGTTGACAATGGCCGCCGCTTTCTTCAGCTGGGCGAAGGCATAGATGACCGCCAGCGGCATCTTCTCTTCGCCGATCCGAAAATTTTGCCTGCTCCTTTCCGTTTGCGCACCCCAATATTTGTCCGCGGGCACCAGCACTTCGCCGAGGGTGTCCCGCTCCACTCGCATCTCCATAATTGATCCTCCCCTTTTGTTCTGCATATGGATACACTTTTACTTTACCACAGGATCGGGAATGGACAAGGACTTAACAGGCATTTCCCGCATTTTTATTATTTTCGCAACATTCTATACATATGTTTTCGGCGGGATAAATCCCCGTGCCCGACGGGAAGCTTCTCCGGGGAATGGCCCGCTGCACCGGAAGCAATGCCGGGGAGGGCGGATGCGCCGATATTTCCCGCTTTCCTATCCGGTTTGCCCCGCGGCGTTGTTCTCCTTTCCCATGACTTCATACAAATAGATTTTCCAGGCCGAATCCGGATGGTCAAAAATTCGGAGGAGCCGCAAGCGGTTTTTTTCCGCGTTTCCGATCGGCACGGCGGAAAAAAGGAAGCGTCCCCCCAACTCTTCGAAGGCATCGGTGTTTAATTCCAGATTCTTGATCCCTTTATTCGAATCTTTCCGGTAATCGTATTTTTTCCCCAGCTCGGCGGCGAACAGGTAGCAGCGGCTTCCCCACTCGTCGAAATAGATCCGCAAGCCTTTGTCCTTCGCCAATTCCCGGGCGATGATCTTCCGGAATTTCCGTTTGTAGGCAAGGGGATACAGATTATTGTACGTGTCGAGGGTATAAAACCCGTTGTACTGGGCGATCGCCGGATGGAGCCCGAGGGAGGCGACCCGGTACGTCCCCTTCGGCATCCCGATAAAGGTCTCGATCTCCCGAAACTGGGCCTGGGCGTAAAAGGCCTTGAACGACGGGCTGCGGAAGTAACGGCCGTACAGAACTTCTTCGTGGAAGGGCAGCAGAAGGCAAATTTGCGCAACGATCAGCCCATAAACGACAGCCCGCCATCTCCTTCCCTTTCTCCAAAGGAAATAAAGGGACAAAGCGAAACTGAAATAGATCACAAAAGGACGCAAGAAATGGAAGCGGGCGAAATTAAAGGCCGTAAAAATCCCGAAATTTTCCTTCAGCGGCAGCCAAATTTTGTTGAACCAAAGGGCGTACCAAAAGGAAAGGGCGGCGTTCAACAAATACAAAAACAGGATGGTTTTTTCCAGGCGGTCCCTGCTTCTCCGGAAAAGCAGAAGGAGAAACACGGCCGTAAGGACCGGCAAAATGACGAAGGTATGTAAGGTCAAGACATGGTGGTGGCCGAAGAGAAAATTTTTCAAAAACAGTTTGAACGTACGGAAAAAATCATGCCGTGACGAAACAAACTCGACCCGGTGGAACGGCTCGCCGCCGAAAAGGACGGAATAAAAGAGCCGGTATTCGATGAGCAGATACACCGCCGTCATCCAGGCGATGGCCGCAAAAAACGGGAGGTTTCTTTTCCCCGTTTTGATCCGATCGTACAGCCAGAAAAAAGCGATGCCCACAAGGAAAAAGAAAAACCCGAGGACGAAGCTGGAATAAAAGGGAAGCAGGGTGAGCGTCAGCCAATTTTTCAGGGAATAATCCTTCCCGCGGATGTTCAAAAAAGCCCACAGGGCGAGGGGATGGCCCAATGTGCTGAGCATCCCCGAAGGCCAAAAGGGGGTGAGGGCGAAGGCGAGGGAGACGCCGATCCGGATGAATGCCGCCCCCCGCTCTTTGACGAAATGATCCTTTAACAAAAGATACATGCCCAAAAAGGCGAAAATCCGTGTTATCGTCATATTGACCGCGTAGGCGGCCATCGGCGGGAAAAGGGCGTTGAGCCAGACGATCCCCGTCCATTCCGAACCGTAGGCTTCCCGCGGCAGTCCATTGATCACCTGGGGAATGACCGCCCCGGGTCCGGCAAACAGTTTTCCGCTTCTTGCCAACACCTTATACCAGGCGATGTTGGAGTCGAGATTGTCATGGACCCGGATGTGGGAATCCTCCCCCAATAGATAATAAGGAAGGACATAGAGCAGGATAACGCCGAGGGCGAGCCCTGCCCAAAGGGATTCTCTCTTGCACCGCATAGGAGGCCGTTCGCTGGATTTCATCGTTATCCGTCCCCTGTCTCGTCGTTGTTCCGGCCCTTCAACCCGTCTTTGTCCGCCGGGAAAGGACGGCCGAGTTACGGCTGCCCCGTGCCAACGGAAAGCCCCGGGGCGTCCGGATCGTTCCCGCCAGTTCCTTTTCCTCTCCGGCATGCCGGACCGGTTCTTTCCATAATTTTCCCCTTCTCGGCAAAATCATTCTTCCATTTCGGACCCCCGGCAGTGCCGTCCCCAGGAAAACGCCGGCAAAAACCGGCCGGGCGGTCTTTGCCGGAACCGGGGAACATGAGGCGGAAAGAGCTTTCCTTTTTGCGGAGAACTTTGAACGGACGGAGCAGTGCGGGTTTCTGACCGCATCCGCAAAGCCTCCTTTTGCGGAGAACTTTGAACGGAGCGGCGTTCATCGCCCTTGAGAAAGCGAACCTCTCCCCCTTCGCCGCCTGCCACGGGCGGCCCTTCCGCCCGCTTGCGGAAATCGAAGGTTCCCATTTCGCGGGACAGGCGCGGTAATGGAAAAAAGAGGCGGTCCGCATAATTTCAAACCCGCCGCCAGCAGCCGGAGTTAATCCGGTCGCGAAAATAAAGACGCGGTCCGGTAAAAGGCACCGGATCGGCCTTTGCGGACGGCCCCTTGCTAAAAATCCTGCGGAACACCAAGAAAAAACAGAATGGGAGCAACTTTTGCATGCCATTGATCGTCTTGATTATGAATTTATTTCGCGGGGGATGCGCTGTCAGGTTTTAAATACCGCCCGGCTAACCCCCTTCATTATGGACTTATCTTTTCGCGGGGTATCGTGCCATGAAGAATAATGAAAACCCGATGGAAGTTATCGAAGATCTGTATAACACCCATTACCGGTACATGCTGAATTTCCTTTTGCGTTTGACGCCTGATCGGCAGCTGGCGGAAGACATCGTCCAAGAGGTGTTTTCCAACCTGTTGACGCACCCCGAAACGATGTTAAAAATCCGGAATATCCAAAGCTTTTTGATCACCAGCGCGAGGAACCGGCTGATCGATCATTACCGGAAGAAAAAACGGTCATTGCTCCAAGACGGCCAGATGATGGAAAGGCTGCTGATCGATCAATATTCGGCGAATCGGATCCCCGAGCGCAAAGAAATTCAGGAAATCCTGTTAAAATTGCCCCGCGAATACAGTTTTGTCCTTATCGCGCGAGACTATTACGGCTACAGTTATCAGGAAATCGCCGACTTATTGGGAATTTCTTTGGAAAATGCAAAAACGCGGATCTTTCGGGCAAGAAAGAGCTTTTTAAAACATTTCCGGGAGGCGGATAAGGATGACCGGTTTTGAAGAAGTTCATGTCCTATGCCAGGAATTAATCCCCATGTACGACGATTTGGATGTCCCGGCGAAGCGGGTGATTGAAAAACATGCCGAGGAATGCGAAGTGTGCAGAACGAATTTGACCGCCAGCAAAAAAATCGAAATCGGCCCCCGGGAAGCCGGCGAAAACGATTCCCTCCCCGTTCAGCCCTTTAAAAAGCTGATCCTGTTAAAAAAATTCTTGACACTGTTTTTATTCTTCATAAGAACGGTTGTCATCGGGCTGATCGCCTTCGATTTTTTCCGGCATTTTTCCCCGGCGGTTCCTTACGGCTTGCAATTCGAGGGCCTTCGCGCGAGCCTCCTCATCTTTTATGTCCCTTTGGCCTTCTTTTTATTGTTGTTCACATGGTTCATGAAAAACGGAAAAATTTTCTGGATTACCCTCATCATCGATCTCCTCGTCATTTACTTCTTTGACGATGCGGTCAGATTTTTTGTGCGATATTAAAAAATTAAAAAGGGGATGACGGTTAATGATGCCGTTCGAGGCCAAGAATTTGTTTTCCGCGAACGTCATATTATTGGCGATCTGCGCGTATTTGTATTTCAGCATCGGAGCGGCCGCCGCGTTTTTCGGCATGGCCCTTTTCCTCATATGGCCCGCGGCGGCGGGCATCCATTTCGCGTTAAAAGCGATGAAAAAACCCTTTCTTCGGCGGAGAAGAAAGGGGCCGTGAAACCTTTCGGAATCGGGGAAACCGCGGCGGAAGCCCAATGATTGCGGAAAATCCGATTTCCCGTGCCGCGGAATAGGAACCATTTTGGCAACCGTATTTTCACACTACAGACCTTTGGCTGCCGGCGGAAGCGCCGGAAAAGCCCGGATAAGGGATGCGCCGTCCGCCCATGCGCCCGCCTTGCCCGGACGGCGTAAACCTTTTTTGTTCCATAGGCGCCCCCGGCCGACGTCCCCGATTGGGGCGTGCCCGCCCGACGGGGGCTCTTCCCCGGCAGCCTTCAGATTCCCGCCCGGGGCTGAAATTCGGGCCCTTTCAAGGAGCAGCGCTTCTCCCTTCAGATTCCTCGGCGAAACGGAAGACAGCACGATCGCCGATATCGGCAACAGCGCTTCTCCCTTCAGATTCCGCCCTATCCTTCAGCCGGCGCCAGGCGTTCGCCGATCCCCTTCCGGGACGTCCGCCGGAAGCCGCGGCCCGCCGAACGAACAAGCGGCATAAAAGGAAAGGCGAGTTTTTCCTTTTATGCCGCCGGATCTGCTATTCCAATATTTTGTACAGTTCCGCCAAAGGCTTCATAAAAATCTCGTTGATTTCATTCATCACGGTCCCCATCCGTTGTTCGGCCTCGATGAGCGAAAGGATCTTTTCGTTTTGCTGGACCTGGAGGGCCAATTTTTGGGCGTCCATGAGCTCCGCGTCGGAGACCGGCTGGCCCATCATTTGTTTCTCCTGAAGACGCATCTGCAAAACGCGGAAATCATCGAAGATCTTGCGGGCGATGTCGTCCTTCAGCAACTCGTCGTATTTTTCCTTCAGGGCGGCAAATTCTTCGCTTTCCCGAATCGCTTTCCCCAATTGGCTGGCTACCTCATACATATCTTCCGGCATCCTGATCCTCCTAGAAATTTTTCCGTAAATTTGCAAGTCGATTTACTATAACAAACTATGAAGAAAAAAGCAAGGCGTGAAAACGGGAAAAGCCGTCTTTCCGGCACCCGGGGATGCGCGATTTCCGCTTCCGGGAAGCGGTCTTTTCGGCCATCCGCCGCAAATTCCCGCACGGGATGCCCGCATGCCGCCCGCATCCGGGGCATCCGATAAAGCAACATTACGGACGCTCAGCCGATGAGGATCTTGTCTTCCGGGTAACGGATCTTGGATTTCGTCGGCTTCAACGCCAAGGCGAAAGCGAAGGTGAGCGGGCCTAAACGGCCAATGAACATCGTAGCGATGACAATGAATTTTCCCAACGGGGTCAGCTCCCTTGTCACGCCCATGGACAAGCCTGTGGTGCCGAAAGCGGACGTCGCTTCAAATAATATTTCCAGAAAGTCGTGATGAGCCGTACGTTCGGTAATGGTTAACAGCAGGCAGGCCAACAGGACGATCCCGAAGGAGAGAACGATCACCGCCAGCGCCTGGAAGACGAGATTGCCGCTGATTCTCCGGTTAAGGACCGTCACCTCCTCCTGGCCTTTGACGACACTTTTAAGGGTCAAGATAAGGACGGCGAAGGTGTTGGTTTTGATCCCTCCCCCTGTGGATCCCGTCGAAGCGCCGACAAACATGAGAAAAATCGTGAACAACAAACTGGTGCTCATCATGGCGCCCGTATCAATGGTATTGAATCCGGCCGAACGGGGAGTGACGGACTGAAAGAACGCTGCCCATAGGCGTTCACCCAAGGTCAAATGACCGAAGGTATGCGGGTTAAATGATTCCAAAATGAAGAAGACGAGAAAGCCGCCCAGCGTTAAAATGGACGAAGTTAATATCACAACTTTGGAATGGAGCGTCAGCTGGCGCCAGTTTCGCTTTTCATAAATATCCACCAGCACCGTAAAACCGAGGCCGCCAATAATCACTAAAGCGGAAATTGTCAGATTAACGATCGGATCCCCCACATATCGGCTCAGACTGTCGGGCCACAAGGAAAATCCGGCGCTGTTAAAGGCGGAAACGGAATGGAAAAGCGCCAGGTAAGCCGCCTCTTGCCAGCCGAATTCCCCTGCCCAGCGCAAGGTCAGGACGGCGGCGGCGATCAGTTCCAAGCTGAAGGCGATCACAATAACGGCGAACGTCAGCCGGACGACCCCTTTGAAACTGATGGACTTGGTGGATTCCCGAACCAACAGCCGGTCTTTTAAGGATATTTTTTTTCCCAGCAAGACGGCAAAAATCACGCCATAGGTCATAAAGCCGAGTCCGCCGATCTGGACCAGGAGCATGATGACCAGTTGGCCAAAGAAGGAAAAATCGGAGCCGGTATCCAAAACGGCGAGACCCGTTACGCATACCGCGGAAGTTGCCGTAAATAACGCGTCCAGCCACCCGATGCTCCGGGAATCGGCGGAAGAGACCGGCAGCGCCAGAAGAACGGTGCCGATCAGGATAACGGCGGCAAAACCGAATATCATCGTTCGTTGTGGGCTTATATCGTTTTGAAATACCCGGAAGCGCATTGACCTATCCCCTATCTGATTTTCCTGGCATGGCTCTCATCCAGAAGTTCTTTTTCCAACATGCCGAGATCCCGGTTGGTGCCCACCAGAACCAGGACATCCCCATCTTTGACCACATCGTCGGCGCTGGGGGAGATATTCACCTTTTTTTCATCTTTGGATTTGATCGCCAGTACGGTGCAGCCGTATATCGCCCTCAAATTCAATTCCTTTAAAGATTTGCCCTTCATCGCTTGGGAGGCGGAAACCTCAACCAGGCTGTAATCCGGAGAAAGCTCAATCAAATCAATAAAATTGCCGAACAAAATGTTGTGGGCAACCCGAACGCCCATGTCTTTTTCGGGCTGAATGACCACATCTGCGCCAATTTTCTCCAACACTCTGCCATGATAGTCGTTCGTCGCCTTAGCGACGATCCGCTTAAAGCCCAGATCCTTCAGGATCAAGGTGGTCAAAATGCTGGCTTGGATGTCGTCCCCGATCGCCACAACGGCCTCGTCCAAATTGGAGACGCCAAGTTCCTTCAGGACATCTTCGTCGGTGGCATCCGCCTGGACGGCCTGGGTCACCAAATCGGCCAGTTTGTTGACTTTGGTTTCATCTTTATCGATCGCCATCACTTCGTGACCGAAGGAAGCCAATGTTTTTGTGATGCTTTCTCCGAAACGGCCCAGGCCGATGACCAGAAATGAACGTTTCGCTTGTTTCATTTCAATCCCCTTTTCTTCGTCTCCTCATTCCAAGTTTATCCAAAATAAAAAAGGCACAGAAGGGCTGGATTTCTGTGCACGACAAAAAAACCACCCCTCTTTCACGCTTGCGGAGTTAGCTGACGGGTTAGGAAGAAAGAGTCTCCCCCCTCAAGGCCCATGAGGTTCACCCCAAGAACGGCGGGTCCCCCGCTTCCTTACGGAATTCAGCGCTTGCAGGTGTCTTTTTAACATATTCAGTTTCTAATGAATTATACGCTTCCTCCGGCGCTCTTGCAACAGCGGACCGTCTGCGGCGGGAGCGCCTCGGACGGAAAACATCGGTGGTTAAGGCCGCGAATGCAAAGAATCGGGGGCCTGCCCGGAGAGGACGAAGGCCCCCGTCCCAGTTTCGGACGAAAGGATGTTCCTCAAGCGGATTTGATGACCGGTTTGACGGTAATGCCTTTGGCGGAGTCTTCAAAGGCTTTGTTAATTTCGTCAAAGGCATAAAAACGGATGAGTTTGTCGAACGGGAAAAGCCCTTTCTTGTAATAGGCGATCAATTGGGGAATGAACAATTTCGGCACCGCGTCCCCTTCGATCACGCCCATCATTGTTTTCCCTTCCGCCATAATCTCGTTATGGACGTCAATCGTCATTTCCGGCGTTACACCGACGATCGCCGTTTGTCCCAACGGCCGCAAAGCCTTGAGCGATTGCCGGACGACAGCGGGCACGCCGGTCGTTTCCACCGCATAATGGGTGCCGCCTTCGGTGACGGCCTTGATTTCTTTTACGACGTCCGCTTCTTTGCCGTTCAAAACGTGGGTGGCGCCTAATTCCTTCGCCAATTCCAACCGGTTTTGATGGATGTCGACGGCGACAATTTGCTTGCATCCCGCGATCTTTGCCGCCATGACGGCGCTCAGGCCTACGGCTCCGCAACCGTAAACGGCGATCGAGGAACCGAATGCCGGTTTCAATTTGTTCAATACGGTTCCCGCCCCCGTTTGAATGCCGCAGCCGAGGGGGGAGAGAAGCGCCAAATCCACATCCTTATCCACTTTGACGACGTTTCTTTCCTTGGCAATGGCGTAAGTCGCGAAAGAAGATTGCCCAAAGAAGGTCGACACTCCCCGGCCGTTTTGAAAAATCCGGTAGTCGCCGTCTTCATCTTTTCCGCCAAAATTCAATTCGTTAATTTTAAAGCAAGCCCCCGGATGTCCGGTTAAGCAGTGCTCACATTGGCCGCAAGAGGCAAAGGATATGACCACATGGTCGCCAGGCTGAATGGTTTTGACGTCGGGGCCCACTTTCTCGACGATTCCGCTCCCTTCGTGCCCCAGCACCGCGGGAAAGGGGGTCAAGCCGATGTCGCGGGCCACCGCGTCGGTATGGCAAATCCCGGAAGCCACGATTTTAACCAACACTTCATCCCGCTTTAAATCGGACAATTCCACCTCTTCGATCCGGAAGTTTTCCCCTTTGTCATGTACGACAGCCGCTTTGATTCGCATCATTCTTTCCTCCCTTTCGATTTTACGGATGAAATGATGGAAAATTCTTCATCTTTATGGTAATCCCCGTCCCCGGCCGATGCAATTCCCCCTTCCGCTTTTTCTAATCGGCGTTTCCAAACATTTTTTGAACAAAACGATGGGCGGCCCAAGGCTTCCGGTGTCCCCTTTCCCCGGATCAAGTCCTCCCATTTGTGTAAAATCCTGCTCCCAGTCAAGGGAACATCGCCTTCCGGAAATGGAACGGCTTTGCGCCCGCTTCTTTTTACACAAAATCCTGGACTTCATCCTTTCCCCGGATGTAAAACGGGGCCCCATTTTGAGCGTCTTGCCCTTCATATGGAAAAAATCGCGGCCGGCGGATAGGGAATGAGCGGCCGGCGGAACGGGTCCCATGGCACCCGGGGAAAAAATCTTTCCGGAAATGGCCCGGCTCCGCTTGCCCATAAACGGACGGCAACCGGAGCGTCGAGTTTCCGG
>Ga0207747_1001738_pt1 | contig 14009 bp, 14 predicted proteins | sample HigsolmetaGSP11D_FD_184839 | JGI IMG/M metagenome (GOLD analysis project Ga0207747, IMG submission 184839) | High solid enriched microbial communities from the Joint BioEnergy Institute, USA - SP1-1-D (SPAdes) | ecosystem: Engineered > Bioreactor > SSF (Solid state fermentation) > Aerobic >...
GCCAACCCTTCGAACCCTTACGGCCACTTCGAGGACCGGGAGGTCGTCGATCTGCACCAGCAGATCCTCGGCGACAACGATCTCACCTGGCAGGTCGCCGGGCCGCTGCTCCCGGTGGTCGGAGAGGCCCGCTGGCGGTGGCTGCGCGAGATCGCCGAGCGCCGCAACGCGGAGCACCGGCTGTGGGGTTTCAAGGACCCGCGGGTCTGCCACTTCCTCGGGCTCTGGAAGTACGTCCTGCCCGACGCGAAGGTGCTCGTCGTCTACCGGCACTTCGCCGACTCGACCTACTCGCTCGCCCGGCGCCACGCGCAGAACTTCTTCGACGGCGAGGGACCCGCGGAGTTGCACCGCAGGTTCTGGAGTGAGCCGGACCTCGCGCTCAGGATGTGGCTCGCGGGCAACGAGGCGCTGCTCGCGTTCGCCCGCACCCACCCGCAGGACACGATGGTCGTCTCGATGCGGATGCTGCAGGACGGCTTTCCCCTGATCCGGGCGCTGGAGCGGCGCTGGGGCCTCGGGCTCTCGGACGTGCCCGTCGGCGAGGTCTTCGACACGGGTGCCACGACCAGCCGCTCCGGCAGACAGCCGGTCTCCGACCGCAGGCTCATCGGGCGGGTACGTGCCGTCTGGCGGGAGCTGGAGGCTCTGAGCAGGAGGACGGAAGCGATGCTTCTTGGGGAGATGAGAGATGCCCGAAGATGAGTTCTATACCCCGACCGAGCTGGACAGGCTCCGGATGGAGAACGAGCTTCTCGCCTTCGAAGTCCGCTACCTGAAGGCGAGGCTGAACAGCGGTGGAGGGGGGACGGCGGGCACCCCATCCTCCGTCTCGCTCAGCCGCCTCTCGCAGCTCGAGGCCGCGGAGACCGACCTCAGGCTGCTGCTGCGGAGGATGGCCTCGAGCCCTCTCGCTCCGGCACTCAGGCTCAACGGCAACTTCAGGACGCTGGAAGATCGTTATCTCAGATCCCCTCACCCGGAGGAATCCTCGCCCCGGCGGGTCGCCTACCTGGAGGGTGCCGAGCGGGACCTGAAGCTGCTGCTGCGGAGGATGGCCTCGAGCCCCCTCGCTCCCGCCCTGCGCCGCAACAGGAACTTCCGCACCCTGGAAGAGCGCTACCTGTGAGCGGTCCGGTGCAGGAGGCCGGGAAGCGGGGTGCGGCGCTCGGGCGGCCGGTGGCGGTCTACGCCGGGCGCTACCGGGACCGGGTGGAAGGGGCCGGGCTCCCCGAGGGTTGCGAGGTGATGGGGGAGTGGGACGTGCTCCCGCACCGCCTCTCGGGGGTTTTGCGCCGCGCCGGAGCCCTGGTCCTCCTCGACCTCCTCTCCTTCCCCTACGAGGCGATGCCCCGCGGACGGTGGGACGTGCCGGTGGCCGCGGTGCTGCCTCAGGAGCACGACGAGGAGTTCCTCGTGAGCGTGCTGGAAAAACCGCTCTTCGAGCGGCTCGGGTTCTTCGACCTCGTCGTAACCGCCGACGATGCGCTCTGGGAAGCCCTCGGCGTGCGCTACGGGTGGGCGGCCTGCCAGCGGATACGGCCGGAGAGCGAAGACCCGGCGGGTGTTGCCCGGGAGGTGTGCGGGATGCTGCTGTCCGAGGAGGGGGCGGAGCTTCCTTCCGGCAGAGGGTCTTACGAGGCGCGGGAGTACTGGCGCAGTCGGGGGGAGAGGTTCGCGCGGGAGGTTCCCCACCGGGCCATCTGCAGCGCCGCGCACGGCCGGGCCTTCAACAAGGCCATCCACGGGGTGCAGGCCGCCGCCCTCGAGCCGCAGCTCGCGGCGGTCCGCTCCGCGCGGGCGGAGGATCTGCCGCTGGAGGTGCTCGAGGTCGGCTGCGGGGTCGGGCGGTGGGCGGCGAGCCTGGGGCGGCTCGGGGCCCGCTATACGGGGCTGGACGTAAGCGAGGCGATGGTCGGGGCGGCCGGGGAGAACTTCCCGTGGGCGCGCTTCGAGGTGCTGGGAGACGATCTCGAATTCCCCTTCGAGGACGAGAGCTTCGACCTGGCGTTCACCGTCACCGTGCTGCACCACAACCCCACGGAGATCAAACGGAGGCTGCTCTCGGAGATGTGGCGGGTGGTGCGCCCGGGGGGGAGGCTCGCCTTTCTGGAGGACTTCGTCGGGGTGAGGCGCTCGGATGACGAGACCGTCTACCCGATGTCCGTCTCCGCGTTCGTCGAGCTCCTCGTCGGGGTGAGCGGGGGGGAGGCGACGCTGGAGCACTTCGAGTCCGTGAAGTACCCGCACGACGACTTCCACCGGGGCGGGCTCATGGTCGTCTCCAGGCTGGGGGTGCCGCGGCGATGGTGAGGAGGGTCTTCGTGATCTCGAACGACATCGTGCCGGCCCAGGAGATGCCGGTCGCCGCCCCGGGGTTGAGGGCGTTCGGGCTCGCCGAGGGGCTGCGGGCGCACGGCTTCGAGGTGAAGACCGTACTGACGCGGGGGTTCGCCGAGCGGCAGTGGTTCAGGTTCGGGAGCGCCGTCCCGCATCCCACCGCGCCGGATACCGTGGTGGTGGCCGCCCGGAGGCTCGCGGGGTTCCTGGGGGCCAACTCCCCGGCGGCTGCGATCATGATCAACTCGAACCAGGCCGACCACCTGCGCCCCGTCGAAGGCGTGCGCTACGTGCTGGATTTCTTCGCCCCCAAGATGCTCGAGACGCTCTACCAGCGGGGCGAGGAGTACCCGGCCGAGGAGCTCGAACTCCTTCGGGAGCGCAAGCTGCGCGCGATCCGGCTCGCCGACGCCTTCATCGTCAACGGCGAGAAGAAGGTGCCCTACTTTCTGGCCTGGCTCCTGCAGGCCGGGCGCGACGTAAGGCACCTGCCGTTCGAGGTGGTGAACATGTGCGTCCCGCTCGCCTTCGGGGGTGGGGAGCCGGAGATGCGCGAGGGGGTGCGGTTCGCGATCGCGGGCTACCTGCAGCAGTGGGGCACGCTCGGGGCGTGGGTCGGGGAGCTGGAGGGACGGCTCGACCGTCCGGGGGTGAGCCTCGATCTCCTCACCCCCTGGCACTGGGGCGGGAACGTCGAGCGCACGCACGCCTCCAAGGGGGACCTGGACCGCATCGCCGCCCATCCTTCGGTCACGGTGCACGGACAGATGCGCTTCTCGGACTTCAGGAGGTTCCTCACCGGGGTAGACGTCGCGATCGACCTCTTCGAGCACAACCTGGAGCGGGAGTACGCGATGGTGACCCGCTCGGTGGTGGCGCTCGCGTGCGGGGTGCCGGTCGTTCATCCACCCTTCACGGAGGTCTCGCACATGATCTCACGCTACGACGCCGGATGGCTCGTCGACCCGGCGAGACCGCGGGAGGTCGGGAGGGTCTTCGATGAGATCATCGCGAACCCGGAGGAGGTCTACCGCAAGAAGAAGAACGCCCGCACGCTCGCGCGGGAGCTGGTCGATCCGGAGGTCGCGGTGGAGCCGCTGGCGCGCATCCTGGAGGGGATCTAGCGTGGCTGGAAGAGGGCGCAGGATCTACTTTCTCACCCCCACCTTCACCCCGGTGGGTGGGGTGGTGAAGATCTTCGACTACGTAAACCACGCGCTCTCTTTGGGCTACGAGCCGGTCATCTGCTGCCCGGAGACCTACAAGCCCACGATGCCCCTCTTCCGCAACGAGCGGTTCTCCGGCATCTCGCCGGAGAACGGCATCAGGTTCACCGACCTGGAGAAGGCGGCCGTCGGGCCCTTCGAGCTGGCGTTCGTCTCCTGGCCGGAGCATTACGAGATCGTCGAGCGGAGGATGAGCCGCTGGACGCTGCACGAGCAGGTGATCTGCATCGTGCAGAACGTCCGCTGGGCCAATCCTAAGTTCACGGGGGGATACGCCCTGAGGCTCCTCACCCGCCCGATGGCCCGCATCATGACCAACGAGGTGGTGCTGGAGGCGGTAAAGCCATACCTGAACACCTCATCGCTCAACGAGGTGATCCCGCTGGGGCACGACGTCGGGTTCTTCCACCGGGAGCGCTCCGGGGGGCTGGGTTCCCCGGTGCGGGTCGGATATACGACATGGAAGTCCGACGTCGGGGACAGGGTGGCGGGGATCCTGGACGGGCGCGGCTTCGAGTTCCGGGCCGTCCGCGACCCGGTCGGCTGGGACGAGCTCAGGGCCCTCTACCACTGGGCGGACGTGTTCCTGGCGACCCCGCTCGCCGAGGAGGGGTTCTACATGCCGGGGCTCGAGGCGATGGCCGCGGGCGCGATACTGCTCACGCCCGACGCCGGAGGGAACATGGCCTACTGCCGCTTCGGCGAGAACTGCCTCGAGGTCGCCCTCGACGACGAGAAGAGCTACGTGCGGGCGCTCGAAGCCCTGCGCCGCATGAGGCTGGAGGAGATGGAGCGGTTGCGGCAGAATGGGTACGCCACGGCGGCGAGGCACACCCTGAAGCAGGAGCGGGAGGAGTTTGCGCGTTTCATGGAGCATCTGGAGGAGAGGCTGAAGCGAGCCGGGTAAGATCTACACGAAGGGGGAAGGCGGCAGGGTTGTTTCCGGATTTTCTATGCATAGGAGCGCAGAAGGCGGGCACGACGTGGCTGGACCGCAACCTGCGGGCGCACCCGCAGGTCTGGCTGCCCCCACTCAAGGAACTCCACTACTTCGACGTAAGGATGGGTGATCCGCGGCACGTGGTGCCTTTCCTGATGCAGAAGGTTTTCGGAGATCGTCCGGAGGACGTCAGGTGGCGCGGACAGGTGCGGGCGCGGGCCCGGAGACACCGGAGAAACTTCAGGCTGCAGAACGTTCTCTGGGACATCAACTACTACTTCAGGCCCCCCAGCGACGGGTGGTACGCCTCGCTCTTCGAGCCGGGGCGGACGAAGATCACCGGGGATATCACGCCGGGGTACGCGATCCTCAGGCCGTACATGATCTCGCGCGTCCACCGGCTGATGCCGGAAGCGAGGATCATCTACATGATGCGCAACCCCATAGAGCGGGCCTGGTCGCACGCGATGATGAGCTTCGACAAGGGAGAGCGAGGCCGGACGGAGCCGGGAAGAGACGAGGATGTGCTCGCCGAGTTCCGGCGCAGGGACTCCCGGCTGCAGACGGATTACCTGGGGGTGCTCGAGAACTGGGGGGAGTACTACCCGCCGGAGCGGACTTTCGTCGGCTTCCTCGAAGACGTCCACTTCCATCCCGAGCGCCTGATGCGGGAGGTGTACGCCTTCCTGGGGGTGGACCCCGACGCCGGCTACGGGGTCAGGAAGGAGAAGATCCACACCCGCTCCTCCGAAGCTATGCCCACCCGCATGGCGGTGCACCTGGCGAAGACCTACCGCGGCCTGATCGAACGTCTCGACGAACGCTTCGGCGGGTACGCCTCCTTCTGGCGCTACTGCGCCGAGAGGCTCATAGAGAACCCCCCCGAAGGGGAGACGATCACCTACCCGCTGTACGAGTCCGTGTTGTGGGAGGAGTGGCCGGGGAAGGACGCCTTTCAGAGCGGTCCCCTCTCCGGCGTCTCCCGCCAGAGGCACGGGTGAGCGCCGTCACCTCTCGTCGTCCGTCAGGGCCACGAGCGCGAGGATGAGGGAGCCGAAGAGGACGGCGCCGGCCTGCACGAGTAGCCCGGCTCCTCCAGGGCTCCAGAGCGTGTTGGGGGAGAAGGGCAGGGGGGGCTCGCCGGAATCCAGCATGGTAGCCGAGACGTAGGCCGCCAGCAGCAGGACCCCGACTGCGGCTATCGCAACTGCGTAACGGTGGTTTCGCAAGGGCGGTCGCTCACCTCCATGTACTCTGGTCGTATACCATGCCTGAACGGGTACGGCGCACTCCACCGCGAGGTTGCGCGGCGGCGCGGCCGCCGGGGATTCTAGCAGTTCATGTGGATGGGTTTCCCCAGCGGACTGCGATACCATTTCGGGTGGCGGGGCCTTCTTCGGGAGGAGGCCGGCGAACGTGGCGAGAGGAGGTCGTCGAGAAGGTGGCGCACTACGATTACCTGGTGATAGGGGGCGGGATGACCGCCGACGCGGCCGTACGCGGCATCCGGCAGCTGGACGGGGGTGGCACCATAGGGATATTCTGCGGGGAGGACGTACCCCCCTACGACAGGCCCCCGCTCTCGAAGGGACTCTGGCAGGGTGACCCGGTCGACGGCATCTGGAGGGGTACGCAGGATATCGGGGGGGTAGAGCTGCACCTCGGGGTGCGGGTGCGGGCGCTGGATCTGCAGGGCCGGCGCGTCACCGACGAGCGGGGTCAGGAGCACACCTTCGGGAAGCTGCTTCTGGCGACGGGAGGGACGCCGCGCCGGCTGCCCTCCGGCGGGGACGAGGGCGTGATCTACTTCCGCACCTTCGCGGACTACGAGAGGCTGCGCGACCTGGCGGAGCGGGGAGAGCGCTTCGTGGTCATAGGCGGGGGGTTCATCGGCTCGGAGATCGCGGCGGCGCTCGCGATGAACGACCGTCGGGTGACGATGGTCTTCCCGGAGGACGGGATCGGGGCACGCACCTTCCCGTCCGAGCTCTCCGGCTTCCTCAACGACTACTACCGGGAGAAGGGCGTCGAGGTGCTTGCCGGGCAGACGGTCGAGGGCATCGGAGATCGCGGCGGCAGGAAGGTGGTGCGTACCTCGGACGGCAGGGAGATCGAGGCCGACGGCGTCGTCGCCGGGCTCGGGATACGCCCCGAGACCTCCCTGGCCGAGGCGGCCGGGCTCGAGGTGGACGACGGCATCGTCGTCGACGAGCACCTGCTCACCGGCGCGCCCGACGTCTACGCGGCGGGTGACGTCGCCCGCTTCTACAACCCCGCGCTCGGGAGCCGGCTGCGGGTCGAGCACGAGGACAACGCCAACACGATGGGCCAGCAGGCCGGCCGGAACATGGCCGGGGCCGGAGAGCCCTACCACCACCTGCCCTTCTTCTACTCGGACCTCTTCGAGCTGGGCTACGAGGCCGTCGGCGAGCTCGACTCCACCCTCGAGACCGTCTCCGACTGGAAGGAGCCCGGCCGCGAGGGGGTCGTCTACTACCTGCGTGACGGACGGGTGCGGGGGGTGCTGCTCTGGAACGTCTGGGATCAGGTCGAGAACGCCCGCGCCCTCATCGCCGAGAAGGGGCCCTTCTCCGCGGATGACCTCAGGGGGCGGCTGCCGGAGGGGTGATCTTGAGCGACCTGACGCCGGGTGGTTAAATGCCCCCCGTGTCGGCAGATATCTCCATGAGGCGGGTCCTCGTCACCGGCGGTTGCGGCTTCATCGGGTGCAACTTCCTGCGCCTGATGGTCCGCGAGCGTCCCGAGACCGAGTGGGTGAACCTCGACGCCCTCACCTACGCGGGCTGGCTCGAGAACACCGGGGACTTCGCGGACGCGCCGAACTACCGCTTCGTGCACGGCAGCATAGAGGACGCACAGCTCGTCGAGGCGCTCTTCTCCGAGGGCTTCGACGCGGTTGTGAACTTCGCCGCCGAGAGCCACGTCGACCGCAGCATCGCCGGACCGCGCGTCTTCGTCGAGACGAACGTGCTCGGTACCCAGAACCTGCTCGAGGCGGCCCGCCGGCACGGTGTTTCGCGCTTCCTGCAGATCTCGACGGACGAGGTCTACGGCTCGCTCGGCCCCGACGACCCGCCTTTCACCGAAGAGACCCCGCTGCGTCCCAACTCCCCGTACGCGGCCTCGAAGGCTTCGGCGGATCTGCTGTGCCGCGCCTACCACAAGACCTACGGGATGGACGTGCTCATAACCCGCTGCTCGAACAACTACGGTCCATACCAGTACCCGGAGAAGCTCATCCCCTCCTTCATCCGCCACGCGCTCAGGGACGAGCCGGTCCCCCTCTACGGCGACGGGATGAACGTCCGCGACTGGCTGCACGTCGAGGACCACTGCCGGGCGGTGGCGCTCGTCCTGGAGAGGGGCAGGCCGGGGCGGGTGTACAACGTCGGCGGGGGCAACGAGCACACCAACCTGGAGATAACCAGGATCATCCTCGACGCCCTGGGCAAACCTCACGACCTGATCTCCTTCGTCACCGATCGTCCCGGGCACGACCGCCGCTACGCGACCGACTCCTCCCTCCTGCGGCGGGAACTAGGCTGGAGGCAGGAGCACCCCTTCGAGCGTGGCATCCGCGAGACGGTCGCCTGGTACGTGGAGAACGCCGCGTGGGCCGAGAAGGTCTCCGCGGGCCTGGCCGGCTGATGTCGCCCCCTCCGGGATGAGGGTCGTGATCACAGGCGCGACGAGCCTCCCCGGGCTCGCCCTGCTCGAGGCGCTCTTGCGCTCGGGGCATGACGTACGCTGCGTGGTGCGACCGGAGAGCCCGAATGCGGGCCGCCTCGCCGGGCACGACGTGGCGATCCTCCGGGCCGACGTGCTCGACCCCGGTGCGCTCTCCCGCGCGTTCGCCGGGGTGGAGGCCGTCGCTCACGTGGCGGGCGTGGAGTACGCTCCCGCAGTCGTGGAGGCGGTGCGCCGCGCCGGGGTGGAGCGGCTGCTCGCGGTGAGCAGCACGAGCGCCCACTCCGCCTACCCCTCACGCTCGCGTCCCAAGCGGGAGGGCGAGAGGGTGGTGCGGGAGAGCGACCTCGCCTGGACGATCGTGCGTCCGACGATGGTCTACGGCACCGAGCTGGACAGGAACATGCACCTTCTCTTGCGATTCCTCGATCGGTCGCCCGTCTTCCCCGTCTTCGGGGATGGGGAGAACCTCTGGCAGCCGGTCTACCACGAGGACCTCGCGCGGGGCATGCTCGCCGCGCTGGAGCGGGACGCCGCCGTGGGGAGGACCTACGACCTGCCCGGAAGGCGTCCGCTCGCCTACCGGGACCTCGTGCTCGCGGCGGCCCGGGCGCTGGGCAGGAAGGTTCATCTCGTGCATCTCCCGCTCGAGCCCGCCCGCCGGGCACTCGCCCTCGCCGAGAGGGTGGGGCTCCCGTTGCCGGTAAAATCCGAGCAGGTGATGCGCCTCAGGGAGGACAAGGCCTACCCGTACGAAGCCGCGAGACGGGACCTCGGCTACGCACCGCGCACCTTCGAGGAGGGGATAGCGCTCGAGGCGGAGCGGCTGCGCGAGGTCGGGCTGGTGCGCCGGTGAGGGAGACGGTCTCCTTCGGGCTCGCCTTCCTCGTCGCGCTCGCGGCCGTGCCGCTCCTGGTGCGCTACGCGCTCGGGCGCAACCTGCTCGACGTACCCAACGACCGCAGCTCGCACGAGGTTCCGACCCCCCGGCTCGGCGGCCCCGCGATAATCGTCGCGACCTGGGTCGGGTTCGCCGCCGCGCGCCCCTCGGACGTCTGGCCGCTTTTGGTGGCGGCCACCCTGATCGGGGTGGTCGGGCTCGCCGACGACCTGCGGGGGCTGCACTTCGGGACGAAGGCGCTCGCCCAGCTCCTGGCCGCCGCCGGGCTCCTCCTCTACGACCCGCCGCAGCTCCTGGCCCGTGCCGACGGGCTCCTGGCCGCCGCGGTCTTCGTCGTCGGGGTGCTCTGGGTCTCGGCCCTCTCCAACGCCTTCAACTTCATGGATGGTATAGACGGCATCACCGGCGGCGTGGCCATCGCGAGCGCCTTCTTCCTGCACGCCCTCTCCGGCGGCGCGGGAGCCTTCCTCCCCGCCCTCGCGGGGGCCGCCGCGGGCTTCCTCGTCTGGAACGTGAGCCCGGCCTCCACCTTCTGCGGCGACGCGGGCAGCTACTTCCTGGGGTTCACGCTCGCCGCCGTCACCCTCTACGCCCCCGTGCCGGGTGACGTATGGTCCCCCATCGGGTCGGTGGCCTGCGCGCTCGTCTTCACCCCCTACCTCTTCGACACCGCCTACACGCTCCTCCGCAGGCTCCTGGCCGGGAAGAACGTCTTCTCCGCCCACCGGGAGCACGTCTACCAGCGCATAACCCCCTCGACCGCGCTGCACCGCCGCACGAGCAATCTCTACTACGGCGCGAGCGTGCTCTCCGGCTTCGCCGCCCTCCTGTTCGCCCGGGGCGGAGGGACCGCCGTCGCCGGGATCGCCCTCGCCGCCGCCGTCTGCTGCGCGCTCGCCGCGTTGCCCTCGCTGAAGGTTTTCTCCTCCTAGCGGTGTATGATCGAAGGGTGGGAGGTGTTCTCTCTGGACCTGCGTCCTCAACAAACTGTAAAATAACGCAATGATGCTTAAAGAGAGGGGGACGGAGCTACTCGGGAGGGCGCAGCAGCGGCTGCGCCAATCGCCGCCGACGCTCAGGCGCGGGGCGGCGATGCTGGTGGATGCGGCGATCGTGCTCGAGTCGCTCGTCGTGGGACTTCTGTTCAGGTTCGACGGCCAGGTGAGGGACACCTGGTGGGAGTCGTTCTGGCCTTTCGCGCTCTTCGGGGCGGTGGTCTTCGTGCTGCTGCTCTGGGAGAGCGGGGTCTACCAGAGCATATTGCGCTACACCGGGATCTACCAGGGAGTACAGGTGGCGAGCGCGACGGCGATCGCGGCCGGGATCATGCTCATCGCCGACTACGCGATAGGCGAGCTGATCCTGTCCTACCGGCCGGTACCGCTCTCTGTGGTCCTGGTGGGGGCCGTTCTGGCGTACGTGCAGCTCGTCGCGGTCAGGCTGTATCCCAGGGTCTTCTACGAGCTCTCTTTGAGGGAGATCGGACGCAGGACGCGCACGGTGATCGTGGGGGCCGAGGAGGCCGGGGTGGCGCTCGCCTCGCACATCTGGCGCACGCCGGCGATGAACGCGCAGGTGGTCGGGTTCATCAGCGAGTCGGGGGAGGACGTGGGGCGGCACATCGAGGGGGTTCCGGTGCTCGGCGGCCCCGGCGACGTCGAGGAGGTCATATCCCGGCACGGCGTCGACCAGGTGATCATCGCCGTGCCGCGGGCGAGCCGGGAGTGGATGGATTCGATCTGGCGCAGCTGCGTGAGGGCCGGGGTCGAGGTGAAGGTCATGCCCGAGCTCGACGAGGTACTCTCGCACGGCACGATAAGGCTCAGGGAGCTGCAGATAGAGGATCTGCTCGGGCGCGAGCCGGTGGACATAGACCTCGACGCGCTCTCGGGGTACATAAACGGGCGGCGGGTTCTGGTGACCGGGGCGAGCGGTTCGATCGGGCGGGAGCTCTCCCGCCAGATCTCGCGGCTCGGGCCGGCGAAGCTCATCCTCTTCGACCGCGACGAGAGCGGGCTCTACTACCTGAGCGAGGAGCTCTCGCGCGAGGACTTCTCCGAGGCCGAGCTCTTCGTCGGGGACGTCACGCTCCCCGACCGGGTGGGCCACGCCTTCGAGCGCTTCCGGCCCGAGCTCGTCTTCCACGCCGCTGCGTACAAGCACGTTCCGATGATGGAGCTGCAGGCGACCGAGGCCATCGTCAACAACGTCTACGGCACGATAAACGTCGCCCGGGCCGCCGGGGAGTACGGGGCCGAGAAGTTCGTCAACGTCTCGACCGACAAGGCCGTCAACCCGGCGAACGTGATGGGGGCGACCAAGCGCCTGGCGGAGATCATCGTGCGGGCGTTCTCCGAGGAGTACCCGGAGACGGTCTACGCCTCGGTGCGCTTCGGGAACGTCCTCGGGAGCCGGGGGTCGGTGGTGCCGACCTTCCGCCGGCAGATAGAGGCCGGGGGCCCCGTCACCGTCACCCATCCCGAGATGACCCGCTACTTCATGACCATCCCGGAGGCGGTCTCCCTGATCCTGCAGGCCGGGGCGATGGCCGACTCCTACGGCACCTACCTGCTCGAGATGGGCGAGCCGGTCAGGATAGTCGACCTGGCGCGCAAGATGATCGAGGTGATGGGCGCGGCGGGCGTGGAGATCCGCTACACCGGCCTGAGGCCGGGGGAGAAGATCCGGGAGGAACTCTCCGGGATCGACGAACGCCGCGAACCCACGGACCACCCGATGGTCTTCAGGCTCTCATCGGAGGTGGTTCCCGAGGAGGACCCGCTCGCGCTCGCGGAGGAGATGGTCTTCTACGCCCGCGCCCAGGATGACCGCAGGGCGCTCGAGATCCTGCGCCGGCTGGTCCCCAACTACTCCACCGCGCGAGGATCGGAGCCTTCGCGGCAGGACACGGACAGCTGGTGGAGGGACGGCTCCTAGCCCTTCCTACGGGGAGCGGCGGAGCGTCCCTTGAAGCCCAGGTAGGTCAGGTAGATCCCTATGACCACCCCTATCACGACGAGCGTGAAGTGGACGGCCGGGGCGACCATCGTCCCTTCCCTGAGCTGCTGGTAGAAGGTGAACGCCCGGGTGCCCCAGACGAAGAGGGTGTAGAGTCCGATCGTGAGCAGAATGTTCGCGGTACGACGTGAGAGCATCATAGTACGGGAGATTTTAGCAGCAGCGACCGCTCTCTACCGTTCCCCGCCGGAGATGCGCCCGAGCGCGATCTCCTTCGCCGTCTCCCTTGGAGCCTCCGCGAGCAGCTCGACGCGCTCCAGGTTCTTGACGCTCCGGTAGCAGGGGCCGCCGAGGACGACCAGCCGCCACGGGCCGCCGCGCTCGGGCGTGATCTCTTCTCCGTTGTGCCGGGTCGCGACCATCGCCCGTTCGCCGGCCTCCTCGCGCCCGACGACGGCGGAGAACCCGCCCGAGCTCGCCCGGATGTACCCGCCCTCTATCTCTGGACCGGCGAGCGAGAGCACGTCCTCCAGCAGGTACCCCTCCCACCGCTCGTCCTTGCGGGTCCAGCCCTCCTCGCAGTGGAAGTCGCCCACGAGCTCCACCCGCCGCAGGGTGGAGAGCTCCCGCTCGCCCAGTATCCCCGGTCGTTCGACCAGACCACCGATCACGATGCCCTGCGTCATGTCTTCCCGAGCCCCCGCTCGAAGGCGTCCCAGGCGAGCGTGGCGCAGCGGATGCGGGAGGGGTACTGGATCACGCCCTTGAGGGCGTAGAGCTCCTCGCCTTCGGGAAACTCCTCCTCACCGGTCATCATCCGCTTGAAGCGCTTTATCTCCTGCTCTGCCTCCTCCCGGCTCTTACCTTTGAGCCGCTCGGTCATCATCGAGGCCGAGGCCTGCGAGATCGAACACCCCCGCCCGGTGAACCTGACATCGGCGAGCCTGTCCTCCTCGAAGGTGGCGTAGACGGTCACCTCGTCGCCGCAGAGTGGGTTCAGCAGGTGCTCGGTGAGCCCGGTACCTTCCAGCTCGCCCCGGTTGCGGGGGCGCCTGTAGTGGTCCATGATGATCTGGCCGTAGAGGTCGCGCATCATCTCAGGCGAACGCTCCGAAGAACTCGCGGGCCTTCTTCACCGCGCCGACGAACCTCCGTACCTCATCCTCCGTGTTGTAGAGGTAGAAGCTCGCCCGCGCGGTCGCCACGACGCCGAGGCGGCGCATGAGCGGCTGGCAGCAGTGGTGGCCGCTCCTTATCGCGATGCCTTCCTGGTCCAGAAGCTGCGCCAGGTCGTGCGGGTGCACGTCGGGCAGGCTGAACGCGAGGACCCCGGTGCGCTCCTCCCCGGGGCCGTAGATGGTGGCGTCTTCGACCTCCGCGGAGAGCAGCTCGCAGGCGTAGCGCCCGAGCCTGCTCTCGTGCTCTCTTATCTCATCCATGCCGAGCTCCCGCAGATAGTCTACCGCTTCGCCGAGCCCCACGGCCTGCGCGATGTTCATCGTCCCGGCCTCGAACTTGTACGGGATGTCGTTCCAGGTGGAGTGGTCGAGGTGCACCTCCCGGATCATCTCCCCGCCGCCCAGGAAGGGGTCCATCTCCTCGAGCAGCCCGGGACGGCTCCACAGGAACCCCACCCCCGTGGGACCGAGCATCTTGTGCCCGCTCGCGGCGAAGAAGTCGCAGCCGAGCTCTTCCACGTCCACCGGCAGGTGCGGCGCGCTCTGCGCCCCGTCGACGAGCAGGAGCGCTCCGTGCGCGTGGGCCATCCGCGCCAGGCGCTCGACGGGGTTGACGGTCGCGAGCACGTTCGAGGCGTGGGCGCAGCAGACGAGGCGGGTGCGCTCCCCGATGATGCGCTCTGCCTCCTCCATGTCGAGCGTTCCGTCCTCGCGTATCGGGATGAAACGCAGACGGGCTCCGGTCGCCCCCGCGGTGA
>Ga0207747_1001740_pt1 | contig 14007 bp, 11 predicted proteins | sample HigsolmetaGSP11D_FD_184839 | JGI IMG/M metagenome (GOLD analysis project Ga0207747, IMG submission 184839) | High solid enriched microbial communities from the Joint BioEnergy Institute, USA - SP1-1-D (SPAdes) | ecosystem: Engineered > Bioreactor > SSF (Solid state fermentation) > Aerobic >...
AGGATCACATCAGAACGTAAGAAGACTTAAAGCCCGGCCTCAAAGACTCATTGAAACAAGCATTCCGTGGCACCATGGCAGGTTATCCACAGGGTTGAGTTATCCACATTCCGATTTCATGTTTAACGGTAACGGCTCTAGCCATGACGGATGATCGGAATCTGACAGTGCACACGTATAATGAAAAGTTGGCTATGGAAATATACGGCCGGCTCCGAACGTACCAATCCATTTTACGCGCGTGGCTTGATGGGCTCGGTTAGCGGATCGAAAACATTTCTCTCCATCTCCCCTTTGAAAAGTGAGTAAGACGAATGAGCAGATGTTCCGGTGGATGTATCCTGAGTAAGACGAATGAGCAGATGTTCCGGTGGATGTATCCTGAGTAAGACGAATGAGCGGATGTTCCGGTGGATGTATCCTAACCCGGACGAGCCGGAACCAATAGGATTTTTGTAACCCCGCGTCGAATAAAGAAACAAACCTATCCGATGTGGGGGAGCCAACGATGTTACTGACTGAACGATATCAAGATAAAATCAAGGGGATTTTGTCTTGCTATGACCGAATTCTGATTCACGGTAATATTCCGGAACTGTGTTTTGCCGAGGGAATGACCTCATATTTATATCGAAATAACATTCGGGTGTTCGACTTTCCTGCTTGGGCGAATGAACTCCGCGACGAGATTCGAGCGCATGCGGAGCAAGTCGCCAAGGACAATGAACTTACGATCGAGTTTATTCGCAAGATCGGTGAATTCCGCAAGGACGACCGCATACAGGAGATATTGGAGAGCCGCGGCGATCATCCGGGACTTGTTCATATCTTCTCCGCCATGGAAAGTTGCAATGCCTACAAGCCGTGGCATGACAAGCCGACAGGCAAGACATTTTTGAAGAACGATTCGGGCAAGTGCCTGCACTACTATTTCTACTTCATCGATCCCGATTTCGGTTTGTGCTATCTCCGCGTGCCGACCTAGGCTCCGTTTCGGCTGCAATTCTACATGAACGGCCATAACTGGCTGGCTTCCCGGCTCGGCAAGCAAGGCATCGGCTACGACATGAAGGATAACGCCTTTGTCCATATCGACGACTGGGACAAGGCCCAGCGGATGTCCGATCATATCCGGGTCGAAGATCTCCATCAGGTACTCGACATTCTGGCGAACCGTTACTGTCCGGCGGCGAAGAAATTGAAGTTGATGTACCGCTGGAGCCTCATGCAAGTCGAGTATGCCACCGACATTGTGTTTGAGAAGCCGGATGATTTGAAACATGTATACGACACGATCGTTCACACGGCCGTTCACTCCGTCAAGCCGGACAATATCGCCACCTTTCTGGGGACGAAACTCCACTGGAAGTACGAGGGCGAAATGGGCAATCGCTTCAACCGACGCATTCTCGGAACGAGAATCAAGCACCAGATGGGTGAGGTCAGCATCAAGATGTACGACAAGTTCGGCTTTGTGTTGCGCATCGAAACGACGGTGAACGACGTGTCGCAGTTCAAGCTTTTCCGGGACGTCCAGCAACGCGATGGCACCGTGGTTCAGAAGGTCGCGCCGATGAAGAAGAACATCTACAGTCTATTCCCGCTGATTAAGCTGCTTCAAGCGGCGAATCGTCGGTATCTGGAGTTGGTCTCTTCCTGGGACGATCCGAGCGATGGCGCGAAGAAACTGGAAGAGATCTCCGAATCCAAAACCGACAATGACCGGCGATTCAGAGGCTTCAACTTCTTCAGCCGCGAGGATCAACGGTTGTTTCGGATTCTCTCCCGCGGCGAGTTTAGCATCCATGGTTTTCGGAACAAGTCGATCCGCAAGTGGCTTCCCGAACTCAGTCCGGCTTCCATTTCCCGCATTTTGAAACGGCTCCGTGTTCACGGATTGGTGAAGAAGGTTTCCGGAACGCACAAATACTACCTGACCAAACTTGGGAAAAACGTCATTACACTCGGTTTGAAAGCCAAAGAACTGTTCATTGTGCCCGGATTGTCGGAGACCGCTGCTGCAAACTGATTCATCACGCCTTTTCGAAAGACTGTCCTTGGCAGTCTTGCTTTCTTGTTGCCTTTTCAAGGCTTCCCAGCGTTTCTTTCCATTTTGCAAAGATTTTTGAATTTAAGTGCCTAAATAAGACGATCGAATGTTTGTTATTTTGGAAGCGAGTGCCGAATAGGCCCGGATAGCGATACTGAAATATCGTTATCATTTTCAGAAAGCGGTTACATTGGGTATCGTACGGAAAATAGGGTGATTGGATGCGTCTTATTCGGCGGTTTTACGCAACGGGCGCAAAAATAAGGAAGATTTCATCAAGATTTCATCGCGTTATTTGGCGGCAAGGAATCGCGTTGCTCATATTGATTGCGTTTGTGCAAGGCGAATGAGAAGCTGATGTGCCGAAACTTGCAAAGCCGACTGATGAGAGACAAGGCCGCCACGACAGACGTTATCACGGCGTTCCACTACGAAATTCGCCTTACGTTGCGAAAAAGCTCGACCCAAAAGGTCCGGGCTTTTTTGATGGGCAGGTTTATTGCGGCTTTTTTCCGCATGGATCCTCCGCGTTAATAGTACAGGTGGGATGGAAGCATTTCAGCTGATTTTCATCTTGGGCGGTTAAAATGGCAAAAAAGCGGTATCTGACTCATGGTCGGCATTCCTCCCGGTGAGGACGGCGAGTCCGGATTCACGGTTCAGCCGGTGTCTTGATGTGAGCGGATACAGGGAAGCAATCTTCAGATGGTGGGGAGGCCCATGAAAAAAGTCAAACTGCTCGTCATCGACGATGACCCGTATATTTGCGAAATTGTCGCCCTTTACGCCGAAAAATCCGGTTTTGCGGTGATCCATGCGCATGACGGCGTGGACGGGTTGGTGAAATTTTACGACGAACAGCCCGATCTCGTTGTTCTCGACCTGATGCTGCCGGAGATGGACGGCTGGTCGGTCTTGCGTGAAATCCGGAAAACCGGAAAAACGCCGGTCATCCTGTTGACAGGGAAATCCGAGAGTTACGACAAAATCAGAGGGCTGGAACTCGGCGCCGACGATTATGTGGTCAAGCCGTTCGAACCGCAGGAGCTGATGGCTCGCGTCCGTGCGGTGCTCCGCCGCTCCCTGCGGCAGGAGAGGGAAGCGGACGTCGTGCGGCTGGGCGAACTGGTCATCGACAAGGACCAGTATGCTGTTGTCGTGCGCGGCCATACGTTTCCCCTTCCTCCCAAGGAAATGGAGCTGCTCTATTTCTTTGCCTGCCATCCGAACCGCGTCTTCACCCGCATCCAACTGCTGGACCAAATTTGGGGATTCGACTACCAGGGGGATCCGCGGACGGTGGATGTGCATGTCAAGCGGATTCGCGAAAAACTGCGCGATTGTTCCGCGGGGTGGTCCATCGTGACGATCCGCGGCGTCGGCTACAAACTGGAGGGGGATTTGCCGTGAGACGGATAGCCGGCCGGTTTTCCGGCATTTTCTTCAAACTGATGTTGTCCTGCCTGGGCATTTTGCTGCTCTCCTACCTGTTGTTCGCGCTGTTGTCCGCCGCCATGTTCCGAAACAATTTGTGGGGCGGTTTGCAGGACAATTTTTTCCATGCGCAATCGCGCATTGTTGAAGTTGTCCGCATGGCGACGGAACGAGGCTGGGACCGGCAGACGATGCAGGCGGTGTTGGATCTGTGGGCGGGACCCCGGGATACGGTGCATTTGCTCTATGACGGGCAGGGCAACCTGCTTTACCGGGTCGGTCGGCCAGGCGGGCGGCACGAAGCGGTCGAGGTTCCGGCGGATATTGTGGAAAAAGCGGTCTCCGGCCAACGCATCCGGATGGAAATGGAAGCGGAAGAAGGGAACAGGATGATTTTCGCCGGTCCGGTCTCGGTTCCGGGAGCACAGGAACGTGCTGTCGTGACCGTGTTTTTCGGCTTCGAACGCAATTTCCATCTGTTCCTTCACCCGAATTTGTTCAGTCTGTTGATTGCCGTTCCGCTCGCCGCCATCGTGTACTATTTTTTCTCCGCGCGGCTCACCCGGCGGCTGAAAGCGATGAACCGCACCGCTTTGAAATTCGCCAAGGGGGATTTTCGGGAGCGGCTTGAGGTGCGAACGAACGACGAAATCGGGCAGCTTGGCCGTTCGCTGAATTACATGGCGGACGAACTCGCGTCGCTGGAAGACATGCGCCGGGCGTTTCTCGCCAATGTTTCCCATGACATGCGTTCGCCGATCGCGTCGATCAAAGGATTCGTCTCCGCCATGTTGGACGGCACGATCGCGCCGGAGCGGGAGAAACATTATTTGAAAATGGTCAAAGACAGCGCCGAGCGAATGTTGAAGCTGGTGGAGGATTTGCTGGACATCGCGCGCATCGATTCCGGTCAATTCACGATCGAACGCGTCCGCTTCAATTTGACGGAACGCATACGCCAAACCGCGGCCCGGATGGAGCCGTTGTTCAAACAATACCAAATCGGCATTCACATGGAGGATTTGGGGGAGGATGCTTATGTCCGCGCGGATCCGGACCGGATCGACCAGGTCATGACCAACCTGCTGCAGAATGCGGTTTACCATTCCCCTCCGGGATCGGAGGTCCGCGTTTCCGTCACTCGAACCTCCGGGGCGGTGACCGTCTCGGTTGCCGATTCCGGCAGCGGCATGACGGAAGAGGAACTTTCGCGCATGTGGGATCGCTTCTATAAAGGGGACAAGGCCCGCTCGAAAAAAACCGGCACCGGCATCGGGCTGTCCATCGTCAAGCATATTCTCGATTTGCACGGCAGCGAGGTGCAGGCGGAGAGTTCTCCAGGGAAAGGGACCACCGTGCGGTTCACGCTGACCGATCTTTGACTTGTTTTAAGTTTGCTTTCACTTTGTGTTCACGTTGCGTTCACAGAGCGATGCTAAGATGGAACAAGTTAACGATAGACGGGCGTGCAGGAGGTAGCTGAATGAACCGGTGGAAAAAGTTCGGAGCCGCTTCTGTCAAATGGCTGTTGCTTGTTCTGTCTGTCGCCGTCGTCGCCGTCGCTTTGGTTGCGGGGTATCGGTACAGTTTCAAGGACGACAGGGCCCCCTTGCAAGCGGCCAGGCAACTGACGGCGACCGTTGCGAGGGGCAATATCACCGTCACGATCAGCGGCACCGGCAGCATAAAGCCGGTCCGCACGAAATCGGTCAACGCCGGCGCGTCCGGCACGATCGACAAAGTGTTGGTCGAAGCGGGCGATACGGTTGCGGAAGGCGACGTGCTGGCCGTATTCGAATCGCCTGACAACACGACGCAAATCCGTCTCAAGGAACTGGAACTTGAGCGGAGCAAGCTGGAACTGGAGCAACTGCAAAAGCAATACATAACGGCGGACGACGAATCGCGGAAAACGATCGGCATAAACATTGAAAAACAAAAGTTGAGCATCCTGTCCGTTGAAGAAGAATTGGCGGATCTCAAAAATGAAGAACAGGCCGGACAGATCGTCGCGCCGATCGGCGGAAAGATCACCGCCCTGAATGTGAATGAGGGCGACTCCGTCACCCCGAACACCGTCGTGGCGGAATTGGCCGATTACTCCCAACTGCAAATCACGGTGCCGATTGACGAACTGGACATCACCAAAGTGGAAAACGGCCAGACGGCGACCATCCATGTGGAGGCGTTTCCGGATGAAACGTTCACCGGCAAGGTGACGGAAATCGCCGATCAGGGCAACTACAACAACGGCGTCGCGACTTTCGACGTCACCGTGCAAGTCGATGATCCCGGCAACATCAAAGCCGGCATGTCCGCCGAGGTCGGCATCCAGGTCGCCTCTCGCGACAATGTGCTGCTGCTGCCGGTCGATGCCGTGCAATCCGCGGGCGGCCGCTATTTTGTCATCACTCCGGCGAGCGTCGCCGCTTCCGCATCCCCTTCCGGTTCCGGACAACAGGGACGCCGGCCGACAAACCTTCGACAGGAAGGCGCGGAATCCGCCGACGCCCCGGACAGCCCCACAAATTCCGGCGTATCGGACAACAGACGCGTGTTTATCGAAACCGGCATCAGCAACGAGGATTACATTGAAATCGTCTCCGGGCTGAACGAAGGCGACATTGTCATTTTGCCGACCGCGGCTTCCTCGTCTTCGAATGAAAATACCGGCTTTCCCGGCGGCGGTTTCCTGGGCAGAGAGTTTCCCGGCGGCGGTGGGCTTGGCAGCGGACTCCCCGGCGGCGGATTCCCCGGCGGGGGAGCCTCCGGCGGCGGTTTTCGCGGCGGGAGCGGGATAAGCGGCGGTTTTGGAGGCGGGCGCTGATGGCGGAACTGAAAACCACGGAAGATCAACCGCTCATCGTCGTGGACAAGCTGGTGAAAACGTACAAAATGGGCGGGGAAACGCTGCACGCCCTGGACGGCGTCTCGTTTTCGATCCGGCGCGGCGAAATCGTCTGCATTATCGGCCCGTCGGGATCCGGAAAGTCCACGCTGATGAACATGCTCGGCTGTCTCGACACGCCCACATCCGGAAGCTATCTGCTCGACGGGGAAGAAGTCAGCCGCTTGCGGGGCAACCGGCTGGCGGAAATCCGCAATCGCAAAATCGGCTTTATTTTTCAAAACTTCAACCTTCTCCCCAAATTGAACGCAGTGGAAAATGTCGAGCTTCCGCTCGTATACAGGGGAGTCCCCGGCCGGGAACGCAGAAAGTTGGCGCTGGAGGCGCTCGAGAAAGTGGGGCTTGGCGACCGCTGGAAGCACCGTCCGAAACAATTGTCCGGCGGGCAGCAGCAGCGTGTGGCGATTGCCCGGGCGCTGGCCGGAAATCCGCCCATCCTTCTGGCCGATGAACCGACCGGTTCGCTGGATACGCGCACGGGAAAGGAAGTCATGTCGCTGATCCGGGAATTGAACGGGATCGGCCATACCGTCATCCTGATAACGCACGATCTGTCCATCGCCGAGCAATCGAGGCGCATCCTTCACATGAAGGACGGCCGCATTGTCGATGAAAGCGGTGTGCCGTCATGATGATCATCCAGTCGGTCAAGATGGCATTCAAAAGCATATGGGCCAGCAAAATGCGCTCTTTTCTCACCATGTTGGGCATCATCATCGGCGTGATGTCGGTGATCACACTGGTGGCGATCGGTCAAGGCGCGGCCAAAAAAGTAACCGATCAGGTGCAGCGCCTCGGTTCAAATTTGCTGACCGTCAACATCCTGGGGCGGGGTTCTTCCACGGTGATCGATTACGCGCAGGCCGAGCAGCTCGCGGAAATCGAAGGCGTCAGCCGGGTGTCGCCCGTCATCACCCAAAACGCGACGGTGAAATACGGAACCGAAAGCGAGGATGTGAACGTAACGGGCACCACTCGGGATTTCCTGGACGTGCAACATTATGAGTTGGCGGCGGGACGATTTATCGGACAAGTCGATCTGGATTTTCGCCATAAAGTCGCGGTGCTCGGTTCGGATACCGCCGAGACGCTGTTCGGCGGAGACCGCGCGGTCGGCGCTTATTTGACGATCAACGGAAATCGCTTCAAAGTCGTGGGAGTGCTGGCTCCCAAAGGCGAATCCACGGCCGGCAGCAGCGATGAGATCGTGATTGTGCCGATCACGACCGGCGAACGTGTTTTCCGTGCAGCGGGCGTTCGGACCATTTATTTGACGGTGGAGAATGAGAAAGAAGCGGAGGCGGTAAGCGGCCGACTGGAAAACCATTTGGCGAAAATATTCCGAGGCGACACGAACAGTTTTCGCGTCTTCAGTCAACAGGAACTGCTGGAGACCGTCTCTTCCGTATCCGATACGCTGACTTTGGCGCTCGGCGGTATTGCCGCGATTTCGCTCGTAGTGGGCGGTATCGGCATCATGAACATCATGCTCGTTTCCGTCTCCGAGCGGACGCGGGAGATCGGCGTGCGCAAGGCGATCGGCGCCAAAAAAAGGAATATTTTGCTGCAATTCCTGGTCGAATCCGTGGTGCTCAGCGGCCTGGGCGGGTTGATCGGCATCGGTGCGGGGATTGGCGTCGCGAACGCGGTGTCCAGGACGATGAGTATCGATGTGGCGTTTTCGCCGGATCTTTTGCTGCTCGCTTTCGGATTTTCCATGGCCATCGGCGTTGTTTTCGGTCTGTTTCCGGCCAACAAGGCGGCCAATTTGAATCCCATTGAAGCGCTGCGCTTCGAGTAAGGAGCGACCCCGATGGATTTTGAAACGGCGGTGATTCCGCATTTACCGGAATTGAAAGCCTATTGCCGCCGCTTGAGCGGCTCAAAGTGGGACGGCGACGATTTGATTCAGGAGACGCTGGTTCGCACTTACGCCTATTGGTTGAAACGACAAGCCTTCACCAACGTCAAGTCGTTCCTGTTCCGCACCGCGCGAAACGTCTGGATCGACGAATACCGGCGATACCACAGCCGGACGACGCCCGTCGACCCGGCTCAAATGATGCGCGGCGGCATGCGGAGCAGCGTCAACCCCCACATTCGATGGGTGCTCGATGAAGCGGCCGACAAATTGTCCCGTCGGCATTTCGAACTGATTTTGCTCGCGGATTTGTACGGATATTCCATGGAAGAAATCGCGGGGCTCACGCGCACTTCCGTATCAGGGGTGAAAAGCGCCCTGCACCGCGCCCGCAAACTGATTCGGGGCGAAACATTGGCTCATGTCCGTGAGCGCGACAAAATTTCCGATCAGAAGCTGGATGAATGGGCAAAACGAATCTTCAACGAATTTTGCGCCTGATTGCGGACAGCGCCCGATCCGAATACATTTCACGCTCCGCGATCGTTACGAATTTTTGCCGGCGCGGGCGATATCGTTCGCCAGGTATTTTACCGCAACGGCCGGTTCGAGCGGTTCGATGGGAGAATGATTTCGCAGGTTGAGGGCTGATGGCAGACCGAAGCGGATAAAGTCAGTCCGGCTCGTCTTGGCTCGCAGAACGAGTCTACAGTACCGGTCGCGCCCTCCGGCGTCATATGTCGGGACATCACATATAATGGATGGTCACAACCTTTTTTGTCAGCCTGTCGGTTGACGAAAAGGTTTTTTGTTTTTGGTTCGCACGGGATCAACGTTTTCCGACAAGAGTTTGCAACATTGCGAAACGAGCGGGAATCATTTCGGTGATTGTGATATAGTAGGGATGAAACCACGGATCGACGGAAACAGGGGAACAGCGGGCGATGAAATTATTCGAAGTGTTGCCGGAGCGTTATTTCCATTTGTTGACCGGACAGAACAAGCAGTTGTACGCTGAGGCGGTGCTGCTCATCTACGAACAGGCTCAGCGGGAACGGTTCGGCATTCGTTATGACGTAATGCGGGATTTGCTGCAGGAGATGATCGAGACGCAACGGGAGCTGGGCGTGACTTATGCGCCGGATGAGGACGAGCCGTTGTCGGAAGAAGTTGGCGCGTCGAGTGAAGGCACGCGGACAGCGTTCCGTGACAACGGTGCCTCCCGAGTGGGGGGAACGGGACCGCAGCAGATCACCGTGGAAGAAGCGGCCAGAACGCAGGCGAATTTCATGCTGCGGCGGCTCGAAGCGTTGAAGTGGATCAATATCGAAGATCGCGACCAATTTCAGAGGTATATCGTACTGCCTCATTATACAAGCCGAATGCTGGGTCTGTTCAAGGAACTGTGTGAAGCGCGGACGGTGGAGTACCAGCGGTTCGCTTTTACGACGTTTCAAATTTTGTCCGGCGACGAGGCCAGGCTGCGGCCTTGTTTTGCCGTGCGCGAAGCGCTGCAGATCACGCTGCAGTTTCGGCAAGAGCTGATCACCCTGTACAACAACATGAAGCATCACATGGAACAGGTCGTGCAAAAAACGTCAATTCAGGAAGTGCTCGATCACCACTTCGAAACTTACAAATCGCAAATTGTGGACAAAAGCTACCATCGTCTCAAGACGTCCGATCACGTGTCGCGCTACCGCTTCCAAATCTTGCAAAAGGTGCAGGAGTGGCTGTTGGACAAGGACTTGATGGAGGAAACGATCGCCGACGGCTTGCGGAGCGATTTTTACCGTTCGCGGGAAGAAGCGGAGGATGACATTCGTGGGGCGCTCCTCACGATTGAGGAAATCTACGCGGGATTGGACGAAATTTTTTACCATATCGATGTGCGCCACAATCAATATTTGCGCTCGTCCTACGACCGGGCCCGTTATCTCAGTCAGCATCAGACCGGGGTCACGCAACAGCTGGGCGTTCTGCTGGAGCATTTGTCGCAGCGCGCGGCCGCGCTCGGCTTGAAAGCGGACTTCGAGGACGAGGAAGCGGCCGGCGCGCGCCTGTTTCGCCTGCAGCAGATCGGGCAGCTGAGCGAAGGCTCGCTTTACACTCCCCGCCAGCGCCGTCAGCCGCATCAGTCCGAGCGCCATATCGTGGTCGGCATTCCGAGCGAATGGAAAGAACAACTGCGTCGAGAAAATCTGGAACGGATGACGAGATCGATCACCCGCAAGAAGGTCGAGCGATTCGTTCTGGAACGGATGGGGGAACGTGACCATATAGAGATGCGGGAACTGGCACCGGGAACGGTGGAGGAACTGCTGCTCCTGACCTATGTGTATTTGTACGGGCAGGACGGCTCCTCCGCCTTTCACCTGCGGCGAAACGAGGATCGCGTCATTGTGCAGATCGGACCTTACCGGTTTCACAATCATACGGTGGTTCGCGTCGCAAGGAGAACGGGCTTATGATCGGTATGGAGATGAGCGGAGTCACGAACGGATCGGGGGAATGAAGAGGCTAACGTCGAGTGGAGCGAACGGGAAAGGATGACGCAGTGGATGCGGAGCGGATGTCTCTGGTCGGGATGGAATGGTGCATACGACAGGTGAAGCGTAGGGAGAGAGTTCGGGGATGAACGGAGCTAACGACGGGCGGAGCAGGCGCGGGAAAGGTGTGAAGAACGAACGTGGCAAAGTACGGGCGGAGCGGGAAAAGGGGCGGAGGATGAAAATGCAAACGAAGTGCGGATCGGAACATGATCTGGAGGGACGAACGTCATGACTTTCAGCGGTGAAATTTCCCAAGTCGCCGCAGGCGGTTTGGCCTTGTTGGAGGCGCTGGGTGAATCGGACATGCAGAAAATGGGCGCCGCGCTCAATCGGCTGCTCGCGAATAACTTTCTGGTCAAAGAACGGGACCGTGAAACGTACATGTTCCTGCGCAGACACCGGGATGCGGCGCACGCGTTTTTTCGTTTTCTGCGTTGGGATTTCATTATTGACGAGCGGCACGAGGTCGTTTACGTGCAGGGGCCGGACAGCGGGATCCGCCGCTCCTTCTCTCGTGATGAGACGATATGGTTGCTGATCTTGCGCCTGATCTACCAAGAGAAGCGGGAAGCCTTGTCGCTCAGCGAATTCCCGATGACGACGCTGTACGAGATCCGGGCCAAGTACGACACCTTTCGCCTGCCATGGATCAATGTGACGACGCTGGACCGGCTGGTGCGGCTGTGCACGCGATTCCATCTCCTCGATACGCTGGACGGCGACGTGCGCTCTGACGATTGCCGGTTCCGGCTTTTTCACAGCTGGATCTATTTCATCAACATGGAAGAGGTCAAGTCGTTGACAGAACGCATCGAGCGGTACCAATCGAAGAAGGAGGACGACCTGTTCGATGAAATGGATGAAGAAACTGCGGTTGATTAACTGGCACTACTTCGTCGATGAAACCATGGAATTCGGCAGGCAAACGCTCATTACCGGCCAGAACGCCGCCGGGAAATCGACGATCATCGATGCTCTGCAAGTTCTCCTCATCGCCGACCAGCGCCAAATTCGCTTCAATCCGGCGGCCCACGAAGAAGCGAAGCGCTCGATGATCAACTACCTGAAAGGAAAAATCGGCAGCGACGATCGCACTTTCGTGCGAGACGGCGACTTCACCACGTACATTGCGGCGGAATTCCGCGACGAAGCGAAGAAGGAATCGTTTGTGGTCGGCGTCGTCATCGACGTGTTTCGCGATCAGCAATTCGAGGAAGAGTATTTCATCCTGGCCGACTGCCGGCTCGACGAGGTCGATTTCATCAAACCTTCCGGACATTTGCGCAACCGGGACGAATTCAAGCGCAGGCATGCGGTTTCGTCCGCAGGTTCCCGGACGCGGTCGATTTTCGAGAGGAACAAAACGCTGTACCAGAAAGCGCTGCTCGCGAGATTGGGCGGGCTGAACGAACGTTTTTTCCGCATTTTCCTGAAAGCCCTCTCCTTCAAACCGATCCAAAACGTGAGAGAGTTCGTGTACGAATATATTTTGGATGAAAAAGAACTGCAGCTGGATTTGATGAAGCAAAATTTCGACATTCATGAAAAATACAAACGCGAACTGGAGCAGCTGCAAATTCGCAAGGAAAAACTGCAGCGAATCCGCGACGTGTTCGAGCAATACGACAAACTGCGCATCACCGTCCAGGAACAGGAGTATGTCATTCGGCGGCTCAAAGTGACGCTGGAGGAAGAGCAGCTGGAAGCGCACCGCCGGCAACTCGCCGATTTGGAGAGCGACTTGCGCCGGCTGGAAGACGAGATGGCGCTTGCGGAGATGAAGCACGACGAAGCGAAAACTGAAGCGGAACAGGCGTTGACCCGCTGGAAGAGCCATGACGCCGTGAAACGCGCGGAGGAGTTGCGGAGGCAAATCGACGATTTGCGCGATGGGCAGGAACGCCTGCGTCAGGAACTCGATTTCGCCAAGCGGGCGCTGGAAGGGGAGCGGCAGCTTGTCGCGCAGTTGGCCGACTGGCCTGGAAATGAGGGATGGACGCCGCAGCCGGAAGATCGCGCCGCGTTGGCGGCCGGAGTAGAGACGTTGTCGGCGGCGATTCGTCGTTTGGAGGAAGCGCTGGACCCGGGTGCGGCGGGGGATTCATTCGGGGACGTCGTCGAAGAACTGCAGCAGAGGATCACGGATCTGGGGGCGCGGTTAAACAGCGTGCACGAGCGGCTGCTCATCGGACGCACGCGCGCGGAAGAGCGCGTTGAAGCCGTGGCCGGGCGCATGCGCGAACTGGAACAGGTGATCCGCGACCTGGAAAACAAGAAACGTCCCTACCCGGATTCGGTCATTCGTTTGAAGCAGGTGCTGGAAGAGCGTTTGGGCGGGCGGTCGCCGGTGTGGATTTTTTGCGAGGAAATGGAAGTCGAAGATGAAGAATGGCGCAATGCCGTAGAAGGTTTTTTGAACATGAATTCGGAATGTAACCTAGCCAAAATCTGAGAGATTCACGTTGTGACAAGGCATTTTCGTCATAAAAAGTTGCCAATTTTTTCGCAAAATAAACAGGACACTGCAAGCCTCTTGTCAAAGGTTAAACCACCTCAGAATAACCGACGAGAGGGAGTGTCCTTAGCAACATGGTACCACAAGCAACGAACCATGCGCCAGAACCAAAAACACGCCGCGAACGCCGAATTGAAATTCTTGCGGAGCGTCGCCGAATCAAGAGAATCTTGAAAAAGTTGCGACCGGTCACGTTTGACAATAACACCGTCACGGAAGCCGGGAACTTCCAGTTCCTCGCGCGGTTCAAAGAACTCATCGGTCTGGACACCCTTATCGAGAGTCACTTTCATCTGGAACAAAAAGCCAACTGTGTCTACACGGCCGGAAGGCTTGTTGATCACCTGCTAGACTGCGCGCTGCTCGGCCACACACGTTTTTCACATATGAATGCCCTGCAGTCGGACCCTGGTTACCAGATCGTTACCGGCATCGAGCGTTTTCCTGACGAAAGCACCTTTCGCAACTTCTTGAGCAAACTCACCTGGAGCCATTTGATTCAGCTTGTCGCATTAAACCGGGATTTGCTGGCACATAAGGCGCGGACGGGCGAAAAGCGCCTGGTCTGGATCGACATCGACGATACAGTCATCACGCTATTCGGTGAACAAGAAGGCGCAACAAACGGCTACAATCCGCGTTACCACGGACGCCCCTCGTACAAAATCCGGGTTGCCTTCATCGCCG
>Ga0207747_1001741_pt1 | contig 13997 bp, 14 predicted proteins | sample HigsolmetaGSP11D_FD_184839 | JGI IMG/M metagenome (GOLD analysis project Ga0207747, IMG submission 184839) | High solid enriched microbial communities from the Joint BioEnergy Institute, USA - SP1-1-D (SPAdes) | ecosystem: Engineered > Bioreactor > SSF (Solid state fermentation) > Aerobic >...
TGTCGTTTTTTTGGGGGCTACCTCCGATCTTGACCCCGGCCCGCATGCACAATGTGAATGCACGTGCATTGGGCCTTGCATTCGCACGCTACGATGCGCAGGATAACGCACGGGACTTCCGAGCCAGGGCTACACCACGAGATCACTCTGCGGGGTCTGGGGATGACGTCACACCACACACGCGAGGAGCCGCGGTGGGGGTGGGCCTCCGTCGTTTCGGCCGGATGCGGGCCCACCGGAACCGCGGTCCACAGCACCGCCTCGACCCCGGTGCCCGAGTCCCTCGAGCTGGCCCCTGCCGTCGAGCAGGGGCTTCGCATGATGATCGACGACGCGGCGGGAACGGCCTGCTTCACCGTCTGGCCCGATCCCGAGTCGGTCACCGCGGCGCGGCACTTCACCACCCGGCGGCTCAGCGACTGGAACATGGACGCCATCGCCGACGACGTCGCGCTGGTCGTCACCGAGCTGGTCACCAACGCCCTGCGGCACAGCGTCCCCTCCCACGATCACCTCATGCCGATGGACCGGCCGTACCGGCAGGCGCCCGGCCGGGGCGGCGCGATCCGGCTCCGGATGCGCCGCCGCCGCTCCGATCAGTCCCTGTGGCTGCTGTGCGGCGTCTTCGACGGCTGCCGGCAGGCCCCGCGGCGCAAGGAGCCCGACTACATCGCCGAGACCGGACGGGGCCTGCACCTGGTCGACTCCTTCACCCACTCCTGGGGCTGGCGCGGCCTGCCCGACGGCAAGGTCGTCTGGGCGCTGTTCCGCCACCCCTGAAAGCGGCGGCGGCACCGCCGCCCACCGGCGCTGTCGGTGGGCGGAGAAACAATCGAGGCATGTGCCGCAGCATCAAGACGCTCCGACCGCCCTTCCAGGACGAGGTCACCGACGCGGACATCCGCGCCGCCGCCCTGCAGTACGTCCGCAAAGTGTCCGGCTTCCGCACGCCGGCCGCCCACAACGCCGAGGCCTTCGACCGCGCGGTGGCCCAGATCGCGGCGGCCACCGCCGAACTGCTGGCGTCCCTTCGGATACGCGGCCGGGCCCAGGGCGGAGAGTGAACCTTTTCCGAACGCATCGCTTCCGCAGACCGGAACGGGTGGCCCCGGCAAGGGCGATGTGATGCCCTGGACGGAAAGCAGCCAGAACGCTCCCGCAGCGCCCGCTCCCGGCTCCCGAAGAAGTTCATCGGGCGACCAACGAGAAGGCGGCCCGGGTTCATCTCCGGATAACACCCGGCCGCCTGGGTATGGACTGCAACCGCACCGCCGGGCAGCCACCGGCGCAGACCCGGCCGCCCCGATCGATGGAGGACACAGGAGTGCCCGTGGAATTCGCGGTTGAGCAACGCGTCGACAACGGCGTCAACATCGTCAAGGTGTCCGGGGAGATCGACGTCTTCAGCAGCCCTCGGCTGCGCGAGATGTTGCTCGACGTCATCGACAAGGGACCGCTGCGCCTCGTGGTGGACCTCAGCGACGTCACCTTCCTGGACTCCACCGGCCTGGGCGTCCTGGTGGGCATCTACCACCGGCTGCGGGCCCGCAACGGCTCGATGTCGTTCGTGGGCGCCAACGACAGGGTGCGCCGGGTCTTCCACATCACCCAGCTGACCAAGATCTTCTCGCTGTACGACACCCTGGAGGAGGCGCTGGCCGCCGAGCGGGCCGACACCCGCACCGGTTCCTGACTTTCCCGGCCTTCCGTCCCGCGCCATGCGGCATCGGCCCCGTCCCGTGCCGTCTCATATGTCCCGCGGCGGCCTGCGACCCCCGTCCGGGCAGGTACCGTGAGCCTAGATCAAGGGGACGCCGTGCCCCGGCCGCATCCGGCCGCGGGCATCGACGGGACGGGAGCGTTTCGTGGCCGAACAGCCGCTGCATGAGCACACGCTCGCCAACGGGCTGCGCGTGGTGGTCTGCGAGGACCATGTCGTGCCGCTGGCCGCCGTGAACATCTGGTACAGGGTGGGCTCGCGGCACGAGCAGAACGGGGTGGACGGCAAGAGCCGCACCGGGCTTGCGCACCTTTTCGAGCATCTGATGTTCCAGGGCTCGGCCAACGTCGCCGAGGGCGAGCACGCCGCGCTGCTGGAGAGCGCCGGCGCCACGTTCAACGCCAGCACGTCGTTCGAACGCACCAACTACTACGAGACCGTCCCGGTGAGCCACCTGGAGCTGGCGCTGTGGCTGGAGGCCGACCGGATGGGCACGCTGCCGGCCGCGCTGACCCAGGAGAACCTGGACAACCAGCGCGATGTGGTCAAGAACGAACGCCGCCAGCGCTACGACAACCAGCCTTACGGCACCGCCTTCGAGCGGCTGTGCCGGCTGACGTTCCCGCCCGGCCACCCTTACGCCCACACCCCCATCGGCTCGATGGAGGACCTGGACGCCACCACCATCGAAGACTGCGTGGAGTTCTTCCGCACCTGGTACGCCCCCGGCAACGCGGTGCTGTCCATCGTGGGGGACGTGGACGCGCAAGAGGCGATCGCGATGGTCGAGCGCTACTTCGGCAACATTCCCCCCGGGCCGGCCGCGCCGCCGCCCCGCCCCGGCGACCTTGAGCCGCTGACCGGGATCCGGCTGGAGGAGGTGGACGAGGAGGTGCCCTCGGCCGCCTACTTCGCGATGATGACGCTGCCCAGCGACGGCGGCCCGGAGATCGAGGCCGCCGAGATGGCCGCCGAGATCCTCGGCGGCGGCTCCGGCTCGCGGCTGTATGACCGGATGGTGCGCCGCGACCAGATCGCCACCGAGGTGTGGACCGGGGTGACCCGGCTGGTGGACGGCCCGTCGCTGGCCATCGTGGAGGCGATCGGGCCGGACCCGGCCCGCATCTCCGATGTGCTGGATGAGGAACTGGCCCGCTTCGCCGAGGAGGGACCCACCGAGGACGAGGCGGCCCGGGCCGCCGCGCAGGCCGAGCGGGGGCTGCTGGAACGCATCGAGACGGTGGCCGGGCTGGCCGACGCGCTGTCGGCCAACGCCACCCAGTTCAACGACCCGGCGCGCACGTTCACCGCCGCCGAGCGGGCCGCCGCGGTCACCGCCGAGCAGATCAAGGACGCGGCGGCGCGCTGGCTGGCCCCCGGCGCCCGCACCGCTCTCAGCTACGGAGGCAGCAAGTGACCACGCTGATCCCGGACTTTCCGGCGCGCCCCGTCCCCGGCCCGATGCCGGCCTGGGCCTTCCCCACCGGCGTGGCCGGGCGCATCCCCGGCGGCCCGGCCACGCTGCGCTGCGACCTGCCGGGACGGCGCCTGGCGGCGGTCCGGCTGGTGCTGGACGCCGGGGCCGGCCGGGAGAGCACCGGGCAGGACGGGGTCGCCGCGCTGACCGCCCGGGTGCTGCTGGAGGGCACCGAGCCCGGCGGCGGCACCAAGCTGGCCGCGGCGTTCGAACGGCTCGGCGCCAGCCTGCACGCCTACACCGACCTGGCGGCGCTGCGGGTGCTGCTGGACGCGCCGGTGACCCGGCTGGAGAAGGCGCTGGAACTGCTGGGCGAGGTGCTGCGCGGCCCGGCGCTGGACGACGCCGATACCCGGCGCCTGGTGCGCGAGCGGCTGGAGGAGATCGCCCAGGAGGACGCCGCCCCGGCCTCCCGGGCCATCCGCGAGCTGCGCGCCCAGCTGTTCCCGGCGGGCAGCCGCCCGGCCAAGCACACCGACGGCTCCAAGGAGTCGGTCGAGCGGCTGACCGGTGAGCAGGTGCGGGCCTACTACTCGGCCATCGACCCGTCCGAGGGCACCGCCGTGATCACCGGCGACCTGACCGGGGTGGACGCCGAGGGCGCGCTGGCCGCGGCGCTGGAGGGCTGGCGGGCCACCGCCGCTCCCCTGCCGCCCCCCGACACCGCGCTGCCCACGCCCGGGCCGCGCCTGGTGATCGTCGACCGGCCGGGCTCGGTGCAAAGCTACCTGTGCGTCGGTCACGGCGTGCCCGGCCGCGACCACGCCGACTGGCCGGCGCTGACGGTGGCCTGCCATGTGCTGGGCGGCGGGCTGACCTCCCGGCTGAACGCGCTGCTGCGCGAGGAGAAGGGCTACACCTACGGCATGCGCGCCGGGCTGGTGCGGCTGCGGCACTGCGGGATCTTCGTCGCCCAGGGCGCGGTGCACACCGAGGTCACCGCCGACGCGCTGACCGACATGCTGGGCGCGCTGCGCAGCGTCCTGGAGGGCGTGGGCGAGGGCGAGTGCCGGACGGCGGTGAGCGCGCTGGCCGACTCGGCCCCTTCCGACTATGAGACCGCCCGTGCGGTGGCCTCCGAGCTGGCCGACGCCGCGTCCGCCGGGCTGGGCGCCGACTACCCGCGCCGCTACCTGGAGGATCTGCGCGCGGTGACGGCCGATGGGGTCACCCGCGCCTATGGGGAGCACATCGACCAGGACGCGCTGACGGTGGTGATCGTCGGCGACGCCGGCAAGATCCGCGGTCCGCTGGAGGACCGCGGGCACGCCCCCACCGTCGTGGAGGGCTGAAGCGGGCCGGGCCCGTGCGCCTCCACCCGGGGGCGTGCGGGCCCGGCCGCCGCATGGGCGCCTCCGGCCCGCGACACGCGGAACATACCGGGCCGACCACCGATCGGGGCGGCGGGCCGGTAGTGGATGGTTAGGGTCGTGTCGCAGCGCTGTCCCGAGGAGCGGTATGACCACCTGGATCGTGATCCTGCTCTGCCTGGCCGTCGCCGGGCGGGAACTGTATCTGGCCTTCGACCGCAGGCTTCCGCAAGCCCAGGCGGAGATCCGGGAGCTGCGCGGACGGGTGGAGGAGCTGACCCGGCTGCTGGAGCAGGCGCCGCCGGAGACGGCGCAGGAGGACGAGCCCGCCGAATCCGCCGAGCCCGCCGCACCCGCCGACGAGGCGGAGCAGGCGCCCGAGCCCGGGCCGCTGACCCGGCAGGCGCCGCCGGAGACGGCGCCGCCGGCCCCGGCCGCGGCGAGCGCCGCGGCGGCGGTCTCCACCGCCCTCATCCGGCGGCTGGAGCGCGAGCTGGGAGAGGTCACGGCCCGCCTGGCCGCTCTGGAACAGCAGGTGGCCGCGGCCCGCTCCGCCGAGGCCGCCCGGGCGGACGCACTGGATGAGCTGGAGCAGGCGGTCGCCACCCTGTACCGGGAGATGATCGAGCGCCTGGAGCGGGAGGGCGGCCTGGTGCGGGGCCGGCTGTCGGCCGCGGAAGAGGCGCTGGAGCCGGTGCTCACCACCGCCTATGAGCGCTGCGTGCGCGAGATCGGGCTGCGGGTGCGCGCCAAGGAGTCCACCGGGACGAGCCCATGGCGGACCGGCTATCTGCTGACGGGGCGGGAGCCGGCCGGGGAGGTGGCCGCGCGCCTGGCGGCGCAGGCCCGGGCGCTGCCGGGTGATGAGACGAGCGCTCCGCTGCACGCGCTGCTGACCGAGCTGTCCCGGCTGCAGGGCACCGGGGCGGCGCAGATCGGGGCGTTCACCGCCGTGCGCGTCCACGACGCGCTGATCTGCGGGCTGCTGGAGGAGGAGCCCGACAGGGCCGACCCGGCGGAGCTGGCGGCCCGCCTGGAGGGGAGCGCCACGACGGTGCGCTGGGAGCCGGAACTGTTCCCCGCCCTCGACTAGGCCCCCCGCCTCTCGGCCGGGCCTGCGGCGGTCACGGCCACAGCATGCGGATCGACGCCCGTCCCGTGGTCGCGTCCTCCTCCACCAGGAAGCCCAGCGGGCACCAAGGCCGCCGGGCCGCGTCCACATACAGCACCAGCGCGAGCCCCAGCGCCGGGTCGATGTAGCCGACATGGCGCAGGGCGCGCAGCTCCGCCCGGGTCTGCGGCCACGACTCCGGCCGGGCCGGGTCATACAGCGCCCACGTCACGGTCCGGCAGGCGTGCCGCCACAGCGAACCGGCGGTGACCACCCGCCGGCCCGTCCGGCTCACATCGGCGACGATCACCACTCCGGCATCGGGCCCGCCGTCCGGCGCCGCCACCGCGGCATCGGTGCGGTCGGCGGGGTCGCGATCGGGTTGCGCCGGCCCGCCGAACGGCCGGTACAGCGACTGCGGGTTGAGCGTGTCGATCACCAGCACGCCGTGGTGACGCTGCCGGAACCCCGAGGGGGCCGCCCGGCCCGCTTCCACGCCCAGCGCCGTCCATCCGGGTTCACGGCGGTCCGCGGCGCCGTATGCGGGATCGCCGAGGAGGCGCCCGGCACCGGCGGAGCGCGTGCTCAGATCGAGCACCAGGCCCTGCTCGCCGGTCCAGACCGGGAAGGGCGCCCCGCCGTCGCCGCCGGAGGGCAGGAAGACCGCGCCGAGCAGCTCCCCGATCCGGCCGATCAGCGCCGCGGCCACGCCCAGCCCGGGGAAGGCCCCGTCGGCGACGACCAGCATGGCCTTCCAGGTGACGGTGGCGGCGAACGACCGGATGAACTCGCCCGGCAGCAGCGGGTCAAGCCCGCTCTCCGCCTCCGCCGGGGTCACCTGCTTCGGCGTCTGCGCGGTGGGCTCGGCCGACAGCCCGCGCAACGGCGCATACGGGCCGGGTTCTGACGGCTCGGCTTCCGGCGCCGTCCCGGCGGGCTCGGTGGACGGGCCCCCGGGCGATGCCGGATCGGAGACCTCGTCCGAAGGCCCGGCCTCCGACCCATGCGGCGGCGCATCCGAACGAGGTTCCGGGCTCGTCTCAACGGGCTCGGCGGACAGGCCCCGCGAAGGCGCCGGCGAACCCGGCTCCGAGGTCCCCCTGGAGAGCCCGGCGGACAGGTTCCCAGGCGATGCCGGGCCGGAGGCCTCGCCCGAGGAGCCGGTCTCCGACCCATGCGGCGGCGTGTGGGAGTGGCGCCTTGGGGCCTCCTCCGAGGAGGTCGCAGTGGGCTCGGGGGACGATTCCAGCCAGTCCTGCAACGGCGAGGAGGCGTGGAGCTGCGACAAGTCCCGATCGTCCAGGGGGCCGGGCTCGGCGGGGCGCTCCGGCGGCGGTGAAGGCGGGGAGTCGCCGGTCACCGGTGCCCAGTCCTGTGCCGCCTCGGGAGGGGCGGAGGCGTCCGGCGCGGCGGACGCCCGCGGGGTTCCCTGAGCGGTCGTCTCGGAGGTCGGTTCGGGACGCTTGGGGCGCGGGGGGCCGTCCATGGTGTCGATCGTCGGGCCGATCGATCGTCTGTGGCAAGTCAGCCGGTCGAAGCGGGTCACGAAGCCGGCCGTGAGCGGGGCGGCCGGGCCGCATGAGCCCTTCTAAGACCGCCGGCATGCCGGTGGTCTCCGGCCTGCCGGTCCGGCGGGACCCCCGTCGCCGAGGGGGGTTTTACCTGGTGTGATGCACGGCACGGGATTCTCTTGTCCGCTGATGGAACCCTTTTACCCGTCTGCGGCGTCCTATTAGGCAGAACTGAAAGACACGAGCGACCGCGTCCCGACCGCAAGCGGCTCGCGGCTCCCGGCCCGCGGGACCGCCCTTCATCGGCCGCCGCGCGGCGCTCATCCGGCCTCCCGCCCCGGTGAGGCCGACGACCCTCCCGCGCCGGCTCCATCCCGCGTGCTCGAAAGCCGGTTTCGAACCCGTGGGCTGGGCAGGACGTACATCACGACGAAGGCGACGTACGTCAGGGAGCTCACCACTTCCCCGGCAGGCGCCCGGGGCGGAACCCCGCCCGGGTTCCCAGGACCACATCCGAGCAAGAGGGCGGAAGGGGACCGCCCAGTGATCAGCGATACAGGAGCGATGATGGCCGCAGTCGCCGAGCCGCGCGAGGATCGCCTTGCGCGTTATGAGCGCGACGTGCTTCCGTACACCGACCCGCTCTATGCCAGCGCCGTGCGCATGACCCGCAACACCGCGGACGCCGAGGACCTGGTGCAGGAGACCCTGGCCAAGGCGTACGTGAACTTCCACCAGTTCAAGGAAGGCACGAACCTCAAGGCCTGGCTGCATCGCATCCTCACCAACAACTTCATCAACTCCTACCGCAAGAAGCAGCGGGAGCCGCAGCGCGCCGGCCAGGACGAGATCGAAGAGTGGCAGCTGGCCCGCAGCGCCTCCCACTCGCCCGGGTTCCGCTCGGCCGAGGCCGAGGCGCTGGACCGCATGCCCGACTCCGCCGTGGTGGCCGCGCTGCGGGAGCTGCCGCGGGAGTTCCGGGACGCCGTGTACCTGGCCGATGTGGAGGGCTACTCCTACAAGGAGATCGCCGAGATGATGGGCACTCCGCTCGGCACCGTGATGTCGCGGCTGCACCGCGGCCGCAAGCAGCTGCGCGAATCCCTGGCCGACTACCGCCGTCCCGCGCTGGCCGCCTGAGCCGGCGCACCACCGACCCCCAACGACCCAAGGTGACGCTCTCGATACATTGGGTGACGACCATTGTTCGTCCACCCTCGGGGAGCGTCGATGTCCCACCTGATCGCCACTGTCGTCACCGGCGCGGCGCTGGCCGTGCTGCCGCCCGCGGGGAGCGCGCCGGAGGCCGATCCGGCGCAACACGGCCGCCCGGCCGCGGCCGGGACGGCGCTCCGGCTGACCGTCAGCCACCCGGAGGCCGCCGCCGCCACTCCCCGCTCCGTCACGCTGTCGTGCGACCCGCCCGGCGGCAGCCATCCGCGTGCCGCGCAGGCGTGCGCCGACCTGGACCGCTCGGGCGGCCGGATCGTCCGGGAGCGGGAGGAGGCGATCTGCACCACCGAGTACCGGCCGGTGACGGCCCGGGCCACCGGGATGTGGCGGGGACGCCCGGTCACGTTCGTCCGCACGTTCCCCAACCCGTGCGTGATGGCCGCCCGCACCGGCGCGATCTTCCGCTTCTGAGGCCCGCGGGCCGCCCGGCCCCGTCCGGACTGGGACGGCGGGTCACAAAACGATAACGTGGGTCACATGTCCACTTCGGACACCGTCATCACCGACGAACTGGCGATCGAGATCGCCCGGCTCGGCATGGTCCGCGAATCGTCCGATGTGGCGACCTTGCACCGGGTCACCCAGCTGGCCTCCCGGGCGGTGGCCGGCTGCGCGGGCGCCACCAGCCTGCGCTGGGCGCTGGACGAGTCGCCCGAGCCGCTGGTGGCCGCCAGCAGCCATCCCGACCTGGCGGAACTGGTGGACCTGCAACTGGCCCGCCGCGAAGGGCCGCTCTTTGACGCGGTGCGCGACCGCCGCCCGGTCGGCTGCGACGACACCCTCGCCGAGACCCGCTGGCCCGGCCACGTGGCCGCCATGCTGCGGCGGGGGGTGCGCTGCTTCATCACCACCGTGCTGGAGTACGAGCAGGTGCTGGTCACCTTGACCGTCTACGGGGTGGTGCCGGGGGCGCTCGACCCCAGCCGGCAGGCCCTGGCCTCGCTGCTGCTGGCCCAAGGCGGCGCTGCGGTCTCCAACACCCGCCAGTTCGGCGACGTGCACCGCACCGCCGTCCAGCTCCAGCAGGCGGTGGAGGCGCGGGCGGTGGTCGACCAGGCCAAGGGCATCTTGATGCACGCGCTGGGCTGCGACGCCGAGCGGGCCTTCGCCGAATTGCGCCGCATCTCACAGACCCGCCACGTCAAGCTGACCGCCATCGCCCAGCGCATCGTCTCCGGCCAGGGACTTTCCGAAGTCCCGCCACCCGGCCGCGACGACGGGCAAGGCGGCTGAAGGGCTTTCGGGCAAAAGGCGCCGACGTTCATCGCCGCGCAGCACCCCACCCCCCGGAATAAGCTGCGCTCATCAGCCCGTACAACGGGACTCGGGGTACGCGGCGCCGAACAGGTGAGCGGCGTAGGGAGCGATGCATGCCGGAACAGCTCGAACCGGGCGTCCTCATGCGTGAGATCAGCGACCTGGAGGAGCGGATCGGGGAGCTGCGGCAGGCCGCGGCCATGCCCGACCCGGACCTGCGGGCCACGCTGGAGGCCGCCCTGGTGGAGCTGGAACTGGCCCTGGCCGCGCTGCGCACGCTGGGCACCGGCCAGTCCGCCGGCGACGGCCGCATCAGCGCCGCCGAGTCCGAGCGGCGGGTGCTGCGCACCGTCTTCCAGGACGCCCCGGTGCCCTTGTTCCTGCTGGACCGCGACGGCAGCGTGCGGCGGGTCAACCGGCAGGCCGCCACACTGCTGGGCACCTCCCCCGGCTATGTCTCCGGCAAGCCCTTCAGCGTCTTTTGCGACCTGCCCGGCCGGGCGGCGCTGCGCTCCCAGCTGGCCGCGGTGGTGCGCACCGGCCGCCGCCGCCAGGCCCACGTCCGCTTCCTGAGCCGCGGCAAGCCCGTCGAGGCCGTGGTGACGCTGGCCAGGGTGTGGATCCGGGGAGAGCCCGAACCGATGGTGGTGGCCGCGGCCGGTCCCGTCCCCGGCCAGGCGCCCGTCCCCGACCGGCCGCCGCCGCAGCGGGCCGAGGACGAGGCCGTCGCCACCGTGGTGCACCGCATGGACGTGCTGGCCACCGCCAGCGAGATGCTGCTGAGCGAGCCGCTGTTCAACGAGCAGGTGGCGATCCGCCGCTGCGCCCGGCTGCTGGCCGCCGAACTGGCCGACTGGGTGCTCATCGACGTGGCCCCCGACACCGCCTCCGGGCACGCCCCCGAGGCCCCCGAGCTGCGCCGCCAGGTGGTGGTGGGACCGGGCGGGGAGCGGGCCGCCGAGCTGACCCACGCGCTGGAGGAGCTGGACCCGCTGCCCGGCACCCTGCCGCACTCGGTGTTCACCGGCCGCCAGGGCGCCCTGCACCCGCACGTCGCCGAGCTGTCGATGCTGGGCGAGCTGCCCGACGGCAGCCCGGTGTGCGGGGCGATCAGCGCGGCCACCGTGGTGTGCGTGCCGATCGAGGACGGGCAGCGCTGCCTGGGCGCCATCACCGTCACCGGCAGCGGCGAGCACGGCCCGTTCGACCTGATGGACCTGGGGGTCCTGCAGCGGCTGGGCCGCTACCTGGGGCTGGTGGTGCGGGCCGCCCGGCTGTACCGGCACCGCTCGCAGGTCGCCGCGTCGCTGCAAAACAGCCTGCTGCCCAAGGCGCTGCCGGCCATCCCCGGGGTGGAGGTGGACGCCCGCTACCTGACCGCCACTCGCGGCGGGGAGATCGGCGGCGACTTCTACGACGTGTTCGAGACCGCCACCGGCTGGGGCTTCGTCCTCGGGGACGTGTGCGGCAAGGGCGAGGAGGCCGCCGCGGTCACCGCCGCCGCCCGGCACGGGGTGCGGCTGCTGTCGCGGTGGAAGACCGAGCCGGCCGAGGTGCTGAGCATGGTCAACGCGGCGCTGCTGAACGAGGACCGCTTCGTCACCGCGGTGCTGGCCGGGCTGGAGGTGCTCGACAGCGGCATCCGCCTGACCTTGAGCACCGCCGGCCACCCTCCGGCGATCGTGGTCCGCCAGGACGGCATGATCCGCACCACCAGCGGCGGCGGGGTCCCGATGGGGTTGTTCGAGGACTTCGAACCGGCCATCGAGTCCATCGAGCTGGCCGCCGGCGACACGGTGTTCCTGTACTCGGACGGCGTGGTGGACGCCTGCGACATGAAGCGCGAGCGCTTCGGCCACGAGCGGCTGATCGAAACCCTGGCCGCCGCCGCCGGCCAGCCGGTCCGCGAGATGCTGCTGGCCGTGGAACGCGCCCTGATGGACTTCTGCGACGGCGACCTGGGCGACGATGTGTCGATCCTGGCACTGCGCGTCCTGCCGCAGGCCCTCAACTGACGGCCGGGACCGCCGCGGGCGGCCCCGGCCGTGCGTGCGTCTTCGTCAGTACGCCTTGCCGAAGATCAGGCGCTTGCCGTAGGGGGAGGGACGGCCGCACTTGACGCAGTCGCCCTGCTCGGCCGGGCCGTCGGCGGGGATGCAGCGGGGCGTGGCGGCGGTGTCGGCCTTGATGTCGTCCTCGCACTCGGTGCGCCCGCAGTGGAAGGCCAGCGCCCAGCCGCCGGAGACCTGGGCGCCGAAGTCGTCCCAGCTGTCCACCGCCCGGGTGTGCTCGTTGCGGAACGCCTCGGCGCGGGCCAGCAGGAACGCCTGGAAGTCGGCCAGGATCTGCGGCAGCTCTTCCGGCAGCCGCGCCAGCGGGATGGTCTCCTTGCCCTGCCCCTCGGCGGTGGGCAGGCGGCGGGCCAGCGTGCCCACCCCGTCGGCCAGGTCGCGCGGCCCGATCTCGATGCGGATCGGCACCCCGCGCATCTCCCAGTCGTTGAACTTGAAGCCGGGCGACAGCTGCGGGCGGTTGTCGTCCACGTGCACCCGGATGCCCATCGACTTGATCGCCGCGCCCAGCCGGCGGGCCTCGGCGGCGGTGGCCTCGCCCTGCTCCTTGCGGCCGATCGGCACGATCACCACCTGGTAGGGCGCCAGCCGCGGCGGCAGCACCAGGCCCTTGTCGTCGCCGTGGGTCATGATCACCCCGCCGATCATGCGGGTGCTCATGCCCCAGGAGGTGGTGTGGGCGTACTGCAGGGCGCCTTCCTCGTCCTGGTACTGGATGTTGAACGCCTTGGCGAAGTTGGTGCCCAGGTAGTGGGAGGTGCCGGCCTGCAGGGCGCGGCCGTCGCGCATCATGCCCTCGATCGTGTAGGTGCGCACCGCCCCGGCGAACCGCTCACCGGCGGTCTTCTCCCCCGGCACCACCGGCATGGCCGCCAGCTCCCGCGCCACCGCGGCGTAGGTGTCCAGCGCCCACTCGGTCTCGCGCATGGCGTCGGCCTCGTCGATGTGGGCGGTGTGGCCCTCCTGCCACAGGAACTCGGTGGTGCGCAGGAACATCCGCGGCCGCAGCTCCCAGCGCACCACGTTGGCCCACTGGTTGAGCAGCAGCGGCAGGTCGCGGTGGGAGTCGATCCACTTGGCCATGTACTCGCCGATGACCGTCTCGGAGGTGGGCCGCACCACCAGCGGCTCCTCCAGCTCCTTGCCGCCGGCGACGGTGACCACGGCCAGCTCGGGAGAGAAGCCCTCGACGTGCTCGGCCTCGCGCCGCAGGTACGACTCGGGGATGAACATCGGGAAGCAGGCGTTGTCGTGCCCGGCCTCCTTGATCCGCCGGTCCAGGTCGGCCTGGAGCAGCTCCCAGATCCGGTACCCGTAGGGGCGGATGACCATCGTCCCGCGCACCGGTCCGCGGTCCACGAGCTGCGCCTTGACGACGACCTCGTTGTACCAGGCGGAGAAATCCTCGCTCTGCGGCGTCACACCTTCACGACTCACGCAGACGAGGGTACTCACTTCCCGCCCCGCCGCAGGCGCGGACGCCGCCACTGCGCCCTGATCCGGCCGTGCCCGGCCCTTCGCGGGCTCAGATGCGGCGCTGTTCGGTGTGGATGCCGATGGCTCGGGCGATCTCGCCGACGTTGTGGAACTGGCGGTCCTTGGGCAGGCCGGTCATCGCGACGATCATGTTGTCGGGGGCGTGGTTGCGCTCCAGGAACGTCAGGATCCGGCCGCGGTCGGTGGGGTACTGCAGGGGCGCCAGCACCTGGGCGATCTCCGAGCGCCACTCCACCTCACGGGCGGTCATGCCGGGAGCGCCGCCGCGGCGCCCGGGCGGCATCTGGGCCGACCCGCGGGGCGTGTCGGCCGGTTCCGGCTGCCTCCACTCCTCGGCGTGAGCGGGGCCGCCGCCGCGGATCATCCCCTCGGTCTCGCGCTTGAGTTCCTCGTCCGCGTGCGGGCCATGCTTGGCGCTGTCACGGGGCATGAGCCGTGTCCCCCTCAATTGACGGTCCGGCCCTGCGGGGGACGGGGCGGGACCTGGGCGTGGAAGTCGAAAAAGCCCGGCCGGGCCGCCTCATGAGGACAGGGTCCTGGCCCGCGCGCCGGAACGCAGCCGCTCGGGATGGATCTCGCGGCCGGGGTGGCGGCGGATGTACTCGGCCTCCAGCTCGGCCGTGCGCCGGGTGTGCTCGGCCAGCGCGTGGTCGGAGCCGTGCCGCAGCGTGTCCATCCGCGTGATGTAGAGCCTGCCCAGCTCGCGCATCAGATCGGCTTCGCTGAGCGCCGCGGGTTCGACGCCTATCGCCATGGAGCCTCCCTCACCGGAACACCGACTGGATTGCAAAACACCCCTACCCACCTGC
>Ga0207747_1001742_pt1 | contig 13995 bp, 8 predicted proteins | sample HigsolmetaGSP11D_FD_184839 | JGI IMG/M metagenome (GOLD analysis project Ga0207747, IMG submission 184839) | High solid enriched microbial communities from the Joint BioEnergy Institute, USA - SP1-1-D (SPAdes) | ecosystem: Engineered > Bioreactor > SSF (Solid state fermentation) > Aerobic >...
TCCAATGTCCCACAATAAAAATCCAGCATTCTTCCAACTTGGGTTCTTATAGAGATCGTAAGCACTCCAACCAATACTCGCTATATCTATCAAAGTCTCTACAACATGTCCGCTCGGATCTCTATAAATTAAAGGATTGTTATAGGTATACGTATAAAGATTCAAACTTAGAGGATTTGTAATTTCCCCCTCATACGTATCCTAGTTTATAAACCACACCCTCTTCCTTGTTAAATATAAACACTTCACCCTGCTTTATGTTGCGGAATGTCCGGCATTTGATAGATGGCCTTATATTTCAAAAGGTGATACACAACGTTAACCAGTTTACGCATCAGGCAGACAATGGCCTGGCGCTTCGACTTGCCTTCCTTCAGTTTCTGTTCGTAATAGTAAAGAAAATAGGGGTTTCGCGGCTGCTTGGTACTCTTTGCTACGACAAGTTGACGGATGGCCAGTTGCCGGAACAATTCATGAAGCACCCGGTTCCCTTGCTTGCTTTTATACCGTCTGTCTTTGCCTCCTGTGCCATGCCTGACTGGCGCAATCCCGGCGAACCGGGCCAGTTTCTCAGCACTTGCGAATCTCTCAATAGCCCCGATCTCGGCTACAAAACAAGCCGCTGTCACCTTGTCTATGCCCGGCATGCTGTCTAACGTGCATCCGATCTCATCAAGCAACGCACTCATTTCACCCCCCAGTTTCCGCATTTCCTCACTGCAAGAACGTAGTGTCCTGACAAGGGTCTGGATAATCAAATCCCGCTGATTCTGATATTGCCGCTCGGTATCACCGTCTTCGGCGATGAGACTAAGAATTTGCCTTGCCTTGGACAGAGACAAGTAACGGTTGCTCTCCCGTTTCAGAAATTCGGCCAGTTCCGCTTCTGACACATCTTTCAAACACCGAGGAGACGGGTACTTCTCCCAGAAAGCGAGAGCCGTCTTGCCATCTAACTCTGGAAAAAACTTTTTGTAACTCGAATAGTGATAACTGAGCTGCTGGTGCAGCCGGCGAAGGGTAGAGGCGTAATGTTCCGCCAGTCCTGCCCGAACCTTTACCAGTTGACCAATGGCCCAGTAAACGTCTATTGGATTGGCATCCGGCAGCCTGTCCCACTCGTCATATCCATTCTGAAAGGAAAGGACATTCGGTATATTCAGATGACGAAAAGGCTACTTGTGGAGATTTTCAAGACATTTCCTCGCCAGTGAGGCCGGTTCCCCGGCCTCTTTAAATTGGGTACACATGATTCATGCCGTACTAACGTTGCTTCTACACGGTAGATAAGTAATTTCAATAAAACAGTAACCACACAAGGGATTTCCCACATGTGGTTACCGACATTTAATCAAGAGTTAATATGTCTCTTCAACATCATTACAATCAAGATTCATGAAGAAAACCACATGGAGCGAAAACTCACATGCGGTTAATCAAAGTAATTATTTATAGAGGATTATTTGGACAAATTTCGCATTTCTCCCTAATTTCATCAAGTGTATAATTAAATGTAGTTCCTATTGAAATTATCTCGTCTGGTTTTTTCATTCTAATGTTTTCATAATTGATATCTAAGCATCTACCCTCTGTAATTGTCCCTTTTAATAATGGACAATAATAAGTCACACTCATTTTGACAACTCCTCGATAATCGCGATCATGTTGCTATCGTAGTCATTCGCATGCCAAACAGTTATTACAGTACCATCGTTCTTTAAAACAGCGACACCCTTACCCGACACAAAGGCGTATCGTCCACCGTTTCGTTGTTCTAATACAAACATTGGTTTCTTAACAATACGTGCTATATCTTTCTTTGTTAAACCTCTTTCTATCATCCTCTCTATCGCATGTTCGCTATAACCAGTAATCTTTAATCCCTTAGGCTTTAAAACCACTGTTCCCATCTTACCAAACTTCTTACCTAAATGCTTCGTATCAATCCCATCAGGTCCAGGTACAGGTATAAGCGAGGCTGCAGCTATCCATACATCAATTGGTGAAGCATTTGGGTCAACTAAAGTTTGTAAGTCAGTGACACCTGTAATATCATTCATGAAAGAAACTATTTGACGCGATTTTTCAGCATAATAATTATTCACACTATCCATTAGTCCACTGATAGCACGATATTCACCATATAAGGTATATAATTCAGTAAACGATTTCCCATACAATTCTGATGACTTGTCTTTACTTGCATGGTAGAGTTCATCGGGTATCCAAATTGAAGTATTGCTAGTACAATCACCAGCATGGGTATATTTCCCGTTTGCTGACTGACATGCATGACCACTAGGATCTATATAAATTAATGGATTATTAAGCACATACGTATAAAGATTCAACGTCAGTGGATTCGCAATATCCCCTTCATACGTATCCTCACTGATAAACCGCCCGATCGTCGGATCGAAATACCGCGCATTCGCGAACGTGAGCCCGCTGTAGTAATCGTACCCCAGCCCCGTGTAGCCGAACAGGTTGTCCGGGCCCGGCCAGTTCGGGTCGAACTTCTCCGGCTGCTCCGGAATGCCGAACTCGTCGTACTGATAGCGGGCCGCGATGCGGCCGTCCGCGGCATCCAACGCCAGCGCGCTGCCTAGCGCATCGCTCAGATAGTACAGCGTCTTCGCCGGCGTGTTCGGCGCCGCGCCGCTCGATCCCGGCTGCGGCTCCCAACCGTTGTCCGAGTCAGCGCTCGGCAGATAACTCATGCTGATCCGCTCGCCCAGAGCCCCGTAGACGTAGTTCTGCTTCCAGGCCGTGCCGGTTGCATCCGTCGCGGTCAGCGGCAAGGGAATCGCCTGCGTAATGTCATTCACGAAGTAGATGTCCATCTGCCGCTTCTTGTACTGCGGCTCCCAGCCGTCCCGGACTCCCGCCGGGTGCGAAGGCATGTAGCCGTCTTGCACCGATCCGTCCGCAATGGAAATGCCCATGTAGATGCGATGACCGTCGCCGTTGTACCAGTACGTCATGGCGTTCCCCGACGCATCGGTATACCGAACAAGACGATCCGCCGCATTCCACTGGTACGTGCCGATCGCGAGCGCGTTCAGCGAAGCTTCGAAGGCATCCGGCAGCAGCCATTCCTCTTCTTCGCCGCTGCCCTCCGGAACACCCTGTGCCCCGTCGCCATCGTCCGTGTAAATCGGGTCCTCCGTGCCGGGCAGGCCGTACGTGACGTCGCCGACGGTGGGCGCTTGCTCCGGCAGCCCTTCCAGCGCAATCCGCAAGGCGGAGCTGTCCGTGCCGGTCACCTTGACCAGGTTGCCGCGCAGGTCGTATTCGTAGTCCTTCGTGTCGACGCCGTTCGTCCAGTGCAGAAGCTTGTTCGCTGCGTCATAGACATACTGCTCCACGGTCGTCATGCCGCCGTCCGTGACCGTCTTGCTCAGACGGTTGCCGACGGCGTCGTACGTGTACGCCGTCCGCTTGCCGTTCAGCCGCTGCACGGCCGTAAGCTGGTTCAGCGCGTCGTACACATAGTCGGCGGCATCCACCCGCGTCGTGCCTGCCGGGTTGTCTTCATCGATGCCGGCCATCGTCCGCTCGCGGCGGGTCTGGTTGCCGACCGGGTCGTACACATACTTGAGCTGCTCCAGCAGCTCGCCGCCCGGACCGGCATGGCGAATCTCCGTCACTTGGCCGAGTGCGTCATAAGTGTACGTGCTCACACCGCCGTTCGGCAGCGTGCGCTTGACGACCCGACCGTTCGCGTCATACTCATAGCGCGTGGTGCCGCTCTCTTCCATCACCTTGACCAGTTGTCCGGCGGCATCATATTCGTAGTACACCGAGCTGTTGTCCGGATACACGATCCGGCTGCGCTGACCGACAGGCGTCCACTCGTAGCGCGTATTCTGCGTACGCGGATCAATGACCTCGGTCAGCCGGTCCAGCGCGTCGTAGGTGTAACGGGTGAGACCGCTGCTGTCCACCATTTCGATGCGCCGGCCCGCCAGGTCGTAGGTGAACGACACCTTCTGGCCGTCGCCGTATTCGATCTGCTTGAGCCGGTGCGCAGGATCGTAGCTGTACGTCGTCGTCGTGAGATCCGGCGCCGTCACCGTCGTAACGTTGCCCGCCGCGTCATAGGCCGTGACCGTCTTCTCCCCAAGCGGATTGACGGATTCGACCACCAGATTCCGCTTGTTGTAGCGATACGTGGTGGCGCGTCCGAGCGCGTCCTTCTTCTCCACCAGGTTGCCTGCGGCATCGTAGCTGTACGACGTCACGCCCCCGAGCGCATCCGTCACGCCGGTCAGACGGCCCAGCGCGTCGTATTGGAACGCCGTCTCGCCCTGGTTGGCGTCGATAATTTTCGCCACGTTGCCGAGCGGGTCGTATTCATAGATCGTCTCATGTCCGAGCGCATTCACAATCTTCGTGTTGCGGTCAAGCTCGTCGTATTCGTAACGCGTGACCGCGCCGGCAGCGTCCTTGAAGGCCGTCACGCGTCCCCGGTCGTCGCGCGTCACGAACGTTTCCCGGCCCAGCGGGTCGATCGTGCCCGCTTCAAGCCCGCGGCTGTCGTACTTCGTCTTCCACACCGAGCCGTCCGGCAGCGTCTGTTCGATGAGCCGGCCGTTCGCATCATACGCATACCTCGTCACGCCGCCGAGGGCATTCGTGACGGCAATCAGGCGGCCCGCTTCGTCATAGTCGTACCAGGTGCTGTTGCCGAGCGGATTCGTCTCCTTGATCTTCCGTCCGCTCGCGTCATAGCTGTATTGCGTCACTGCGCCCGTCGCGTCCGTGACGGTCAGTAGTTGGTTGTTCTTGTCATGCGTATAACGTGTGACAGAGCCCGTACCGTCGGTGAACGTCAACACATTGCCGGCGTCATCGTACGTGTAGCGAGACACATGCCCGTCGGGATCGGTCACCTTGACGACGCGTCCCAAGGCATCATATGCATATTCCGTCACGCCGCCGTTCGCGTCGATCTCCCGCGTCACGTTGCCGGCCGCGTCGTATTCCGTACGGCTGATATGGTTCAGCGCATCCTCCACGGCCGTGAGACGATACACATCATACGTATAGACCGTTTTGTTGCCCGCTTCGTCGATCGTCTCGATCAGGTTGCCGTTCTCGTCATAGGCGGCAAAAGATTTCTGCCCGAGCGCATCCTCCCGTTCCACCACCCGGTCCTTCGCATCGTAGACGATCCGTTCGAGCGTTCCCTTCCCGTCCTTCACCCGGGTAATCCGGTGAAGCGCGTCCCGCTCAAACTCAACCGTATAACCCGCGGGATCTTCAATCGCCTGCACAAAACCGTGCGCGTCGTTCACATAACGGGTCGTCTCCCCGTTCGCATCGGTCTGGCTCGTCAACACGCCGCGCGCATCCCACTCCAAACGGGAGGTATTGCCGAGCCCGTCCGTCACCTGCGTCAAATTGCCTTTGGCGTCGTACGCGTAAGACGTCGTGCGGCCCAGCGCGTCAACCCGCTCGACCGGATCGTTCGACGCATTGTAGCGGATGACCGTCGACTCCCCGGCGCCGTCGATCAGCTGGGTCAGATTGCCTCGCTCATCATACACCATCCAGTTCACATTGCCGTTCCCGTCCTTCACCGACGTCCGGCGGGAAGCATCGTCGTAGCCGAATTGGACGACGGTGCCGTCGGCTTCCCGGCGCTCCAGCAGCAGGAAGCGGTCGCTCCACACGTACGTCGTCGCGTTACCCAGCGCATCCGTCTGCGTCGTCTCGGAGACGGCCGCCAGCGTGGACGACACGGTATAGCCGGCATCGCCGTTGTCCGCCGCGGACGCGGACAGCACCATGACGCGGCCATCCGCAAGATTCGGGTAGAACAGCGTCGATTTGCCCGAGCCGACGCCCGAGCGTACCAATGGCGTCTTGTTCGGCGTCATGTCGCCGCCGATCGCCCACACGCCGCCCGTCGTCACGTTCAGGTTGTTGTTGACGTGCACGGTATCGCGCACGTACAGGTCCCCGCCCGTGATGTTCAGATTGCCGACCTGGTTGTTGGAGACGATCGCGCCGACGACCATTTCGCCGGAGATGTTCATCTCCACGTTCGTGTTGATGTGCATCTGGCCTTCGACGACGACGCGCCGCGCGTTCACCTGCAGCGTGCCGTTGTTGTACGTCAGGTTGCCCGCATACAGTGTGTCGGACACCGTCACACTCGAGTCGTTATTCAAATGCACGGGCCCGCCGACCCGCACGCTGCCGTATTTGCCGCCGACCGACACGGCCGTCAGCTTCGTGCCCTGGTTGGCGTTCAGCGCATTTTCCACGATGAGCGTGCCGTAGATCGTCACCGCGTTCGCCTGATTCGTATTCATGCCTTGAACCAGCAGGATGACGGGCTTCGTCGGGCTGCCGAACGTCGCGTCGCCGTCCAGGTTCAGATGTCCCGCCTGAATGACGACCGGATCGGCCTGGCTGCCCGCAATGGCGTTTTGAATGCCGGCAACATCGCAGGAGGAGCACGATATCGCGGACGCTTTGTAGCCGGCAATCTCACTTTCCATACGGTCGATCAGCTTGTCCAAATAGTTCCCGATGACCGGCTGCATCCCTTCGACCTTCAGGTAAGCGGGAGCATGGGCGAGGTTGTGCATCGTGCCGGACAGCAGCACCTTGTCCGATTCCGGAATGTCGCGGCCGTTCTCCGGATCGATGCGCACCGGACCGCCCGTGCCCGGATCCGGCTCTTCTACGTCCTCTTCGCCGCGGACGACCGGCGCGACCTTGCCCGCATAGTCCATCTGCGAGCCTTCGCCGTAGAAGTCGGTCCAGCCGGTCACCCGGCCGTGCTCGTCGTACGACACGGTCATGGCAGCGGTCTGCTTCGGGTCCGTCACACTGATCACACGGTGCTTGTCATCATAGGTCAGCTTCGTCGTCGAGCCGTCCGTGTCGGTGATGGCGACGAGATTGCCGGCCGCGTCATAGGTATAGCTGATGCTCCGGCCGCTGTGATCCTGAACGCCGGCCAGCCGGCCGTTCGCGCCATACGTGAAGGACAGCGAAGCGCCGTTCGTCGAGACGGATACCAGTTGTTCTCCGTTATACGCGAGTTGAACCGCGTTGCCGTTCGGATCGGTGATCGACTGCAGCAGCCCTTGGCCGTTGAAACGGTAAGCCGTTCCCTGCGGCGTCGACAGCAGATGGCCGCTGCCGTCCTTCGCCAGCGTCCAATCCGTCCCCCGGGGCGTCAAATAGCGTCCGCCCGACAGCGGCACATACTCGTACCGCGCCCCGGTCGGCTCGATCAGCTCCACCTTGCCGTCTTCCGCCGGCACAAGCCGCCACTCGTAGCTGTGGCGCCAGCCGAGGCCGGCCGCTCCCTCCAGCGGTTCGCGGCTCAGGTACGTCAGACGGTACGAGATCGGCATGAGCGCCTGCAGCACCAGCGAATCGGTGCTGTACGTGAAGTCGCCCCGCGCCGGGTCGACCGGTCCGCTGCCGGTCGGGTTCACGATGCGCAGCCGTTTCTCGATGGCTTCGCGCGTAAATTGCGCCAGATCGGCCTGCTCCGGCGTGCCCGCGGTTTGCGGGTTCGGCACCAGCACGCTCGTCAGGCCGCTGACCGGCGTGGAGCAATCCCCGTCCGCCGTGCACACGTCGCCGTCGACACCGTTGATCCGGGCAAGCTCCTGCGCCTTCGACGCCATGTCGGCAACGGAATCCGACCGGTAATAGTACGCGGCGAGCGCGCCCCAGCTGATCGGGTAAGCGGGCACGACGACCCGGATGAACGATACCTGTTCGGAATAGCTGGACTCCCGGCCGTCTCCCGCCGCCTTGGCGGAGATTTGCGCGATCTGTCCGGCCGGCACGGCGATCGTCTTGGACCATGCGCCGTTCGCACCGACCGGAATGTCCGGATAGTCCGTGAGCTTGCCTTCCGTCCCTTCCCGCACTTCCAACCGCATGGTGGTGTTCGGCTCGGCGCTGCCGGACACCTTCACCATGCCGGAAGCCGCCGGTTCGATCGTCAGCGCGCCCGGCGCCTTGGGCTGCCGGGAGCCCACGATTTCAAAGCTGGCCATCTGGCCGTAGTAGACGCCCGTGCCGTCATATTCCGCCGGCGACACGCAGATCGTGTAGCGCCCTTCCGGCAGCGGCACGCCGTTGATCTTGCCGTCCCATCTCTCCGTATGCTCGATGTAGACGCCGTTCTCCTTCGTCTTGTAGACGCCGGTCTTGATCACGTCGCCGAGCTCCGGCACGCCGCCCCCGGCGGGCGCCGTGCACAGGCTGATCACGATCTCGCGTTCGTCTTCGCCGAACTCGGACGCGTTGAAGCTGAAAATAATATCAGCCGTTTCCCCTCTGTCCGTGCTGATCTCGCTCGGAACGATTCTGAGGTTCATCGAAGCGTGCGCCTTGCCGCCGGAGGAATCCGTCCCCGGAACGAGCGGCACGCCCGACAGGAAAACGATCAGTGCGAGGAAGGCCGACAGCAAGGCCTTCCATTTCATCCGGACACCGCCTAACCCTCTATTCGATCGCGGAAATCCCATTTCTCTCTCCCCCGATGATTACAGTTGATGGAGTTGCTCAAGCAGCCGGTAAATCACGACCGCCGCCTCCGCCCGGGTGGTCGTTCCCTGCGGGCGCAGCGCATCGCCGTAGCCTTCGATCAGCTTCATGCCGACCGCCTTGGCCATCGCTTCGCGAGCCCAGCCGCTGACGGCCGCCGCGTCGCGGTACCCGGACAGATCGGCCGCATCCGCCGCATCGCCGGTCTGCCGCTCAATGGCCCGGACCAGCATGACCGTCATTTGCTCGCGGGTCAGCGGCGCGTTCGGGCGGAAGTAGCCCCTGTCGCCCTCGACCAGGCCGGCGGCGGCCGCCGCCTTCACCGCATCGGCGTACCAGGCGCCGGCGGGCACATCGGCGAACGGCGCCTGTCCGGACGGAGCGGCTTCCAGCCGGAGCGCCGCGGCGAGCAGCTTCGCGAACTGCGCCCGGGTCAGCTGCCCGGCCGGATCGAACGTTCCCTTGTCCGTGCCGTCGACAATGCCTCTGGCACCCAGCACTTCAACGGCATGCTGCGCCCAGTGGCCTCGCACATCCGGGAACGTCACCTCCCGCAGCAGGACCGCGTAGATGCCCGGGCCGTCGATCGCCGCGCGAACGCAGCCTTCTTCCTCCGCGGTGATGCCGCCGACATAGGTCCAGTGACCGTTCGCATCGTCGTAGACATAAATGCCCAGCTTCTCCCGCACCGCGCGCCATTCCGGCTGCTCGTAGCCGAGCACGAGCTCCGCGCGCTTGCCGAACGCGGCGTCCGCGCTCACCCGCCAGGCCTCGTAGCCTTGCAGCTTCCGGCCTTTCTCATCCGCCAGGACGTAGTCGTTCAAATCCACCCTGTCCAGGCTCACGTCGGTCTCCTCGGCGAACGTGCCTTCGGCAATCCGGAGCCGGGCTTGTCCGTCTTCGGACACCAGTTCGCCGCCCGCCGGGCCGATCCGCTTCTTGCTTCCGGCCGAGCCCTCGCCGGCTGCCGGCGGGATCACGATGCCGGGCAGCCCGCCGCCCTGCGGTCCGGTCAGCTCGATGAAGGAGACGGAGCCGTCCGCCGCGCTCAGCACCAGCTTGTCGCCGCTGAATCCGGCGATCTGGCCTGCGCCGACCGGCGCGTTCACCGCGTAGACGCGGCCTGTCTCCAGATCAACGCCCTTCAGCGCGGCCGAACCGCCTTCGTCCACGACGAAGACGGCCTGCGTCTCGCCTATCGCCATCACGGCGTATTCCCGGCTTCTCGCGGCCATCGGCGTCAGCTCCACCGGCTCCGCGGAAAGCCGGTCGACAGCCAGCAGCGCGTATTGGCTTTCCCCCGCGCCGTTCTTCTGCTTCCACAGCACGTGGCTGCCGTTGAACACGAACCAGTCGACATAGTTGGCGCCGCCCAGCTTAACGAGCGGCCAGCGGTTGCCGGTCCTGAGATCCAGCATGCTGAGTCCGCCGTCCCGCGCGTTGCGGTACACCACCCTGCCGTCGACGAGCACGGGGAACAGCCCTTCCCCGAGGTTGTACTCCTCGCCCGTCGCAAGATGCCGGTAGTACATGTCCCCGTAAGGCTTCCGGTCGAACCAGACGACGCCGACGCCGTCTGTAACCGGACCCGACATTTCACCGGTCCGCTTGTTCAGCTTCTCCGTCCGGCCGGTCTCCAGATTGTAGCTGTAGATATCCCAATAGACCGATTCCGGCCCGTGGGAACCTTTGTCCGCCCACACCACCGTGTTGCCGAATAGGTATGGCGCGTCCTTCGCCGCGGCGGAATCGGTCAGCTTGCGCTCTTCCCCCGTCGTCAGATCGCGATAATGGACCTGCTTGACGCCGTTCCCGTCGACCTGGAACCAGATCATCCGGTCGCCGGACACGCTGAAATCCGTTCTCAATCCTTCCGGCGCCGCGCCTTCCGCCATGCCGAAGAACGGCGGCGCCATCATCGCGGCCAGCAGCGCCAGCGCGCCGGCAAGCAGCCGAGCCCACCCGGACCTGTGCTGGATGGGATACTTTTTCATCACGTTCTCTCCTCTCCGAAAATGCAAATTTGGACAAAACAAAAAAACCTTGCATGAGAGCAACCCGGCTGTCATGGCGTGATCCGGACGTCATGGTCCGGCGCTTTAGACCCGCGGCTTTGCGTCCCCGACTTTCGTACGGGTTTGCCTTTGTTCTTGCCCGGTTTTCGCATCGAGGTCCCGCTCGGGACCTATGGACCCGAAGACCCTGTCTTTGATTTTGTCGTCAATATATTCCATTCGTTCAAGATATCCTTCCATGATCAGACAATAATTAGGCTTTATTTCCCAATTCATGAGAGAAAGAGGCCTCCTCGGACAAGACTTTTTGCCCATTCCGCCCGCCGCGTTTATTGCATAAAACAAAAAAACCCCGGGGAGTCGAACACTCCCGCGAGGTTTCCATATCTAAAGCGCTATTAAACCGCCCCGCCCCAAGACAGGATGGAAAATTCCAGACGGACCTTGAATTTGGCGATCAAGGCTTGCAGTTCGTTCGGCATTTCAAAATAAATCTGCCCCCGCTCGGACTGATAATACATCCGCAGACAGACATCGTACCCGCTGTCGGACAGCTGATGGATGTACCCGATGTTCGGTTCCAGCTCCCTGAGCAGCTGCATGAGCGATCCGACGGGGTCGTTGCCGCGCATTTTAACCCGGTACATCCAGAAATCCTTGGACACCTTCTTGCCGCTGACCGACACCTTGCCGCCCTTGCTCAGGCATCTCGCCGGCTCCACATTCAAACTTCGCGTGATTTCATCGAAATCAAGCGTCTCTCCCCGGATGATCAAACTTGCGTCACCTGAAAAGAAGGCATGATCAACGGCATGTTCCATCCTTCATCACCACCATTTAAGAGCAGCCCGGCTGTCATGGCGGTCCGGAAATGTCCGGTGCTTTAGACCCGTGGCTTTGCGTCCCCGACTTTCGTACGGGTTTGCCTTTGTTCTTTGCCTGGTTTTTCAGGTTGGAGTCCTGTCCGGGACGTGCCGATCCGAAGATCCTCTCATTTGTTTATATCGTCAATTTTTGCCGCGGAATCAAGACCAATGCCCCTATTCGCGTTATTTTGAGCTTTTTTGACTATTCCGCGGGCAAAAACGCCTTTTGATCGAGACTTTCGACCCATAAACGGAACCTGCCGGCCACGCCGCTAAGTTGTTTCCGACGCTTCGTCCCACCCTTCCGTTGCCAGTTCGACGAAGGCCTGAATCGTCAATTCATCGGAACGATCCTTGCGCGTAATCAAATAAGTATCCAAGGTCTGCGCAAACCGGTGCAGAGGGATGAGTTCGCCCTTTCTGATCTCCTCTTCAATCAAATCCCCGCTGATGATGCCAACGCCTGTCCCTTTCAAAACGGCTTGCCTCATCGCTTCTTCGCTGCCGCTTTCGATGACCGTCATCGGCTTTGGAATCTCTTCCATGCAGCGGTCAAACAGCCCGTCAAGATGATAGCTTTCTTTATAGAGCAGGGGATGCTTCTGCAGGATGGCCGAAAGGTCGCGGTCGGGGTGAAGGTCTTTTCGCATGACCAACAGCAGCTCTTCTTCATCAAGCGCAACGAACGCCAGGTCGTCATTCTTCTGTTTTCCCGCCACAATCCCGACATCCGCTTCGCGGGAAGCGATCATTCGCATGACGTCGCCGCTGTTGCAAGAGACCAGTTTCAACTTGACTTGCGGATGAAGTTGCACAAAGGTGTGGATCAGCGTGGTCAAATGATGCGTCCAATAGTATTCCGGCGCGGCGATTGCCATTGTGCCGTGGGGTTCATGCAGTCGGCTCAATGCCTGGTTCATTTCCTCCACGCATGCCATGAGCCGGTCCACATGCTGCTTCAACACTTTTCCGGCCGGAGTCAGATACGTTTTCTTCCCGACCCGATGGAACAAGGGGTGGCCGATCTCCTGTTCCAGATTCCGCATTTGCATCGTGATCGTCGGCTGCGTATATCCGAGAATCTCGGCGGCTTTCGTCTGATTCAGATGGGTGGCAACGACCTGGAAGGTTTTCAACGTTCGGAGTTCCATGTTCTCCTTCCCCTTGGCCAACGCTAAATCTTTGTGATGGTTACGATAAAAACTCTCAATTGTTCCTGGATTCAGGCTCTATGGTAAAGTATGACCGACAAGTTTTCAACGCGGAGAATCTGCAGGGAGGCATGGAAACAATGAAGATCAAGGCTTTCTCGGTGGAAGAATGGATGAACGCCTATGAAACGAGCGCGAAATACAATATTGCGGAAACCTTCGTCGACTCCCTCACGTTGGAGGAACTCGCAACCATAGACGGCGCAAATGCCGATGATTTTTTCCGTTCCCTCTATCCGCTCAAACTGACCTACGGCCATATTGAGGGTTCTCCCGAGTTCCGGCGGCTCGTTGCGAGCCTGTACGCGACCATTGATCCTCATCAGGTGCTCGTCATGAACGGGGCAATCGGCGCCAACTTTCTGGTCTTCTACTCGCTTGTCGAGCCTGGCGATCACGTGATTGCGGTACATCCGACCTATCAGCAGCTTTATGAGCTCCCGCGATCATTCGGCGCAACGGTGGACTTTCTGAAGCTGCGCCCGGAACATCATTTTCTTCCCGACCTTGACGAGCTGAAGTCTCTGATCCGGCCGAACACGAAAATGATTTGCCTCAACAATCCGAACAACCCTACCGGCGCTCTGATGGAGCGGGATATGCTGGAGCAGATTGCGGAGATTGCACGATCGTGCGGCGCGTATGTCCTTTGCGATGAAGTCTGCATGAACCTGCTGCAGGATGACGATGCCGACGTTCCTTCCATCGCTGATGTTTACGAGAAGGGAATCAGCACGTCAAGCGTCTCCAAAGTGCTCTCCCTTGCAGGCCTTCGCCTCGGCTGGATTGCCGCTCCGCAGGAAGTCATCACGGAATGCATGAAGCACCGCGACTACACCACGATCAGTTGCGGGATATTGAACGAAATGCTGGCCGTCCATGCCCTGAAGAACTACGACAAGATCTTGAGAAGAAGCCGCAAAATTTTGCGGGACAACCTGGCCCTCCTGGATGAATGGGTGGAAAAGGAAGCCGCTTTTTCCTATGTCAAACCGCGTGCGGGAACGACTGCCTTGCTGAAATACGATTTCGAAGTGCCTTCTGTCAATTTCTGTACCGGTCTGCTGGCGAATACCGGCGCCTTTCTGACCCCTGGCGCGTGCTTCGACATGGAAGGGCATGTCCGCATCGGTTACGCTTGCAGTACCGAAGTGCTGCAGGCCGGACTTGAACAGATCTCCGGGTATGTGCGGAAAATGAAGTAAAGCGCCTGCCCGGACATTCGGCCGGGCAAGCGCCATTTGAAGGTTGCAGCATAATCTGACCGATTTACCACGTCACCCAGGGCTTCGATCCGGGCGCCGGATTCACGAGCATATCGCCGAACGGAACCGTGTACGCGAACAGGATCAGCACAACGAGTACGCCCACCCA
>Ga0207747_1001744_pt1 | contig 13988 bp, 13 predicted proteins | sample HigsolmetaGSP11D_FD_184839 | JGI IMG/M metagenome (GOLD analysis project Ga0207747, IMG submission 184839) | High solid enriched microbial communities from the Joint BioEnergy Institute, USA - SP1-1-D (SPAdes) | ecosystem: Engineered > Bioreactor > SSF (Solid state fermentation) > Aerobic >...
CTTGGTTAACCCCCTTTTTGAATAAAATAGCTTGTTTACTTTCCATAGGGCTAAAAGGTAGATAATCTTCAATTTGAAAAAGTTATCCACCCCTTTTTTATGTAAATTTCATTGTTGTACTATTTCAAATCATATTATATAACAAATATCTATAATTTCAATACTTTTATAGATATTTTCTATTTTTTATCCACCTACTCATTCTTCTTTTTACATATCTGCTCAGGATATAATAGGTATAGGTGATATTCGTGGATATTGGAAAACGTATTCGAAACCTTCGAAAATCAAAAAATATGAAGGTGAAGGAACTAGCTCAAAAAGCTTATATTTCACAACCCTATTTAAGCGATATTGAAAACGGCAGGACTACGCCTTCTTTGGATAAACTGACGACCATTTGTGATGCTTTGGGAATTACACTGGCAGAGTTCTTTGGTTATGAATCGGAGCTAACACCGGATTTAATGCGGCTATTGGAAAACATGAAAAAACTAACGGAAGAAGAGCGGAGCCATCTGTCGGATTTCATTGAGGAAATTTTGAAGCGGAACTAGGGACAGGTTGAGACCACTTAAAAACTATTCGAAACAATTCATTTGCATGCTACGTAATGGATTAGTCTGCTCTTAACCGACTAGATATCGGTAACTACATTGAAATTTTTCAGTAGGTTTCGGAAGGGTTCCTTGTTTCGGGGATACCGTTAAATTTAGTTCTTTAAATGTAGGATTAAATGCTGCTGGCTTTAACTCACGGGTAAAGTGGGGAATTTGTTAGGAATCATTTTTATCGCGTTCATTTAATTGCTCAAAAAAATCGCCCTTTCTTAAAATGTTTGTTTAGATACTTACATTTTTTTGGAAAGGGCGGTTTATTATTTTTGTTGGAAAACGAAAAAATAAGTGGCCTCCAAAAAGCTAAATCTATGATCATTAGGTAGCTCGGATACTCCTTTATTGTAATGCTAATACCTATGTGCAAAAGTGAAGCTTTACGGGTGATTTTAGAATATTTTCTAACTGCCAAACTATTAATATTTCATTATTAGTTTATATTCGAGTATTGGGAATTTTTAGTTAATAGGAACTGGCAACAAAATATCGTGAGGAATTCGAGTGGCTCGTGAATAAATTTAAAAGAAATAGATGATTTCAATCCTCAAAAACAGCTTATTCCTTTCCGGGCTCACTTATTTGAAAGGAAGGCTCTTGCAAATTTAGGGTGAAAAGAAAGCGAAAAAAAGAAAATAACGAGAAAAAAGCAACCCACCGAATGAGCGTCTAGGATTTAGATAGCTCACTTGGTAGGTTAGTTAGTTTCATAGAATAAAGAAGATCCATCCTCTCAATAAATTGGCCCATTCTAGCTTATTCTTTTTATTAAAAGGACATATCCTTCGTTAAATTCATTATGTCGAATTATTGACAAAAGGAAAATAATTTGCTTTTAAACACAATATATAGTAACGGCGTTAAAATCGTATACTATATATTGATTTTTACATATACAGCGAATATAATTAGTATATGGAAAAGATGGTAGCCTAAATTTCTTAAAGAAAGGAGTTCTAATAAAAATTATTGTCAAGGTTACCATAGTAATCTAGTTTTTTTAGATGAACTAAAAAATCCATTGCGGCAACAATGGATTTTAGAATTGGACAAGGACAGACAAATCTCACTTAGTGTCCAAATGAATATATATTTATAGTAAATTATACACTAAAACGTCCAATTCCTTCTTTTTTTAAAAATTTTGTAAAGGGGAAATTTTATTGTCAATGAAATTATCAAATTTGTATAAAGTTTGTCAATCTTACTTTGGAATAACATCAAGTTTAACACAAAGGCAAAAGATAAATTTTGGCCAGGCTATTGGAACAACCGAAAGTAAACTTAAAAGTGTATTTGAACAAAAGTCGATTGCCCCAATAGATGAATACTTTGCCTTGGAAAAGAAGCAGAAATTAGTCGTTAGTTTTTTGAATGGATTTTTAAATATAGCAGAATCCAAAACGAAACTCTTTGAAAAATATTTACGATTTGAGGATAAAATCAGCATTCCAACCCCAGGTCATGCCTATAATAAAATAGTTATAAAATTAACCTATGTTCATAATCTATCAGAAAATCGTCTAGCTTTATTGACATATGGACCATCCACAGAAATAACGATTGAACTTGGTATATTACGTTGTCTTTATACGAAATTCTCAAGTCCCGCCAATTTTGATAAATACAATGAATACGAATATTGGAATCTTCGTAGTGGAACAGTACAACGAATTAGGAAAAACCAAATAAAATCAATTAACATTCAAAACGTTCTGCCTGCAATCTATCGTTTAGTTGATGGGTAATTTTATAAATCGATGGTATGGGTTTATTAACAACAAGAAAAGAGATGAAAGGCTATGGCAAAAAATACAAGGAAAGGATATCGGCAAGGAGCGGTAAGAAATCGTTCTCAAGCTTATAATCGAAAAAACAACACCTATGTGAAACGAGGAGAGGACGGCCGGTTTATGGATGTGAAAAGTGGATCTCCTTTTAAGGGAGTTAGAAAAGAGAAGTAGGCAATCTATTATTAAAAAGGATGATGTGATTTATTGGCATTGTTAACAAATGAACTCTTTAAAAGAGAGAAATATGTTAGTTTCTTTGATTACTACATGTCTGTAAGATCGTAAACTTTAGAACCGCCCTATACGGGTCCGTACGCAGGGTGGTGTGAGAGGTCGGCTAATCAACTAATGATTAGCCTCCTACTCGATTTTTTCATAAATTACAAATTAACCCGAATCGAGATAACACCATATGAAGGTATGATATATTCTGCCCCTTCCTGAACTTCCTCAAGGGCATTGACAATCTCAGGATTACGGTCAGCAAAAAATGCAGAATCCAGCTCAAATGGTTTATCTGTTGGATTGACTAGCCTGATGATAAATTTTTCTGGTTGATAGAAGGATGGGTGACAAGCAGATACAACATAATTTTCTGGTAACTGCATCAAGCCCATAGTCCGTTCTAATCCTAGATCTTTAGAAGATGTTTGTATTTTATTATCTAACCTGTGCAAGAAATAATTATAGGATTGTCGTTGATAATCTACATTCTCTTGTAGATATTGTTGTCCTCTGATTGCCGTTTGTAACTCGTTAAAACGTCCACTTCCTACATAAATCGCAAATGAATAATCGTGCTTTCCAATCAACTGTGCTCCTTCAGTTGGAATCATTACATGACCTTTCTTTGTCGTATCTCCAGAAGCACGTCCAGGACGATAAATCAAATCGGATTTACCTAGTTGGCCCGTTGTGGCTAGTAGAGTGATAGCCAGCTTTTCGTCAATTTGTTGATATTCTTTGATACCCTTCGTAAATACGGTGAAACTTTTATCTTCAGTAGTTAGAGTAACATTTTGCTCCATTGGTTCTAAGTCAATCGGCATTTCACAATAGATATTCTCCCAATTCTCTGGAACGCCCGGTTTCCTTTTGATATATCCGAATGGAAGTGAAGCTATATTTTCCGGTGCCTGAATCCCTGTTTTTAAAACAACTCGTAAGCGATGACTATAAATCTGATTATCTACTTCTAATTTACAATCAATGAGCTCACTTGAATTTGTTAACGTAACGATTAATTTAACACCTAATTGACCCGTAAGTTTTTGTGTTAAACGGTCCTCTAAATCTAGAGGTAATGTATAATCTCCCCATAAAATCATATGTTGAACGAGAGAGGACTTTTCAACTTTCACTCGATTAAAGGAAAGAGAATAAGGTTTGTCTTCCTTTAATGGTGAAAAATCGTACGTATCACCTGCATTACCGCTATCTTCCAATGTGATAAAGGAGGGAATCCACTCTCCATTTGGTAAGTGTAGATCGACATTATTATCAGAGAAGAGAATCTTGTAATACTCATTTTCAATGCTTGTACTATTTTGTGTTTGTACTTGTTCTAATAAAGTATCCTTTTTCTCAAAGTGAATGACTTTATAGCCTAACCCTGGTAAATCAACATGTATCCGAACCTTTAATACATAATAACCTGGTTCTCTAATCATTTGATTTCCTGAAGGCGTTTCCTCTAATATATTTTCTCGAGATGGGATATAGGTTTGATCCAAAATAACGGCATTAGGATATTCAGGAAAATAGATATTTTTATCCCTTGTAACGATTTGAATATCTTTATATCCAGAAAAAGCATGTAGATCGGTATTTACCACTAAAACTTCTTGGTCACTAAGTTTTAAATCATCGGAGATTCTTTTTAGAATTGTATTTTCAATACTATCTACCATTTCATTCGCTTCTTTAAAACGGTGCATAATATCTTCAGCTATAGCATCAGAAACACAACCACCAAGGCTATCATGGGCTTGACCTTCGAATACTTTTTTCCATATTTGCATTAATAACCGTTCACTGATGTATATTCCACAAGCTTTAGCTATGACTAGTAATGGTTCAATCCGATACAAAAGTTTGTTTTCTATACGATTATTGGCAATTTTAATATTCATTCTGCTAGAGCCAATCGACTTATGCACACGACCATGAACTGGTTCACGGAACTCACCTTGATAAACCTCTAAATCTTGAATTTTTTTTACATAGTCTAAAAACTTCGTATAGTCACTAATAATATATTCGTACTTACCCATTGTATTGATTCGGTCCAGCTTCTTTGAAAAATCGTGAATAATATTTAACTGATCATTGCCAGATGGAATTAATACTTCACTTGTTGCACTATGTTTTTCAATAAATTCAATGGCAGGATCTAAACGTCCATCTACATATTTCGATGTTGGTTCTAAGAGCATACCTGTGCCATATCCTTGGGGCATATTGATAGCATAGATTTCTGCATTTCCGCCGAGACCACTCCATTTAAAGTAAGTGGATTTGACATGTTTGCCAAGATGGATTCCGCGCCAAAAGATAATATTATCAAGTCCCAAATGCTCTAACAGTACGGGCATTTGCGCATTAAATCCGAATGTATCAGGTAAAGGGAATTTAAACACTTATCCCCAAGTAAATAAAGAAAAAAGCTCCAAAAGTATTCGAAACCGTTAGTTGATGAATTCCTTACCTGGGTTGAGAACTCATCATTTTATGGAAAAGCGGACTCGCTAAGACAGCTGAATATACACTAAATCGAACGGATGGAATAAGAGCATTCTTGAACGATGGACAAATAGAAATTGATAATAATCTGGCTGAGAATACCATCCGTCCGAATGGAATCGGTCGGAAAAATTGGTTATTTTCCGTAAGCGAAGCTGGTGCGAAAACAAACGCTATCTTTCTTAGTATCGCAGAAACAGCTAAAGCGAATGGAGTAGATTTCTACCAGTATCTAGTGAAGTTACTGAAAGAACTACCAAATTTAGATATTCATAAAAACCCAGGAATAATAAAAAACTATTTGCCTTGGTCAAAAATGATCCAAGCAGAATGTGTAAAATAACGTAAATCTGATTAAAAAATCATGGTTTTACGGTTATTTGTAATACGTACCGTGAAGGTACGTTTATTTTTTTATTTAGTGCTTTCAAAGAACCTATTGATGAAATAGATTTTGATGGAACGGATCCGATAGATGAATTAAGAGATTATTTTTTTAGTAGAAATATAGGATGGTATGAAATTTATGATTTAGTTGAGTACATACCTAATAACTTTAACGGTGATTTATCTTTGAATGAAAAATTTATGGACCGCTGCAACCGAATATTAGAGAGAGAAGTTTCTGCATACCGTTTTGTTGCTGGTAAATTGGCCAAGATAACAACAGACAAGGAAATACAAGGAATTGAAGACGCTATAATTAATTCTTGGACAAACGATCTTGTAAAAAAACATATTTTGAATGCACTAAGTTTAATGGCAGATAGGTAATCACCTGATTATAGAAATTCTATCAAGGAGTCAATAAGTGCCGTTGAATGTATTACAAAAACAATTGCTGGTGATCCTAATACAACTTTAGGTTAGGCATCGAATGAGATAGAGAAAAACGGAACGATTGAATTTCAATCCGATTTAAAAGTAGGATTAAAAAAGATTTATCATTATACCAGTGATGATTCAGGGATACGCCATGCTATGAAAGATAAACTAACTGTTAGTTTTGAAAATGCAAAATTTATGTTGGTGATTTGTTCAGCGTTTTGTAATTATTTGGCATCAAAGGCTGATAAGGTCGGGATTCAAAAAAAATTAAGTATAAAGGGATACTTAATTTTTAAGTATCCCCTTATAATATACTATCTTCCAATCTTTTCAATGCTTTTTCATATGCTATCTTTCTTTCCTGTTCTTCCCAATCCAATTTTTGAAGAATACGTTGCCAATAAATATTATCTTCTTCTGCGTAATGTTTAGCGGTTTCTCTCCATAAAAATGCCTCTGCTTCTTCTAAAACAATATAAGAACGACTATGAATTTTTATATGAGGCATGCCTTCTTCGTTAATTAAACTGTAGATGGTGGAAGGGCTAGTTCTAAAATGCTTAGCAGCCTCCTTTACTGTAAGAATTGTTCTTCCATAATAATTTTCATTGTCTTTCTTTACGAATTTTTTTAACTCCTGCGATAAAGAAGTTAATTCTTCTCGAAATATTTGTCTGATTGCGTCATCAATCATTACCTGCCCCTCCTTAGCTTCTTGGTATTTTTTAATTTCAGACTTTACATTAGTAACATCCCATATACCTTCAGGATCTTCCCAACCATAAGTTTTGTAATAATTTATTGTTTCCTTAATTTCATTCTCTACAAATATTAATCTTGATTTCACTTTTAGGTGCGGCATAGCCCTTGCATAAGTAAGTTGACGTAACACAAAAACACCAAGTCCAGTTTTTGAGGATAGTTCTTTCATAGTAATATATTTCTTTTGAGCTTGTTGTTTGTGTTCTTTAACTTTTATTAAAAAATCGGTAATTTCTTTATGAACAATTTCCTTTAAAAGGTTTTCAAAAGGAATATTATTTTTGACAAATTCATCTTTCACAATTTACACCTTCTTAGAACTAAAGAATATTTAACTATTAATGTTGTAAGTTAAGGTTAATTTTGACTTTTTGTCAATCTATACATTTCAATTCCTAAGTAAAGAAATAGGACAATGAGCTGGCTAAAAAAAAGAACTAGCAAAAAACATTTAGTTAGTTCATCATTGTATACGCCTTTTGGATAAGGTAATAAAGTGCTTGGATAAGCAATACCTACCACACAAGAATAAACTAAAACAAAAAATCCGCCCCACAGCCCATTAGGCTTACCATAGTCATTTAGAATCTTTTCTTGCTCTTCTTTTCTAACCATCAAAATTTGCACTTCACTTTGTAGCCTGTTTAATTCGTTAACTTTATCTCTATACATTTGTTGTTCAACAAGATTTGGTCTAGGAGCAATTAGATTCGCTGGAGTAGAAATATTAATGCCAAAAGGATCATAGGACGGATTTTTTGGTATCTTATCCCAAATGGTTTGGTAAACTAATTCATACCAGTCTTTCCGGTCTTGAACATTTAAACCGCTGGTCTTCAAAAAATCATTAAATTCTTCCGGAAGTGATTCTGCCTTATTCATTAACCGTATTACTTCATCTTTGATTCTTAATAATTCATCAATATACGGTTTCAATTGCTCTACTGTAAGATTATAAGAGTTATCATACTCTAATAGCTCATCAAAAGGTTTATTCTCAATGATTATTTCCTCTGAATACTCATAAATAAAAGTATCAACGTCATCATCTAATAATTCTTTTTCAATTGTTTTTAACATTTTTTTTTTGGATTTCAAATCATTATTTATTTCTTTTAGTCTTCGAACAATTGAATTTTTCTCACTTGAAAGTGAAATAACCCTACTTACTAAAAAACCACCAATAATAGCTACTAATGCTGCAGTTGATGAAATAATAGTTGAAATAAGACCATTTAGGTCCAAGTTTGCTCCACCTCTTATCTAATATAGTTGCTTTATCTAATATTAAAATATCACATATGAAGTAAACAAACTAGAATGTTACGAAATATATATCCTTGTAAAAATAATTAATCCTCATTATAGCAAACGGGCACAGTTTGATTATATTGTTACGCCACATATGGCTAGACATACGTTTTGTAGCCGGTTATTAAAGGAGGAAAAAGTTAATCCAAAGACAATTGCTATTTTGACTGGTCATAGTTCAGTTGAAACCTTATATCGTTTTTATATTAATAGCAGTATGGAAGATAAGCAAAATGCGGTAGACAATTCATATCTCTAGTAGAAAGAAGGTGAAATTATGTTAGGGACTGAATGAAACAACAATCAAAAGATTTTAAAAAGAAGGAAGAGGTCAAGGAACAGGAAAGGATTATAAGACTGGCTGTAAATAAATGATATTTCTAGCAGTTCTCGTTCCAAAAGAATATTTGGACATACAACGCAAAGAGTTCATCATTTATTGAGTCATTTACAACTATATTATTTTCCTTTTAGAATTTGATAATCAGGTTATTGATATCCGTGAGCACTACCCTTTGGTAGATTTTCATGATCAAAAGATGGCCTGAAAACAGATCAGGAATTCGAAAAAAAGGGTTCAAAGTGTAATAGAAGGGATGATAAAAGCTGGAGAGAATATAAAAGTCTGGAAGGTGCTTATAAGTGCAGGGATTAGAAAAAATTTGAAAAGGATGTTTTAGAAATGTTTAATATCAAATACAATGTGAATCGGTTAAGGTATCAAAATAGATAATATAGGATACCTTTTTTTCTGCTTATCAAGTTAAAACAGATATAATAATATTTACATATAAACTCGAATCTTTTATATCAAATGTACGCTTAACCAATTGCAAATATTCATATATGAGGAGGTTTAGAAATTTTGTAACAGTAAAGGATTGGAATTTAGTATGTTTATGGCAAAATAAAAGTGCGGAGCTTTGCAAAGTAAAAATGCAGAGTACCGCACGAATTTTGTGGCAAAGATAAAAACTAATGCGGGCTCCAACCCCCACTGAGTCAGCCTCCGCGTCCACTAATTATGGCATTAAATAAAATAATGTAATATATAAAAAGAAGAACATCAAAACTGTTCCAAGATTAATTTCCTGAATTGAAAAGGAAATATTGGGGTCAGCACCTATGGGCAACATACTACTGTCAGGAGGTCAGCCAAATCAATAATGGCTGGAAGTGCCAGTCGAGGCTATATCTCGCCTACTCCGTGTAAAGTTGGCTTTTATCAAATTCTCTGTTATCCTCGTCACCTTTATTTTGCGCAACACATCACACCGTTTATTCTGATGCTAGGTGGTTACACTTTCTTTTTTTTCTTGCTTTATAAACGCCTCAATTAAAATGGTTTGTTAACTCTTGTAAGTCCTCTTGTGATAACTCTTCCCATTTTTCCAATTGTAAAACGAACGGGTCCTCGAGACCTTTTTCTTTAAACAATTCTATTCCTTCTTTCGATTTTGTTTCCTCATTTTCAAGATTTCAACTCAGTCAAGAAATTTAATGAATGTGTCTCTAGAAACTTAATACATTTCACGTTATTAATCGCTTTCATTTGATTTGTTGTCAAATAAATGTTTTCTACTATAATAGGAAAATATTTATTAGAATCATAAGAAGAGTTTATATAAGATTTAATTGTAGAAAGAATTTGCATTTTAAAGGATAAAAAAGGGAGGTAGGAAAAATGGAAGATCTAAACGTATTACTTGTCTGTGGTTCAGGTGCTTCAAGTGGTTTTATGGCTACAAATATTAATAAGGCTGCCAAGAAAAGAGGAATTTCCTGTAAAGTTGTAGCAAGAAGTAAGAGTGAAGTTGATTCTTATATTGATTCAGTCAACATGGTAATGATTGGACCACATATGAAATTTGTAAAGCCTGAAATCGACGAAAAAGCTGTTGGTAAAGATGTAAAAATAGTAGTAATGAACAAATCTTATTATGGCCTTTTAGATGGAGAAGCAGCATTAGATCATATTTTATCCTTTTATGGAGACAAAGGAGAATTGTAATGAAAAAATTAATGCAGTGGATGACAGAAGTTGTCGGACCAACAACTGATAAAATTGCTCAAAATCCATGGGTAGCAGGTATACAAGATTCAATTAATAAAATATTACCGATGATTTTGGTAGGTTCCCTTATTACAGTTTATAATGTTATTAGAAACTACTTACCTAATATTCCAGATTTAACAAGTATTCGGAGTTATACATTCGGTTTAACTTCATTATTTATGGCATTTTTAATTCCTTATTTTATTATGACTCACAAAAAACACCATAAAATGAAGTACATAGCTGGTATGTCAGGGATTGCCCTGTTTATGATTACAGTAAATCCGGAAGTATTAGATAGTGGATATCTATATCAATTCGATTATTTTGGTGCAGGTGGTATGTTTGTAGCCATTATTGCGGGTTTATTTGTTTCAGTCATCATGAATTTTTTCGCTAAATTTAGCTTTTTTAAAGAAGACTCATCAATGCCAAGTTTCATTCAACAATGGTTTGATGCGCTTATCCCAATTTTTGTTATCGCTTTTATCGGTTGGTTAATTGTAATTCAATTAGATTTCGATTTATATAATGCTATTATCGCTTTGTTTAAACCGTTAACGAATGTTGCTCAAACATTTCCTGGTATGTTAATACTATACTTAGTTCCAACCATCTTTTATTCTATGGGAATCAGCGGTTGGGTTTTTTCACCAATTTTGACTCCGATTGCGTTGGCAGCTATAACTGCAAATGCAGAAGCTGGAGCATCGGCAGCAAATATCTTTACTGATGAAGTTGTATTTGCATTGATTGCTTTAGGTGGTAGGGGTTGTACACTTCCATTATCCTTCCTAATGCTAAAGACAAAGTCGAAAAAATTAAAAATTCTTGGAAGAACTTGTATTGGTCCAAGTATACTGAATATTAATGAGCCTCTTGTTTTTGGTGCTATTGCATGGAACCCGATTTTGATGATACCTATGTGGATTAATGCAATTGTTACAACTACTATTGTATATTTTACTCTTCGGTTAGGTTTTGTAGCAATTCCTAATCAAGTATTTTCATTATGGTATTGTCCAGAGTTCTTACAAGGTTTCCTTGTTTCAGGTATTGGTGGTGTAGTTTTAACGGCGATTGTTTTCGTAGTAGCAGGATTAATATGGTATCCTTTCTTAAGAGTGTATGATAATAAATGTTTAACTGAGGAAGCATTGGGTGACGTTGAAGAAGAAATAGCATAAAGTTCATAGAGTTATTTCATTATGCCACTTTAAAATAGTCAATTTAAAACACCTCGATCTTTAGAAAATTGTCTATAAAAAATACAATTCAATAAAGAAGAGGTGTTTGTTTTTCTTCGTGCGATATTTATTCAAGGAAGCAAATCTGTTCTCATTGCGGGGCAAAAGTTTGTACGTCGCATTAATCAAAGATAAATATTTCTATATCGTACATTTTTTCATGGCTATTAGTACTTATTACACTATATTTCTGGAGGAATCAAATGTTTAAAGAGGGCTTTTTATGGGGAGGCGCTATTGCTTCCAATCAGGCAGATGGTTTATATCAGTATAAGAAAGACGGGTTTTCCATAGCGGATTTTAGGGAATGTACAAGTGGAAAAAATGATCGAGCAGAGTTTACAAGTAAAAATTTTGGAGAAATAAGTCTAAAAGAAGAACCAAATAAAAACTATTCCAAACGTAGGGGCATTTACTTTTCATCCACTTACAAAAGTGATATAGCCTTAATGAAAGAAATGGGTTTAAAAGCATTTAGAACCTCAATTGACTGGTCTTTTATGTTCCCTAAAGGTATTGAACAACGGCCTAACCCCGATGCCATAACGTACTATGACGATTTAATAAAAACAATAAAAGATAATGATATGGAACCAATCCTTACGTTATCTCATTATGAAATGCCCGTTTATCTAGTAGAAAATTATCATGGATGGTATAGTAAAGAAACTATTAACTTTTTCATGAATTTTGCACAATTTTGCTTAGAACGATATCATACTCAGGTAAAATACTGGATTACGTTTAATCAAATAAATATGGCTAATTTTGATTCATTAGGGATACCTTTTCATAAATTTGAAAATGTATATCAAGCAATCTATCAAGGTTCACATAATCAATTTGTAGCTTCTTCCAAAGTTAAGCAATTTGCAACCCAACTAGATAAATCTATAAAAATTGGAACGATGTTAAGTGATAAAATTGCTTATCCGGCAACTTGTTCTCCTGAAGATATGCTATTCAGTCAAAGGAAGAATCAGCTACAATTTCTCTACCCAGACGTACAAATTAGAGGGAAGTATCCAAAATATGCTCTTCGGTATTTTAAAGAAAAAGGAATTAAGATTGATCAAACAGATGAGGAACTTCAGTTATTGAAAGAATATACTATGGATTTTCTAGCATTTAGTTATTACTATACCAAAATAAATAACTCGAAAAGTGATGATTTTGATAATATGTTTTTGAAATCATCAAACCCTTATCTAAAAGCAAGTGAATGGGGCTGGGAAATTGATCCCATTGGTTTAAGAATCGCAATAAACACGTATAATGACCGTTATCCCGATATTCCATTATTTATTACTGAAAATGGTTTAGGTGCATTGGATATAGTTGAAAAAGGTAAAATTCATGATTCTTATCGGATAAACTATATCAAGGAACATTTAATACAAATTGAAGAAGCAATAGAAGATGGTGCTAATGTTATAGGTTATCTTTTATGGACGCCAATTGATATCGTAAGTTGCTCATCAGGAGAAATGAGCAAACGTTATGGATGTATATATGTTGATCTGGATGACAATGGAAAAGGGAGTGGAAAACGTATACCTAAAGACAGTTTTTATTGGTATGCCAAAGTAATTCAATCAAATGGTAAATATTTAAGAGAGGTTAATGGACGATGATAGAAAAAGAACCACAAATAGTAGAAGCTGCAATGAATATTATATTAAATGCTGGTGATGCAAGGGAAGATAATTTACAAGCTATTCATTCGTTAGCAAATTTTAATGTAGATGAAGCAAAAAGATATTTAGAACAAGCAACGAAAAAAATTACTATAGCACATAAGATACAAACAGATCAAATTCAAGATGAAACAAGAGGAAATAAAAGCGAGTATTCTTTACTTTTTGCACATGCGCAGGATACTTTAATGACCATTAATAGTGAGATATTGTTAACTAAAGGATTAATGGATGTTTTTAGGGCGTACCTTCTAAAAATACAAGAATTGGAAAGGGAGATTGAAAGAGTGGGCAAAAATGGATAGGAAATACAAAAGACTCATTGAAGTCTTGCTTTATTCAGAGAAAACCATGACAGCAAAAGAATTATCTTTGATTATGAATGTATCCACAAAGACAATTCGTAACTATGTTTCAATGATTAATTCCGAAAAAGATTGTATTTTTTCAACCAATAAAGGCTATAAAATTGATAATAATAAAGCAAAGGAAATATTAAGTGAAGAAGAAGTTATTAGCTTACCGGAAAACCAGAAAGAAAGAGTATTGTATATTTTAAAACAGCTTTTATTAAATAGCGATAAAGCAGCTATTGACTTAAATGATTTGAGTGACGATTTAATAGTTAGCATAGATACAATAAAAAAAGATTTTGTTATCGTAAAAGAGAAACTTATAAAAAGTAATCTTTTTGTACAAATAAATCATGATTGTGTTGTTGTAGAGGGATTAGAAAAAGACAAACGAAGATTATTAAGCAAATTACTGTCAGAAGAATTAAATGAAAATCTTCTTAATCTAAATGTGCTAGATTATATTTTCCCTGACTTGGATATAAAAAACTTAGCAAAAAAAATTCAGCAAATCTGTCATGAAAATAGTTATTTTATTAATGACTACGCATTGGTTAACTTGATTTTAGAATTGGAAATTGAAAT
>Ga0207747_1001746_pt1 | contig 13970 bp, 14 predicted proteins | sample HigsolmetaGSP11D_FD_184839 | JGI IMG/M metagenome (GOLD analysis project Ga0207747, IMG submission 184839) | High solid enriched microbial communities from the Joint BioEnergy Institute, USA - SP1-1-D (SPAdes) | ecosystem: Engineered > Bioreactor > SSF (Solid state fermentation) > Aerobic >...
TTGGACGGGGAATCACACTCGGAAACATCAGATAACGTCATGTCATTCCGTTAGCCTTGTGAAACGGCTCAATTTGGCACAAATAGCGGCTCGACGTTCCGTTACCAACCGTGACAACCCCCCCCCCGACCCCCTATCACGTGAGTTATGTGAGCTGTTCGCGTCATTCCAAAGCATCGTCGTAGATAAACACAGCCTAGACGTAAGCCTTGCCAGCCCGCCATATGGACGAGCAATCGGCAAACGAGGTATCATCATGTTAGGCTATACTGCGCAAAACATTCCAGTTCGCTTGGAGGGACCCGCACGCGTGAAAGCGAATCGCTTGCATGTCGGTTACAAAATAGGACTAATCCTCATGCCAATCGTCATCATCATCGGGGAGCTGATGTGGGTGATCGACCCGCTTCGCTTGCCTGGTGATCTTTTCCTCATCGATTATATCCATATCCTCATCTCCTTATCATCAGTGATCCCTTTTCTGTGGACGGTTGCTGCCCTCATCTCGTGGCGATCCGTCCTCAATCGCTGGATAGCCCTCATCCGGGGCATCGTTATCGTCTCATCCATGGTTGCCGGGATTACCATCCTCACAGCTCCCAAGCAATACTGGATGCTCGGCACAAGTCTCGTCCTGTCATTCGTTACGGTGCTGATCGATCTCATCAGCGCCGAATATATCAGACGACGCACTTTTCCAGGACGCAGCGTGCTCTGGACGGCAGGATCGGTCATCTGCCTGGCGATCCTGATCTGTCCGACCCCTTATCTCGTTACCTATCCCGGGATCACGATGAATATGAACCGCTATGCCCAAGTAGCCGACGGCGAGCCGCATGGACAGATCGCGGGCGTGCTCATCTTCGAGCGGCCGGCGTTTCCGGTGGACTGGCTGTATGCGAGACTGTTTCCGAACTATGAGTTTTCCCGGACGGAGGATCTGGGCATGTCGCTAGGTGAATACAGCCAGGTCGTGCGCGTAATGAAGCAGGATGCGAACAGAGTGGCGGCGGCAATCGGGCTGGAGCGAGCGGGCATCGGCCAAGGAGCGATGTATCTCGGCGTATTCGTCGGAGCAATCGTCAAGGACAGTCCGGCGGAAGGCATTTTGGAACCGGGTGACATCATCGTTCAGGTGAATGAACAGCAGGTGCGCCGCATTGAGGAATTGCAGCAGATCATGCAAAGCGTCAAACCAGGAGAGATCGTCAGGGTGAAGGTGCAGCGGGACGGCGGGAAGCTTCAGCTCCAGCTTGTCACAGCGCCGTCAGATTCCAATCCCGAGCGAGCGGTTATCGGCATCCAGATCTCGGATTATATCGAATTTGATGTGCCGCGCGAGGTGGAGTTCACCGAATATTTGCTGCATGAAGGCGGGCCATCGCATGGCGCGATGCTGGCGCTGACGATCATCGATCAGTTGACGCCAGACGGCGTGACCAATGGCAATCGGGTAGCCGGTACGGGAACGATCCGCGCGGACGGTTCAGTCGGAGAGATCGGCGGCATCAGGCAGAAGGCGTTTACGGTGGCGAGAAGCGGTGCGGATGTGTTCTTCGTGCCGAGCGGGCAAGAGGAAGAAGCGCGGCTGGGGGCGGAGAATCTGAATATCGTGCCGGTTCGCACGATCGACGAGATCCTGGAATGGCTGAAGGCGCATCCGAAGCGAGCGAAATGATCGACAAGGGAGAAATGGAGAGAAGCGATTAGAAAGCAATTGAGAAACCTGCCGATACGGTGATGGCGGGGAGTTTCGGTCTGCGTACAGACCGCCAACGTTAGAAGAAGCGCCGATCAGGTGATTTTCTACTGTTTTGGAAGGCGTGATTGGATTGGATATAGGATACTGCAAGAAGGTATGTTGACACAGACAACAAGATCGATTAATATATACACATACCCTTATGGGTATTTACTTTTATATTTAATACCTGGTGGGGTATATATGTTGAACAGGATCATCACAAGAACATAATCATGGAGGAGGCAAGGAATATGATGACTGCAAAGATACAGTCGATGACCGCGGTGCAACTGACGAAGAAGCTGCTTAATCATGAAGAGTAGGAAGATTTCATCGATGGCATCGAGCTTGGAGGAGCGGCAGCTTATCTGGATTTTGCCTTTGATGCACACGTTACATTGATTTTTCTAGGATAACGTGTTTGACGCAACGGATCTGGCCGGGATCAGGATAAGGCGATTTCTGCCCCGATGCGAGAGTGAACGCATTTATTTTATCAAGACGAGTTCCCCGGATTTTCGTTAAAATATACCTATACCTATATAGGAGGGGTACGAAGATGAAATACGATGAAAGCATGAAAAGAAGATTGAGACGCGCGGAAGGGCAGATACGCGGTATCCTCAAGATGATGGAAGATGGGAAAAGCTGCAAAGATGTTGTCAGCCAGCTATCCGCTGTTCGTAGCGCCATTGACAAGACGATGGCGCTCGTTGTTGCGGTGAATCTGGAGCAATGCATTCTGGAAGAAAAGGCAAGCGGCGGGGATACGAACAAAGTCGTGCAAGAGGCGGTAGAACTCCTGGTGAAGAGCAGGTAGGTGAAACTTATGGAGATTGTCTTTTATATCATAGTGGCTTTTTTCGTCATTTGGGGGCTGGTTAGGCAGTTTGCTCCTGTTAAGGGAGTGCGCAATCTATCCGCGAAGCAGTTCCAAGATGAGTCCAGAGGAAGCCAGATCATCGATGTTCGTGAAGTTCACGAATACAAGCGGGGACATATTCCTGGCGCTGTAAATATACCTCTGAGTCAACTCTCCCGGCGGATCGGAGAAATCCCCAAGAACCAGCAGATATTGCTGTACTGCCAGAGCGGCATGCGTAGCAAGCAAGCGGCGAAGTTGCTGAGTCGCAACGGATATACGAATCTGGCCAATCTAAAAGGCGGCATCTCAGCATGGAGCGGTCCAACGCAGCAATAAACCAGTGAGCATAGCATAGCCTCATTGGTTTGGCGGCAGGTTTACATCCTGCCATCCTGTATCGGTGACCGATTCGGCACGAAGCAGCTTGGCGCCATTCACGGCTTCTTGCTGACATCCTGGTCGGCAACTGGAGTAGTTGGTTCCATGTTTTACATCATTTTTATACCCATATGGGGATATTGAATCCGAAACAAAAATGATAGGAATGGAGAGGATGATTGGCATGGCAGGCAAATATTCGAAGGACATTCTACCTCAGGAAGTCAAACGTCAGTTGGAACGAGGGGAGAAGCTGATGATAGTGGATGTTCGGGAGCCGGAGGAGTGGGCTTCAGGGCATATTCCTGGCGCCAGGCATATCCCCTTGGGTTCTCTCCATGAGAAGCACAAGGAGCTTGACCCGAAGTGTGAGTACATTATCGTATGCCGCAGCGGCAGCCGCAGTTCATTCGCATGCGAGCTCCTCGAGGGGTTAGGATATCAGGTGGCTAATATGACTGGCGGGATGCTGAACTGGGATGGAGAGATTGCACGGGATTAAGGCTGAGGGGACGGTTATGGACAGCTGATCCTCGATTGATTGGAGATGATCAGCTTATGTACATCCTGAATGGTTTATTCGTTCCGAGGATGTTGTACATCAATCTCAACGGCGGCAACTTAGCATGGAGCGGTCCAACGCAGCAATACCCAAGTGAGCATCGACTCATTGATTTATTCATCAAGATTGGTTCATGTATGAGAGCGAATGACTATGTGTAGAAGGGTGATCGAAGATGACCAGGAAGGTTCTCATCGTTGGCGGAGTTGCAGGCGGCGCTTCGGCAGCTGCGCGGCTGCGAAGATTGGATGAAACAGCGGAGATCATTATATTCGAACGCGGCGGATATATCTCATACGCCAATTGCGGCCTCCCGTATTATATTGGTGAAACGATTCAAGATAGATCCAGGCTGTTGGTACAGACCCCGGAAAGCATGAAGGCCAGGTACAATATCGATGTTCGTACGAGCAGCGAGGTTATGAGGGTTAATCCTGAGCAGAAGAGGATCACCGTGAACAGTCAAGATCGCGGAATCTATGAGGAAGAGTATGATGCCCTGATCCTGTCGCCGGGCGCGAAGCCCGTGAAGCCGCCGATTCCCGGGATAGACAGCAGCCGAATCTTCACTTTGCGCAGCATTCCGGATACGGATCGGATCAAGGCTTATGTGGATCGGGAAGACATTCGCAGCGCAGTTGTGGTTGGCGGAGGGTTCATCGGAGTAGAGATGGCGGAGAATCTGCGTCTACGCGGGCTTGAGGTGACGCTGGTGGAAGCGTCACCGCATATTCTGGCACCTTTCGACTCGGAGATGGTCGCCTTTGCGGAGAAGGAACTGGAGGATCACGGAGTCCGTCTGCTGTTGGGAGATGGTGTTCAGTCATTCCGGGATGAAGAGATGGGGATCAGAGTTGTTTTGCTGAGCGGACTGGAGGTTCAGGCAGACATGGTCATCCTGGCGATCGGGGTTAAGCCGGATACGGAGTTTCTCCAGGATTCGGGCATTGCGCTCGGTCCACGCGGTCATATTCTCGTGGATGAAACCATGCAGACGAACTGGAAGGATGTCTATGCGGTTGGTGACGCTGTTGAGATACAGGACTATGTGCTGGGTACGCGAGGATCCATACCGCTGGCAGGGCCAGCGAACAAACAAGGAAGGATCGCGGCTGACCGCATCTGTGGTTTGCCGTCGACGTACAAGGGAACGCAAGGCACAGCGATCATCAAGATCTTCAATCTGACAGGTGCCAGCACCGGCGTCAACGAGCGCACACTCGCACGTCTCAATATCCCTTATCGAACCGTCTGCGTTCATCCAAGCTCCCATGCGACCTACTACCCGGGAGCCAAACCTATAGCGCTGAAGCTGATCTTCAACGATGAGGGGCGGATTCTGGGGGCACAAGCCTTCGGCCACGAAGGAGTGGACAAGCGGATCGACGTGATCGCCACCGTTCTACGGCTGAATGGCACGGTGCATGATCTGGCCGAACTGGAGCTTACGTACGCGCCTCCTTTCTCCTCGGCCAAGGATCCTGTCAATATGGCGGGGTACCTGGCACAGAATATTCTGGATGGGTTGACTGAGGTGGCGACTCTCAAGGATCTCGATGCTTTCGATCCGGACCAGCAGATTCTGCTGGATGTTCGGACGAAGGCGGAGTACGATCGGGGCCACATAGAGGGCGCACAACACCTCCCAGTCGACGAGTTGCGGAACCGATTGGATGAACTGGACCCGGACAAGGAGATTATCGCCTGCTGTGCTGTAGGAGTGCGGGGTTATCTCGCATCGCGCATATTGAGTCAGCATGGCTTCAAGGTGAAGAATCTGACCGGCGGATACCGCAGCTATTCGGCTGCCAACTACAGAACCAACCATACATGATCCATACAATGGTTCATGCACGCATGTATGAAGCCCTTAAGGACATCGTGTCTTTAAGGGTTTCTGTGTCTTGTCCAGGTTAGTATTATATTCCGATGATCCGTCACCCAATCTTCACCCAACCTATAGATAACCTTCATGCGGGATATATCATAGATGCCGGTACTCTGCCGGCTGATCATCCTGGAGAAAATGCATATTCGAATTGGAAACTGTATTGTGAATCTCTTGCAGACCCGAGCGAAACCTCTTCCTCCTGTCCATTCTGAAAAACGTGGAGTCAAAAAAAAACGCCGCGAAGTATGGCCTCTGATTACCATGACGGTTGGCCTGGGGCAGTTGGTGATCGCTGCTGCGATTACCTTCATCAAGCAGAAGTTGCGGAGGGATGGGGGTTGAGCGGGGCTGGTATGCATAAACTTCCTCGAACCAGCCATGTATGATGGGACATTCATTTTTTTAATGGCTGATTCAATATTTTTGATCATGCCAAATCTCATAACAAGATTGAAAGAAATGAGTGATAGGATTATAGTAAGTAAATGAGTGGCAGATGTTGTCATACACCAACTGAACGGAGCGTACAGCATGTCGATCTTTCTGCATATTCTGGTCAACAATGTGCTTCCGCTCTCGATCATGATGGCTGTTGGCGTCCTGATGCAGAAGCTGTTTGATTTGAACATCAAAACCTTGTCCAAGCTCAATTTTTACCTGTTTTCTCCGGCGGTTATTTTCAAATTATTGTACACAACGGAAATCTCTCTGTCGGTCATCGGACAAGTGTTGTTATTTTTCTTCATCTTCATGGTCGCACAATATATCCTGGTCGAGATCGTGATTCGCATCAGAGGATACAAGGGCGGGATGAAAGCGTCGATGCGCAACAGCGTCCTGTTCTACAACAGCGCCAATTACGGCATCCCTTTGAATCAACTTGCGTTTTCTGGCAATGCTTATACACTGTCCATTCAGGTTATCATCATGATGATGCAGTCTCTTATTCCGAATACGTACGGCATCTACAGCGTCAACGCGCACCGTGCGAGGTTGCGCGACATCTGGAAAACGATCGTTTCCATGCCGGTCATCTATGTGATCCCGCTCGCCTTTCTGCTGCGCGGATTCCAAATGCCGCTGCCGATATTTGTCCAGACGCCAGTCGATTACCTGGCTGATGCGTTCATCGGAACGGCGTTGCTTACGCTTGGCGTGCAGCTCGGCAGCATGTCGTGGAAGATCAGCAAGAAGCTGGCGGTTGATGTCAGCATCTCCGGCGTGCTTCGCCTGATCGCAGGCCCGCTCCTCGCCTGGCTGATCGTCTCTGTGCTGGATCTGCCGGAGATTATGGGAGCGGCGCTGATCGTCTCTTCAGCGGTCCCGACGTCGCTCAGTAGCGTCCTGTTGGCAGTGGAGTTTGACAACGAGAAGGAGTTTGCTTCCCAGGCCGTATTTGTCTCGACGTTATGCAGCATCATCACGGTGACCGCGGTGATCTATCTGCTGAACATTCCGCTGTAGCGGATCTGTGACGGCTGTCACGGTTCAGACCGAACACAAGAACAAATGTGTATGATTTGTGAACTTTTGCTTGAACAAGCGCTTATTTGCACATACTAAGGATGATTCATACTTGATGGGGGACGATTATGAAGATTATCATTAAGAATGTCATGATGAGTCGAACTGATGAGGAAGGCTTCCTGGGCAAGGTTGACTTCGAGGTGGAGCACCACAAGGAGCCTTATGAGATCGTGTTCCATAGCAAGGACGGCAGGGATTGGGGCTATTCGCTTCATTTCCTGCACGACTCTGGTCCGGAAGAGGAGATCGACGCGCTCGATCAATATCTCGAAGAGAACGATGAAGCTTACTGGATGCTGCTCGATGCCGCCAGAGAAGCGCTTGACTGATGCAGTTTCGACAAACTCTGAACTTACATAGCAATCGAATCTGGTGGCGTACGCGAACGATGCGGCAACACGGTGCAATCCGCGTCCTTGACGCTGATTGATAGATGAGCTTTCAAACGAATAGGGAGGAAGAGAGAAGTGAAGAAAAAGACAGTTTTGATGATCATCACCATGATCACGGTTCTGGCTATGTTCCTTGCGGCTTGCGGCGGCGGCAACAACCAGAACACGGCAAACAGCGGGGCCAACAGCAGTGAGCAAACGAACAGCGGACAAGCGGGGTCTGATTCTGAAGAGCCGGCAGCCAAGATTGCGATCGTATTCGCAACAGGCGGCCTGGGCGACCGTAACTTCAACGACAATGCCTATGCAGGTGTTGAACGCGCGAAGAATGAACTCGGCATCACTTATGAATACGTTGAACCACAAGCAATCGCTGAATTCGAAACTTTCCATCGCGACTTCGCAAGCACTGGCGAATACGACCTGATCATCGGCATCAGTTATGACCAACTGGATGCGATCAAGGCGGTATCCGCAGAATTCCCGGATCAGAAGTTCCTGCTCATCGACACAGCCTTCGATGGCGAGACGAACAACGTCGCAAGTGCCATCTTCAAGGCGCAAGAGTCCTCGTTCCTGGCTGGCGCTCTGTCCGCGCTGAAGTCGGAAACGAAGAAGCTCGGATTCGTCGGCGGCATGGATATCCCGCTGATCAACGAATTCCGCGCAGGCTTTACGGCTGGTGCGAAGTATGTGGATCCGTCCGTCGAAGTGCTCGCCAACTACACGAACGACTGGGCGAATCCGAACCTCGGCAAGGAAGTCGCCGTTTCGATGTACGAGAGCGGCGCAGATATCGTCTATGCAGCAGCAGGCGGTTCCGGCAACGGCGTCTTCACGGCAGCGAAGGAACTGGGCAAGTGGTCGGTAGGTGCGGACATGACTCCGGCGCAAGAACCGGACAACATGATCGTCGGGACGCTGAAGCGCATTGACAACACGATCTTCAACAACATCCAGGACGTCATCAATGGTACCTGGCAGCCAGGCCTGATGAGCCTTGGTCTTGCTGACGAAGCGGTTGGTTACAGCGTGGAAGGCGGCGAGATCGAAATCTCGCAAGACATCATCGATGTCGTCGAAGATCTCAAGGCGAAGATCATCAGCGGCGAGATCAAGGTTCCGGGCACACTGGAAGAAGTCGACGCATTCCTGGCTTCCAGGTAACAGCTATTGATCGTGAAACAATAAGGGTATGGCATCCATACCCTTATTTTTATATAATGAGACATATTAACAACCTGGCTGCGAAAATGGAGGATAGTCGGTATGTACGCTGTAGAAATGCACGGAATTACGAAGCGTTTCGCCAACACGACAGCGAATGATTCAGTCACCTTCACCGTAAAATCCGGAGAAATTCACAGCTTGCTCGGCGAGAACGGGGCAGGCAAGACGACGCTCATGAAGATCCTGTACGGCTTGCAGCAGCCCGATGAAGGGGAGATACGGATCAACGGCGTGACCCGGCAGATCGACAATCCATCGGTTGCGATCAAACTGGGAATCGCCATGGTACACCAGCATTTCATGCTGATCGACTCGCTTACGGTAGCGGAAAATGTGGTCCTCGGCTATGAGAAGCGGAAAGGCTGGTTGTTCGACATGGCCGGAGCTGTACAAGCGGTGGAACAGCTGTCGGAAACCTATGGACTCAAGGTCAATCCGCGTCAGAGTGTGGGGGAACTGCCTGTCGGCACGAAACAGCGGGTTGAGATCCTGAAGGCTCTCTACAGGCAGGCGGACATTCTCATCCTGGACGAGCCTACTGCCGTTCTGACACCGCTGGAGGTCGTCGAGCTGTTTCGCGTATTGCGCGAGCTGAAGCAAGCGGGCAAGACGATCATCATCATCACGCACAAGCTGAATGAGACGATGGATCTGGCCGATCGGGCGACTGTGCTGCGCGGCGGCAAGAACGTGGGCACGGTCAACATCTCGGAGACAAGCCCGGCTCAGTTGGCGGAGATGATGGTCGGACGCAAAATCTCATTTGACCAGGCGCCGCTGTCTGCCTATCCAAACCGCACCAAGCTGCTCGAGATCCGGAACGGCATCTTGCGCAAGCATCATGTGCCGGTGTTGAACGGGATCAGCCTGGAAGTAAACGGCGGGGAAATACTCGGAATCGCAGGCGTCGAAGGCAATGGCCAGACGGAGCTGATCGAGGCGATCACCGGACTGAGCTCGCTGGATGAAGGACAGGTTCTCCTGGCAGGACGCGACATCACGAAGCAATCGCCTGTCCAGATGATCGAATCCGGCATCGGGCACATCCCTGAAGACCGCAACAAGCTTGGACTCGTCGGCGAATTTTCGATCCGCGACAACCTGATCCTGGGTTATCATAATCGTCCTTCTTTCCAACGATTTAAATTATTAAAAGTTAACAATATTAAGCGACATGCCGCTCAACTGCGCAAACGTTTCGCGATCAAGTCGGAAAGCATCGATACGAAGGTCAAGGCGCTGTCTGGGGGCAATCAGCAGAAGGTGGTCATCGGACGCGTGTTGTCCCAGGAACCGATCGTGATCATCGCGGCCCAGCCCACGCGCGGTGTCGATATCGGCGCGATCGAGTATATCCATCAGCAGTTGATCGAGATGAGGGATCAGGGCAAAGCCGTGCTCCTGATCTCGGCGGAACTGGAAGAGATCCGCAAGCTGAGTGACAAGATCGCCGTCATCTACGAAGGGCGGATCGTCGCCTACGGTCCCAGGGATGCGTTCGATGAATTGGAGCTTGGCTCCTATATGACCAGAGGCAAGGCGATCAACGAGCCGCGAAAGGAGACAAATGCCGATGAATAGACTCATCACCCTGCTCATCTCGCTGCTCGCAGCATTCGTGGTGGGCGGCCTGATCCTGGCGGTTGCCGGTTATGATCCGTTCGAAGCATATGAAGCCTTGATCGTCGGAGCCTTCGGCAGCAAGAACGCCATCGCCAATACGCTCGCCAAGACGACGCCGCTCATCTTCACCGGCCTGGCTGTCGCTGTCGCTTTCCGCGGCGGGCTGTTCAACATCGGCGCAGAAGGCCAGCTCTACATGGGAGCGATGGTCGCCGCACTCGTCGGCGTATATTTTACCGGATTGCCCGGACTCTTGCAGGCTGCGCTTGCCCTGCTCGCAGCAGGCGTCGTTGGCGCTGTGTGGGCAGGCATCGCAGGATTCATGAAGGTGAAATTCCAGGCGCATGAAGTCATCGTCACGATCATGCTGAATTACATCGCGATCTCGCTGACGAATTATCTGGTTAACTACCCGTTCAAGGCGGAAGGGATGGTGCCGCGCACGGAAACGATCCCGGCAGGCATGCAGTTGTCGAGGCTTCTGCCGCCGAACCAGGTAACGACCGGCATCTTCATCGCGATCCTGGGCTGCATCATCATGTATTGGATGTTTAATCGTACCGTTTACGGTTATGAGATTCGCGCCATCGGGCACAATCAGGATGCAGCGAGAACAGGCGGCATCTCCATCGGCAAGCGGATACTGCTGGCCATGTGCCTCAGCGGCTTCATCGCAGCGCTCGCCGGGGCTGTTGAAGTGCTTGGCGTACATAAGTATTTCGTCTCGGGATTTTCGCCGGGTTACGGCTATGACGGCATCGCAGTTGCGGTGCTGGCGCGCAATCATCCGCTTGGCGTTCTCGTCTCCGCATTGTTGTTCGGGGCATTGCGCGGCGGTTCCATGAACCTGGACAGGCAGACGGATGTGCCAACAGATTTTGTCATCATGATCCAGGCGCTTGTAATCATCTTCGTCGCCATCCCCTGGATCATCAAGAAAGTCAAACTGATGAGAAAGCGGGGGAACAGCGTTGGATCTCAGTCTTGATATGATCATTTCACTGCTCAGCAGCACGCTTCGCATCTCGATTCCGATCGCGTTCGCTGCGCTTGGCGCGATCTTCTGCGAACGGGTCGGCATCGTCAACATCGGCCTCGAGGGGATGATGCTTGGCGGCGCATTCGCCGGAGTATGGGGATCGCATCTGACGGGTAGTCCATATATCGGTTTGTTATTCGCCATGTTTGCCGGCGCCTTGTTCGGGCTTATCCATGCGGTGCTTACGATTCAGTTCAAAACCGACCACATCATCAGCGGTCTCGGCATCAATCTGCTGTCGCTTGGTTTGACGACGGTGCTCATGGAGAACATATGGGGCAACCGCGGCCGTTCCGGGCTGGTAACCGGTCTTGGCAACGTGAAGATCCCGGGTCTCGTGGATATTCCGGTCATCGGGCCGATACTCGGGAACACGACGATCTTGCTGTATCTGCTCATCGTCTGCGTGATCGTCGCCTGGATCGTGCTGTACAAGACGGTATTTGGCCTGCGCGTCCGGGTGATCGGCGACAATCCGAAGGTGGCGGACTCGCTGGGCATCAATGTATACATGATGCAATATATCGGCGTGATCCTCTGCGGCGTACTGGCCGGATTGGGCGGTGCATATCTGTCGATTGGCGACATCAACATGTTCTCCAGAGATATGACGGCAGGCAGGGGCTATATCGCGCTGGCAGCGCTCATCTTCGGCGGCTGGAATCCGTTTGGCGTATTTGGCGCGAGTCTCTTGTTCGGCTTCGCACAGGCGCTGCAGATCAGGCTGCAGGTGGTTAATATTCCGGTTCAGTTCGTGGAGATGCTGCCATACCTGGTGACGATCCTCGTGCTGATCTTCTATCGCAGCCGTTCACGCGGTCCAATAGCCGCAGGCAAGCACTTCAGACGGGGCGAAGCATAGCTTGTGCAGCCGGAAACTTGCTGGTCTATAAGATCGATAAAGAAATACTTGGCTGGCGCCAAGTCCTTTAGGACGCCGGTGGCAGCTTGGTATTTCTTATGTCTTACGAGAATGTATGGGAAGTTATACTTTCTATAAGACTTAAATAATCCGTTCAGAGATGTCTATCTCATGAACGGATTTTTCGTATATACTATACAATATTATGCTGCATGCTTCGTCTCCATTTCTGCCAGACAGCTGCAGCATCTGATATGGGCATGTCGGGAGTCGTGAATGAATGAGGTGATTCGATGAAGAGCATCCGCAAGATGAGGTTATTTGATATAGAGAATACGCAATCCAGCGAGGATCGGGACGAATTCGAGAAGGATTATGCCCGGCTGATCCAGTCTCCCGCCTTCCGCAGATTGCAGGGCAAGGCGCAGGTGTTCGGCGCAGGCTCCGGGGACTATTACCGCACGCGGTTGACCCATTCCCTCGAAGTCTCGCAGATCGCCCGGGAGGTTGCCCGCCGTCTCGGCAAGCAATATCGCTTTCTGGCGAGCAAGGAGCATCCCGGGCTGGTCATCGAGCCAGAAGTGGTGGAATGCGCCGCACTCGCCCATGATCTCGGCCATCCTCCGTTCGGACACAAGGGCGAGGAGGTGTTAAACCGCCTGCTCATGCGGGATCACGGGATGCGCTACGAAGGCAATGCGCAGAACTACCGCATCCTCATGTTCCTGGAGAAAAGGGCGGGCAGTGAACGCGGCCTCGATCTGACAGCCGCCGTGCTGCTTGGAATCAACAAATACCCCTATTGCCTCGAGGAGCCGGGAAGGGAGAAGGGCGTCTATTCGATGGAATGGGAGCATATCCGTTATCTGCGCGACCGGTGGGGGATGCCCGAAGGAGCTGCCACCCTGGAAGCTCAGCTCATGGATCTGTGCGATGACATCGCCTATTCGACGCACGATATCGAGGATGGCATCCGCGCCGGCAAGATTCAGATGAACCGGACGTTCTTCGAGGATGACCGGCTGGTGTACAACATCAAGCAGGAGATTGTGGGCGACACCGGCAACGCCAACGTTGGATGGGATACGATAGATATGGAGGCGATGATCCGACGCGTGCTTGATCAATACCTGACGCAGTGGGAAGCGATCTACAAGCAATACGGCAGAGACACATCGCGCTCGCGCCGTGAGATGAAGGCGCGTTGGGTAAGCAGGTTCGCCGGACAAGTCGGCATCATCGACGATGAGCGGACCGGCTGGAAGCGCGTCACCTTCGTTCGCGACGGCGTGCAGGATCTGGAGTTGCTCCGCACGATGGAAATTCTGAAGAAGCTTGCCTGGGTAACGATGATCAAGGACTTCCGCGTGCAGCGATTGCAGAAGCGCAGCGAGATCATCGTGGAGAAGCTGTGGCAGAGCTTCAGGGACTATGAATCCGGCAGCCTGATCCTGCCGCCGGACTGGATCGAAAGCTACAGGCAGCATCAGGCAGTGTGGCCCTGGGAGCGGCTTGTCGCCGATTACATCGCAGGCATGACCGATTCCTATGCGGAGAAGGTGTACGCCGAGCTGTTCGCCAGCCGTTCCGGTTCGATCTACGAACGGGATTGATCCTGGATAGCCGCGCCGTTCATCATGCAACATTCACTGATCAGACTCTTGAAGGATAACAGGCCATGTGTCACAATGATCTTATAAGCAAGGCGGGGCTTTCACTCAAGTTCTTTAAAGGAGCAATTCCTGTAGTGAATGAATTTGCGGTTTGAAAAGAAAAAGCGCCTCCTGTATGCTGGGTCTCGGAATGCAACACATTCGCTGCCCTAATAAGAGGAGGACGCTCACTATGAAGTTTACC
>Ga0207747_1001748_pt1 | contig 13959 bp, 7 predicted proteins | sample HigsolmetaGSP11D_FD_184839 | JGI IMG/M metagenome (GOLD analysis project Ga0207747, IMG submission 184839) | High solid enriched microbial communities from the Joint BioEnergy Institute, USA - SP1-1-D (SPAdes) | ecosystem: Engineered > Bioreactor > SSF (Solid state fermentation) > Aerobic >...
GCCGCTCTATTGGACAGTTCTTACTGATTAACTTCCTATTTTGTCCGCGAGAGCCGCTCTATTGGACAGTTCTTACTGATTAACTTCCTATTTTGTCCGCGAGAGACGTTCTATTGGACAGTTCTTACTGATTAACTTCCTATTTTGTCCGCGAGAGCCGCTCTATTGGACAGTTCTTACTGATTAACTTCCTATTTTGTCCGCGAGAGACGCTCTATTGGACAGTTCTCGCGGATTTGCTCTCCATTTTGTCCGTGAGAACTTGCTCTATTGGACAGTTTCTCCTGATTAACTTCCTATTTTGTCCGTGAGAGTCGCTCTATTGGACAGTTTCTCCTGATTAACTTCCCTTTTTGTCCGTGAGAGACGCCCTATTGGACAGTTTTCCTTGATTTGTTCGCGATTTTGTCCACGAGATCCGTACTTATTCTACTGAAAAGGTGCAAAAAAATTTTGCCTAACGCCATAACTAGAAATACTTTTGCAGCTAACCATATGGTCATGAACTTATTTCGAGTAGTTTTTCAGTAGCCTCGATGCCTACTTTTTTCAGCCCTTATTAACCATCATGCTGGTTTTATCTGTAAAAAAATACCTTTCAACTATCTTACCATTGAAAGGTATGTGCATTCAACTTTTCATCTTATTTACAAGAGTAAAATATAAAAACATAAATCTATTAATTAAAGCCGACAATTTTTTGCGAAATTTTATAGGCTCCAACAGAAATGGTTCGACCAACTCGTCCGGGCAAATTCATGAGCTGACCTAATATTCCGTATCTGAGGCTATGGTAAAGCTCCCAGTCTTGTTCTCTAATATAATTCCATAATTCCTTTTTCTTTTCTAAATTTTCCGGAGTACCTGAACGAATTAACATGATGGCCGAAATAACTGTCACAATTTCTATATGATTGAGCATGTATTCCCGTAACTTTGAGTTCTCAATTGTATCCAATTTTACAAGTTCAATCATGAGCTTATTTACCTTTATCTGTTGATCTATTCTTTTTATCATCACCTTTTCATTTACCGACTGGTCATTTCTGCCAATAAAATATCGGTAAAAATTCTCATCGATGTAAATCATTTTTTTTACATATTGGAGCGGTTGATAAACAAATAAATTATCAACATAAAAGGTATGTTCCGGTAATTCCAACCCGCATTCTCTTAATAAGTTCGTCCTGTAAATAAGGGAATGCATCATGATATATTGGCCTTTACGAAAACGTCCGATATCGTCCCACGAAAAAATTCGATTTTGAGGAAAGACATTTTCATACTTCATTACTTTCTTGTTTTTCTTTCCTTCTTTTTCAAACACAAAATTACTAATCACCATATCTACAACAGTATGATTTGATGCCATCGTTTTCAGATTGTGTAAGATTTTCATATACGCTGGGTGATCGACCCAGTCATCGCTGTCCACAACTTTTAGATATAAACCTGAAGCATGGCGAATACCGGTATTAACAGCACCGCCATGGCCGGCATTTTCCTGATGAATCGCTTTTACAATGGTTGGATATCTTTTGGCATATTCATTGGCAATCTCTGCTGTAAAATCCCGGGAACCGTCATTTACTATCAGCAATTCCACATCCTCCCCCCCGGGTAACAGGGAGTCTATGCAATTTCTCATATATTCTTGTGAATTATAACAAGGAATAACGACTGATAATAATTTCATTTATCACACTACCTTTGTTAAACCTATTTTTCAGGCTCATTTTTAAATATAACTTTAAAAATTGGGAAAAATACCCAGAAGGAAATCGCACTATTAATGATCATTGTAATGACATCAGCTGTCGTTTCACCAGTAGAGCCCCATCCCCATGTATTCATGAGTAAGTTATAGATTGGCGCTTTGTAGAGACCTTGAGCCGCTGCAGCACCAATAGTTATTAAAATATAAGCAACGACATACCAAAAAGCGGCTTTCCAAATATTACCATTCGACTTAAACGTTATATTTCTTTGCGCAAAAAAGTTTATGACTTGTGCAATACCAATTGTAATTTGTACAGCAAGGAAATACGCAAGACCGCCACCACCACCATTAGATAGCGACCCGGCTGCATAGTCAAAAACATAATAAGGACTACCATCAAAATTGTGCCCAAATTGCATAATTTGAAAATTTGTGTCAACCAATGATGTTTGCCCAAAAATACTTTTTAATAAAGGCATTAATACAAATTGTAAAACCGTTACCCCGTTACTTAACATAAAAAATACAAGAAACTGCGCAATATTCGGGTGCTTCTCTTTGTATTTTACCCATATATCAATCGTTCCTGCAACTATTTTATTTTGTTTGATTTTACCACTCGCCATGATTACATCTCCTTAACTGCGTCAGTTTCATGGGTTAAAGATTTTTTTCTTTTAACATTAATTTTCTCTGTTTTAAGAAATAATTTAGTCCTTTAAAGAAATGTCCATTTACAATCATTAAAAGACCATCAAGCATTGCCATGTTAATGATTCCACCGGTCATTCTGGAAATTCCCCGAAATGGCATATGATAAACAGACATGATGATTAGATTGGCCGTGCTTCTTTTTCCAATCTTTTTTAAAAACCAATGGGCAAATTTTATAAGATGAAAGGCAAATCTTGCAAAACCACCTTTTGCATATTGGCATTGTGCAATCGTGTCATTGTATCCAAGCGGCTTTGAACGGTCCCAGTTCGGATCAGGAACTTTTCTGCCAATCAAATGTTCAAACTCTTCTAAACTTACATTACTTACTTTTCCGGAAAAATAAGATGGCAGTTTTTCTTTTTCATATGGTATGGGTGCTGCGGTTCCTTCGACATGTAGATTTCCATTCAATCTTATATCCACACTTGAAGCACCAATCATTATTTCATATTCAGCATCCTCAATTTCCCATTGGTTAGTTTTTACGTTAAAATAACGAAATGTTTTATCATCAAAGGAAATGGTAACTTCCTTTGTTTCACCCGGTTGAAGATAAACTTTCTTAAATCCTTTTAATTCCTTTTTTGGTCTAAAAATTGCTTCAGACTTGCAACCGACATACAGTTGAGCAATTTCTGATCCGGCGTGATTTCCGGTATTCGTTATGTTAAATGTTACTCCTTTGCGGCTTACCTTAAGATCATCATACGCAAACGTTGTATAACTTAGCCCGTAGCCAAACGGGAACAATACCGGGACATTAGCTGTATCATAATAACGATAGCCAATGTATGGTCCTTCCCGATATTCGACACTTACTTCTTTGCCCGGGAAGTGATGAAAGGAAGGGGTATCTTCATAACGGATTGGGTAGCTTTCTGCTAATTTACCGGATGGGTTGACTTTTCCGGATAGTACGTTCAAGACTGCCTTAGCCCCCGCTTGCCCACTTAAATATCCGTGGACGAGCCCCTTCACTCTATCAATCCAAGGCATTTCTACAGCCGAACCGCATGAAAGAACAACAACAATATTCCGGTTTACCTCATAAATAGCATGTAATAATTCGACCTGATTTTCCGGGATTTTCATATTTTCCCGATCTAATCCTTCAGCCTCTGTCACTTCATCTAATCCGATATATAATAGAACGACATCGGCACGACTTGCCAGTTCACATGCCTTATCTATTTTTTTCTTATTCTTTTTCCCGTATCGTTCAAAACCCGGTTCGAAGCCAATAGCTTTAATACCGGATTCATCAAGGCAATCCAATGTATGATTTAAAATGGTCGGATTGACAATGGATGAACCGGCCCCTTGATACCTTGCCTCTTCTGCAAAATCACCAATCACGGCTACTTTTGCATCTTTTTTTAATGGTAAAATATTTCCTTCATTTTTTAATAGGATAATGGATTCTTCGGCCACTTTTTGGGCCATTTGATGATGTTCTTTCGTGTCAAAATCGATATGAGGCTTTTCAAATATTTTTTCTGTCGTGAAAATAAGATCCAATAAGCGGTCGACACATTCATCTAACACTTCTTCTTGAATTTTTCCGCTTTTTATTGCTTCGACGATTTCTTTATCGGTTTCACCGTCTGTTGTCGGCATTTCTAATTCATTGCCGGCAAGGAGTCCAGCAACACGATCATTGTTTCCACCCCAATCAGTTACGACGACACCATCAAACCCCCATTCATCACGGAGAATGTCTCTCATTAAATGTATATTTTCATTCGTATGTGTGCCATTTAACATATTATAGGAAGACATAACCGTTTTCGTTTTTCCTTCTTTAACAGCAATTTCAAAAGCTGTTAAGTAAATTTCTCGGAGTGTCCGCTCGTCGACAATTGTGTCAATGACCATCCGTCTTTCTTCTTGATTATTGACGGCAAAATGCTTCACACAAGCGGAAATTCCATTCAATTGAATTCCGCGAATGAGCCCGGCAGCCATTTTTCCGGCAAGATATGGATCTTCACTGTAATATTCAAAGTTTCTTCCACACAATGGGTTTCTTTTCATATTAATACCTGGCCCCAGCAAAACATTGACTTTCTGAGCAACTGCCTCTTTCCCAAGATATTTGCCCATTTTTTCAACAAGTTCCACATTCCAACTATTCGCAACGGTTGCAGCTGTCGGGAAACAAGTTGCCGGGATACTTTCATTTAAGCCCAGATGATCGGCTGCAGCGGCCTGTTTCCGAACCCCATGCGGACCATCCGCAAGAAACATACTGGGGATGCCAAGACGATCAATATTTTGCGATTGCCAGAAATCTTTTCCGGACATAAGAGAGGCTTTTTCTTCCAGGGTCATCTTGTCAATGATTTTTTTATATTTCATTGGTCATTCCTCATTTCTAAAAGTTTCGGCAGTACCCAAAGAACTAGCACCGCCGAAATAACTGTCCTTTATTTATTTGTAATAAGATATGAATTTTATTAAATTAATAGTTTTTCTAAATTAACATCTAGTAAATATACAAAGATATTCTATTCACCTTATTCCCCAACTTCATTCTTTCCTTTTTTCCGAAATCTTCTATATGTGAAAAATACCATTAGTAGAATTAATCCCCCACATATTACATTTATTGCAATTTGAAACATTTGTGCTTTTTGCATGCCTTGTTTAAAATCACTTCCTGGCATAGCTCCATTCATTACATTGGAATTAGCAATTGTATACAGCATATGATGCATTGCTTCCCGACCATAATGATATTCCGCTACATTTGATTCATCAAATGTATAGCGGGCACCCTCTGGAATACTTGTCAGTTTTCCATCCGCTCCTGCTTCAATCATTTGATAGGCATCCATAAACTCTCCAGTATTAGCATTATCTGTAATTATGAAGCCATTAAAACCCCACTCATTTCTAAGAACACCTGTAATTAACGGATAGGATCCTCCTGTCCAAGTATAACCAATGCGGTTAAATGCCGTCATTACGGCCTGGCCCGCAGGAATTTCACGAGATTTATTTTCATAAACACCTTGTGCTTTCTTTTCCACATAATTTAGTTTTACATTTCCTACCTTTAAGCTCATTTCAAATGGTTTTAAATAAATTTCACGAATTGCCTGTTCATTGGACCATGTAGCAATACCATACTGTCCTTCCCTATCTCCACGATGATTTTCTTGATCATTTAAAGCAAAATGTTTAATAAAGGTATACACACCCTTTTCTGCTGCACCATAAGTTGCTGCAGATCCAACATTTCCAGATAAGAATGCATCTTCTGAATAGTACTCACCATTTCTTCCGCTGAATGGTGTACGATGAATATTCATAGATGGTGCATACCATCCGTTTGCTCCCCCAAGTACCGCTTCATTACCAATCATCTTACCAAATTCTACTGCTAAATCACGATTCCACGTTTGTGCTAAAACCATACTATTTTGGAACATCATACCAGTTCCTCCATATATTAGTCCCGATGCAGTATCAGCGTCTATTGCAAAAGGTTTATCTATGGAGTCGAGCACTTCTGTTCCATATCCGGCTTGTGCAATCATGATCTGATAATCTTCTGGTGTCAACTGGTCTAACAACTTATCCCAAAGAGGATCTTCATAATCCAAGCCTCTCAAATCTATTAACGTTAAGCCATTATCTTCGCCAAATACAATTTTATCTTTAAGTGTTTTTGCATCCACTGGGCTAAGTGAATCAGTTGAATCCAATTTTGACAATAAGTCATCACTTATCGTTTTATAATAAAGATAAGATGCTGGATTTCCATTTTTGTCTGTTCCGTTGATTTCATTTCCCCAAGTACTAATTTCATTACTTACCTCACCATCATGAGTTGGGAAAGTACCCTCCCAATCACTTCTCGACAAGTATGTTACATCTCCATGTGCTTCATCAAACTGATTGGTAATTTCCACTCCTGTATAAGTATCTTTGGAGTATGTTGTCGTATCTACATCTGAATTATCTGGAACATACGTTGCAACCAATTCTTTATTTCCATCGTCAGTCATTCCATCATCAGTAGTTTTACCTTTTGCTGCAAGTACATTATTAATCGCTTGATGTGCATTGGAAGCAGCTGTAATATAGTACGTTCCTGCGTCTAAAACATATGTTTTTGCATTTACATAGTCATATGATTTTAACTGCTCTTGATCAAAAGTAATGGTTAACTTTTCGGTTTCTCCTGGCTCTAGTTCATCTGTTTTTCCGTATCCAACTAACTGGACAGATGGTTTTTCTACTTTGTTTTCTTTATCATAGTCAGTATATGGACTTTGGGCATAAATTTGTACGACATCTTTACCTGCAACATCACCGGTATTAGTGACATCAACTGTAACTGTGCAAGTTGTTCCATTCCAAGAAGTCGTGTAATTAGACCATTCAAATGTGGTATAAGATAACCCATACCCAAATGGATACATTACTTCAGATGAATAATCATAATCACCAGCATTTCCTTGACCTAATACTGCATCCTCATATCGTGTTTCATAGTATTTATAGCCAACATAAATACCTTCCGCATAACTTACATAATTATATTTAGTAGCTTTTCCGTCTTCTGTATAATATTGATAATCACCAAAGTTTTGTGCTGCTGGAGACGATAAAGCATCTATTGCAAAAGTGTCTACTGTACGTCCTGATGGATTAATATTTCCAGCATATATATCTGCTAGTGCATTAATTCCATAATTCCCCAATGCAGGTGCGTATACAATAGAATGAATATTAGGGAACTGTTTTACCCAATCTAATTCTAAAGCGGCATTTGAATTAATCAACAATGCAACATCATCAAAGTTATCATTTAAATATTTTAATATCTCTAATTCGACAGAATCTGGTTCAAGATAACTTTTTGTTTGATCTTCTGGATTATCCGTGTGATTATACATAGAACGAGGCATATCCCGTCCTTCTCCGGCTACTCGTTTTAAAACAAAGACAGGTACCGTTCCTTCAGCACTATCTAACAACCCCTTTTTCACTTTCAAGTATTGATAGCGGTGCTTCATTGATTGAAAAATCTCCATCGTCACCAAAACTGATAGAACCTGGTCCTAAACCATAATCCTTTCCATTTCCTTTCGAATAGAATTCCCATAACTCTTCATTTACACCAAAACCTCTAGATTCAAAACCTTCTTTCAAACTAGACACTCCTGATGAACCACCAAGTAAACTGAATCCTCCTGTAGCGAAATCATCACTATTGGCACTAAAAAAACTGAATGTCGTATCTTTAGCATAAGGCATTGCATGTTCATCATTTTTTAATAGAACAATACCTTCCCGCGCTATATTCATATTCAGCTCTTCTTCAGCCTCACCTATCTCATCCTCTGTGTAATCGGATTCATTATAATTTAAATTCAACCCTTCAGTATCAACTTCCGAATTATCTACGGATTGATTATAACCTAGCATGTTGTTAATCATGCGGGCATTTGTTGGTAGCATAGTATTAGCCAGCACCATAATAACGATTAAAAGCACTGTAAAAATACCCGAAAAGACATTACGCACTATCTTACCAACTTTTTTGTTTTTACCTTTCTTTTTTCATTATACCCACTCCAAAATGTAATTTTTGCTAGTATATTAGCTTATCAAGAATTGTTAAATAATTTGCTAACCTCCATTCCACTTTGTTTGTACTTTTTTTCTAACGGTGCTCGATAAGTATATGTTATCATGTTTTCTACTTGGTGAAGATAGCTTTCATAAACTGTATTAATTTTCGCATAAACTGTATAAGTACTTCCCGTAAAAAAAGCTTGATTTGACTTTTGTCGAATCCAGGACACATTTAATTGTTACAACCTCAAAGGAAATAAAACTTTTTCAAACCAATGATTTTTTTATTCCATACATTATTTTTTAAACTAGTTTATCATTCAACTATTTGCAACGGTTGCAGCTGTAGGGAAAAAGTTACCGAAATACTTTCATTTAAGCCGAAATGGTCGGCTGCAGCTGCTTGTTTCCGAATCCCATGAGGACCATCAGAAAGAAACATACTCGGTATTCCTAGGAGGTCAATATTTAGCGATTGCCAAAAGTTTTTTCCGGACATGAGAGAAGATTTTTCTTTAGTGTCATTTTTATATTTCTCGTAGTATAGCCTCTATTTTTTCAATATTTACATTTAACGGCGATCCTCATTGGAGAACCGCCGTTAAATTAATAATAAATTTTTATGACTTTATTACTATTCCTTTTATTTTCTAGGAATAATAGTTAAATATATTGTGTAGTTTTATGCTTCTACGTTTTTCTGTTTTAGAAGTCTCCTCGTCACTATTCCAATAATTGAAAGAGCAATAAGTGCAACTACAATATTTGCTGCAATTAACCAGTATTGCCATGCAGGTGTAATTTCAACAATTTTAGAACTTGTTGATATACCGTTCATAGCGTTACTATTTATAATTGAGTAAAGAATATTGTGAGTAGACTCTCTAATATTATTGACAACAGTTGGTGTTAACTGTTCATCAGAAATCTTCCATAGATTAGAGTCAGTATTTAACCAGAGATTAGTGCCTGCCTCCATACCTTCAAGAATATCTTCATATAAAAATACAGAGAAGGAAGCCTGGTCTGTAATTGCCATACCTTCAAAGCCCCATTCATTACGAAGAGTTTCTGTCATAAGTCCTGCATGTCCACCTGTCCAGCGAGCACCTATTCTATTCATACTAGCCATTACACCATGAGCATTCCCTTCACGGACAGTTTTCTCAAAAGGTATTAAATAAAGTTCACGGATTGATTGTTCATTTGCAAACATTGAACCGCCATATCGGTTTGTTTCCTGATCGTTTAAAGCATAGTGTTTCATATAGACAATTGCACCCTTAGATTGAACACCTTTTACTTCACTGGCACCCATTTTACCTGCAAGGAAACCATCTTCTGAGAAATATTCATAATTTCTTCCACCATATGGTAAACGGTGAGTATTTAAACCTGGTGCATACCAACCTGTTACACTTAAATGAATGCTTTCTTCGCCGACTAATTCACCCATATCTTCAACGAGTTCCACATTCCATGTAGAAGCCATTATTACTTGTGCTGGATAAGCCATACCTTCCTTATCTCCACCAACAAGAGTATTAGATATTCCTGCAGGACCATCTAAATCAAGTGTTCCCGGGAGATTAATAGACTCAATAGGTACAGTTGCATAGCCACCCATTCTAATAAGCTCAGTCATTTCTTCAATCGTTAACTGATCTAAGAGTACATCCCAAAGTTCATCATCATAATCACGACCAATGAACATGGCAGCATTTAGTTTTCCATATTTGTCATTTATCTTGCCAGTAACAGGCATTTTTGCATCAGAATCTTCATTATAAGATATTTCTAAATCCTTAAGGAACTCATCCGTTGCAGTCATTGATCCATCTGCATAAGTAGAAGGCCAAGTACCCGTCCAATCTTGTCTTGTTAGGTATTCAAAATCAGGGTCATAATATTTTATGTCAGCTTTTTCAAACTGATTTGTTATTTCATTTTCTGTTACAGAAGAAACTGCATATGTAGTCGAATCAAGTTTATCTACCGTAACTTTGTGTGCAAAATCTGCATTTCCATCATAGTCCATACCATCTGCTGTTGACTTACCTTTTGCGGCTAGAATATTATTCAATGCATCATGGGCATTTTCACCTGCTGCAAAATAATAGTCACCTGCATCTACAATGTACGTTCCGTAGCCATTTGCGTCATAAGCCTTCATTTCTTCTTTATCTACTTCAATTGTAACTGTTTCTGATTTACCCGGTTCAATTTCTGATGTTTTGGCAAATCCAACCAATTCTACAGACGCTTTTTCAATTTTATTTTCTTTATCATAGTCGGTGTAAGGTGATTGCATGTAAATTTGAACAACATCCTTACCTGCAACAGAACCGTTGTTTGTTACTTTTACAGATACTTCATAGTTACCATCTTTTTCAGTTACACTGTAGTCTGACCAATCAAAATTAGTATAGGATAATCCATAACCAAATGGAAACTGTACTTGTTTTGTATAGTCATAATTGACTGTGTCTTCATTACCTAGAACAACATCTTCATATCTTGTTTCATAATACCTATAGCCGACATAGATATTCTCTGCATATACCATATAGTTAGCACCCTTCATTACTTCGCTATTATTAATATTATAACTACCGAAGTTTTCCATTGCAGGGGCACTAAAAGAGTCATATGCATACGTATCAACTAAATGACCAGAAGGGTTCACATCCCCATTCAACACTTCACCAATTGCATATGCACCGGTATTACCCAAAGCTCCTACCCAAATAGCTGCATCAACATCATATTCTTCCAAAAAGCCTAATTCCATCGGATTTGAAGAATTAATTAATACAATTACTTTATCAAAATTCTCACTAGCCAATTTAAGCATATCTTTTTCATTGTTATCTATTTGTAGATATTTAGATCCGGTTGATAGCTCACTAGTAGGCAAATCGGAACTCTCACCACCTGAGCGACCAATTACAACAATAGCTGCATCATTGTAATCTTTAAGACTACTAATTACTTCGTTTGTATAAACATTTTTTGGTACCTCATTTACAGCGAAAGAACCTTTTCCTTCAAGATCTGGAACTTCTTTTCTATAACTTGATCCATCACCAGTTTTATAAAAGTCCCATAATGTTTTATTTACTTTGAATCCAGAGTCTGTGAGAATATTATATAAATTTGGAGCAGCCTCACTATCGACAGATCCTGATCCTATACCTCCGTAGACAAGATCAACAGAGTTTTGACCTAAAAGACTAATTTTATCTCCGGAAGAAAGTGGTAAAGCACCGTTATCATTTTTTAGCAATACAGTACCTTCTTCAACAATTTTCTGTCCAATTTCTTCAGTCTGTTTTTTTAGTTCATCTGCAGAGGTAAATTCACTTTTATAATAATCAGTATCAGCTTTATCACCATCTTCTTTGACAATTTTATTAGTTTCTTGGCCTAAATGAATTGATATTATTTGTGAATACTTCATTGCATAAAAGTCACCAACAACAATCCCTACAATCAGTACAAAACTTACTATATAAGCAATGATAGCATTACGTTTGGATATTTTTCTCATTATATCAATTCCTTTCGTTATAATAATTGTTAAAAAGTTAGAAATGATTTTACGTCATGAAATAATGGCAAACAAAAGCGTTTTCATTTCTCTAAGTAGTAAGTATTAAGTACTCTCCTCCTATTCCTTATTTATCTAAATGGTATCATGAATATCTTTTAATTTATAAAATGTGCATAAACTGTATTTATTTTTGCATAAACTGTTAAAGCAAAGCCGATAAAAAAACTTGGATTTCTTTTTTAGACTAATCCAATTAGATTATTCTAACTTCAAATATTACAAACATTAAATCATAATCAAATGATATCATGTTATTTTGTTTGTAAAGATACTTTGCATAAACTGTACGTATTTTTGCACAAAATGTTATAGTGTTTTCTTTCTTTGAAAAATCTTAACCGAAAATGCTGCTGAACGATAAAGAATCTTTTTTAATAAAAAAAGCTTGAATCGACATATTGTCTTTTCCAAGCAAAAAAAGTTCATCTAATATTCGACTTCAATTCCTTAAAGGTATTAACACCTTTAGTTCAAACCAATGATCTTTTTGATCTACACTAACGACACCGCCATACTTCTGAACCGCATAGCGAATACTTTTCAGCCCGTAACCATGATTAAACGTATCCTTTTTTGTCGTGACCGGCAAGTCCCCTTCAAGCTTGAGCTCGCCTTCGAAATAATTTTCAATACGAATCATCAAAAATCCCTTTTGTGCAAAAACAGAAACATGGATTAATCGTTTTTCTTTATCAGCTATTTTTTGTTCGTATTCAATTGCATTATCGAGCGCATTTCCGAAAATCGTACAAATATCGACGACATCCATGAAATTCAGTAATGTTCCGTCTGCTACACAGGTTAGCGTAATCCCGTTTTTCATACAATTCATATTTTTACTGGTTAACAATGTATCTAATACATGATTCCCCGTTTTATTTTGTGCCTCGTACAGCTTAATGTCATTCTCCATTTTTGTTAAAAACTCATTGCGCTTATCTGCATCTTTTTCTGCTTTAAGCGCAATAATTTGGTTTTTTAAGTCGTGGTATTTAAAATTGATCATTTCAATACTTTCTTTTGATTGTTGATATTGAACAAACTGATTTTGCAAAATATTTTGCACTGCTTTTAATTCATGTCTGACGCGTAATTCATTTAATTGAATATGGTAAGCGTAAAGAATGGCAAATCCACCTAAATCTACCAATGTACGAATGTTAAAGATTTCTTGCGCATATTGCCCACTAAACGGTGTTCTCGTCGTTATGAAACTTAAATTACTCATGGCAAAGACGGCCGCCCCGATCACAACCGTTGACCATAATTCGTGCAGTCTTATATTTAATTTTCCATCAATCGGAACTTGACGTTTTTCCAGAAACCAAATGAATAAAAATGCTACTCCATAGATGGCAAATAATAATAGTAATTCCATTGGCAAAGTCGCTTTTTCTGCATTCCAAAAAAAGAAATGCACTTGCCATTCCAAAGAAGCAATCAGTTCTGCAGCGACAAATGCTCTTACGCTAAAATAACCTGCTTCAAAAATCGTAATATCACAACTAAAAAAAATGAAAAAAAGCATCATACCGATTGCCATGATCATACACGGAATCCAAAAAACAATCGGTAAATCTCTCGTTATAACTAAAAAAATAGATTGGATGAATAGTGTACAAACGGAAAATGTTATCAGTTTCCAACCGGTTAATCGCTTTTTTAATAATGAGATATAAATGAGGCAGGCCATCCATTCGGCCAAGGCTGTATAGATTCTCGGTATATCCGGAATGACATTAGTCATTTAATCACCTCGCCCCAATAATTAGCTAACGCTTCCATGAATGCTTTCCTTCTTGGACGGCTGATCAAAAGATCCTTCCCTCTAACAACGGCACAGTTTTCATTCATTCCTTCAACATGAGCTAAGTTTATTAAATAACCTTTATTGCCCCGAAAGAAATGAAAGTCAGCCAATTCCTTTTCTAAATCTTTCATCGTTCCGGATGAGGTGAACTCGCCTTCTTTTGTATAAAAGATTAATTGATGTCCAAAGCTTTCAATATAATAAATATCAGAAACTTGAAATCGCCGTACTCCTCCTTTGATTCGTACAGTAATAAATTGGGCTTCTCTTTTTTTCATTCGCTCAATCGCCCGAGTTAATCGTTGTGAAAACTGAAAATAGGAAATCGGTTTTAAAATATAGTCCAAAGCGTCCACAGCATACCCTTTAATCGCATATTGGGCCAAATTCGTGATAAAAATGATAACAACTTCGGAATCTATTTTTCTTATTTCCTCTGCCGCTGACATCCCGTCCATAAATTGCATTTGCACATCCATTAAAATGATGTCATATTGGGCATGATAGTTT
>Ga0207747_1001750_pt1 | contig 13951 bp, 8 predicted proteins | sample HigsolmetaGSP11D_FD_184839 | JGI IMG/M metagenome (GOLD analysis project Ga0207747, IMG submission 184839) | High solid enriched microbial communities from the Joint BioEnergy Institute, USA - SP1-1-D (SPAdes) | ecosystem: Engineered > Bioreactor > SSF (Solid state fermentation) > Aerobic >...
ACCCAAAACTTAGCGAAAATAAAAACAGCTTAGGGGAACCTCGAATTTCCCCTAAGCCATCCGATTACATATTACCAAATAATGTCACTAGAATTTATTCACCAACACCATTTGACAAAGAACCAATTTCATTACTTATACCTCCTATTTCATACCTGTGTGTTAAACAAAAGAAGTCTTGTAGAGAACAATCTCTACAAGACTTCTTCGAATGCCTGTACGACATACTTCGGGGCGTGACAAGCATGCATCCTAATTCTTTACTGAGTAGCAATTTTAACAGTTACAACAAGTGTTTTTGTTGCATTGCCCTTAGTGAATGTAATTGTAGCTTTTTCATCTACATCAGAACCTGTAGAATTGACTTTCGCTAGTTTTACTACACCATTGTTAAGCGCAAGATATACTGCAGGTGAAGAACCATCGTTTGCATTTACTGCTGTAACAGTTTTTGTAACAGATGTATTTTCAGTTTGACCGCTCTTAAGCGCAACTACAGTAGAAGTAATATCAGTGTCAGCATCTACAGTGTTTGCTACAGTAACAGCATTTTCATATTTAGATACCTCTGCTAATACAGCAACAGTATCATTTACATTTGCTTGTACTTCAGAAACAGTTAAATCAGAACCTTTAGCAGTATACGCAGCTTGTAGAGTTGCTTTTACATCTGCTAAATTAGCAAAAGTAACACCTGTAATACCAGCTTTGGCAAACGTAGTTTCATCTACACCCGTCCAGTTTGTAGTCTTAGCTGCGTTATTGATAGATGCAAGTGCTACTGAAGCAGCGCTTTGTGCTGTAATAGCATCTTGAGAAGCTTTAACGTTACGAGCTGTATCCTCAACTGGACCCACTAAAGTAACTTTAGGAGCTGCAGCTAAGTCGTTAGTTGTTTTCTCTTCAACTTTGATAGTTACAACATTACTGTTTACAGATACTGACTTAACAGTATAACCTTCAATAGCGAAGTCAGAATCGTTTACAGATGGTACATATAAGTCTTCGCTAAATGTTACATCGAATGTATCAACAAAGTTGTTTGCGTCTACATCTTTCGCTACAACAGCTGTCATTTCTGGTGCATATTTGTCAGCAACTGTTACAGCTGATAGAGAAACTGGCACTCCATAAGTATTTTTCGCATCTACAGTTCCTGTAGTAGAAACTGTTACGTTTGTAACAGCAGTATCAATATCTTTCTCAGTAGTTAATGTGATAACAGACTTACCATCAACTACTTCATTAGTAATAGCATTCACAACTGATGGAGTTCCATTTACACTAACAGTGAAATCATCAGCTTTTGCACCTGTGATTAACTCTTTAAAGTAAAGTTTAATTGTATTTTTACCAGTTGCTTCTGCTTTATCGAATAATGGAGCAGTTGGTGTATTTGGTACTAATACATCAGTTGAAGGTACGGCAATTGGGTTACCAGCTGCATCTTTAACACGTAGCACTTTAATTGTTGCTCCTACTGGAGTTGTTTGTGCACCAGACTCAACATCAGTGAAATCAAGAATAACAGCTTTATTTCCATCCACAGCTGTAACTTTTACTTTACTGTCAAGCGCATTGGAACCAAACAGATAGTTATTTTTATCTTCAATAGAAGCTTTATCCATTACTTCATTAAATACAATCTTAACCTTCTTATCTGAAAGAAGTTGAGCTTGTGTTCCATTTGCACTATTATCATCAACGTCAACCACGTTTGGAGGCACGATGTCATCAACAGAAACTGTTGTTGTGTATTCCTCCATTTTGTTTTGTGCAATTGATGTATCTTTGATATTCTTAATTGTTAATGTATAAGAACCGCCATTTAATGCTGGTGTAGTAAGAGTGAACGTTTTGTTATCAGTCGTTGTAACAGAAGTTAGGTTAATTGTATTACCTGCTGCGTCTTTAAGTGTGTAGTTAGTTAGTACATCTCCACCAGTTACTTCTTCGCTGAATGTTACTTTAATTTGAGTATTTGAAACAGCTTCAACTTTTGTCACTGTTGGAGCCACTGTATCTACAGTTACAGTACCAGTGATTGTTTGAGCAGGTACTTTGTTACCCCAGAGGTCAGCAATTTGAGCACCTTTCTCATCAGCATAGCTTAAGAATAATTTGAACGGACCTTCTGGAAGTGGGTTATCAAATTCCAATGTAAGCTCTTTACCATTTAAAGTTTTCTTAGTTGCTTTATATGCAGCGACACCATTATAAGTGTGATAGAACTCAACGTTTGCATCCATAACATTTGTTACATCTTCATTGAATTCAAGAACAATTTTCTTAGGAGACGCAGATTTCACTGTTACAGTTGGAGCTGTTGTGTCTGTCGCAAAAGTAAATTCTTTAACTACTTCCTCAATTTTGAAACCAGCGTAGTCAGTACCGTCTTTTACTTTTAATTTATGAGTACCTGTAGCCGGTTGAGTACCAAGAGTTAATACTGCTTCGTCAGAACCTGGAGTAAATGCTACGTTTACAATAGCAATTGTTCCGTCATTCAATGTGAAAGTTGGAACAGTTGAAAGTAATTCAGAGAATTTTACTTTTAACGTCTTAGGACCAATTGCTTCAACGCTAGTAACAGTTGGAGCTGTTACATCTAAGAATTTAACCGCTGTAGTAGTTTTACCGATAACTTCACCGCTTGCAGTTTTTACATTTTCAATTGTTAAATCAGCAGTTTGTTGTTGAGCAGCACCATTACCACTAAGTGTTAGGATAACTTCTTTACCGTTCGCTTTTGCAGCTGTTACTGTTAAACCGCTAGCAGTTGAGAATGTATAGTTACCAACATTCTCAGCAGTTGTTACATCTACATCTTTGTTGAATGTAATTTTAACTTGTTTAAGGTTAATCGCACTTACTGATACAACTGCTGGTGCTTCTGGAGCTTTTACACCGTCTTTAGTGATTGTAACGCCGTTTGCTTGTTCGTATTCGGCAACTGATTGGATTGCATCTAGTAGTTCAGCGTTTGTAGCAGTTAAAATTAAAGATGCTTTTAGCGCTCTATTGTCTTCAAGAACTAGCACTGCAGTTGGATCTTGCAATTTTGCAACTTTTTCAGCAGTCGATAATTTACCGAATGCATCTATCGAAATGAAGCCATCTGCTGTATAAAATCCAGGTTCTAAAACTTCTACTTCGTTTGCGAAAACTGCTGCTGGAGTAACTGCAGAAATCGCTAATAATGAAGCAGTCGTTAATTTAATTTTCTTAGACATTAGGCGATATCCTCCTCGTTATAAAGTACTAATAAGTATTTTAAAATATAGGTCTATATTATTAAATATAGACCTATATTTCTTCTTTTAAAGTTCAAATTTTATAGATAATTATTTTACTTTTTCTTCAAAGTTTTTCGTATTGTTTCCGTAAGAAACGGATACAACGTGTTTATCGAAATCATTTAAAGTAAATGTAGCTTGGAATTTGCCGTCTACAACTGAAACAGTTTTTGTAACTTTATTTCCATCTACATCAGTGAATGTTAATTCGATTGAAGTTACGCCTTCTTCAGCCACTGTACCTTCAACAACATAGCTTTCGAATACTTTTAATAATTTTGCAATTTCGTTTGGTGCAATCGCATCAGCAGTTGTGAATTCTACAGTGTATAGAGCAGCAGATTTTAGTCCAGCTTTTGCAGCGTCTAAAGCAGCTTTTGCAGCGTCAACTTCAGCTTGAGTTGCATAAACGTTGTTGAATACTGCTAGTGCTTTGTTGTAAGCAGTTACGTATGCATTCCAAGATTCTTCTGTGTAGCCAGTGTTGCCAGCTTCAACAACTGCTTTTTCTGCATCAAGAGATGCTTTTAATGCCGTTTTGTTTGCTGTAGAAATTTGTCTTTCAGCAACGATTGTGAATGTTACAACGTTGTCGCTGCTTACTTCGTATGTTACAACAACAGCTTTGCCTTCTGCTCTTGCTTGTTCAAGCAATGCGATGAATGCATCAGCATCAGCAATTGTTGTGTTACCAATGCCAAAGTATTTATATGTTATACCTGATTCACCAGCATATTTGATAGCGTCTTTGCCTACAAATTTAACAGTTTTGTCTTGTGTGTTGATGCTGTTTAAATCTAAGATGCCAGTGTATGGATTTGAAATTTCATTAGTTGCAGTGAATGTTGCTGTAGCTTCTTTTGCAACAAAGTTGTATGATTTGAGAGTTCCATTTACATAATGTTTTACAACACCTGTAGCTACTACTTTAACAGAAGTAGATTTACCATCTACAGATTTCACTTCTAATTCACTAGAAGCTGGATTAGTTAGTGTGTATGAACGATTAGGTGATACAACTTGATTTCCAACTAGAATATCATTTGCTCCTGTATTGTATACTGTATAAGTTACACTATCAATGGATTCTCCAGATTTTAGTGTGTAATCTTCTCCACTTTGGTTCACTAAGTTCACTTTGAAGACTGCAGTTTCTGAACCTTTAAAGCTTGTTTTCTTATTATTTGATGTATCATAAACTTTTACAGCTGCACCATCAACATATTCAGGTTGGAAGTAAGTGATTTGACCAACTGCTTTTGGTTCGCCTTCATCTAATGTACCGCTATTAGCATTGGCAGTATTGATATCTATCCATGCAATAGGAGTTGCATAGTCATTTGTTTTGTCACTACCAACATAAAATACAGCTTCACCTTTGGAGTTTGTTTTTACAGTAATTTGTTTTCCATTATAGCCAACTTTTTTATCGTTAGCATCAAGTTTAATGAATTGTGCATTTGTTTCTGTAGCAATTACTCGGTCTAAATCTTCGTTGAATGCAACATTTACAACTTCATTCGCAGCTGGATTTCCATTTTTATCTTTAACTACAACTTTATAAGCTCGACCATTTGCATAACCAGTTGCTGCAACTTCTCCACCATCACGTGTAATTTCGATTGTATATTCAGCTTGAACAGCAGAGAATTTCACTTTTGGAGCAGATGCTTGTAGTAAGCTTGCTTCATAATATTGATTGCTAGTGTTAGGAGTAGTGTTTAAGTCATAAACAACAGGAGTTACTTCACTGTTTTTACCACTTACAGTAAATGTTGCTTCACCTTTGGAGTCTGTAGTGATTTGCGCAGCTCTTACCACTGAACCATTGCTTAATTGTAGTGCTTGAACTCCATTAACTTGAGCATCTTTTACTTGATCAGGATTTACATTAATGTTTTCTAAGAAGCCAACGTTAAATGTTTTATTAGCTACAGGTTTACCTGTTTTTGGATCTTTGTAAGTGATTTTATAAGTTTTATTAGCGCCGTTGTTGATTACATTTCCTTCAGTTACTTCTTCAACTGTTAGGATTGTATCCACACCCCAGAACACGTAACCAACAGAGAATTTAGAACGGTCGCCACTTGCATATGCAGTTACACTATCAGTTGCATTATCATAGCGAGTATAGCTGTAAGTAGCAATACCTTCTTCATTTGTATAAGCTTCTGCTACAAGTTGTGGATTGATTTTATCATTTGCACCAGGATTTACATTGAATGTTACAGGAATACCTGCTTTGGATTGGCCTTCTGGCACTTCAACTTTCGCTTGAACAGTTACTTGTTGACCAAATTTTCCTTGTAAAGATTTTGATACGATGTCCACTTTAGTTGGTACAACTGCAGAAACGCCTTTGAATTGACCTAATTTGTTCCCTTTATAAGTAACAGTGTAAGTTTTTCCGCCTTCTTGTGATGAAGTAGTTAATACTACTGTTTTTGCATCAGTTTGTTTTACTGCTGCATTTTTTACTTCTAGGCCATCAATAGCAAAATCTGCTGCTTTAACATCAGAAACTTCTTCTTTGAATGTTACTTCAACAGTTGTGTTGTTAATTGCTTTAATGGAATCAACTGTTGCGTTAAGTGTATCAAGGTTAATTGTGCGGTATAAGAATGATGCAAATTGACCGCGAGTTACTGTTTGAGTTGGACGGAAGTTGCCGTCAGAAACTTTTGTAATGCCAGCATATTCTAACGCGATGATTGCTTCGCGGTTTTCGTTTGCATATGCTTGGTCTAAGTCTTCAATGCTAGAAACGAAGCCAGCATCTTTGTATTGTTGTACAAGGTCTTCGCCTAATACGTTTTTAATTGCACGCACTAATACAACTGCCATATGTTGACGTTGCATTGGCTGAGAAGCGTTTAATTTGCCTTGAGAACCGTTGAATACGCCAGCATCTTTAACTAATGCAGCATATTTCACTAATTCTTGGTCAGCAGCGTTTACTGGAACATCGCTGAAGCGTTGTACAGAATTCCAGTCAGCTGGGATTTCATAACCTTGTGATTCTAACCAGCGGCCTAATAATTTAACCGTTTGTCCGCGGTTGATTTGCACACCTGGTTTGAATGTGCCGTCTGCATAACCTTTAATGATGCCTTGATCTGCCAAAGCGTTGATTGCTTCAGAATGTGAGCCACCTACTACAACATCAGAGAAGCTAGCAGCAGATGCAACTGGTACGATTGCGCTAGCAACCAATGTAGCAGTAGCAGCTGTTGCTACGAATTTTTTGTACTTCTTTGGTTGGTTAGCCATAAATAGATTTCCTCCTCTTTATTTCTAAATCATAGTTAAATTAGTTATCCTAGCCAAATATGGCATTCTAAACTATTACAAGTAAAAGTTTAGTAGTCTACGAATGGCTTGTCAATCGTTTTTTCGTAACATTTAAGTTACGATGTTACAAGATTGATACATTCGTAAACAAAGGATAACTAAGTCCTCTTATATTATTACATAAATCGATTCCAAAAAACAACCATATTCAGAAAATCTATGCTAATTTTTCTAGGTTTATTAATATTTCTCGGAAGTGCCAAGTTAAAATTTGCTATTTTGCAAAAGTTGCAGGATCTTCAATTGGTGGAGATCGTTGGTTGGGATGGAGGTTGTTTTTCTTTGGAAGGACCATGGATTTTTAATCCGACATAGTATATTGGCATGCATAAGGGTTTATGACGCAATTCGAAATTTTTTCACAATTTTATATCGTTTTTTGTTGAGGGCAAAAAGAAGACCCCAGCAATTGTGTTGCTGAGGTCTTCTTTTTGGGCTACCAACCATGTTTCTTGCAGGGAAAAGTATTTTTCTCTATATAAAATAGAGGAAATCTTACTTCTTCTCTTACAGTGTATCACCTTCGCAAAAAATTAACAATAAAATTATTACAAAGATTACAAAATGTTTTTGTATGGCTATATTCTAGCGATGGAGGAAAGTATTGCTACTTGCGTTTTGTGCTGCGGGCGACTTCGATTAGGAACAGCGGCAATTTGATTTGGCGTTTGATGCGCTTCGGTTCTTTTAATAGGCGGTAAAACCATTCAAGCCCTAATTTTTGAAAAGCAACCGGCGCCCGTTTGACGTTCCCCGCAAGCACGTCAAAGCTTCCCCCCACGCCTTGGTAGATGGTTGGGTAAAGGCGATCGCGGTTTGCGTTGATCCAGTTTTCTTGTTTCGGGCTTCCCATGGCAACGAAAAGAATGTCCGGTTTGGCGTTGTTGATTTTTTCAACGACTTTTTCGTTGTCTTTTTCGTAGCCGTGCTGCACGCCGGCAATTTGGATGCCCGGGTATAGCTGTTTTAGTTTTTCAGCGGCTGTTGCGGCAATGCCCGGCTTTCCCCCGTATAGGAAGATGGATTTTTGTCGTTTTGCCGCTTCTTCGCAAATGCGCATCATCAGGTCTACTCCCGTCACCCGCGACCGGATTTGCCCTTTTTGGATTTTGGATGCAAGGATGACTCCAATGCCATCTGGGATTTGAAATTCCGCTTCGTTTAAAAGTTTGGTCAGCGCCGGATCTTTTTTCGCTTTGATGATTTTTTCCGGGTTGATTGCGACAATGAGCGATTTTTGTTTCGTGTTAATGCGTTCAAAAATTTGTTCAATGAGTTCGTCGTAGTTTTCAGTGTTTACTTTTATGCCTAGTACTGTTTCTTTCATGTTCATCCATCCAATTTAATTATTTGTATATTATAATAGGAAAGTTTTCGAGTTTATTGAGTTCTTCTGATCGGGGGTGGTGCGATTTTCTTGGCGATTTTTTTTATCCGCATCTAAGCATGTGCGACAGCTTTTGTGCTGCGGAATTAAAAAACGCTTGCTCGGTTGTTTATCCGCAGCTAAGCATGTGCGACAGCCGCTAAGGGGTTGGTGCGATTTTCTTGGCGATTTTGTGTCCAACGTTTTTAGTTAGCAAAACCCCATTCATGTAGGACATGGAAGGGGAAGGATATAATTTTGTGTCCAACGTTTTTAGTTAGCAAACCCCATTCATGTAGGACATGGAAGCGGAAGGATATAATTTTGTGTCCAACGTTTTTAGTTAGCGAAACCCCATGAAACTTGGAGGTGGTTTTACTTCTAACTAAGGAAAGTAGTTAGCTTATTATAAGGACGAAAATGGCTACTTTGCGGCATTTTGACGAGCGATTTCCCATGCGCGTTCCTTTATTATAAGGACGAAAATGTCTTCGGCCGGTTCCCCTTCATAATCTTATCAAAAAGCTCCCCGTTTTGCAGGGGGATTATTTGTATTGTGAGTGTTTTTTTGTTTTGGTGCGTTTGGTTCTTTATTTCGTGCGGGTACTGCCTCGTTTCGGGCGGTTGGCTTCTCATTTGGTGCGGATACTGCATGGTTTTGTGCGGATGCATCCTCATTTCGGGCGGATACTGCTCCATTTCGGGCGGATACTGCACCATTTCGTGCGTTTGCCTCCTCATTTGGTGCGGATACTACTCCATTTCGGGCGGTTGCCTCCTCATTTCGTGCGGTTACTACTCCTTTTCGGGCGGATACTGCCTCGTTTCGGGCGGATGCATCCCCATTTCGTGCGGATACTGCTCCATTTCGTGCGTTTATCTCCTCATTTCGGGCGGATACTGCCTCGTTTCGGGCGGTTGGCTTCTCATTTCGTGCGGATACCGAACCGATTCGTGCGTTTACTACTCCATTTCGTGCGGATACCGAACCGATTCGTGCGTTTACTACTCCATTTCGTGCGTTTACCTCCTCATTTCGGGCGGATACTGCATGGTTTTGTGCGTTTGCCTCCTCAATTAGTGCGGATACTGCCTCGTTTCGAGCGTTTACTTCTCCATTTCGTGCGGATACTGCCTCATTTCGTGCGGTTACTACTCCATTTCGGGCGGATACTGCACCATTTCGTGCGTTTACCTCCTCATTTGGGGCGGATACTGCCTCGTTTCGGGCGGTTGCTTCCTCATTTCGTGCGGATACTGCTCTATTTCGTGCGTTTATCTCCTCATTTCGTGCGGATACTGCCTCGTTTTGTGCGTTTGCTTCCTCATTTTGTGCGGATACTGCTCTATTTCGTGCGTTTATCTCCTCATTTCGTGCGGATACTGCCTCGTTTTGTGCGTTTGCTTCCTCATTTTGTGCGGATACTGCTCCATTTCGGGCGGTTACTGACTCGTTTCGGGCGGTTGCCTCCTCATTTCGTGCGGATACTGCCTCGTTTCGTGCGTTTAACTCCTCATTTCGTGCGGATACTGCCTCGTTTCGGGCGTTTAACTCCTCATTTCGTGCGGATACTACTCCATTTCGTGCGGATACTGCCTCGTTTCGGGCGGTTACTACTCCATTTCGTGCGGATACTGCCTCGTTTCGGGCGGTTACTACTCCATTTCGTGCGGATACTGCCTCGTTTCGGGCGGTTGGTTCCTCAATTCGTGCGGATACTTCCCATATGGTATGTTCGTTCCTTCATTTAACACAAAAAAGATGATAAAAACCGTATGCCGTTTTTATCATCTTTTTATATGCTTATTTATTTTTTGCATCTCCAAGCAAGTGGAATTGGAATCCGGCTTCTTTCCATTTTTCGCGATTTAAGCAGTTTTTCGTATCCAGCACGATTTTGTGTTTTGGTGTGATTGAAAGTGGATTGTATTCTTTAAATTCTTTATGGTCTGTCAACACAAGCAGCATATCCGCATCGTTTACAGCTTCTTCAAAGTTTTGGGTTTGCGTCGGGTGCTTGTTTTCTTTAATATGCGGGTCGAAGGAAACAACTTCTAGCCCGAGTTGTTGAAGTTCGTGAATGACTTCTAATGATGGGCTTTCGCGCATATCGTCCACGTTTCCTTTGAAAGCAAGGCCGAGCACTGCTACTTTGCCGCCCGCAATGTTATTTTCATTTAAGATTTTTTGCGTTTTTTGTGCTGTAAACAGCGGCATGCCGTCATTGATTGTTCGGGCAAGGTGGATCATTTGCGCCTTTTCACCGCCAAGTTCCACTAAAAACCATGGGTCCACGGCAATGCAGTGTCCACCGACGCCTGGACCTGGGAAGTGGATATTTACGCGAGGGTGGAAGTTTGCATAATGAATCGCTTCCCAAATATTTACATCAAGGTCTTCAGCAAGTTTCGCTAATTCGTTGGCGAACGCAATGTTGACATCACGGTATGTATTTTCCATGACTTTCACTAGTTCTGCCGTTGTTGCATCTGTTAAATGAATTGGACCTTTCACGAAAAGTTGATAAAGTTCTTTCGTCATTTCTGCTGATTTTTTATTGATTCCGCCAATGATGCGACCATTGTTGACCAATTCTTCAAAGATGCGGCCTGGAATTACCCGTTCAGGTGAATGGGCTACGAATAATTCTGTTCCTATATCCAATCCTGATTTAATTAATTCCGGAATCATCACCCGTTCCACTGTTTTTGGCGGTACTGTTGATTCTAAGATAACGAGATTGCCTTTTCTTAAATAAGGCACGATGGATTTTGTCGCTTCTCGAACGTATTCAAGATTGGCTGTTTTGTCCGGATTGATTGGTGAAGGTACAGAAATAATGAATACATCCGCTTCTTTTGGTGTTGTAGAAGCTGTTAAATACCCTTCATCCACTGCTTTATTCAGACGTTCTTGCAAGCCTGGTTCTTCAATATGCAATTTTTTCTCTTGAATGCTTCGAACGGCATTAGGGTTGATGTCTACTCCGTGTACTTTTACCCCATGGTTTGCGAAAGTGACCGCTGTTGGTAATCCAATATAACCTAGTCCGATCACACACATTGTTTTTGTCATGATAATCGTTACTTCCTTTCAATGTTCCGAAACGAGTATGAGTCATGAGATCGTGGGGGTTGTAGTATAGTGGACACCCCATGCTCGACTACCCGTTTTGTTTTAGAGTGTATTGTTTTGGGATGATTTATTCGTTGGTTGATTCAGTTGAAATTTATCATACGTGTCTTAGTATACATCTTTCGTGGGAAACTGTGAATTATTTTCACATTATCTACGTTTTTGGGGAAGGGTTTTATTTCGGTGTGTCAGAATTTTCTAAATTTAGTTTGGGCGTTGCTTTTAATTGGTGGAGAGGGTTTTTTATTTGGTGCGGATACTGCATGGTTTCGTGCGGTTGAATCCTCATTTCGTGCGGATACTGCCTCGTTTTGTGCGTTTGCTACTCCATTTCGTGCGGATACTGCTCCTTTTCGTGCGGTTACATCCCCATTTCGTGCGGTTGAATCCTCATTTCGTGCGGATACTGCTCCTTTTCGTGCGGATGCATCCCCATTTCGTGCGGTTGCCTCCTCATTTCGTGCGGATACTGCCACGTTTCGTGCGTTTACTACTCCATTTCGTGCGTTTACCTCCTCATTTCGGGCGGATACTGCCTCGTTTTGTGCGGTTGCCTCCTCATTTCGTGCGGATACTACTCCATTTCGTGCGGTTACTGCCACGATTCGGGCGGTTACTACTCCATTTCGTGCGGTTACCACTTCATTTCGTGCGGATACTGCTCCCTTTGCTTCGTTTCCTCCTCCATTTGGTGCAGATACCGCTCCTTTTTGTTCGTTTACTCCTTCATTTGGTGCAGATACAATCCCATTTTGGGCGTATACTTGAAAAACCAAAAAAGAGCGTAGCAAATCGTACGCTCTCAAAGGATTTATTTTTCTAATGACAATTCATATCTACTTTGTCTTGTATGCCCGGTATGTTTTTTACAAAAGGCTTTCAATATTCTCGTTGCTTCATAGCGGTTTCTTAATAATAGAAAGTTCATGGCTTCTTTTGGGGAAATGGATTTATTAATGAGCATATAATACTCCTTCAACGTTTTTTCATGGGCGCGCATATCCCGGGTGTTGCATTTTTCGCAGTACCAAGTACGTTTTAACCTTTTCATCGGAATGGCGCCGCAGTTTGGACATTCGACACCGCGCAAGATTTCCATTGGATCAATGCCAAAGTATCGGGATAGTGGGAAATAATTCCAGGAAGGTTCTTTTGAATGGTTTAGCATTAGTTCGACTACTTGGTTAAAAGGAATAGCTTCTTTTTTGGGCAAGGTCCAAATGTGGTTGATGATGCCCCTTCCCATCAAGAGCGGATATTTGGATGGAGGCTTGTCTATGATGGCGTTGGCATAAGGCAATACAATAGCACCGTAAATTGGAATCTTCATTTGATGTTGTTCAAAGAATTTTGCAAGGCCAAATATATATTGGTCAATTTGGGCTTCGGGGCTGCGGTAGATTAGTTTTTTCTCTTCTTTGACGCAAATTAATTGTGAAGGGTTGGCAAGAAAGGTTAGTTCTCCGTTTAGGTTTTTGACTTCTACAATTAGCACCCAGCTTGGCGAAATGAGCATAATGTCAATTTGGATGGGGATGATGGATTCAATGGCGACATTGTGCAAAATGAATGTGTTTTTCGGCAGTTGGCTTTCTGTTAGGATGGTAAGCAAATGTTTTTCACCATTTTCTCCTGCTTCTTGCAAGTATAGTTCTTCTTCGATTTTGATTGCCTTTTCATGGCGAATGTTTAGGCGTTTTTGGAGAGATTGGAGCGCGATTTTATAGTTGCTTGCTTGAAAGGGTTTTACCAGCATTTTTCCACCTCCAAAAGTTGAAATAAAATTAACGATACAGGTTAAAGGGTATGAGCCTGTTTGGTTCGGATGTGATCTCATTTGGTGCAGATACTACTCACTTTGGTGCGTTTACTACTCCATTTCGGGCGGTTGCTCCTCCCTTTGGTTCGTTTGCTCCTCTCTTTTGTGCGGTTGCCTCCTCATTTCGTGCGGATAGTGCCTCGTTTCGTGCGGTTGCTTCCTCATTTCGTGCGGATACTGCCTCGTTTCGTGCGTTTACTACTCCATTTGGTGCGGATACTGCCTCGTTTCGTGCGGTTGCCACCATAATTCGTGCGGATACTGCCCCATTTCGGGCGTTTACCTCCTCCTTTTGTGCGTTTGCCTCCTCATTTGGTGCGGATACTGCCACGATTCGTGCGGATACTGCTCCATTTCGTGCGGTTGCCTCCTCATTTCGTGCGGATACTGCTCCATTTCGTGCGGTTGCCTCCTCATTTCGTGCGGATACTGCTCCAATTCGTGCGGATACTGCCTCGTTTCGTGCGGATACTGCTCCATTTCGGGCGGTTGCCTCCTCATTTCGTGCGGATACTGCTCCATTTCGTGCGTTTACCTCCTCCATTCGTGCGGATACTGCTCCATTTCGTGCGTTTACCTCCTCCATTCGTGCGGATACTGCTCCATTTCGTGCGGTTGCCTCCTCATTTCGTGCGGATACTGCTCCATTTCGTGCGGATACTGCCTCGTTTCGTGCGTTTGCTCCCTCATTTCGTGCGGATACATCCCCATTTCGGGCGGATACTGCTCCTTTTCGTGCGGATACTGCTCCTTTTCGTGCATTTACCTCCTCCATTCGTGCGGATACTGCTCCATTTCGTGCGTTTACCTCCTCCATTCGTGCGGATACTGCTCCTTTTCGTGCGGTTGCATCCCCATTTCGTGCGGTTGGCTTCTCATTTGGTGCGGATACTGCCTCGTTTCGTGCGGTTGGCTTCTCATTTGGTGCGGATACTGCCTCGTTTCGTGCGTTTGCCTCCTCATTTCGTGCGGATACTGCCTCG
>Ga0207747_1001751_pt1 | contig 13937 bp, 12 predicted proteins | sample HigsolmetaGSP11D_FD_184839 | JGI IMG/M metagenome (GOLD analysis project Ga0207747, IMG submission 184839) | High solid enriched microbial communities from the Joint BioEnergy Institute, USA - SP1-1-D (SPAdes) | ecosystem: Engineered > Bioreactor > SSF (Solid state fermentation) > Aerobic >...
ACTTCATCCCGCAAACGGTGATAGTGGTAGCTTGAGTTTTTTTCCTTATGAATACAAATGCGCTTCGTGACCATTTCCTGTCCATCTTCATATTTCGCATAATCAAGAACACGCGACCAGCCCCAAATCCGTTCCTCGTACATGGGCGGCTGATTAAACCCATTGATCAAATCTTTAATTTTCGGGCTGGAAGCTTTATCGGCGACCAAAATTCCATCCGGGCTTGCGGCGACGACAAGATCTTTGGTACCAATCACCGTCACAGGAATGTCTAATTCATTCACCAAATGGGTATTTACCGTATCGTCCGATAATACGCCTTTCCCAATCTGCCTCGTTGCCATTTCCTCCGTCAACGTATTCCATGTACCCAGGTCTTTCCAATACCCGTTATATGGAAGGACCACAATATGGTTCGCTTTTTCTACGACCTCATAATCAAAACTGATTTTCGGCAATGTGTGATATTGGTTTGACAGCTCATTAAAATAAAGAGGGATGCCTTTTTTCTCAAGCAAATGCACCATGTACTTCAATTTAAAAGCAAATACCCCACAATTCCAAAAGGCGTTCATGGCGATTAACGCTTCCGCCTTTTCTTCACTCGGCTTCTCCGTAAAATGATGAACGATAAAATACTCCGCACCATCCACCTTCTCTTTTGGAACGATGTACCCGTATTTCGAAGACGGATACGTCGGTTTGACACCGATTAAGGCTAATTCCGCATTCGAATGCTCGAGAACCTGCTCCAACTCTTTGACTCGTTGGAAAAACGAGTCTTCCACATACGGATCCACCGGCAAGACAACGACCGTTTCCTCTTCTGACACATTCTTGAATGAATATAAATACGAAGCGGCCAACGCAATCGCCGGGAACGTATCGCGACGTTCCGGTTCAATAATAAGCGGAACCTCTGTCCCTAATTGGCGATAAATCATATCACGTTGCATTTTCGACGTGGCGATTACCGCAGAATCGGCAAGCCCGACCGCCCTCAGCTGCCCCCAAACCCGCTGCACCATCGACTGCTTCTCGCCATTTTTACCTTCCAGTACTTTTAAAAACTGTTTTGAACGCGTATCATTCGACAAAGGCCAAAGACGTTTGCCGGATCCGCCGGATAAAAGGACTAGTTTCATCGTAACCCTCCATAAAAAAAATCAGATCTTGAACGATCTGATCTTTGCATTCATTGTTAGACTGTTTGGAACTGATAATTATAAATGGATTTGCGGCCAATCGAATGATATTCGATAGGATATTTTTGCACTTCGTTTAGGCTATAACAATTCCGTCCGTCAAAAACAATCGGTTGTTTCATCTTCTGAACATATATATTTAAATCCAATCCTTTAATTTGTGCCCATTCCGTAAGAATAAACGCCATATCTGCATTTTCTAGCGCAGCCTCAATGGATTCTGTGTATACTACCTCCTGCGGCAGAACCTTCTTCGCATTTTCAATCGCAACCGGATCGTAAGCAACAATCTCTGCTCCTTCAGCAATTAGTTCTTTGGAAACAACAATCGAAGCCGCTTCACGCATATCATCCGTATTCGGCTTAAAGGATAAGCCTAATAAAGCGATTTTCTTACCAGCTAGACTTCCAAAACGTTCTTTTGCTTTATCGATTAATATACGTTGCTGTTTACTATTCACCTTTATCACTGCTTTTAACAATTCAAAATCATGATCAATGTTCGCCGCGATTTTTGCCAAAGCTTTCGTGTCTTTTGGAAAACAAGACCCTCCATAGCCGATCCCCGCTCTTAAAAACATAGAACCGATGCGTTTATCCATTCCCATTCCCAATGCGACACTTTCCACATCGGCTCCCACTTTTTCGCATATATTGGCAATTTCATTAATAAAACTAATCTTCGTTGCCAAAAAAGCATTTGAAGCATATTTAATCATTTCCGCACTTCGAATATCTGTTTTAAAAATTGGGATACCAAAAGGTTTGTTAATTTCTTCAATCACCTTCGCTGCTTCCTCGCTATCGGCACCAATGACAATCCGATCACCATGGAACGTATCATAAACGGAGGAACCTTCCCTCAAAAATTCCGGATTGGACACCACTTCCACATGGATATGCTTAGGCACTAAAGAATCTAACAACTCTTTAATATAATGATTCGTTCCAACCGGTACCGTACTTTTTGTCACAACAATAACATCCTTGGTAATATTCGCTGCAATATCCCGAACTGCTTGTTCAACATACATTAAATTAGCGGATCCATCTTCTTTCTCAGGCGTACCAACCGCAATATAAATGACATCCACATCTTTAAACCCTTCTTGATGACTTGTTGTAAAAAATAAGCGCCCGGCTTGAATGTTTTCCTTCATTAACTCTTCAAGTCCGGGCTCATAAATCGGTGAAATGCCTTGACGCATTTTTTCTACCTTAGTTTCATCGATATCAATACATGTCACATGATGACCAATATGAAATAAAGCAACACCTGTTACTAATCCAACGTAACCTGTTCCTACAACTACAATTTTCAACCTTTCTCACACCTTTTAAAATTTGTATAGATTATAACAATAATTTAATAAATTTTCTTCTAAGTGATAATGATAATCCTCTATATATACTTTAATATTAATATTTTCTGTTCAATAGTTTATTTTTTGTTATTTCTAAAAATGCTAAGAAGACAAATCTTGGATTATGTTTAAGGTATCTTTTCCATAATCTTTTTGGTTCTTGTAATAATCTATAAAGCCATTCTAAACCACACTTCTTTAAAAAATCTGGAGCTATCTTTTTCGTTCCTGAAATGAAATCGAAGGCCGCTCCTACACCTAACATAACTGAATTTATTTCATTTCTATGTTGAAACATCCACTTTTCTTGTTTTGGGCAACCCAAACCAACAAAAAGAATTTTAATACCAGAATTATTTATTTGATTAATATACATTTTAGATTCTTCAATTGTCAGCTTCCTAAACGGGGGTGATATACAACAAGATATTTTTAATTTTGGGTACATCTTAATTAAATTTGTTTTTAATTTTTTCAACACTTCCTCACTACTTCCGAAGAAACCAATAGGTATGCTCTCTTTTTCTGCTAGTTCGCAAATTTTCAAGGTCATATCAGGACCACAAACTCGTTCTTGATTTTTAAAACCAGCTAATTTTATATACCATACCAAAGGCATACCATCTGGTGCTACTATATCGGCTTTATTTACTATATTTCTGAAATTTTCATCATCATATCCTTCCATTATCATATGAACGTTTGCGAAACAAATATATTTGGATTCATTTTTTTTAGTCCAATTATGAACTAAATCAACCAAGTTTTGTTGGCTTAAAGCATTTACTTGTGTTTGTAAGATATCTATTTTTTTCATATTAAAACCCTCATTTAGAAATACATTTTAATCTAATAATTTATTATAAATTTGCATCAATTGTTTATAATTTTTCCATGAACTATAATTATTTTGGAATGAAAGAATTGCATTTTTACTTAGCTTCTCCATAATATCTCTTTTTGATATTAATTCTAATTTTTTTTGTAAATCATTTTTGTCAGAAGGATTAAAAAGAAGTCCATTCTCCATTTCTTTTACTAATGACGGAAATCCCCCATGATTTGGCACAATAACAGGAGTTCCCACAGAAAAAGCTTCTATAACAACCATTCCAAACGTTTCATACCACTTTGAAGGCATGACCAATGCGTAGCTATTTTTTATTTCTTTTAATACCTTTTCCTTACTCATATAACCTAGCCAAAACACTTTGGGGTTTTGCTGATATTTTTTTACTAATCGTTCTTTTTCTGGACCTTCACCTATTATTACCAGCTCAAAAGGACTACGTAATTTACTAAAGGCTTCTAGTAACAAATCCAATCCTTTTTCTTCACTTATTCTTCCTACGTAAATAAATCTTTTTTTTCTATTATAGTTTGGTTTTTCAATGTCTTCATTATTTTGAATAAAGTTGGGTTTTACAACTATTTTTTCTTTTTTTATTCCTGCTTGCACCATTATATTTTTTGAAAACTCAGTTAAAGCTATATAAGTGTCTACTTTTTTATTAAATGTCCCTATTAAAGTATGAAATATTTGCATAAGAGTTATTGGTAGCGTTGCAAACAAACTATTTCTATAGCATCTATTTTTCAATGAATATAATTTGCTTTTCTTTAGACACAACTCGCAAATATTATTTTCTCTGTATAGTAATGCATTTGCACAAGTCAATCTAAAATTATGAATTGTTTGAACTACAGGTTTCTTCGCTGATTTTATTGCCCAATAAATACTGGGACTAAATTGTGGAAAAGTATTGTGAACATGGACAATATCTGGATTAACTTCAATTATTTTCTTCTTGACAAGTTTATAACTTTTCCAAGACCAAATTGTACCGAATGCTATTTTTATTTTCATAAAAAAATTAGGATTTCTAATATTTTTATTAGATATTTTAAGCTCTACGACTTCGTGTCCATGCTCCCTTAATAGCTTTGATTCAGCTTCAAATACAGAGTCTTCTCCGCCTTTATAAACATATTCATTATGAATCAAAAGAATTTTCAAGGTTATTGCCTCCATGCAAATTTCCATTACCAGGATAAATCTATATTAAATCAGAAAACTTTCGACATATGCACCTGTAAGGTGCGATGATGTACTTTTTCTGGATATTCAAAAGGTTGTATCAGAGGAGAAAGGATAGATTCCCTTAGTCTTGATGAGTAGAATGAAATCCATTTCTAGATTAGTGTACATATACATAAGTTTAGATTCAGTAAACAAGATGATAAGAAAATAAAGTAATACTTTCTTGATAAAGGTGTAAGTCTAGGAGTGGTGAATCCATACCAAATCAACACATACAGAAGGAACTACTTAAAAGTTTGGGTATTATACAATGAAGCTTCCATAAATAAAAAAATTGACTGTAGCGTTTGTCCATTGGTATGGACTATTTTTGTTTTCCTTGCTCGTTCTATGTCGAATTAATCACGGATATAGCCCTTATCTTTATAGATTAACTCCAAAATCTCAACTTATATATATTAGTAAGTTTTAATATAATATTTTAATGTTCTCCATTTTAACAAAATAGAAATTAACAGGTTGTGCATTACTTCATGCTTTTTTTGAGCTTGACTCCATTCTTTCCAAACTTTTATTACCTCTCTTTGGCTTACACCCCCTATTTGCATGTTGGAAATTATTTGATCTATAAATAAAGCTTTTAATTTATCCTTTTTCCTTAATAATAATTCATAATCTGCTACAAGTTTAAAATTTGGATCAAACAATCCGAATTCTTCAAATAGTTTTTTTGAATGTAAAGTAGCTTGATGAGGTATACTCATTTTTGTTCTAAATTTACTCCAATTCCATTTATCCCCTAAAACCTTTATTCCATTTCCTTTATTGTCAATTAATTGAATTTTTCCAGTAACTATATCATACTGATGGTTTAAATAAGGGCTTAATTTTTCTAAACTATCTTCACTATATAATTCATCATCACAACCCAGAAAAAGTATCCAATCACCTTTACTTTTTTTAATCCCTTTATTCCAAGCATCTGCTATCCCATAGTCAGGTTCTGATACAAAGAAATCTATTTTTTCTTCGTTATTTTTTATAATTTCTAATGTTTTATCAGAAGAATTGCCATCAATAATTATTAATTCTTTATTTTTATATGTTTGTTTGTGGACACTATTAATACATCTCTGAATGGTGTTTTCTCCGTTATAAACAGCAACGATTATAGAAATTAGTGGATTCTCCTGTAACATTTTATCTAACCCCTAAAAAATAATTATTTTCCTTTTAAAAAGTCATTTATATTTAAAAAAAGATTTGCATTTTTTTCAATCAATTTAATATCCCATTCCCACCATTTAATATTAAGTAATTCAGAAATTTGTTGATCATCAAATCGGTATTTAATTATTTTAGCTGGAACACCTACTGCAATAGAATAATCAGGCAAATCTTTTGTTACTATAGAACCGGCTCCAATTATTACACCATTACCTATTTTAACTCCATCTAAGATAATAACCCTTGCTCCAATCCAAACATCATTGCCAATTATGATTCTTTTGCTTTCTTGAAAATAGTTCATTTTAGAAAATGTAATAGTAGATTGACCATGAACAGAGTAAAAGCTTGGATGTGTACTTACTATTGTATTTGTAGGATGAATACCTAAACCTATTAATACATCAGGTCCAATTGAACAAAATGCTCCTATCTCTGCATTTGATATTCTAGAAAAACTAGCAACATATGAATATCGACCTATTTTAGTATTTGCAATTCTAACCCCTTCATATAAGCGAACTCCTTCGCCAAATTTATTGTTTTTTCCTAATAGCGCCCTGCTATCTATTTTAATAGATGGATATTTCATTTTATAATAAGCTCTCACCAAAAATTGTTTTATTATTCTCATAAATAAATCATTCCAATGCACATTATTTTTTTATTAATTTTTTTAATAAATTTTTTAACCGATTAGGTAATATTTTTCTAAAAACCCCCACTGAAGGGTTATGACTGTTAAAATAAATTTGATCGTATTCCTCATCACACTCGATAATTTCCCTTTCTTTTAAAGGGAAGTTTAATTTATATCTCGGTAAGTTCGCTAATGTAGGAACGACATCTTTTGTATGCGTAGCTCCTTCCCCAAACCCAATATTTGAAATAAGATTTTTAGAAGGAACAACTGTTAACCCATTATTCACAAGAACACTATAAATCCAAGGATAGCCCCAACTATCTATATCCCCATTAAAGGCTTTATTAAAAATATTTTGATATATTTCAAATTGTTCCTTTCCTAATCTGTTTAGAATAAGCCTTTTTGAATCATCCCTGACCCATGAAGACATATTTATATCAATTTTTTCCCAAGCACGTCTCCAAGTTGCCCATCCCCACAATGCACAATATTTAGAGAAGTGATAAGAGCTATCACTATCCTTCCAGGTTTTTGCCAAGTTAGTTCCTTCTATAGACATTATTTTTTCATTATCCCTATACAATTCTAGCATTCTTTTACAATACTCAAAAAATGAAGGATCTGGCAAACAATCATCTTCTAAAATTATTGCTTCTTCTACCTGTTCAAATACCCAATTTAACCCAGTATAAATTCTTTTTTTGCAGCCTAAATTTATATCAGAAAAGTTTTTATAAACAGTGCACTCCCAATCTACTTCATTAATTATTTCTCGGGTTAACCTGCACTTTTCATCTTCGCCTTCTCGATATGGACGTGGACCATCAGCAATAACAAATAACTTATTTGGTCTAATTTTTTTTATTTCTTCAAAAACTTTTTTTGTCGTATCAGGTCTATTAAATATTATAAATACAATTGGTATTTCGAAATTTTTAGTAGTCATAGTGGCTCCCTTTCAATTTTTTTAATTCTATATTTAGTTTGCAAGAATACAATGAGGTAGTTACAAATAGTATCCAAAAAAGGCTATTTTCTTTTAGAAACAAACTTTCAGAAAAGTTATAAAATAAAGCTATAATAATATAAAAAGTAAACCAATAAAAACTTCTATTCATTTTTCCGTTTCTTACCAACATTATGGAGTTTATAAAGGTTGTCATTAAATTTATTAAAAATAATATTAACCCAATTAATCCGATATCTAAAATAATATCTAGAAAACCATTATGTGATGTAATTGTTTCAAATCCTATTAATCTATAAAATGTATATATATCATTTACTTGGCCTGACCAAAAAACACCATATCCATATCCCAGCCATAAATTATTAGATATAAAATAATTTATAATAACGTTCCAAATTTCAGTTCTACCAGTTAAAGTCACATCTCTGTTAAACAAGTTAAAAATTGTATCTATATTTATAAATATAAAATGTATAGTAGTGTATGCTAATATCATAAAAAAACAGATTAAGGGTACTAATATATAAATGTTTAATTTAAGCAATCTTATTAGTATGAACCCAATTAATATTGTTGAAATAAAAACAATAAGGGCACTTGATGAATTGGATAATAGTATGAGAATAAACGATAATAAAAATCCAGTAAGAAATATATATTTATTTTTTGTTGATGAAATATATAAAACTAAAAAAACAAATGAACTCCAAACCATATTAATTCCTAGAGAATTTTTTTGCCCATATATTCCTTTCCATGCCCCCTCGTGAAAACCAGACGATATACCCATTGATGGATTAAATATTGCTGTAAAAAAACACAATACAATAGAAATAAAAAACATAAAACCTAAGATTCTTAACCATTCACTGAACTTAAATCGAACGACTATATATATTCCAAATAAAGTAGTACTTATAAGTTGTAACACTTTAAATATTGTTACGACTGTGTTTTGAGACCACAGTACTGAAATAAAACAAAAAAACAGCAATAATACTAAAACTTTGTTATAATTTATTATTTTTAAAAACTGTCCAATATTTATCAAAAACAATAATATAATTATTAAATTTATTCCTAAAATAATATATTTTGTAATGCTACTTATTGCAAAAAAAGAAGTATAAGCGCCTGAAAATATAAATAGAACAGTTAGACAAAATAAAAGTTCTAACTTTTTACGAACATTTAGATCTACTACCAATCTTTTATGCTCCTTTTTATATTATTTTAAAATAGAATTACGAAACCAATATACCATATCTTTAAATCTTATAGGTATTAACAAAGATTTTGTTAACATTTTTGCTGTAGGTAACATTTTTGGAATTAAAAAACAAACACCGTGAGCTTGAACCCAATAAGAAAATAGGGTAGCAATTGTAGCACCTAATGCGCCATAATGCGGAATTAGAATCATATTTAACAAGATATTTAATAAACATCCAATTAGAGATGAAATAAGATGAATCTTTGTCCAATTCTCAATTTTTAGAAATGAACTTCTAGCAACGCCTAGGTTAACAAATATACCTGCCAAAATATAAAGAGACAGTAATAAAGAAGCTTTCGAATAGCTTTCTCCATATAAAAGTTTAATAATTTCATCTGACAAAAATATTGTAGGAACTGCAACGGCATAGCCAATTAATGCCATAATATCATATAAATTTTGTAATCTTTTTAGGTATTTTTCTTGAGATTCTTTTTTTGCATTGATTAAACTTGGAAAAGTTGATGTTACTAACGATGTTGGTATAAAATACCACAATTCTGCCGTTTTAACTGCAACAGAGTATAAACCTACTTCTTCCGAATTTACTAAAGAACCTAACATTATTTGATCAATTCGCATATATATAATAACAGCTAAACCAGAAAATAATAGTGGCCAACTATCACGCAATAAAAATTTTGCCATTTTAAATGAAAACGACCAGTTTCTAAGTTGTCTCTTTTTATAAAATAATATTAATCCTAAGGATCCCAATACAACCTCAACTACATTCAAACAACCAAATACAATCAAAGGTTGACTTGTTAATATACTAATAATTTTTAAAATTGACGTAATACTAAAAGCAATAGAGTAAGAAAACACTGTATATTTGGACTTTAGTTCTGCTTGGAAATTATAGTCAATTATAGTAAAGGAATTAACAATTAAATTTACTGAAATAATAAAAGTTAAATAAATAATATTTGTGTTTTCAGAAGTCATTAAAATTATAATATTCAATAAAACAGCTGATACAAATCCTGCTAATAATTTTAGTACAAATGATGTTCCCAGTATTTCATTTCTATTTTCTGGTCTCTGTACAATGTTTCTAACAACAATACCATCAAGCCCTAAGCCAGCAATAATTGTAAAAATTTCTACTAAAGCTAATACGTAATTTAATATTCCAAATTCACTAGGTCCTAAATATCGAGCTATCCAAACACCTGTGATTAAACCTACGATCATTCTGAATATTTTTTCAAATAATAACCAACCTACATTAGATATAATTTTTTCTAATGAACTATGTTGTTGAATTTTTATTTTTAATTTATTTACTATCTCCATTTTATTTTCACTTCTTTTAAAATAGTTGGGGAAAGCCGTATAATTAATACACGCTCCCCCTCATCGGTAAATTTATAATCAATATTTATTTTTTGAGCCTCTCTATATCTGTATCCACCATCATCTTCACTAATTCCTCAAAACTCACTTCCCTGCTTCCACCCCAACTTCTCTTTCGCCTTCGTACAATCCCCTAGTAGATACGAGAATGCAATTTCAACCAATTCATGTATCGTATGTGTTTCACCTGTTGTAACGACATAGTCGTCTTGCTTATCTTTCAATAACATTAACCACATTGCTTTTACATAGTCACTAGCAAAGCCCCAGTCGCATTTTGTATCTAAGTGACCAGGAAGTTGCCACAAGAAGCTACTAAGTTTATATACTAATTTGTTCTACATTAATAAAAAATGCAAAGTTTGTTAAATCTTCATGAATCTATTCATGTATTCCTAATCAAACATCTTCTTCAACTTTTCTTCTTTCGCAACCTTTTTCATATCCGCTTCAACCATGATACGGACTAACTCTTCAAATGGAGTTTTTGTTGGATTCCATCCTAGTAATTTCTTTGCTTTTGTTGGATCTCCCAGTAATTGATCAACTTCAGCTGGGCGGAAATATTTCGGATCTACTTCAATTAATACACGACCAGTGGCTTTATCAATACCTTTTTCGTTTAATCCTTCACCTTGCCACTCAATTTCAATGCCTGCATATTTAAATGCTAATGTTGCAAATTCTCGTACAGAATGCATCTCTCCTGTAGCTATGACGAAATCTTCTGGAGTATCATGTTGCAACATTAACCACATGCATTCAACATAATCTTTTGCGTATCCCCAGTCACGAAGCGCATCTAGGTTGCCTAAGTATAATTTATCTTGTTTCCCCTGAGCGATTCTTGCTGCAGCTAATGTAATCTTACGTGTTACAAACGTTTCACCACGGCGCTCCGATTCATGGTTAAACAAAATTCCATTCACCGCAAACATCCCATATGATTCACGGTAGTTTTTCGTAATCCAATACGCATAAAGTTTCGCCACACCATAAGGCGAACGCGGATAAAATGGCGTTGTTTCCTTTTGGGGAACTTCCTGTACCTTTCCAAACAATTCGGAAGTAGATGCTTGATAAATGCGTGTTTTTTCTGTCAACCCCAAAATACGTACGGCTTCCAGAATACGCAATGTCCCTAATGCGTCTACATCGGCCGTATATTCCGGCATGTCAAAAGATACGCGAACATGTGATTGAGCGGCTAAGTTATAAATTTCATCCGGACGAATTTCGCTGATTAAACGTATGACATTGGAGGTATCCGTAATATCACCGTAATGTAAGTGGAAATTTTTATTGCGTTTTAACGCATCTGCCTCTTCTTGAGACAGAATATCTTCTAAACGCTCTTGGTTATAGGATGAACTGCGACGAATAATGCCATGTACTTCATATCCTTTTTCTAGTAAAAACTCGGCTAAGAAAGATCCATCTTGTCCTGTTACCCCTGTAATTAATGCTCGTTTCATTGTATCCTCCATTTTTTTAATTTGTTTGTCCTGCTACATTTTCTAAGAACCATTGATACACTTTCTGCAAACCTTCATCCAACGAAATGCTTGCTTTCCAGCCTAATGCATTGATCCTTGACACATCTACCAGTTTCCGCGGCGTGCCATCCGGCTTTGATGTATCAAATTTTATTTCACCTTGATAGCCAACCACATTTTTTATTTTTTCCGCTAATTCTTTAATCGAAATATCCTTGCCGACACCAATATTGATAATTTCATTGCCTTCATAGTTTTTCATTAAAAAGATACATGCATCTGCCAGATCATCCGAGTACAAAAATTCACGTCTCGGTGTGCCAGTTCCCCATACTTCGACATATGGAGCATTATTTTCTTTTGCTTCATGGAACTTGCGAATTAATGCCGGTAATACATGAGACGTATGTAAATCAAAATTATCATTTGGTCCATATAAATTCGTCGGCATGACTGAAATATATTTCGTACCGTATTGGCGGTTATACGACTGGCACATTTTAATACCGGCAATCTTTGCAATGGCATATGGTTCATTCGTTGGCTCCAATTCGCCTGTCAACAAATATTCCTCTTTTAACGGCTGTGGAGCAAATTTCGGATAAATACAAGTGCTTCCTAAGAACAACAGCTTTTTGACACCATTGCGATATGCCGCATCAATAACGTTCGTTTGGATCATCAAATTGTCGCGGATAAAATCTGCGGGAAACTCATTGTTCGCGACTATTCCGCCTACCTTTGCTGCTGCGAGAAACACATATTCCGGTTTTTCTCTCTCAAAAAATTCATCCACTTGGTTTTTATCCCTTAAATCTAATTCTTTTCTCGTTCTATAAACGAGGTTTTGGTAACCTTTTTCCGTTAACTTCCTCACTATGGCAGATCCTACCAAGCCTCTATGGCCAGCCACATATATTTTTGAATTTTTTTCCAACTTTTTCACCCTTTAGTATGCGTTTTTTGACCCAAACAGGACAAAAACAGTCCTTAAAATTAATTTTATATCTACTATTAAATTCCTTTCTTGTATATATTTCAAATCAAGTCTTATCCATTCTTCAAACGGAAGGCTGTTTCTCCCATACACTTGCCAATAGCAAGTTAGCCCCGGTTTTACTCTTAATCTTTGCCACTCATAAGAAGTATATTGCGCAACTTCTTCCGGGAGTGGCGGCCTTGGTCCCACTAAAGTCATTTCACCTTTTAATACGTTAAATAATTGCGGCAGTTCATCAATGCTCGTTTTTCTGATGAATCTGCCGACTTTAGTGACTCGCGGATCGTTTTTTATTTTAAATACAGGACCTGTCACTTCATTTTGGCTCATCAATTTGGGCTTTAATTCTTCCGCGTTGGCAACCATGGAGCGGAATTTATACATTGTAAATTCTTTTCCGTCTTTACCGACCCGAACTTGTTTAAAAATAACGGGCCCATTCCTATCTTCAAGCTTAATTAGTATGGCAACGATAATAAACAAAGGAGACAAAAAAATTATACCAAGAACGGATAATGCGATATCTAAGATTCTTTTGGTTACTAAATATGCTCTACTATCATTAGGTTTTACTTGTTGAAAAATTAAACTATTTGAATTCTGTTTTACGATGGTAGATTCATTAGAAGTTGTCACTTCCAATCACAAATCACATCCTTCTTTTTTCTTTTCATTTTCTTGAGCAAAAAATTTTGTTCCTTAGGATACCTCATAATTTCTGTTTCCTGTTTTTACTAGTCACTAATTTTTATATTTTCAGGCGCAAACACATCCGTTATTTCAATAAAGCCGAATAAAGCCAAGTTATTTTATACCAACCGTTCAGTTTCAAATTTACAGGAGACAGATTCGTTGGACCGGATGAATCCTTGAATAGCTTGATGAGATAAATATCACCGTCTATGACTATTTCACCTAGCATTTTTTAAAGCAACAAATTTTCGAGTATCCCAATTAGCAAATCGATAATCGTAACGTCGGGTTTTTTCATCCGTCGTCCGTCCGACGTAAACGATTGATGACAGGATTCACGTTAACCACTATTTTGAAAATTCTTTTAACGACTTAAAAAACCATCAATACTTTAAAAATCTCTTAAAAGAAATATGTAAAAATTCACAGATCATCCGATATAAAAAAGGAAATCTGCCCACATTGCCTTTAGAAAAAGGCCAGCAGGGCAGTTTTCTCCCGCAAAACAAAAAATAACCAGACAGGCTGCTTCTCCAAGTATGTATTTTTGCGGGAAAAAGAAAGAAGCCATAGGTAAACCGGATTGGTTTATGGGCTGGCGCATTAAATCGGTTTATCTATGGCTCTCAATATGTGATGTATTCCATTTGGCATAATACA
>Ga0207747_1001756_pt1 | contig 13893 bp, 14 predicted proteins | sample HigsolmetaGSP11D_FD_184839 | JGI IMG/M metagenome (GOLD analysis project Ga0207747, IMG submission 184839) | High solid enriched microbial communities from the Joint BioEnergy Institute, USA - SP1-1-D (SPAdes) | ecosystem: Engineered > Bioreactor > SSF (Solid state fermentation) > Aerobic >...
GAGCAAACCGGAACGATCCCCTTCCTTCGCGAAAAGTGAAAGGGGCGGGCGGAGAAAAAGGAAAGGGTTTCGGGACTTTTCAAGCAAATACGAGATGCGGGGTGAAGAACCGATGGAACGACTGCTTGAATTTCTAAACGGCTATTGGGCGGAATTACTCTACAAAACATGGGAACATTTGTATATTTCCGGCGCCTCCGTCATCATGGGCGTTTTCGTTGCCGTTCCGCTGGGCGTGATTTTGACCCGCTTTCAAAAGCTTGCGGGATGGGTCATCGGCATTGCCAGCGTCCTGCAAACACTGCCGAGTTTGGCGATTTTGGCCTTTTTCATCCCGGTTTTGGGGGTCGGAAAAATTCCCGCCATCGTCGCCTTGTTTTTCTATTCGGTCCTGCCGATCCTAAGGAACACGTATATCGGCATTAACCATGTGAACCGGGATCTGAAGGAAGCGGGGATTGGGATGGGCATGACCGGATGGGAAAGGATCCGCCATGTGGAGCTTCCCCTTTCGATGCCGGTGATCATGGCGGGCATCCGGGTATCGGCGGTATATTTGATCGGATGGGCGACGCTGGCGTCCTTTATCGGTGCGGGGGGCCTCGGGGATTTTATTTTCAGCGGACTGAATTTGTATCAGCCGGAATCGATCATCGCCGGCGCCGTTCCGGTTGCCTTCCTCGCCCTGCTGGCCGATTACGTGCTGGGGAAATTGGAGAAATGGGCCACGCCTGAGGGGCTGGAAAAAAGCGGCGAAACGGCAAGGGGGGGATCCTGATGATCAACGGGTTTCGTTGCACAGGGCGAAGGGGAAGGGGTCCTGATTCGGGAATTCGCCCCGCGGCGATCCGCAAGCTCAAGCGTATCGCCTTTTCGGGGCTGATCCTCCTCCTCGTTCTCGCATGCGGTTCCGGCTGCGCCTTGCCGGGGCTGGGCACGGGAAGGGAAAACACGGTCAAAATCGGGGTCTTATCCACGACGGAGGGCCAGATTTTAGGCTACATGCAAAAATATATGATTGAACATTACACGGATTTGCAAGTGGAATTGATCAACAATCTGGGCTCCTCCATCGTCGTCCATAACGCCATGGTGAACGGGGATATCGATCTTTCGGCGGTCAGATACACGGGGACGGATTTGCCCGGAACTTTGGGGATGGAACCGGTGAAGGATCCGGAGGAGGCTTTGGCCATCGTCCAGCGGGAATTTGCGGAACGGTTCGACCAGACTTGGTTCGATTCCTACGGCTTTGAAAACACCTATGTTTTTACCGTGAAAAAGGAGTTCGCGGAAAAGCACCGGCTGCAAAACGTCTCCGACTTGAAGGAGCTGGCCGGGGATCTCCGCCTGGGGGTCGACAGTTCCTGGCTGAAAAGAAAAGGGGACGGGTATGAAGGATTTACGGAGGCTTACGGTTTTACCTTCGGAAAAACCTATCCGATGCAAATCGGCCTCGTCTACGATGCGGTAAAAAACGGAAAAATGGATGTGGTATTGGCCTATTCGACGGACGGAAGGATTAAGGCCTACGATCTGCATATGCTGAAGGACGACCGGAAATTTTTCCCGCCTTACGACGCCTCTCCGGTGGCCAGCAATGCCTTGTTGAAAAAACATCCGGAAATCGGGGAAGTGCTGCAGAAACTCGTCGGGAAAATCAGCACCGAGAAAATGCAGGAATTGAATTATGAAAGCGACGGGAAAATGAAGGAGCCTTCCGTCGTCGCGAGGCAATTCCTGGAGGAAAATCATTATTTCGAAGAGTAGCCGGCCGTCTTTCGGTCCCGGGATGTCGAGAAATGCGCCGGGAACGCACGCCGGACGGAAAGCGGGACGATAAGAATGGTTGAAAGCCGATGATCAAGCGCCGAAAACGGACGTTCGAACGAAAGGGTGAAGAGGATGGATTTGATCGGCGAGTTGTTCACATATTATTGGCAAAACGGGTCCTATGTATTGGAACAGTTCTGGCGGCATTTTCTGATGTCCGCCTACGGGGTGCTTTTTGCCGCCATTGTCGCCATTCCTTTGGGGATTTTCACCGCCCGCCATGCGAACTTGAGCGGGATCGTGTTTTTCGTCGCCAACTTCATTCAAACGATCCCTTCCTTGGCGATGCTGGCGATTCTCATGCTCGTGCTGGGCCTGGGGGCAACGACCGTGATCGTTTCCTTGTTTCTTTATTCGCTGCTCCCCATTTTGAAAAACACCTATGCCGGCATCCGGGGCGTGGATCCTTCCCTATTGGAATCGGGGAAGGCGATGGGGATGACGAAAGGGCAGATCCTCTGGAAAGTGGAAATCCCTTTATCCTTGGCGGTCATTATGGGGGGATTGCGGAACGCCCTCGTGGTGGCGATCGGGATTACCGCCGTCGGCACCTTCATCGGTGCGGGCGGATTGGGGGATATTATCGTCCGTGGGACCAATGTAACCAACGGTGCGCCGATCATCCTGGCCGGCGCGATTCCGACCGCGCTGATGGCCGTGGCCGCCGATTTGCTTATGGGCTGGTTCGAGCGGAAGCTGCTGCCGGCCAATCAAAAGCGGGCGGCGAGGCCGTCCTGAATTCCCGTCGGGAAGGAGAGACGACGGAATCCGGCGGCTGAACGGGATAAGGTCCGAGAAATGGTGGGAAACGGTTTCTATTGCTCCGAAATCTCAGTCCTTTGCGCGGGACATCGGATTTTACACAAAAATTAGGACGTGACCCTGAACGGACGGGAAAGGGGCGAGCGGATGCTTTGATAAAGCCCCGGTTCGCCCCGCTGCCTGTCATAAGCCGAGAGAAAGGGAAGTCTTCGAAGGGTGGTCCGGGACAAAACCACGAAAGATATCGCCCAAGAACTTTTCATCAGAAAAAATGGTTCGAAATCATATTTCAAATGCCATGCGTGATAATTGCAATTAAGGAGTGGACGAGCCGCTCCTGTTTTTATTGCACCAACAAAATTCTTAGTTTAAAGAAACATTTCCCGTCAGGTAGATAAAAATAAATGTATGAAATCAAATTTCATGTCTGCCGGATCTCAAGGAGAAACATATATTCTTTAGCATGTATAGCGCTTACTTTGTATTGAAAAAATTTATTTTATCCGCTTTAGTTCACGGAGTTCGGATTCTTGTTCTAATGAACGGAGGGCTAATGATTCGAGGATTTTATCTTGTCTTTCTTGACTTTTAACTATATGATCAAGCTTTCCGGCATGTTCAGTAACAAAACCGTTCAGCTTATGAACATCCATTGTAAGAGCCTCAAGTTTAGCATCCGTTTCTTCCTGGCGGTCACGTATAGCACGGATGAGCGCAGTATTTTCTTTGATTTGAGATTTTAGAAGCGCAATGTCCTGTCGCGTTTCCTTTTGGTCTGACTTTAATTCGTTTAATTGAGATTTTATCAGTTCCACATCTTGTCGCGTTTCCTTTTGGTCTGACTTTAATTCATTTAATTGAGATTTTATCAGTTCCACATCTTGTTGTGTTTCCTTTTGGTCTGACCTTAATTCGTTTAATTGAGATTTTATCAGCTCTACATCTTGTCGCGTTTCCTTCTGGTCTGACCTTAATTCGTTTAATTGAGAATTTATCAGCTCCACATCTTGTCGTGTTTCCTTTAATTGAGATTTTACAAGCTCTACGTCTTGTCGCATTGCCTTTTGATCGGCTTTCATTTCTTTTAGCTCGTTTAGAATTTGTTGCAACAATTGTTCACTCATATTCATCATCACCTTATTTTAATCATCCGGTTCCATATTGATGGTTGCTTCGTTTCATTTTTATAAGCTGCATAGCGGGTAACTTCTAATATCCGCAACATGGCCTTGGAATATATTTCTGCCTTTATCCTTCAATCGTTTCCTTAAAGATAAACGATCCATGGAGTCACTTCAGAGCGGAAGGAATTTTTATACGAATGGTTTTTTTGCAAAAATAAGGAAATTTTTTAAATAATCTATTGACACGAGGATATAGAGTTTCATATTATAAAATTCAAAAAGGAGATGGAAATATAGAGGGATGTACAAGAAAAACAAACAGCGGGGACCCAAAAAGAGAAGCCGCGAGTAAACAAACGGAAGCCCGGCTTTCGGGCCGAATTGCTAAAATCAGAATAGCATCTCCCGAAAAAAATGTCAAAAAATCATCCGCGGATACCGCCATTCTGTTTATCACGACCGGTTTCCGGCATATGGGTGTCCTGGATATCGTGTTGCTTGCGGTTTTGTTGGTATGGGTGGACGCTTATGGATTGCCGCTTGATGAGCCGTATTCACAAATGATCGGGAGGGGAAGGAATGGAATATCATCTGAAATCTCGAAAAGAAGTGGAGGAATTCATCAAAAACGAAGTCCTCACCACCGCGGAGGTCAAGGAAATTTTAAATGTTACCCGGCAGCGGCTGCATGTGCTGGCGAGTTCGGGAAAACTCAAACCGGTAAAAAAATTGAAAAGAGAGAGTTTATATTTACGGACAGACGTTGAAAGAGTGCAAGAAGAATTGATCGTATTGCGCAAAAAATACCGGCCGTATGATTCGGATTAAATTGCCTGCCATTGGTGAACAAAAAATTGAACAGGTTTTTTCATCAGGCATTCCGTTGGCTTGAGCTCGATGTTGCACCGGGCTCATGCTTTTTTTTCCTTGATCCGTTTGTTGTTGTAATATCCGATATCAAGTTCTTTCCGAATGTGTTCCATCCGCTTGAACGGAATAATTTGTATAGCTTCTTTGAAACGTTTCCATCCCGTGATATTGGCAATCTTTATCCAATATGGAAGCATACGCCCAGCGTGCGCTTGTTCTTATATCCTTCTTTATCCTTCCCAAATACCGTTGCATCGTTTTTCGTTTTTCTTCCGCTGAAAATTTAGCCAAAAAACTGCACCATCAATTGTTAGTCGTGTCTAACATTGGGGTGCAGTTCATTCCTCCTACACGATGTTTTCCTGAGACTTCGGCTGCCCGCAGATCTGCCGACAGCCCGGTTTGCCGCGAGTTTCCTCGCTTTCCAGAGAAGCACCGTCTGCCATTCGCATATCCGCCGGTTCCCCTTCCCGATCCTCCCGGTCCGTGCATGGACGGGGACGGGTGCCGAACAACAAGGACTTTGTTGCATCTCCCCGCCGGGGGCATCCCTTCCTTTTCGGCATCTCATTTCCGCCATCCGTCCGGCCATGACATGATTTTCGCGCAAATTTTGCCTATTTTCCTTATGCCTTGCCGTATTGCTGTCACTTCGGTACCTTTGTTCACATATGATATGATGACCATACCCATCCCCGCGTTTCTAGCTGGCTGAGTCAAGGAGGGTTCACGCACTTGAAGGAGAATGAATACGGTCATAAATCGTTGTTAACAAAAAGAGAAAGGGAAGTCTTCGAACTGTTGGTCCAGGACAAAACCACGAAAGAAATCGCCCAGGAACTTTTCATCAGCGAAAAAACGGTTCGAAATCATATTTCAAATGCCATGCAAAAACTTGGCGTGAAAGGCCGTTCGCAGGCTGTCGTCGAACTGCTTCGCATGGGGGAATTAAAGCTCTAGCGGAAACCGGTTCTCTTTTCGGAGGACCGGTTCATCGCATTTTTACCGGATATTCCGGATCCGCCCGCATCTTGATCCGGACTTGGGAGACGGGCTCGACGCATATGTCCCCGAAAAGACCCGGCAAGCCCCGGATTCCGGCCTCCATCCCGGCGAAAGGCGCCGGTCAATCCGCTTCCCGGAAGTTCAAAGGCGCATCCTTTTCCCGGACGGGACGTTCAAGGGGCGGGTGTTCTCCCAGCCGATTCCGTTCATCGGAAGGGACTTGGGACAAAACCCGCAAGACGAGATCGCCGGCGTCAGGGCGGTCGATGCCGAGGGACCGTTCGACGGGAGGAGGCACCGTTTCCAGGACGGAGACGATCCGTTTTTCCAAATCGCCGTCCGAGCGCCAGTCTTCCAGATGGACGATGATCCCCTGCCTCTTCAAAAACTGCAAGTTTCGTTCTTCCTGCCCCGGCAGAGGATCCAATACGATGATCGGCAGCCTTTTCCATAAACATTCGGTGACCGTCACCCCGCCCGGTTTGGTGATGATCCCGTCGGCTTCTTCGTACAGACGGTTCATTTCATCTTTATTCGAAATGTACGGAATGGCTTCGAAATATTTCTGATCCATTTGTTCAATAAAGGAGCGGAGCCGTTCGTTTTTCCCGCATAACACCTTATAGCGGACGGCGCCGGAAGGCCGCAATCTTCCCAGAAAGGTTTCGATGGCGCCGACACCCATGTTTCCCCCGCTGACCAACACGGTGTAATTTTCCTTTTTTTTCCTGACTTTTTCCCCTCCGGCGAATACGGGATGGACGGGGATGCCGGTCACGAAAATGCGCCCGGAATCCGCCCCTCTCGCTTCCAGTTCTTCCTTGAGCGGCCGGGACGGGGCAAAGTGGTAATCGATCTCGGCCACCGACCAGAGCCGGTTGATGAAAAAATCCGTGTAGACATTGATGACCCGGCCGTTCCAGCGATTTTTCCGCTTCAGGCGGCCGATCAGATAGGAAGGAAAGGCATGGGTGCAAATCACCAGATCCGGGTCCCGCGTTTTCAGCAGCATCTCCATTTTCCGCAAAAAAAGCCAATCGTAGAGGAGATAAGCCTTCTTTGCCTTCCCGTCTTTTACCGCGAAGACATGATACAGCCGGCTGTAAAGGTTCGGGAATTTTTTGATGCTAAACAAATAAAAGAGGGAGATGAGCCGTTCCAAAAACCCGTAACTTTCGGAAAGGATATCGACGACCTCTACGCTGCCCGGCACTTTCCCGGCGATTTGCGCCTTCAGGCTGCCGGCCACATGATGGTGGCCCGTCGGTATCTTTAACAGCGGCAAAATCAATACTTTTTTCATCGATGTTCACCCCAAGTCAACATTTCATCCGCGGTTCCCCGTTTTCCATTCCTGCCGGAAATTTCATTTATATTCCCGCCCGTCCCTAATAAAAATAATAAAAGCACGATTTTCCTTTTGAGATCGGTTTTATGTTCGGGAAAGGGGAGCGGCCATGAACATACGCGGGTTCTTTCTTGTGATGTGGAATCTTTGGGATCCGATCTATTTTTCCATGACCCGCTTGCGCTATATCGAACGGGACGGGGAACGGACGATCATCCGTGCCCGATTGATGAGATACCGCGGCAAGCCGGTGGTGTTGTCGGACGGGACCGTGATCGGGAAAAACGACCTGCTCATCAAGATCCATTTGCACAACGCGAAATTGTTAAAAGAGCTGCAGCGGTACAACCATGAGATCGCCAAGGGAAAGGCGATCTACCGGCATGTGAAGGAAACCCTTCCTTCCGTCGCCGCCTTTTTGGAATCCCATCGCCGTTTTTCCGAGATCAAAGGAATCGTCGGTATCACGACCCTGCACAAAAGCGGCGGCAAACTCGGATTTGAGGCCTTCCCGATCCATAACCGCCTTTATAAGTATTATAAATTAATTCTGCTCTTCCCGATTTATATCCTTTCCAGCCGGTGGTTTTTTAAGCAAAAAATGCCGAAACCGGCCTATTTGTTCATGTCAAAAAACACCCTGCTGCAGCGGTACGGGAAATGAAAACCGACGGAACGGACGGGTTCGGTGGCCGACGGAATTTTTTCGAGGGAAGAACCGGAAGAAGATGATCGGAAAGCCAGTCGGCGCGGGCGGCTTAAGGTTTCCGGAAAAAATTTTCCGGAAATTTCCGTTCCGTCCGCATCCGGCGAAAAATCCCGGAAAATCGGATGAAGTCAAAGAATTTGAGCAAAAAGAAGCGGGCACAAAGCTGTTCCATTTCCGGAAGGCTTTGTTCCTTCGGCTGGAGGCAGGTTTTTACACAAAATCGCTGGAACCATTATGTTATAATAATATTGATTTTCTTTTTGGGGTGGTAAAACGTGGCAGAACACGAGAACAATTCCCTTGACTGGAAAACGGTTGCAGCCATCGAGAAGGACTTGCGCTATATCTCCGGGATCATCAAGCAAAAAGGTCGTGAAATATTAAACAACTACGGGATCACGCCCCCCCAATTTGTCGCCATGCAATGGCTTTTTGAAGAGGGGGACATGACAATAGGCGAACTTTCCAATAAAATGTATTTGGCGTTCAGCACCACGACGGACCTGATCGACCGGCTGGAAAAAAACCGGCTGGTAAAACGGACGAAGGACGAGAAGGACCGTCGGGTGGTCCGTGTCCAACTGCTGGAAGAAGGAGTGCGGATCATTGATGAAGTCATCAAAAAAAGACAGCAGTATTTGGCCGGTTTGCTGGTGAATTTCGAACCGGAGGAAAGGGAAGAATTGCAGCAATACTTGCAGAAATTGCATCGCTACATGAAAGAATGAGGGGAAAACGTTGAAAGCAAATCCGATAGGCATCATCGATTCAGGCGTCGGCGGCTTGACCGTCGTAAAAGAAGTCATTCGCCAGCTGCCCAACGAATCCGTCATCTATCTCGGGGATACCGCCCGCTGCCCGTACGGTCCGCGGCCTGCCCATGAGATTAAACGGTTCACATGGGAGATGACCCGCTTTTTGCAGCAATTCCGGATCAAGATGCTGATCATCGCCTGCAACACCGCCACCGCGGTGGCTTTGGACGAGATCCGGGCCGGGCTTCCGATACCGGTGATCGGCGTCATCCATCCCGGGAGCCGGGCGGCGATCAAAATCTCCGAGACGAAACGGATCGGCGTCATCGGAACGGAAATGACGATCAAAAGCAAGGCCTATGAAAGGGCGTTGAAATCCATTCACAAGTCCATTTTTGTTACCGGTCTTGCCTGCCCGGACTTTGTGCCGCTCGTGGAGAGGGGCGAATGGTCCGGGGAAGAGGCGGAGCGGACGGTGGCCCGTTCCCTCGCCCCGTTAAAATCGCAAAATATCGATACGCTCATCCTCGGCTGTACCCATTATCCGCTTTTGGAGCCGGTCATTGACCGATTCTTCGAGCACCGGCTCCATCTCATCAGTTCCGGGGAAGAAACGGCCAGGGAAGCCAGTTTTCTGCTCGATTACATGGACCTGTTAAACGATTCCGGCGCCACCCCCAGGCATCTTTTTTTCACGACGGGGGAAGCGGAAAAATTCAAGTGTCTCGCCGAAAAATGGCTCGACCTCGGCGAAGTGGAGGTGGAAACGATCCGGCTGTGAGCCGGCGGGCGTTCCGGAAAAAAGTCACGGTTTGCCAAAAAGCAAGCGGGAGATTTTAAAAAAACGGTCTATTTTTCACAGAGGCTCGTATACATGTAGTACAAACCATGAGGAGAGGGGAATCTGTGAGGATGAAGGGCCGTTTCTTTTTTGTGCTGCTTGCGGTTTTCGCCGTTATTCTTTCCGGCTGCAATTGGCTCGCCGGCAATAAAGAAAGCATCGATCCGCCTCAGTCGGTTACCTATGAAGACGATTTGGAAGGGACGGATGGGGGAACGAGTTCCGAGGAAACGGCGGAAAACACCGTTCAGACGGAACTGTACTTGATCGATAAAAACGGGTATGTGGTGCCGAGAACCTTTTCCCTGCCGAATACCCAGGGGGTAGCCGCCCAGGCGTTGGAATATTTGGTTGCCGGAGGACCGGTTTCCGAACGGCTGCCCCAGGATTTCCGCGCGGTCCTGCCGCCGGGGACGGAATTTTCCGTCGATGTGAGGGACGGGATCGCCACGGTGGATTTTTCCAAGGAATTTTCCGGTTATGCCCCCGAGGACGAACAAAGGATCGTGCAGGCGGTCACGTGGACATTGACCCAGTTTGATTCGATAAAGGGCGTCAAACTCCGTCTGAACGGCAAAGACCTGAGCGAAATGCCGGTGGATAAAACCCCCCTTCCGGACGTCCTGACAAGGAAAAGCGGGATCAATCTTGAACAACCCGATGTGGTTGACATCGCCAATACGAAGCCGGTCACGTTGTATTACATCGCCCAGACGGATCACGACAGCTACTACGTCCCCGTCACCAAAAGGGTAAAGGGAACGGAAAAGGATCTGGCCGCACGGGTCGTTGAAGAACTGATCAAGGGCCCGGCGTACGATTCGAAATTGTTTTCCCTCTTTAACCCCGACGCCCGATTGGTGGAAGAGCCGAAGATCGAAGACGGCGTTGTCACTTTGAACTTCAATGAAAATATTTTGGGCAGTTACGACAAAAAACTGATCAATGAAAACCTGCTCAACATGATCGTATTATCGCTGACGGAGCTGGACGGCATCGAAGGGGTTTCCGTCGAAGTGAACGGGGATAAAAATCTCGTCAATGAAGAAGGGAAAAATTTGACGGAGCCGGTGTCCCGTCCGAAAAAAGTAAACGCTAGTGGTTTCTAAGGGGAAATTTTTTGATATACTACTATTGATACAAGAAGAGGCAGGCCGTTTTGCCGCCTCTTTCTTACTTTTTTGTTTTTCACGGCTTAAGGAGGATTGGAAGTTGCGGACAGATAATAGAAGAAATAACGAGTTGAGGCGGACGGTCATCACGCCCCACTTCCTGAAGCACGCGGAAGGTTCGGTGCTGATCGAAGTCGGGGATACGAAAGTGGTCTGCAGCGCGAGCATCGAGGATAAGGTCCCTCCCTTTTTGCGCGGCACCGGCAAGGGATGGATCACCGCGGAATATTCCATGATTCCGCGGGCGACGGAACAGCGGACCGTCCGGGAATCATCGAAGGGGAAAATTTCCGGCAGGACGATGGAAATTCAGCGTTTGATCGGCCGTTCCCTCCGGTCCGTCGTCAATTTGGATTTGATCGGGGAACGGACGATATGGATCGACTGCGACGTGATCCAGGCCGACGGAGGGACGAGAACCGCCGCCATCACCGGCTCCTATGTCGCTCTCGTTTACGCCATCATCCATTTGCACAATCAACAGCCCTTTGACGTTTTTCCCGTCACCGATTTTTTGGCGGCGACGAGCGTCGGGATTTTGAAGTCGAAGGATATGGTCCTGGATTTAAATTACGAGGAAGATTCCAATGCCCAGGTGGACATGAATATCGTCATGACCGGGAACGGCCATTTTGTGGAAGTGCAAGGGACGGGTGAAGAGGCCACCTTTACCCACGAGGAACTGCTGGAGATGCTGGCGCTGGCCAAGGAAGGGATCCAGCAATTGATCACGATCCAAAAGGAGACGCTGGGGGATATCGCGGAAAAAATTTTGCAAAACAAACAATAAAAAGGTTGGGGAAAAATGAAAGAAGTCATTATCGCGACGAGAAACGCCGGAAAAGCGAAGGAATTCGTCCGGCTTTTTTCCGAATTGGGCTGGACCGTGAAAACGCTGCTCGATTATGACAACATTCCGGATGTGGAGGAAACGGGGGAAACCTTCGAGGAAAACGCGAGGATCAAGGCGGAAACCGTCTCCTCCCTGCTGAACGCGGCCGTGCTGGCCGATGATTCCGGTCTGGAAATCGATGCCTTGGACGGAAGACCGGGCGTGTACTCCGCCCGTTACGCCGGAGCGGAAAAAAACGACGAGGCGAATATCGAAAAGGTGCTGCAGGAATTAAAGAACGTGCCGCCGGAAAAAAGAACGGCCCGTTTTCGCTGCGTATTGGCCTTTGCCGCCCCGGGAGAGAAGACCCGCTTTTTTTCGGGGACTTGCGAAGGAAAGATTTTGACGGAAAAGCGGGGATCGAACGGGTTCGGGTACGACCCGATTTTTTACGTGGAAGAAAAGGGAAAAACGATGGCTGAAATGGATCCCGGGGAAAAAAATCAAATCAGCCATCGGGCCGATGCCGTCCGCAAGCTGAAAGACTGGCTGCAGAACGGGTATCCGGAGGTGCGGGAGGAAAAATGAAGATTTTGATCGTCAGCGACAGCCACGGTTTGCAAAGGGAATTGGAGGAATTGAAAAAACGCCACCGGGATGCGGAACTGTTCATCCATTGCGGGGATTCGGAGCTGGAGAAGGACGATCCCGCCATCCAAGGTTTTCATGTCGTCCGGGGGAATTGCGATTTCCACAACGGCTTTCCCGAACAGCTTCTCCTTTCGGCCAAGGATAAAAAAATCTTTGTCACCCACGGCCATCTCTATCAAGTAAAAACCAACCCGCTGAATGTGTATTACAAGGCCCGGGAATCGGGAGCCGATATCGCCTGTTTCGGCCATTCCCACCGTTTGGGGGCAGAGATGGCGGACGGGGTTTTATTGATTAACCCGGGCAGCGTCCGCCTTCCCCGGGGCAGGTCGGAAAAAACCTACGTCGTGCTCGAGATCGGGGAAGATCATTACCTGGTCCGCGTTTATGAATATTTGGGTAAGGAATTGGAAGATTTGCGCCAGACCTTTCCGTTTTAAATCATTTGCACCGCTGCCTAGAATTTCCACGAACTTTTTTACAGCGGCCGTTTTTTGCTAGCCGTCAAGGAAAATTCCGCGAACCCATTTGAGCGGGCGGCGCCGTTTTAAAGGCGCGGAAAAGGAAGGAGGACGGAGAGGAAGTATGGGGCGGTGCGGCGCCAACGCCCGCTTTATGCGGCTGGCTGTGCGAACGATCCTCTTCCTTCGGCGATGGAATGTGCGGCATGTTTCCGAGGCGGTTTTGTGCCGGAAAGCCCGCCTCCATTCCGTCGTGATGGAAAAAATGTCCGTCATAAAGTTTTTGATTTTAGACAAACCGCCTTGGATATCGGACATTGGGAGCGATGATGGACATTTTTCAAGCGATGATGGACGTTTTTTCCGAGATGATGGTTATTTTTTCTTCCATGTTGGACAAATTTTTTTCCATATAGAACATCAATGTGAAAATGATGAACAAATCGTTGAAAATGTTGGACAGTCCCATGGGATGATGAATGATTTTGAACATTCCGGTCGAAATGTCGGATCAACCGCCGGGAAAGTGAAAACCAATGTTGGACGTTTTACCGGAAATATGGGACATCCTAATCTTTTATTGAACGTTTTGCAAAAAATGTTGGACATCTTCCCTTGGATATTGGACCGACCGCACCGGATGGGAAAAGGCATGTTGGACATTCCGGTCCGGAGAATTGGAATGGGGCATTCCTTCGCGATGTTAAACCATAAAGCCGTCTTTATTGGCCGCTGAAGATGTGTATTGAATCTCCCAAAAGGGTCATGCCATGCAGCGAGGAAACGATGAAACCGAATGAAAAGGATGCCCTTTTAAACCTGTTCCCGCATTAACGGTAATTCCGCCGGATTCCGTCAAAAATGTGTTGACTGCCCCGCCGCTGACGATCCCGAAGAATGTTTACTTTTTAACGAGGGAAGGGTTAAAATAATATTGACAGGGGAAGAGAATGATACTAAAATAAAATTTGTCTTTGAACTCCGTGAAGGAGAAGGGTTCAGGGATCCTTGTCCCAGTAGCTCAGCTGGATAGAGCAGCGGCCTTCTAAGCCGTCGGTCGGGAGTTCGAATCTCTCCTGGGACGTAACGAAAAAAGGCGATAAAGCCCGTCAAATCAACCTTCTCAAGCGTCTAGTGATACGGTCAAAGATGCGGTCATTTGCCGTATTATCACCGTTTTTATCACTGGCGTTTGGAGGTTGATTTTTTATTTATGACAAAAAAACCGGAATACACGGTAAGATCTATACTATTGTTGGGGTTTTAAAACAAGGCTCAATACTATTTGTTGGGATTTAGAAACAATTCAAAAAATAAGACACGTGGGCTCCGATTTCTTTTATACTGGATTTGGTCAACCAACAAAGAAAGGAGCCACGTGTCCATTGAATCGTAACCTATTTCTCCCCGGTTTGAAAGATGTGAAAATCAACAAAGTGGAAATCTGTGAACATTCGATTCACCTTTACGTCGAAATGCCTGTGAAGCCCCACCGCTGCCTCCGCTGGTTTCTGAATAATAAAGAAATCA
>Ga0207747_1001757_pt1 | contig 13878 bp, 13 predicted proteins | sample HigsolmetaGSP11D_FD_184839 | JGI IMG/M metagenome (GOLD analysis project Ga0207747, IMG submission 184839) | High solid enriched microbial communities from the Joint BioEnergy Institute, USA - SP1-1-D (SPAdes) | ecosystem: Engineered > Bioreactor > SSF (Solid state fermentation) > Aerobic >...
AATTTAATCCCGAGTGCTCCCGATACTTCATACCCCATGCACGAATACCCGTACTCAACGTTGTATGTATTCGGCACAGTCGGATTCCAGATTCGCTGTACATCCCCCGGGAGCGAGCCTGCCGACGTAATAATGGTGCTGTCAGGATCAATCGCATCATTTACGGCAATCAATGCTGTTGTCTGCGCCAGTTCCGTATTTAACGTATCTGCATATTCATTCAGCGTTTCTTGTGTAAAATGATTTTTAATTTCCGGAACAAAGTTTTCACGGGAGAAAGTGATTTCGCTCAAGCGTTTGCGCTCAGCCCCCCATTCATTTTTCAAATCCGTAATTGTTTGGCCGTATTCGCTTTCGTATCCTTCCAAAAGCGGTGCCAGTTGCTCTAGCGTTGTTTTCGCATCCGCGACGACCTGGAACGCATCCAACTTGTATGCCTGCATGCGGCTAACATTAATATTTAAAAACTTTGCTGTTTCAAAATTGAAAGCTGTTTTTGATGATGTTGCAAAATCTGTATACCGGGTTCCGATGCCGATAATTAAATCTGCCTGGCGCGCCGCCTTATTTGCTGCAAGCGTTCCTGTAATGCCCACTCCTCCCAAATTATTTTTGAACGTACACTCGACTGTTGCTTTACCGGCCTGTGTCTCAACAAGCGGGATATTGTGCTTTTCAGAAAGCTTAATTAAAATATCGCGTGCGCCCGAATATTTCGCTCCGCCGCCAACAAGGATGAGCGGCTTTTTGCTTGCCTTGATTAACGCCGCAGCACCTTTTAATTCCCGCTCTACCGGCGCTTTCCGATCCAAATAATGGACTCTTTTTTCAAAGAATTCCTCATCGTAATCAAAGGCTTCCCCTTCTACATCCTGGGCAATACAAATCGTGGCAGGGCCGGCTTTTCCCGGATCTGTCATGACTTCAAATGCACGGATCAGACTAGGCATCAATTGCTCAGGGCGCGTCACCCGGTCCCAGTATCTGGATACCGGCTTCAATGCGTCGTTTGTTGTCACGGCAAGACTGTATTCATGTTCGACTTGCTGGAGCACAGGATCCGGCTGCCTCGTTGCAAACGTATCACCCGGAACTAGTAATACCGGGATATTATTCGCTAAAGCAGTTCCGGCTGCAGCCGCCAGGTTTGCCGACCCAGGGCCAACTGAGGTTGTGACCGCAAAAATCTTCCGTCGTAGCATTTGCTTACTGTAAGCAATCGCCGCATGCGCCATGCCTTGTTCATTCTTACCCTGAAAGACTTTCAAATGGCCGGCATCCTGTTCCAGCGCCTGGCCAATCCCTAATACGTTTCCGTGACCAAAAACGGTAAATATCCCTTCAACAAACGGAAACTCTTCTCCGTCAACATGGAGATATTGCTGATTTAAAAACTTGATTAATGCCTGTGCCGTTGTTAATCGTATTTTTCCCATGTAGATTTCCCCCCTTTATTGATTTACGACTTTTCTTCCGCTCTCTCAGATATCAATTGTTCAATTTCGTGCACCGTCGGCATTGCTTCAGATGAACTGTGTTTGCTGACGACAATCGCTGCAGAGGCGCTTCCGTATTTCAATGCCGTTTCGATGTCTTTTCCTTTAATTAAGGCATATAAAAATGCCGAAGCATAAGAGTCGCCCGCACCGAATGTTTTTAATACTTTCGTTTTATAGGACTGGCCTTTGAAAATTTCGCCGGATTTTGTATAAGCATAAGAACCATCGACGCCATGCTTAATGACAACCAGTTCAGGCGAATGTCCGAACAAATGGCACACAGTCTCTTCGTTCTTCCCGTCCTGCCTGTTTTCCATGACATCATATTCACCACGCGTGCCGATCACAACGTCTGATTGTTCCGCGACAAACGTATAATAGACGGATGTTTCCGCTTCAGACACCCATGTATACGGCCGGTAATCGAGCTCAAAAACAACTTTTACATCATTTTTCCTTGCCAGCTGGACGGCCTTTAACACTGCTTCACGGGACGGGCTTTTGGCAAGGGCCGTTCCGGAAACCAAAAGGATTTTCGACCTTTTTATATAGTCTTCACTTACTTCTGACGGCTGCAGATACAGATCAGCTACTTCATCCCGGTACATTAAAATGCTGCACTCTTCCGGACTTTTAATTTCCGTAAAAGCGAGGCCCGTTTTATGCCCTTCACGGTCAATCACCATATGAGACGTATCCACACCGGCATCGGACATATATTGCCGAATAAAACGCCCGTGCTGGTCGTCCGCCAATTTGCCGATAAAGCCCGCCTTTAACCCAAGTCTTGAAATCCCGATCGCAATATTCGCCGGAGAACCTCCCACATATTTTCTGAACGTCATCGTTTCTTCCATCGGGCGGTTATACTCCACTGCATTTAAATCGATACAGGCACGGCCAATCGCAATGATGTCAAATTCTCTTTGTAAGTTAAAGTCCACTCCCATTTCCGTACAGCACCTCCGTTGTTTTACTTTCGTTCCAAAATCCATTCATGCGCCGGGTCGTTATAAAACTTCCATTGACGTTTTGGCCCTGCCATGATGTTAAAATAATAAGATTCGTAACCATCCGGCACCGCAACGGGATGGTAACCGGCCGGAACAAGCACTACATCGCCATTTTCAACCGTCATTGTTTCATCAAGGGACCGGTCATCTGTATAGACGCGCTGGAAAACAAAACCTTGTCTCGGGTTGATTTCATGGTAATAAGTCTCTTCCAGAAAGGATTCATAAGGCAAGTTGTCCCTGTCATGCTTATGCGGCGGATAACTGGACCAATTTGCGCTCTCTGTATACACTTCTACGACCAGCAAGCAGTTTGCGGATGGATCCGAATCGGGCAGGATATTGTGAACCAACCGTTTGTTATTGTACTTGCCGCGGTGTTCAATGCTGTTTTCTTCCGCTTTTATCATCCGCACAGGCAACTGTTTCTCGGACGGCGCATAGCAAAGAATGACGCGCGCATTTTTTTCGGATTCAACGGCAAAATCGCTGTCATTTGGTACGTATACGCTGTCTGTTGGTTTCTTTTCGAATACACTTTCTCTTGTGCCAATATTATCAAAGGTTTCCCCGGCGGCTGCCACATTGATTTTTCCGGTTAATGCTACAATGCAGCATTCCATGTGTTCCAAATTTTCCTCATAGCGGGCGCCAGGTTCCAGGTCCAAAACTTTCAGGCCGACATATTCCAACGGCGAATTTCCGCTTGTAACATTATGAATCATTTTTACGCCGGGTGATAATTGTGTTGTACCCGCTTTGCGCAATAACTTGCTCACTTTTCAATCATCCCCTGTATCATCATTTGTAAAAAACTATTATCCCAACCTGCTGGCCAGGATAATAGCTCAATGGTAAGATCATTTTTCTTACTCAAACGATGGTGCTTTGTAATTTGCCGTCACGACTTTTTTGCGTGTATAGAAATCTATACTGTCTTTTCCGTTCGCATGCAAAGTCCCGTAGAAAGAAGATTTCCATCCGGAAAACGGGAAAAATGCGATTGGTGCAGGAACGCCTAAATTAATGCCCAACATGCCTGCGTCGATATTTTCACGGAAATATCGAATGGCTGATACATTGGATGTATAAATGCAGGCGCCGTTTGCAAACTCGGACTTGTTTGCCGTTTCAACCGCTTCTTTTAAATTTTTTACGCGGACAATCGACAGCACAGGCGCAAAAATTTCATCTTTCCAAATGGACATATTGGTTGTGACGTTGTCAAAAATCGTCGGGCCTACAAAAAACCCTTTTTCCGGCACGTTTTCCCGGCCGTCACAAACCAGCTTCGCACCTTCTTCAATTCCTTTTTGAATATAGTCCAGTGTGCGCATATGATTTTGTTCCCTGATGACCGGGCCAAGGAATACGCCTTCATCCAGCCCATTTCCGATTTTTACATTCTTTGCCTTTTCCACCAATTTTTCGAGGAATGCATCAGCGATTCCTTCTTCTACTGTTACAACCGAGCAAGCCATGCAGCGTTCGCCGGCAGATCCGAAAGCAGAGGCGATGATATTTGTTGTGGCATGTTCCAAATCGGCATCATTTAACACGATAGAGTGGTTTTTCGCACCGGTTAAACATTGGACGCGTTTTAAATGCTGGCTTGCCCGTTTGTATACATACTCCCCTACCGGCTGCGAGCCTACAAACGAGATTGCTTTTACGGTTGGATGATCGCACAGCCCGTTTACGACATCATGCGCGCCGTGCACGATATTGAACACCCCTTTAGGCAGGCCGGCTTCTTCCAGCAGTTCGGCCAGTTTTTGCGCCAATAACGGGGTTCTTTCAGATGGTTTTAAAACAAACGTATTTCCGGTCGCAATGGCAACCGGGAACATCCAGCACGGCACCATCATCGGAAAATTAAACGGCGTGATCCCGCCGACAACACCGATCGGATAGCGGTAATTTGTCACTTCAACATCCGTTGCGATCGTTGTCAAAGAATCACCCATCATTAAAGTTGGCGCGCCGCATGCAAATTCCACGTTTTCAATGCCACGCCCGACTTCCCCCAAAGCTTCCGTGAGGTTTTTTCCATTCTCGATTGTTATAATTCTTGCAAGTTCATTCTTGTTTTCTTGCAATAGTTGATGGAAGTTAAAGAGAATCCGTGCCCGTTTTTGTACCGGGATATTCTTCCAGATTTCAAAAGCTTTTGCCGCTGCCTGTACCGCTTCATCCACTTCTTCTTTCGTAGAAATCGGTACGCGGGCAATGATTTCTTCAGTTGCCGGATTGTACACATCTTCATATTTGGAAGTGTTGCTTTCCACCCATTCGCCGTTTATGTAATTTCTAAGTTTCTGGACGTTTACCGTTACTCCAGACATCTTCCATCCTCCTCGCATATTTGTAACATTCAAATCTTACCGGCATTTATTCAACAGCAGTTCTGCAGACCGATAACCTGATTTATGGTGTTTATGTTTATTATCATGTTTTGGTTATCTTTTGGTTATCTTTGATTCCATCTTAATACTAAAACCGCTTACAGTCAACCTTTTTTCTCCCTAATTTGAAAACTTAAGCATTTTGGTTTCAAACAACCTGTCTGACTAAGTATTCATGACAGCCGATTGGAACTAGCAAAAGAACTGGGCGCCACTCATACAATCAACAGCACAAAAGAAGATCCTGTTGAAAAGATCAAGGAAATTACCGGCAGCGGCGCAAACTACTCTTTTGAAACAACCGGTGTAAATACAGTTACGCTTCAGGCAATCCGCTGCTTGAAAGTAAAAGGGACAATGGCTACTGTTGCAGTCGGCAAAAAAGACCTGACTTTAAACGTAACAAACGAAATCGTGATTAAAGCAATAACGTCAAAGGTGTCATTGAAGGGGATGCTGTGCCTCAATTATTTATCCCAAAATTGGTTGACTTTTATCAAAAAGGCCTGTTCCCGTTTGATAAACTTGTAAAATTCTATTCTTTTAATGATATTGAAAAAGCTTTCGAAGATTCAAAGAACGGATCAACCATTAAACCGATTATTGTCATGGAATAACATTTATGTTTATACAAGGGCGCATGTACCGGGGAATTTCCCTCCCTAATCCATGCGCCTTTTTCAGCTCCGGAGTTTTGCCAGTACGGAACTTTACAGAACGCCTCCATCACCTCGTGTACCCCTGTTTAGCTTTGCCAATATAAGATATCTGTATTGGTATATTTTTTAAATACCATTCAGGATGGGTAAACACTCCGTTTGCTTAAAACATCGCCTGCGGAAAGGTGTTTTTTCCATAGACCCTTTGGGGAAAAATATCGTATAATTTGTCGTATACAGGGAGGTGAAAATATGGATAAAGGAATCGAGCAAAACGTGATTTTACAGGCCATCCGTGAATTATCCGATCAAATCAAATCCTTGAAAGAAAATTTGTCGGGGCGGATGGATAAACTGGAGGCCAGAATGAATGTTTTAGAAGAAGGCCAAAAAGAAATAAAAGATCAGGTGAAAAAAACAGATAAAAAATTGGAAATTCTTAACCGCGAGTTGCTTGAAACGAGAGCGGATGTCGAATTTCTAAAAAAATAATTTTTTACGTCCCACTACCGCAACTTCACCATTTGAAATAACCGCATGTCCCTCTAATTGAAAAAAGTTCCATATAAAAATATAATCCCCTGGTTGAATGGATCCCAGCTTCAGATCCTTCAAGTTAACCAAGGGATTTTTTAATTTAGCGTTTCAAAATCAAACATGCCCGAGGACCGGATGCGGGACATACGGTTCTTCCAGGAATGCGACTTCTTCAGGCGTTAATTTAATCGACAAAGCTGCGACAGCGTCATCGAGATGGGACATTTTTGTCGTGCCGATGATCGGGGCTGTGACCGGTTCTTTCTGCAGCAGCCAGGCAAGGGCAATTTGGGCGCGCGATACCCCACGTTTTTCAGCTAATTCGGCCACACGTTCCACTACCATCCTGTCTGCATCGGCGGTTGCTTTGTAAAGCGTCTTGCCATATTCATCCGTCTCTGACCGTTTTGTCGTTTCTCCCCAGCTGCGTGTCAGTTTGCCTCTTGCCAGCGGGCTCCAAGGCATGACGGCAATTTTCTCTTCCTTGCAGAGCGGCAGCATTTCCCGTTCTTCTTCGCGGTACAAAAGATTGAGATGGTTTTGCATCGAGACAAACCTGGTCCACCCGTTTTTTTCGGCAATATCCAGCGCTTTTTGGAACTGCCAGGCATACATGGAAGAGGCGCCGATATATCTTGCTTTTCCTGCTTTTACCACGTCATGCAGAGCCTCCAATGTTTCTTCAATCGGCGTATGGTAATCCCAGCGATGGATTTGATAAAGATCCACATAATCGGTCCCGAGTCTTTTCGGGCTTTTATCAATTTCACTCATAATGGCCTTGCGGGAAAGGCCTTGTCCGTTCGGGCCTTCGTGCAAGCGATTGAATATTTTTGCGCAATCACAACTTCATCCCGGTTGGCGAAATCCTTCAACGCCCGCTCGACAATTTCTTCGCTTGTGCCGTCAGAGTATACATTTGCAGTGTCAAAGAAATTGATCCCGTATTCAAGCGCCTTTTTGATGATCGGGCGGCTTTTTTCTTCATCGAGCACCTATGCATGGCTTCCGCGTTCCGGCACACCGAAGCTCATGCAGCCGATACAAAGCCGGGAAACATCCATTCCGGTATTCCGAATTTTACGTATTCCATTTGCTTGTCCCTCTTTTCATGTGATCGGTAACAATATTTATATTTTTGCGCCAAATCACGGATTTGTCCAGTTTGGAAGCCGGCCCGGTTATAAAAATTTCAGGGCTGTGGTTTTTTTATTTCAGCGCCTAACAGTTTATTTTGATCTATCCGGACCAGATTCATCCATCATGCTCTGCCTACAACCGCCAGATTTCCCAAGTATTTCGGTTTTCGTACGTTTTCAGCAAACAACACCGCTTCCAGTTCAGCAGCCGGCAGCGGTTTGCTGAATAAATAGCCCTGGCCGGCAAAACACTTGTTTTTTTTCAGGAATGCTGCGTGTTCCGGTGTTTCCACTCCTTCCGCAATAATGGAATAATGGAGGTTCCGCCCCATGTCGATAATCGTTTTAATGATCGGGCTGTCTTTGTTTTGGGATAATTCACCTATAAAAAATTGTCAATTTTCAAACAGTTAACAGGCAGGTTTTTCAAGCAACTTAAAGAAGAATAGCCCGTCCCGAAATCATCAATGGCAATCTGAAGACCGAGTGCCCTTAATTCATTTAAAAACGGCTTGGTTTGTTCATGATTTTGAAAAATGCTTTCGGTGATTTCCAGTTTTACATCTCCGGGGTCTACTCCCGTTTCACGGATAATTTTTTTTCACATCATTCACAAAGTTTTTATTCTGGAACTGCCGGATGGAGACATTGACCGACATCGAAATAGCTGAAAGCCCCATGCGCTGCCATTTTTTTAACTGCTTGCAGGCTGTTTGAAGCACCCACAAACCGATCGGTTCAATCAGGCCGGTTTCTTCTGCGAGCGGAATAAACTCCAGCGGCGGAATCATGCCCAGTTCAGCATCCCACCATCTGATCAGGGCTTAAAAGCCGATTGTTTTTTCCGTCTTCAAATCTACCTGCGGCTGATAATATACATCAAATGCCTCTTCATCCAGCGCTTTTCTCATTTTTGTTTCCAATGTCACTTTTGTTGTAATGGTTTCATTTAACGACTCATCGTAAAAAGCAAATCTGTTCCGGCCTTCTTCTTTTGCCTTGTACATTGCTGCATCAGCATTCTTTAAAAGGTCATTCGCGCTCCGGCCCCCACCCGGGTAAATCGCGATTCCGATACTCAAGGTTGTAAATAATTCGCAGCCATTGATTTGTATAGGCTGGTTAAACTTTTGTAAGATGGCGTTTGCCACTTTTTCAAGGTGCACCGGATTTGATTCCGGCAAAATCACTGCAAATTCATCCCCGCCGATTCTGGCAACCATTGTAGCGCCGCCTGCAGCTTCTTGGATCAGACCGGCTGCCTTTTTCAATAACAAATCGCCGCAATCATGCCCGAAGCTGTCATTCACATATTTAAAACGATCGAGGTCAATAAACATCACAGCGGACGAAATCAGATTTTCTTTCGCCATTTTTAATGTCTGATCCATGCTTTTTTGAAATAAATAACGGTTCGGCAACTGTGTCAGTGCATCGTAATGTGCCAGTGTCTCTATTTTCTTTAGTAATTTTGCCATTTCATGGTTCATCTTCCCTCCCTGTTTGCCATCAGGGAGTTCCCGTTCGAGGTTTGCCAGCGACTTTAATCGCGCAAACATGTCTCTGTTTTCTAGCGCTGTAATGGTCTGCTGGATTAAGAGCAAAATCACAGTCAGGCGCAGGCCTTTTTCCAAAATATTATTATTCTGCTGGAAGAAGGTAAACATCAATAAAACACCGGCACTAAAAATTGCGAAATAGTTATTTTTATACTGCATTTTTTCCTGCTCGTCATCCGGCTGCCAAGGGTACATCCTGGCAAGTACCGAACTCAGCCCTATTAAAAAGCCAGACAGCGGCCAGGAGATAAAGAGCCAGAAACCTGTTTCGAAATGATTCACGTGGCAGAAATCAGCAACCACCTGAATAGAAAATCCGGCAATGATAAAGTACAGGCTCATTTTATTTTTAATGGATTTCAGCATTAAGTACAGGCAGACCGCTGAAAAAAGCAGGCTGATATTCAAAACTTGATAAATAGAAGAAATGAAAAGCCCTTCATTTGTAAGATGCTGGTTAACTTGCAAGATCGGCCGGATCAAGAAACTCCAGCTCACACTATAAACCGTAATAATAATCATCATGATATTTAAAAAGAACCGGATCATCGGCAAAGTATTCCGCAATACTTTCGTTTGAAATACAAAGCCCATAAAGAAAAATGGATATCCAATTAAGCGAATTACATCTGCCAACTGGGAGCTGTGAACCATATGATCTTTCTGCTGGCTGAATAATGAAGTAGCCGCGGCTAAGCCGAGAAAGAAAAAGCCTGCAGCGAAAAAAAGCCAGAAAAACCTTTGGCCCCCCCTCCATTTTTTTAAATGAAACAATCATCCAAAAGATGGTAACGGCATAGGCAAGAATAGTCAAAACTTGGATGCCCGTATTAGAAATCAAAACATGATAGCCGGCCAGCTGCATCCAAAATAGAAAAAACAAAAAATAAATACCGACAAATATGACTTTTTTTCTGATTAGTGGTTTTAACATGTCCATCCTCCACACTTTTCCTGACATGGAATATCATGCTTATTCAATGCCCTCACTATAGTACTTTAGTCTTAAATCTTTATTAAGTATCTAATTATCTCCCACAATGGCTCCTACCTTTTACACAAAATACACACCCTCCATTTAGAATTTTTCCTAACTGCCAACCATATACTGGATTTGAAAAGCAATACAATTCACCCATTACTTTTGACGTTGCCGGAAGGAGATGATGAAAGGATTCGAATCGTGGTATAGCTGTGTGAATCCGAAAGCGCATTTAATCATACAAAGGGGGGGATTCTTGTGTTTAAGAGAAAAGCTTTTTTCATAGGGTTATTTTTTACCATCGCCATGCTGCTCAGTGCTTGCGGCAATGACAAGGCCGATCAGAAAGAATCGGGCACAAAGACGGCAGATGAAGTGAAAACATTGGCGGTTTCCGGAGATACGGTTTCCGAAAAAGCAGGCTGCGTGCTGCAGAGCCGGTTTTCAGCCGGGGATAAAATCATTTTCCGGATGAATGCGGTGGATCCAAATACAAACAAACAAGCAAAAAACGCAAAGCTCCAGGTCCATCTTTCCACAGGCGAAGTACTCGATATGAAACTGCAGCGCCATCCTCCTACAGACAAATCCGCCCCGCAATTCTGGACCGCTGCATATGAAGTAACGAAAGACACGCCAACAGGCATTTTAGACTACTATGTCACGGCAACAGATGGCGACAAAAAAGGGAAGTATCAGCCTTTTAAAGTTCAGCAGTCCATGCTCACCATTGTCAGCAAAGATTCCGGCACTGCGAAAAAAAGTACAGATTCCGGCAAAACTTCCAGCCACCAAACGACTCAAAACCTTAAAATAACGGCCACCAATTTCAAATTCAGCAAAGAAGATTATTATGTCAAAGCCGGGCAGGAAGTGACGCTCACCCTTACTTCAAAAGAGGGTGTGCATGGCCTGATGATCGACGGGCTTGATGTCAATATTAAGGCGCCGGGCGGAACAGCCAAGTTTACCCCGAAAAAAGCCGGCGATTATCAAATTCACTGCAACACTTATTGCGGAGAAGGCCATGGAAATATGACAGCAACATTGCATGTCGAATAAGAAAGGAGCATTTGCGTGCCGAAAACAATCATGAAAAGATTCACGGTTCTGTCCCTAGCATTGCTTGCCATCGTGCTCGGCGCCTGTTCCCAGCAGCAGGAGTCTTCCTCAAAGCATACCGGAACCGCGCATGCCGAACCCGCCAAAACGGAGAAAATCAAAAACAATATTAAGCTTTCAAAAAGCACGGGGGTTGTAAGAAATAAAGTCAGTTTTACCGTAAACCAGCTTGAGCCGAATCAGCCGTATCAATTGAAATGGACAGAGGTGGAAGGCCGGTACAAACTGAAAGATGCTCACCAATTTATCGGGGCGGACTATGCCGTGAAAGAGAAACAAATATTACAAGGAAAAAGTGACGAAAACGGGGGTTGGAGAGGAAGTTTTACAGTTCCGGTCGGTTTTGGAGGAGACCACACCATTTACGTGACGTCCGGCAATAAAAAAATCGGGCAGGCCAATTTTTATGTGAACCCTTCATTTTCCATTTCACCAAAATCTGGAGCAGTTGGCAGCGAAATTACCATTAAAGCGGAGGGAATCGGCTGGGGAACATACGAATCAAATTGGCAGTTGACTTATGATAATAAATTCACAGGCATGCTTTCGGCTGTTTCCACAAACGGGACAGCGGAAGCGAAAATCCGTGCAGCCGGCCCGTTTGGCAAACATACCTTAACCATTTGGCATGGCTATCTCGGCTTTCCGTATGTAAACCATCAGCAGGCGCCAAACTCGTATTTGCCGGTGCCGAGTTTTACCTTTAATGTGACAGATGGAAAGCCTGAAGCCAAAGACCACGTGGAATCCGTCCCTGAGGCAGCGGACGGCGGAGCGAAAATGGCAAAATTAAAACAGCAGCCCGGGGTCAATGTCACACTCGACAAAAGAGCGGGGACGGTCGGGGAACCGGTTCAGCTGAAAGCAAGCGGATTGCCAAAAGACAAAGACATAGATCTTATCTGGAACACAATAGCAGGCAGCCGGATTACAAAAGCCGGTTTTTCAAAAAAGACAGCGAAGCTCGCAACCGTTCATACTGACAGTAACGGGGCACTGTCCGCATCCTTTAAAGTGCCGAATGATCTGGGCGGTATCCCGCACCTCATTGAATTAAAGTTGGGCGGCAAATCGTACGGGCAGGCATATCTGCGGGTTCTGCCTTCCATTGTAGACATCTCGCCGAAATCAGGGCCTGTCGGGACAAATATTAAAATCACCATCAACGGCGGCGGATGGACAGAGTTTGACAATGCGTATTATCTTACTTATGACAACGCCTATGTCGGCTATATGTGCGCGTTCAACAGCCAGGGGACCGTCACTTTTACGGTTAAAGCATTCGGCGAAAAAGGATACCATTTGATTGATTTGTATCCCGGCATCTACAAAGGAAAGCAAAAGCAGCCAGATATATACGATATCCCTCAGCTGACTTATCTGAAAGATCATCCCGGAAGTGCTATGCCGGCCATCCGCCTCGGGTTTACAGTCGAATAGAAAGGGATGCCCAAAAAGCCGGTTATCAGCCTTTTGGGGCATTCTCTTTTTCTATGGCCCTGATTTCTTATAAAATCCCGTCCTGTAAGCTTCGTTGCAGATTAAAATAAGTAATAATACACAAGTGTTGAACGCATACAGGATGAAAAACAGGGAATGTCTGCTACTGTGTTTATGTTGCAGCCGGTATTCCTGCACAGGCATAAACAAAGCGGCTGAATCTTCTATAATAAGTGGAATTCATTCGATAACAGAGGGATAAAGATGTTGACTTTATTTGTGCTGTGTATTGTCCTTGCAATTTATGGTTCCGCTTTTTGCCCGGGCGCTGGAGTACGGCAGGCCGTTTCTGTGGAACGCACGCGGCAAAAGTGCTGCTGTGCTGCGTAAAGGAACGCCCGCTTCTGCCGGAATGGCCGAACGCCCTTTTCAGGAAATTGACGAAGCTGTAAATGATGCGATTGCACAAAAAGTGATGTCAGGCGCCGTTGGTCCTCGTTGCAAGGAAGGGGATCATTGTAAAGGAGAAAGCATACGGCTATTCGTACCGCTACACCGGCAGTGATTTTACAGAAGCGGCTGATCCAGTATGCGCAAAAACCGATACGATTTATGGTATTGCATCGATCAGCAAATTGTTTACCTCCATTGCCGCTATGCAGCTGTATGTGAAAGGAAAATATACGCTCGATGACCCGGTGGCAAAATACATCCCCGAATTCACAGAAAACAGGAAAGAAAATATAACGATCCGCCAGCTGATGACACATACATCGGGGTTTGAAGCAGGAATCCCCGTTTATAAAATGGAAGGGGCCCGGGAGAAGCGACTCAAAATGGTTCTTACGCACGGGCTGCAAAATCCTCCGGGCACCACGTATACGTACAGCGATTTAAACATGATCACGCTCGGCGTTTTGGGGGAGCGTTTAAGCGGCAAGCAGTCGGATAATTATGTAAAAGAACATATCACCGGCCCGCTCGGAATGAATGACACGATGTACAACCCGCCCGCTTCGTTAAAAACGCACATTATTGCTACGGAAGATCAGCCATGGACAGGAAGAGGAATTATCCGGGGGCAGGTTCATGACGAAAATGCGCGGGCGCTTGGCGGCTTGGACGGCCATCCAAGACAGAAGACCAGTCCTTGGCGAAGCAGGATGCCTCTAAACGTAATGCCATTGAAGGCAAATTGGTGAAAGCAAGCGCAAATACGGGCTGGACCTTATTCGAGCACGCCTTCAGGAGACGAGTGAAACAGTTGTAGCTCTCCAATTTCTTATCACGAACCTGGAGCGAAAGCTTAGAGTTCCTTTTTTGAAACACTATTTTTTCTTTTGATAATCGAATTTTGGCTTGCATCTGATTCATTCAGCAAGCCCTACGTAATCCCATATTACACACCTAAAATTGAATCTATTGGTGTTTAAAACAACAAAATATATTACTGTCAATTTTTAAATTGATAGAAGGCTAATCATAGACAATTATAGCTTTTGATTAGCCTAAAACCATTTATT
>Ga0207747_1001758_pt1 | contig 13858 bp, 24 predicted proteins | sample HigsolmetaGSP11D_FD_184839 | JGI IMG/M metagenome (GOLD analysis project Ga0207747, IMG submission 184839) | High solid enriched microbial communities from the Joint BioEnergy Institute, USA - SP1-1-D (SPAdes) | ecosystem: Engineered > Bioreactor > SSF (Solid state fermentation) > Aerobic >...
TCACCATGTTCGGCAACTCAGATTTAACTTATGGTTCACTGATGGCAAACCCAAATGCGACTGACGGTTGGAAGAATCAATTTACTGCTTGGCGTGAACAAGGAATACTCAACTAACGGAGGTCTTTAGTTGAAAAACGAACGCCTTTAAATAAGGGGCGTTCTTTTATTTTATGCAGAGATTGGGGCGAAACCGGTGCATGACGACGATAAATGGAAACTCGAAATAATCGAAAGGCTCGCGCGCATGGAGGCGAAACTCGACCACGTCAACGAAACGCGCGTCATCGCTGACCGCGCGGACCAAAACGCAAGAAGCGCGCTACAATTGGCGAATGAGCACTCGAAAGACATCGATAACATTCGGAAAACAACGATGTGGGCGCTAGGTATCGTATTCACGGGGCTGTTTACGGTAGGAGTCGGTTTACTGACGGTTTTATTATAGTGGCGGAGTGGCACGTCGCCTTCATCCCGTTACGTGGTTCGCGACGGCCACCCTCACGCCTATTATACGAAAAGGGGCGAAGATTTTGCAACTTTTGAAAGGCGTAGATGTATCGCATCACCAAAACGACAAAGGGGCGATCAACTGGCCGAAAGTATTTGCGCAAGGTTATGAATTTGTATTCGTTAAGCTGACGGAAGGAAAAACGTATATCGACCCATGCAGCCGCGACAACGTGGCTGATGCCCGCAAGGCAGGCGCAAAAGTCGTCGGCGGTTACCACTTCGCGCGGTTCCAATCCGTTAACGAAGCGTTGGCCGAAGCGGAGCATTTCGCAAGTGTCGCGAAGGACTTAGCGCTTGATTACGTTGTGCTCGATATTGAGCATCCCGAGGCCAAAGGCGACTTAAGCGACGCAGCCCGCGCGTTTCTCGAAGCGGTTAAAGCGTACGGCAAACCGATGTTATATTCGTATCCAGCGTTCATTGATGCGCATTTAAAAAGCGCTAGCCTCGCACAGTATCCGTTATGGATTGCGCATTATCACGTTGACGATCCGCGCGATAACTCCGTATGGGGAGCAGACTGGCTCGTATGGCAACACGCAAGTGATGCGAAGGTTGACGGCATTGTCGGTAATGTTGACGTGAATGTCGCGAAGCCCGAATTGCTCATCGAACAAATGGCGGAAAGAAAGCCGAAGCCAAAACCGAAGCCTGCCGCAACCGAACGGCTATTGCGCCGGGGCGACCGTGGCGACGACGTTAAAGCGCTGCAAAAGGCGCTCAACGCAAAAGGCTTCGATTGTGGCGAAGCCGACGGCATTTTCGGGCCTAAAACGGAAGCGGCCGTCAAGGCGTTACAAAAAGCGGCGCACATCGCGGTTGACGGCATCGTCGGGCCGCAAACGCGAAAGGCGCTGGCAGCGGCTAAAGTTAAATCGAAATATCCGTTGCCGAACGGTGTTTACCGCAAAGGTGACAAGGGCAACGCGGTCAAGCAAATTCAAACGGCGCTGAACGCGGCTAACTTTAAATGCGGCGCGGTCGACGGTATTTTCGGGGCCAAAACGGAAGATGCGGTCAAACGCTTCCAGTCGGTTTACCTGCCGCGCGAAGTCGACGGCGTTTACGGCCCGCACACGAAGGCTGCGCTTGAAAAAGTTTTACGATAAAAACGAAACCAAAACGGAGGGAAAAACGTATGAAAAACGTAAAGTGGAGAAACTACGGTTTATGGGTGGCGCTCGGCTCGCTTGCGGTGATGGCGTTGAATGACTTCGCGCATTTATCGCCGGAACACGTGCAAAAGTACGTTGACTTGGGGCTAACGATCCTTGTCGCGGCTGGCGTAATTAGCAACCCGTCGCAAGGCAGCGGGTTCCGTGACAAATAACGAAATTTAACGAAATGGGTTACGCCTATTGACGTAACCCTAACGTACATAATATACTAAAGTAAACGAAAGGAGACGACGGAAAAATGAAAAAACATTTGGCGGTCATTGTGCTGGCGGTTTGTGTTGCGCTTATTGGATGCGAAGGACACAAGAAATTCGATTGGCAGAAACTCGACCCAAGTTCCGTTGAATATGATATGGCGCTTTGTCCGGTTGGCGCGCCTTGCGAATAGCCCCGCTGTCCTAACGGATGGCGGGGTTATTTTTTTGTCCATAAAAAATCAGAAAATAAAAACTTTAGTTTTGGTATTGACTGATATAAATTTATACCGTATGATGTAGACAAAGGAAAACGATATAAAATTATATCAGAAAGGAGAAATCAAAATGCAAAAACAAGCGATGGCGTTGGCGGTTAAATTGGCGAAGAAAATGGAAGGCGATTGGACGGCTCGGATGGCGTTGGCTTTGAAAACAACTTGGGAAATCGTCAAGAACGGCGCGGCCGTTCAAATCGTCGAAAGCTCGGCAAAAGAATGGAAAAATTACGGAAAACATCGTCTCTATATCCGCGGCCGCATGATCATCACGGTGAACAGCTGGGGCAACCCGATTCATCGCCGCGTTGACTTCGAAGGCTATTATGACTTCGATCGTCAAACGGTTGTCCGCACCGGCGGCAAAGATAACTATCGCGCGCAAATCTTTGAAGCGCTCGAACAAATCGCAAAAACAAAAGGGGTGGCTGCTTAATGTTTCTCTATGAAGTAACAACGCCGCGCGAAATTGAATTGGAATATGGTCTGCCACACCGGTCAATGACGCGGGATCTGCATCGTGGGAGGTTCAGAAAGTCAGAAATTCGCAAGTCCGGAGCCACGTGGCTCATCACAAAGAGGGAGGCAAAACGGGTGTATAAAAGTGAATTAACTTTTATACCGGTTATAGATGATTTTGAATGGGTTCTGTTTCATGTCCGTAATGAATTGCAAAACGAATCATTTTCCGATTTGGTCCGCCGCGTTTTGAACAAACCGTTTTTGGATGATAACGATGTGTGCCGACTTGCTGATCTATATCATGACGGCCTGCGCGATGGCATTGAAGATGGCAAATATATCCCGTTCGCGCAGTGGTTTTATGAATACTTTGAAGATCGCATACTTGAACTAGAAAATGAAGAAGACGATTGAAAATGTCCCCGTATCTTCGGCAGTTTCCGCTGGATGGGAGAGCCGGCGCAGCAAGAGGAAGCGGAAGCGATCGTCGAAACGCTGCTTGAAGGTCTTGAGTGAAAATCATCGCCACCCGCGGGGCGATTACAAATACCGCGGGAAAAAGGAGGAGTAAAAATGATTAAAATCGAAAACATCGGCGGCATCCAAATCAATGTGGAAGAGGCATTACAGTATCTTGCCGGAGTAACAAAAATCACAGAAGAAGGCGGCTTCTATGAATTACAACTCGACGATCAAGGTGAACATCTAAGCGTAACCGTTGACTACGAACGGACGGAATCCAATCCCGAAAAGGAACTTGCCCCAATCGGACGCAATTGCATCTTCAATGAGCTTTACAGTTTTGATAGATATGGTGAGAATCCATTCTCTTTTGAACAACTCATTGACGATTTGCATGCCCAACATCTCGAGGCCGTCGAAAATTGGTTAGCTGAATTTTTGGCAGAGAAATGCTCTTTGTAATACTTAACCACCCATCACGGGTGTTTTTTTTCTTTTGTACTTGCATATTTTCATTACCTCTCGCATAAGCTTTGCGTAAGCGCACGCGCGCAAGCAAAGCGTCTTAGCCCCTCGTACGCCCATCATATTTCCCCGCATTTTAGCTTGTTCCTTTTTATGGTGTACTTGCATAATTCCGGTACCCCGAAAATATACGTTATTAAGACATTAATAATCGATGCTTAGAATTATTAACACGTTAATAACGAGGTGATAACGGTGAATCAACCGGAAATCGTCGGCATTGACGCCGGCAACTACAAAACGAAAGTTGTCGGCCAAGGCGGCATCGACTCGTTTTACTCCGACATCGGCACGTATCGTGAACGAAAACTCGTTGCCACACACGGCGACGACGACATGGTTTTCGATTATCGCGGTCAGCGCGGCTTTGCCGGCACACTTGCGAAAGTGGAAACGCGGTACGGCGGCACGATCGGCGGCGAAACAAAAGCGCACGATGACGCCCTACTTCGCGTACTGCTCGGCCTACATCGGTACGCGACGAAGCATGGCGTCGCAACGTTCAACATCGTTGTCGGCCAACCGATTTCGCGGCACACAGACGCGGAAAAAGCGAAAATCAAACGGATGTTCGCGGGCGGCCACGAAATTACCGTCAATAATGTACGTAAGACTATTCGTATTACTCGCGTCGAAGTGGCGGCCGAAGGCGGAGCGGCGTTTTGGTCAGCGCCCGAAAGCGGGCTAATCCGCATCATTGACGTTGGCTCGGCGACGATCAACTGCGCGAGCTTACTTAACGGGAGTTACGTCGATCTAGCGTCATTTACGCTAGGCTACGGGCTTGACCCGAACGACTTGAGCGGATTAGTGCGCGCAATCACGATAAACGCGATAAAAAACGGCTGGGCGAAAACAGACGAAATCCGGTTAGTTGGCGGGGCCGCAAACGTGCTGGAACCGCTAATTCGCGACGAATTTCCGAACACGAAAGTACTGCCACGGCCAATGTACGCGAACGCCATCGGATTTTATACGATAGGACGACGTGTTTATGGCGGATAGATATATACGGAAGCCTGTCGCGTTTAATCGCGATGACCCCGACCATATGGCGCTTTATAACTTCGCGATGAAACGGTCATCGTTTAGCGAATATATACGCCGGCTCATTCAGCGCGATATGGACGGAAGTGGATTCGGCGCGCAAACGAAAAACCCCGGCTGGACGGCCGAGGACGATGAGCCAACGATTGATACTTCGCATATGACCGAGTTAATTTAGCTTAGTAATTGAAGAATGTACGCTATCGTTGCGCCAACTGCGCCACCAACGATAAACCACACGGTCGATCACTTCCCTCGATTGTTTTACGTTTATTATTTTTTCGCGAAAGGAGGGTTTTATACATGGCTAAAACGGAAGTTATTGACTTTCGTGCCTTCATGCGCAACGACTACGAAAAGCCCGCCAAGCAAGTCGGTTTAGCAGCCGGCGCAGGTGCGTTGACCGCGGCCATTATCACGCCAGTTAAGGTTTTAGCGGCAACCGACGCCTTTACAAAAGTGTGGCCGGCGCTTATGCATATCGGCGATTGGGCATGCGTTGCGATCATCGTGTTTGCCGGCTTTACATGGATGTTCGGCAACCGGTCAAAAGCGATTGAATTTCTCATCGGCGGCGGCTCCGGCTATATTCTCATGCGCCACGCCATTGACGTTCGCGATTTTCTCGCGGGAATTTAAACGAAAGGTAGGCGGTTATTATGCGATTTGTTCGCGTTGCTGCGGACAGTACGAGTGACGGTGCGTTGTTGGATTCGATGAAGGGGCCGATTTGGGAGTTAATCGAAAGTTTACCGAATGGCGGCGAAGTTCTCGATAAATCACTAGCTAAAGGCCCACTTTACGAATTCATCGAGTCGATGCACGATGGCACATTTTGGTCGAGCGTTGGCGCGAACCTTGCGCAGTTAATCGGCAGTAGCATACATCACCTTGCGATATTCCTTACGGCTCACGTTGCGGACATTGGCGGCATTATAACGATATTTACAGGGCTTGCGCTCATGATTCCGTTATTTGACCGACACAAAGTATTAACGCGGTATTTCGGCGCGATGGCGGGGCTAACGATATGGGCGGCTATGACGTAATCAAATGGCGCGACTTCTTCGCGGTCGAGCGCAACCGCATGGTCACATACCGGATTATTCCGCACCAATCCGTTACCAATAACACCAACCGTAAACTTTGGCGCACCCTTCACAAACTTTACGAAATGTACGACGGCATTCCTTCGCGAATTAAACGCAATGGCTGGCGGTGGACTTACCGCGAAAAGGATGCGATATGGTTCGATATTGTTTTTCGTAGAGGCTCGATTGAATTTTACGCGAGCACGACCGAATTATGGGCGAAAAAGTTTCGGGAAGTACTCGAAACGCGCATGAAAGTGACGGTAGAAGAAACGGAACCAAACGTGCTGGAAGTGCCGCACGAAAACACGGTCATAAGCGACTTACGATACGTTCGTCACGATATATATTCGCTACACACGGACGCCACCGAGCAAACGTCGCCGATCGCGGCGGTACTCAGCGTTGCCGACGATTTAGCGGCCGACGACGACTTTGCGCGACTTAGCGTTTGCGCCGAAACGATGTCGCGCCGTCAATGGGCGAAGATTGGTGGCTATGCACACGAAAAATTGGCGAAAAACAAGCGCGTGGAGCGGGCGCGGTTGTCGCCGCAAAAAATGGCGCGGTCAGTCCGGAAAGGTGTCGCGTCGCTGATTAACGAAATTAGCGCAATCATCGCCGATATATTCAAGGCGTTCGAAAACGTATTCTATAAGAAGGAAGCGGGCGCGACCGATTTTAAAGCGCCAACTATCGAAGCTCGCGACGATAAATATGATCGCTTATCGACGCAATCGCAGAATAAACGGTATCAACCCGTTTGGCGCACGAGAATCCGAGTGGCTGCGCACTCACAAACGCCCATTCGACGCGACCTCATAGCGTCAACGATTGCGGGCGCCTTTTCGGAGTTAAGCGCAGACAACGAATTAACAGCGGTGCGGGTTAAGCGCAGTGGTGAAATCGTTCGCGAACTCAATGAATTACGGTTGTCGGCGCGGTCGAAAGCGGACGGCGATGTAAATCTGTTAAGTTGCGATGAATTGGCGAAAGTGGCGCTACAAATGCCGACTCGCGAAGTGCAGGCGCGCCACGAAGAAGCGCTCGCGGTTAACCGTAAAGTCGAAGTCGAAGTGCCAGCAATTTTTCGTAAAGACCACGGAATTTACATCGGCACAGCCGAAGCAAAAGGCGAGCAAATACCGATTTATATACCCGTCAGTAATCCCGATGAATTATACCGTACTTATGTATTCCAAGGCTCGCAAGGCACCGGTAAGGATACCGCGATTAAGAACTTCGTGATCGATGCGTGCCTAAACCACGGAATCAGCGCGGTTATTCCCGACGCAATCATGGAGGACGGGGCGCGCGGCATGGCCGACGGTATACGCGACTCCCTGCCGCCTGACCGCGTCATTGACATCGACTTGTCGGACGCTGAATGGCCGGTGCCGCTCGACCTCACCGAAGTCGTACGCAAACTCGGTCACAACGGTGCCAATCGTTTTGCGCAGGAAATGATCGACTTTTTTGGCGACCTCGAATCGATGGGCCAGTCGCGAACCATATTGCGGGAGTTTGCGAAGGCAAGTCGCGGGTCGATTATCGAAATCAAGTGGCTGATTGAAAACGAAGAATACCGCATGGCTCGCGTTGAGGAATTGCGCAGGGAAGGCCGCGTCCGACTTGCCGACTCACTTGCGAAATGGAAACAAAGCGCGCTTGATTCGAAAGGGGCTGCGGTGCTTTACCGGCTCGACGAACTGCTCGGCGACGACTTGTTGTTTAACATTTTCGCTCAACCGCCGAATGACTCCGTTAATCTCGAAAAATGGATCGTGGAAGGTAAAGTCGTTATTTTGCGGATACCCAATCGTAAAATCGGCACGCTTGCGACAAAGACGTTGATTCACTGGATCACGTTGAAAACGTTTATGACGAAGTTGCTTATGGACGGCCAACATGGTTGCTTTATCGTATTTAATGAACCGCATCAATATATGACGCCCGGCCTTGAGCGGTTATTGCAACGGCTAGTGCTCGAGGGCCGTAAGTGGCGCATCGGCTCGCTATTCGCGTTTCACCACATCGGGCTGCTGCCGCGCACGTTTGCCGACGATTTGCAAGCGAGCGGCACGAATTGGTTTCTATTCGCGAACACGCACAAAGGCGTTTACGAACGGCTGAGCGAAGAACTCGCGCCAAACTTCGATGTGGAAAGCGCGATGGCGACCGAACGGTTCCATGCGATTTGCTTGCTACAATTCGGTGGCCGACGGCAAGCTCCGTTTCTTTGTCGCATGGCGCCGCCGCCTGCGCAAAGCTACGATAATGCGAAACTTACTAGCGAGCATTCACGTATATATGGTAGACATATTACGGAAGTTGAATGGCTAGAAGGAATTGCCGCGTTTGGTGTCGAATAACATTATAACGAAAGGGGGCGTAAACAAACATGCCAAAAACAGCTATCGGAAAAGCCGTGTTTATTATCGCGATTGTCGTAACGGTTGTCGAAATCATATCGAATCTTGATACAACGTTTTACCTGCACGCCACGCAATACGTGCCAGAAGGCGAACATGCGGATCCTATACGTATTGCCGACGTGATAGACGATATTGTGCAGCCGTTTTACTACGGCACCGTTTTATACGTGCTTTCGCTTATAGTCGATAAAATAAAAAAGGCGCCCCAATAATTAGGGCGCTTATATTTAACGTTTAATTTTTCGTTCTTTATTCAGTTTTCCGAGAACGCGATTCATCGGCGAGTATTGCGAATGTTTTTGTGCGATTGATCGCTGCGATAAGTGCACGTATTTCTTAATCGACCGATCATCGGTATGGCCCATTATCAACCGCAAGTATTCCGAGTCCATTCCGTCGTCCAGCGCCATAGTTGCGGCCGTATGCCGGAATAAGTGCGGGTGCACTCGGCGCTTAATGCCAGCGCGTTGAGCGTATTGTTTCAGCCGCTTACGGAAATGATTCGGCGTTAACCGCTCGCCATAATTCGAGAGAAATACGTACTCATTCTCGAATTCCTCGGTTTCTTGCATTAGTTCGCGAAGCAACCGCATAGTCCGTTTTGATAACGGCACAACACGCGATTTACGGCCTTTCGTCGTACTCGCGCGAAATGTAACCGAGTTTTGATCGAAGTGTATACAATCACGCGTTAATAGCAGCGTTTCATTTATTCGGCTGAATCCGTCGATTAAAACGTTCATAATGACGTAATCGCGAAAGTCTGCATACTTACGCTGGTCGGGCGCATTTAGAAGTGCCCGCAATTCGTCAACCGTTAAAATTTCGGGTTCTTCTTCGTTTTCCTTAACGTATTTGACCTCGCTTGCCGGGTTAAAATCGGCTAACCCTTCGTCAACTAAAAACGCGAAGAACGTGCGTAATGTTTTAAGTCGGTTGTTCGCGCTTGACGCCGAAAGGCCTTTCGTTTTTGATGATTCCGGCTTATAACGATGACCGTCGAATTTCACTTTTTCGCGCATGGTCCACGCGATATATTCTCGAATTAAGTCTTTCGTTACATTGCGGACATCATGCGCAATTCCGCGATCGTCGAGGTACGCAAGAAAATAGCCGAAGAAATTGCGGTCATTTTGTAGCGTGACCTTTGATAAATTTTCGGCCAGTCGCGCGTCATAATACTTTTCGAATAATACGTTTAAATCGTAAATAGATTTGCGCTGGCGGCTGCGTGTCGATTTAACGCGTTTGCCCATTCGTTTGTCGACCAAAATAAAAACGCCCCTTTCCGTTTACTTCGGAATAAGAGGCGCTTGCTTGCGGATTTTAGAAACGCTTGCTTGCGTATAAGTCATCGGTTAAGTCAACGTCCTAAAAACGTTGATATACCCGAATTTTTATGTATTGGTGGAGCATAGCGGGATCGAACCGCTGACCTCTTGCATGCCATGCACGGTTACGAATCGTTTGCTCCCGTTAAGTCACTGGAATGCCGTTAAGTCAAGCGTTAAGTCAATCGCCTCTTATTCCGTATGTCTAATTATAGCGTATAGGGCGTTTTGCGCGCAAGTTTTGACGGATTTTGCGTGCATGCGTGGCGGCATGAGGTAGGTGCGGCATTTTACGATTGGGTGACGGTAGTTTAACGCGTATTTACAAAGTAACAAAAGTATTCTATATTACGATTTAAGGGGGAATTATAGTGAGAATTTTGGGACGTATGCTACAAATAATCGGTTTATTATCGTTCGTGGTCGGGGTAATCGCGGCGGTTTACGTTTATCGCACCGCGGAAGATGATCGCTTAGTTTACGAATATGCGAAGCATCGTTACGCTACGGTATACAGTAACGGTGAAACGCAAGCCGAGTATATTGAAAAACGGCAATTGTATTTAAACGATTGGACGTTTATCGTATTGGCGGGTGGTCTCGGTATATTTTGTGGTATAGCCGGCATTGGCACTGGCACGATTATTCGTAAGGGCGCAGATTAAAGCGCCTCTTTTTTTGTGCGAAAATCGATTTTCGTTTGTATAGTACGTTAGGAGGACTTTTTTCGGAAGGAGGCGAATTATTTCCGGGTTTTTTGTGCGAAAACGCGCTGGTGATTATATAGTACATTAGGAAGGCATTTTTTCGCGAAAGGAGGCGGGCCTATTTTGACGCAAGACAATCTCGTATCAGTCGAAGCCCAAACGGAGCAAAGTATTACAACCGGTAAACGCGAAACACGTATATTCGTAAAAATGTACGTCGACGCGGTAAAGTCGGGCTTAATCGCGAGCCTTGGCGATGCTAACTGGCGCACACTTTGCGTGATTGCATCGTTTATGGACGAAAATGGCGATTGCTACCCGACACAAGAGCAGATCGCGAAAGGGCTCGGGGTGTCGCGACAGGCCGCAAGTAGCCGTGTAAGGAAACTACTTGATTATCGGTGGAACGGGCGTCCGGTTATTACGGCGGTCAAAGGACGCACAGAAAAAGGTACGTGGGACAATACGCGATACACGGTTTTGCCAATTAGTCAATTACGTATTTTTGACGCAGAACCAGAGAAATTACCGGAATCCATGTCGGACTAAGCCGACACGGCTGGTGATTGCACTAACTATAACCATCTTTTAACGATAACCATATATAAACAAGATAAATTATTTGCGGGCACTCACTAACGTTCGTACCCGCTAACTAACTAACTAATACGCAATCACATGTTCGTATACTGTTTCGCGCGTATGTATTTAAAAGAAAGAAAAGAAAAAATGGCGCCAAAAAGAAAAGAAAGAAAGGATGAGAGTATATTATGAGCGGAAGTGAGTTTCGCGTATGGGATGAAGATAGTGAGAAAATGATTTATGGAGTTGGTATTGACCCATCTGGAATTCCATATTCAATCCCTGACGACGCAGAGGATTATACTCAATTTAATTATTATCTTAATGGAATTAAAATGCAGTTTACTGGATTGAAAGACCGAAATGGAAAAAAGATTTATGAAGGCGATATCATCGACTTTACGTATTGGTGGTTTGATGGGAACGTAGCCGAAAGTCATTTAATCGGTGAAGTTGTGTATCTACCGGAATTTATGTCATTCGGATTGCGCGGTGTTAAAAATGCGGATTGGATACGCCATATTGGCGGAGATGATGGATCGACTGATACCGCACCATTCGCAACCTGGACGTTTGATGAAGCTGATTTTGAAGTCATCGGCAACATTTACGAAAATCCAACGTTGTTAGACGGCAAATAAACGTCACCACAACGCTTTTACCACGCGCAAGACTAATATATCTACTCGCGCATAAACGCCGCTCTACGGGGCTAATACGAAGGAGGAAAAGCGAATGACTAACGCAATCTTGCCGAAAGTCGTAAAAGTAGGCGCGGTAAATTACGAAATCAACATCGTTCCTAACGACGGCTGGCTAACGAAAGGCGTACTCGGAAACGCGGGCACTTTCGACGACACCGCCGGATTTTACGAAGATGCTTTACGCGAAATTGATATGCACATACGGTCAACGCCCGAACCTATTCCGTACATCATCGAAACGTTGAAACGGACGTTGCCGGAATATAACGACTGTGGAGGTGATCGCGAGTGAACGTAGTTGACCACTTCGCGGTAGACGCGCTACTTGAGAGTAGTAGTGCATCGTTAAGACGCGTTGGCGAAATTCTTTACCGGTGCGACGGAGCTTTAAACGCGGAAGAAACAGACGAATTAGCGAAATTGCTTGCGATAATTGCTGATGAAAACAATCGGATGCGCGAAGGGTTGGAAGCGATATACTACGAAGACGTAGATTCGCTTGATGAAGCATATTACATCGCAAAGGAAGCGTTAAGATGAACGAAATTCAATTGATTGAAATCGAACAACGCGCGGAAAAGGCAACGCCGGGGCCGTGGAAAGTTGAAGCCTCAACGGAAGGCGACTGGGTACTCGATAACCGCGATGACGTAATTGCCGGAACCTTCGTGCAAGAAGGCGACGCCGACTTCATCGCTCATGCTCGCGAGGATGTGCCGGCACTTGTTGCGGAAGTCCGACGGTTGCGCAGGGCTTTGCATCACATCAGCAATGAAATTTTATGGCCACATTATTTTGACCCGAAAATAATACGTGCAATGGAATACATTGCGGAGGTACTACGAAAATGAAGCGCTACTACGACGACATTACGGAGGCTTATTTCTGGGCATTACAGGATCGCTATGATCGTGGGCTTATCGATTGTGATAAATTTATGCGACTTGCCGATAAGCTCGTGGCGTGGGATCGTGTTGCCGGCGAGCGCGGCTTGCCAATAAGCTACGGAGGTGATCGCGATTGACTAAACGTAAATTTTCCGGTGCCGACTACGCCTACCGCCCGCTTGCCGACTGGAACGTTAACCACTTTATTGCGTTTCTCGCCGCGGAAACCAAGCGCAAGTTTGGCGTCGACTACGTGCCGGGCGGCCGCGGCCCGATTAGCTCGCGTTGGGCGATGGAACGTGGCATGCTAAAGCAAGCGCAAGAATCGCTCGGCAACGCGGTGTTGCGGCGGTTCATCGAGCGGTGCATCGCGAATTACCGGCCACATGGCGATTACCTTTTCGTGACCTTCACGTTTATGTGGTCGTGGATGCGCGATGAGGTGGCGCGGGCACAGGCTGACGTAGCTCGGTCACAGGCGAAGGCGGCGCGCGAGGCGGAAACCGTTGAGGTTACGGACATTGACGAGCTTATTTAATGAGCCGAGCTTATTTAACGGAGGTGAGCGAAACTGGCGGGAAATATACGGAGTACTAACGAAACAACATGCATACTTGCGCCGCACTGCAAACTCGCAGGCAATCCGCAACATTGTACGAATCTCTGCGGTCATTACAACGCCATAAACGCCCGTATAAGCGCCGCAAACATTCCGCAAGGCTATCGGTATCTCACGCTCGCAAAGTCGCCTGTAGACGCCAATGTGCGCGTTACAGCGACAGTCAACGGCGAGCGACGCACGCAACCGAAGGACTTGCGCGAGTGGTTAACGAATTACGTGGCGAGTTTCGGGCGGGCCAGCAAGCGGGTCAAGTCCGTTTATCTTTACGGAGAACGAAAGGGCACCGGCAAGACCACGACTGCGTGCGCGTTGCTTGGCGAGTGGCTGGCGACATACTACTTACGGAGTGTGCAGGCTGGCGAAACCATGCCGCAACGGCCAGCGTTATTTTTCGATGTAAACGAATGGCTTATCGAATATAACTTGATCGCGATGGGTAACGACAGTGACGAAGTAAAGGCGTTTAAAACGAAGATGGAATCGGCTGCGCACGTGCCGTTTCTCGTTATGGACGATTTGGGGGTCCGTAAGTTCAGCGAAAATTTTCGCGGTTATTTACATTACATCGTAAATTACCGATGCGCGAACGGGCTGCCGACGGTGTATACGAGTAACATTCCGTTAGATGACCTCGCGGAAGTGTTTGACGAAAGGTTGGCGGATCGGGTTCGCGACATGTGCTTCGAAGTAACGTGGCCGGACGATGCTGAATCGAAAAGGGGGATTCGGTAATGGGCGATATAAAAAGCGACTTAAAAGAGTACCTCCTTCACCGTTTACACGCTTTTCTTTCGAAATATGACGACAATGGAGGCGATCGCGAATGACTAACGAAATGCAG
>Ga0207747_1001764_pt1 | contig 13805 bp, 4 predicted proteins | sample HigsolmetaGSP11D_FD_184839 | JGI IMG/M metagenome (GOLD analysis project Ga0207747, IMG submission 184839) | High solid enriched microbial communities from the Joint BioEnergy Institute, USA - SP1-1-D (SPAdes) | ecosystem: Engineered > Bioreactor > SSF (Solid state fermentation) > Aerobic >...
ATGAAGGACTCGAAGGTGATCGTGGCGATCAACAAGGACGAGGAGGCGCCGATCTTCCAGGTCGCCGACTACGGCCTCGTCGGCGACCTCTTCCAGATCCTCCCCGAGCTCGAAAAGGCGCTTTGACTTTCGCGCACGCACACCGGTTGAGAGCCGTTCGGGTAACCCTGCCCGAGACTGGTCCGGACCGGCGATGGACGTGCCCCATCAAACCTGCCAATCAGTAGTGGAAGCGGGGAGTGGAAGCCACTCCCCGCTTTCGTTTGGTAAAGGTTTCCGCAGGAACTCCGGAACGCTCCACCAGTCCGCTTCCCCGCAACCGGGGCCGGAAAGCCGGCGCCCGGTCCCTGTGATGAGCTGCCGGATGCGAGCCGGGGACGAATTAGAACCTGACCGCCAGCGTCGCCCGTCCGATGACCTGCTGCTGTTCGCCATTGAACAGCGTCGACGCCCCAAGCTCAAGCGATGCCTTCTCCGACAGGCCGAACTTCAGCGAAGCATCGAGGGTGCCGAACAGGTTCTGCCCCTTCGCCTCGAGCGGGTAGGTCCAGCCATCCCCCGACATGCCGTTCAATCCGAGCCGCGTGGACCAGTCGGTATCGCCCACCAGGGCGAGAACACCGGCCCGCACCGCACCGGTGACCGGCTTGCCGCCCAGTTCGAAGGATCCACCCAGCTCGACCGATGGACGGATCGTTCCGACTGTGTAGTCGATCGCTCCGACATTCAGGCCGTAATGATCGCTGCCACGCTCGCCATAGGCATCCTGACGCAGGTGCAGGACGCCGGCGTCCAGCTGCGGTCGCAGCCAGGCTGTCTCGCCCAATGCGAACTTGTGCGAGAGATGCGCCTGGGCCGAGATCCACCGCAGATCCGGGTCTGCAGTGTGCATGTTCAAGCCCTCTGGGGTGAACACCCAGCGCTCCTGGTCGAAGCTGCCCAGGCCGCCGGAGACGGTCGCTCCCACCGCCGTCGCACCGAATTCGCCCTTCAGGCCGAGTCCGGCGTGGAAACGATGGCCGTCGCCGGAGAGGTTGCCCGCGCTGAGCGACGACCAGTCGTAACCGAGCGCCACGCTGGCCGACCAGTCTTCAGCGAAATCGAACCGGGCACCGCCGTGGAAACCGATCTCCCGGGACCTGTAGCCCAATTCAAACGCACCGGAATCGCGCCGGTTGTAAATGCCCTCGGCCTCGAACCAGCCGCAGCCGTCGGGGCCGCTCACGCGCAGACCGGCAACGCTCCACGCCGGGCAGTCCTGCAGGCGACCGGCAAAGCGTACAGCCGAATGGACCGTCGCTTCACCCGGGGCAAACAGCTCCACCGGCACGAAGCCCGCGTAGTAGGCGAGCAGGCCATCCATCGTCTCGATCTGGTGCGCCGTGTTCAGCAGGCCGTCGATGAAGCTGTGGCTTTCACCGAGCAGACCCAGCCGAAGCGAGTACAGGTTCTCCAGATGGGCGCCGAAAACCGCCGGGTTGCCGGGAACCGAAACCGCCTTGCGGTTCGGATTGTCCCACGGCGTGTAGTCGATCTCATAGGAGAGATCGATCGCTTCTCCGCCCTCCGGCAGCGTGTGCTGCGAAAGCCGGTAATGAACCACCGCCGTATCCTGAACGGTCAGCGTGTTCGACGCGATGCCAGGCTCTGAGACAAAGAAGGTGAAGGTACCGGTCGTTCCGTTGACCCTGCCTTGGGTCACCGGTTTGACCGTGCCGGCCAGCCGCGGTGCGGGCGAGCCGTTGGTCACCGTGATGAGGTCATGTTCGCCGCCAACGGAGAAGTCGACCATGATCGAGCCCGGATCCGTCTGGACGAGCGAACCGCTGATCTTGGTCGTGCCGATCCGGTCGCCCTGTCCGGCCGAAATCAGGCCGGAATTGTAGAGTGTACCGCCATTGCCGAGGTTGACCGTCCCACCCATGCCGAAGATCGCTCCGGCGGCATTGGTGAAGGTGATCGGACCGGATTCGCCCTCGGCCGCCTGGGTCAGGACCGCCCCTTCGATGATACCGTTGTTCTGAACTGACAGGGCAGACCCGTTGGTGCGGATCACGTAGTTTTCTTCGCCCGTGCCCAGATGGCGGATGACACCATCGTTGATGATGTAATTCGTGGCCTTGCTGGCCTTTCCAGCGCCATCAAACAGGGCAATCGTCTCGGCACCATCCGCGGCCGTCGCCACGGTCGCGGTCTTCGCCACCTTGATGGTGATGACACCCTTGGCGTTGTCATCCGAGACCTCGGCCACAGGCTCCGGCTTGGGATCGGGGTCGATCCTGTCATTGTCGCCGTCGCTCTGGGCGAGAATGGCGCGGCCACCCTTGCCCGAGGCGATCACGTTGGCATTGACGTTGATGGTGACCTTGCCGCTGGCATCACCCTTGTCCTTGCTGCCGGCCACGCTCTGGGCGATGATGCCGTGGGCGCCTTCGCCGGACACACGGATGGCGCCGTTGTTGGTGATGGCGATGTCTCCGCCCTTGCCCGGGTCACCCGCGCTGCCCGCGAAGGTAAAGATGCTGGGCCTCGAGGTGTCGCCGGATATTTGGGCGATGCCGCCGGAGCCACCCACCGACTGGGCAAGGATGCCATGGGCGCGGGCGCCAACCGTCGTGACCGCGCCCGTGGTGATGTTCAGCTTGCCGCCGTTGCCGCCCTTGCCCGCGGATTGCTGGACGCCGATACCGGCGCCGATGTTCAGATGGATCCAGGAAGCGGACCAGCCCAGCTCGACATCGCCGGCAGCACCACCGCCGCCGCCGACCGACTGGGCGAAGATGCCAAGGGCGCCCTCCCCATAGGTCTGGATCGCACCCGGCAGATCGATCGTGATGTCACCGCCGTGACCGCCGCCGCCGCCGCGACCTCCAACAGTGACAGCGCCCCAGAGGCCGTTTGCACCTATGCCGCCATCGCCGCCGCCAACCGACTGGACTCTCACACCAAAGGCCTGCTTGCCATAGGTGGTGATCCTGCCAGTTCCCGCCACCAGGAGGTTGCCGCCATCGCCGCCAGCCCCTCCCGAGCCGCCGACAGTGACGGTCACCTCGGTGAAGGTCGGGATAAACGTCATATCATGCCAGGCCCTGCTGATCGCATCCGCGGTATCGTTGTCCCACCAACCGCGAATGCCAAGCGAACCGACACCGCCGATACCGCCACCGCCACCGACCGACTGGGCGTAGATGCCATGGCTCTGGATGCCATAGGTAATGACGTCTCCGTCGTGCATGACAATTACGTCGTCGCCGTTGCCGGCGGCGTTGCCGCTGCCGCCGATGAAAACGTCAAGTGTTGCGGTGATGTAGGTTTCGTCTTCATCGTAGAACAGGTTTCGGCACTGGTATCTACCACCGCTGAGAGCCGTGCAGACGCCATTGAAGGAAATGGTGTCGGCCGAGGCCGTGCCGCCGTCACCACCTCCGCCACCAACCGACTGGGCGAAAATGCCGGTCGAATGATCACCGACTGTCGTGATCGTGCCCGTATTGCGCACGGTCACCACATCTCCGTCCGCCCCCTTGCCGCCGCTGCCTCCGACGGAAACGGTTATGTTGCCGTCGATGCTGCGTCTTTCCGTTGCATTCGGCTCGTTCCACTCTCCAGGAGCCGGGCTGGCAGGCATCGGGGTGGCGATCAGGTTGGCGGAATTTCCGCCCTTGCCGCCGGTGCCTCCCACCGATTGGGCATAGATGCCGCTGGAACCGCTCTTCCTGGTTGTGATGTTGCCCGCGTTTTCGACCCTCACCTGATCGGCGTCGGCTACATCGCCACCCGAGCCTCCAACGGTGGTGTTCACGTTCCAGCCGAATTCCTGATGCCTGGTCATAATGAGGGAGTGGGTGGTGCCACCCTTGCCCCCGTCGCCGCCGACGGACTGAGCGAAAATGCCGTTGGAATCGTACCCGTCAGTGGTAATCGCGGCAGCGTTGTACACCATGACCATGCCGCCGCGGGCTCCGCTGCCGCCACTGCCGCCAACCGACACGTTGATGTCGAAGTATTTCTCCTGGTGATGGTCATCCGACAACGTGGCCAGGTACGAATAACTGCCGGAACCGCCAGACCCGCCCACAGACTGGGCAAAAATGCCGTGCGCACCATAGTCGGCTGTCGAAATGCTCCCGTAGGCGCCCACCGTTACATTTCCGGCACTTCCGCCATCCCCGCCCGAGCGGCCAACCACGACGCTGATTTCCTTTGCGCCGTCGAGACTGCTCGTAAAGCTTCCGTTCGCCATCAGGCCGCCATTGCCGCCTGCGCCACCGACAGACTGGGCCAAGATGCCGTGCGCCTGGTAGCCAAATGTCTGGATGGTGGCATCGCTTACAACTGCGACATCCCCGCCCTTGCCGCCGCGTCCGCCATCGCTACCCACGATGACGGAGCCATTGGCCATGGCCGTCAGCGCGGCTACGTGGATTGCACCCTTGCCGGTGCCACCGCTACCGCCGATCGATGATGCCTCGATGCCGCTCGAATATTTGCCCAGGGTGACGATCGTCGCGAGGTTGGTGACGCTCACCGCACCGGCCGTACCGCCGCTGCCAACCTCGTCGCCGCGGCCAAGCGTTACACTAAGATCAATGGCCGTATAAACCTCACCCGAAATCGCGAGGCCGACCGTGCCGCCTGACCCGGCAACGCTGATAGCTTGGATGCCCTCGGAAAGATCGCCGGCAGTTCGAATGCTGCTTCCAGCGGCCGTGGACACTGTGACAGTACCGGCCGAGCCACCATTGCCGGTGCGGTAGTCACCAACATTGATGTTGGCGGATCCAGCACTTTTCACCGTGCCCGCGAGCACCAGCGTTCCGGAGCCACCGCCGCCGCCGACGCTCATGGCCTTGATACCCTTGGATTCGACGCCGGCGGTGTTCACGGCACCGTTGAGCGAGACGGTGACGTCACCTCCGTTGCCGCCATCCGCGCCCCCTGCGGAGAGGGCCATATTCACGTTCCACTTGGAGACGATGTCCACCGCAGCGGTGGCACTGGCTGCACCGCCGCCTCCGCCAACGCTCATGGCTTCAATCGCTGTCGAGGCATCTCCGCGGGTTGAAACATCACCCGCAATCACGTGGACGGCATCAGCATTGCTGCCCCTGCCGCCCGAGCCTCCGACCGCCATCGTGAGCGACCCGCCCAACCACTGTACTCTTTGTGCGCCCGCGACGGCGAGAACCAGTCCGGAATGACCGCCACCACCGCCGATTGACTGGGCAACAATGCCCGCCGCGCTCTTGCCCGTTGTGGAGACGCTTCCTGTCTGTTGCACGAACACCCGTCCCGCAGAACCGCCGGCCCCACCCTTCAAGCTGATACCGAGATTGATATCGCTCTGTTCCGTATAGCCGGTACCCGTGAGCACCATTCCGGACGCACCACCGCCACCGCCGATCGACTGGGCAACGATACCGGCGGAGTAATCACCCGACGCCGCGACCACCCCGGTCTGCTGCACGGATACGTCGCTTGCCGAACCGCCCCCACCGCCGTTGCCACCGATCGCAATCTGCAGGGCGCCGTGGGCACTGATAAACGAGCCAGCCATCGCCATGCCGCCCCATCCACCCCCGCCGCCAATCGACTGGGCAACAATGCCCGCCGAACCGCGGCCAGTGGTAACGATATCCGCCGCCTGACGAACCGATACCTTTCCGGCGGAGCCGCCAGAGCCGCCCGTGCCACCGACGGCAATGTTCGCGGAGCCGTACACGGTCACGCTGCTTTCAGAGAGCCCCGCTCCGGCCGTACCACCACCACCACCAACGCTCTGGGCAAGAATGCCCGCGGAAAGGTCGCCAGTGGTCGTGATCACGCTGCCCCAGTCAACGGTAACTTCACCACCCTTGCCCCCGCGACCGCCCGAACCGCCGAGCGACAAGTCGATGCTGGCGTAGTAGGTCGCTTCGGATGCGCTGACAGCCCAGCCACCGGAGCCACCGCCGCCGCCGACCGACTGAGCCACAATGCCGGAAGAGAGGTGCCCTTCGGTCGACAGCGCCCCGTAACCCGAGACTGTCACAGCCGCACCATTGCCGCCATCCCCACCTTTGCCACCGACGGAGGCTTCTCCCGTCACGGGGCTGGCCAATGCCATCGCGATTGCGATACCGCCGCTGCCACCGCCACCGCCAACGGACTGCGCCACGATGGCCCCGGCAAGATGGCCCTTGGTGCTGATATTGGCAGTGCCGTTCAGATACTGCACGGTACCGCCATTGCCACCTGCTCCTCCCTCTCCGCCAAGGTTGACGTTGACCACCGGGGTTACGCCGGCGCTTGCTGCGTACCCGCCAACGCCGCCGCCACCGCCCACGCTCTGCAGGAACACACCACGGGAGCCCACACCTTCCGTGGAAATGGTTCTCCCCGCTCTACCGCCATCGGTATACAGAACCGCACCGCCGTTGCCGCCGTCGCCACCGGTACCGCCGATGGTGACGCTTATACCGGCCGGCAAAACGAACGCACCGCCGCCTTTGCCGCCACCGCCGCCGATCGACTGAACCGTTATGGCATCGGCAAAATGCCCTGCCGTGGTCACCACGCCAGAGTTGCTGACCGTCACCGCGCCGCCGTTGCCACCCTTGCCGCCCTTGCCGCCGACCGCCAGGACCGATGCGGCGGAAGTATGGGCCGAACCGCCACCGCCGCCCACACTCATGGCAACGAGTCCAGCGGCCCCCTCGCCCGACGTGCTGATCGTGCCATCGTTCGTCACCGTCACCGCGCCACCATGGCCACCGGTGCCGCCCTCGCCCCCGAAGCTGACAATGCCAGGCACGCTGCCGCCGTCACCGCCACCACCGCCGATACTGGCAGCATGAAGTGCAATCGCACGCGCGCCCGTTGTCAGCAGGCGGGTATCACGCTCGACCGTCACGCTGACCGCGCCGCCAGAGCCACCGGCAGAACCGTCACCGCCCAGGCCCCAGATGGCACCGCCGAAGCCCCCCCGGCCGCCGCCGCCACCGACCGACTGCGCCTGAAGCGCATAGGCATGGTCGCCCGCGGTCTGCAGCCTCGTGCCACTTGTCAAGGTTACGAGAACCGTGCCGCCATCACCGGCACTCTCACTGCTGCCGCCAAAGGCCACAAAGCCCCCAGCGCCACCGCCGTCACCCGCGAAGCCGCCAACTGCCTGCACGAGAATCGCATTCGACTCGCTGCCGGTCGTCGTGATGCTGCCCGTAAAAGTCAGCGTCGAGTTGCCCGACGGGCCGGGCCCCGCACCGGCGCCACCCTTGCCCTTGCCGGCAAATGAATCCGCGTTACCACCGTCGCCGCCGGCACCGCCATAGCTGCGCACCACAATGCCTTGGCTGCGGTGGCCTGCGGTGGTGATGTTGGCGGCAATGTCGGCCGTCACGTCGCCTCCACTACCGCCCTGCCCGCCATCGCCGCCATACGAATTTCCTGCGAAGCCGGACCGCGCATTGCCGCCATTGCCACCCGTCCCACCGATGCTCTCGAGCCGGATCGCCTGCTGGCTCTGCGTGGTCGACGTCATCGAAATGGAGATCATGCCGCTGCCGCGGGTGACGCTCACCGCGCCAGCATCGCCGCCGCGGCCGCCATCGCCGCCCCAGGCTGCGCCCATGTTGCTATCGGCATTGCTGCCCGTGCCGCCCCTGCCACCAAGGCTTTGCACGAGAATTCCGCTCGTGCCCGCACCCACCGTGATGGAGCCCGATCCAAGCGACAGGGGCGCCGTGTCGCCATTGCCACCCCTCTGCCCCGCGCCACCGTGGGCATTGCCGCCAACGTCCGAAATTCCGAAATCACCGTTACCGCCGTTGCCGCCCTGGCTCACGACCATGACGCCCGATGCCCCAGAGCTGGCGGTAATCCTTGCAGAGCCGAGCGAGGCCCACGCAGCGCCGGCATTGCCGCCGCTCCCGCCGCTGCCACCATGGGCCGCAGCGGTCTCGGTTTTCGCATAGCCACCGGTGCCGCCATCGCCGCCGTAGGACCCCACATGGACCACAACACCTTGCCGAGCATTAAGCGACAGAGCCGCATTGCCGATCTCGACACTGGCGTCTCCACCTCTGCCGCCGCCGCCGGCGTCACCGCCCCATGCGTTACCGAAAATGGCAGATGCTCTTCCGGCGTCACCACCCGACCCACCACGCGAGGTCGCGGTAACCACGGAATAGGTTCGACCCGCCACCGAACCGCTCAGGGACAGGTCCCCTGAATCGATCTTCACTGCCACGCGGCTGCCCTCACCACCGGAACCGCCTGTACCGCCATGAGCCGAACCGGCCAAACTCGAACGGGCCCCACCGCTCTTGCCGCCGTGGCCACCGATGGCGGTCGCCCGCAGCAGAACGAGCGAGTCCATCTTGTCGGACGCGTAGGCGTCCGAAATGCTGATCGTTCCGCCGGCATAGTCCAGCGTTACGGTACCCGCCTTTCCGCCTGCCCCACCATCATGGCCCCGGGCATTGAAGCCCCACGTATCGCCGTCGCCGGCCGATCCGTTGCCGCCCTGGGCGCTGACACCAAGGGCTGTGTTTCGCGCGCCATAAGCATCGGACAGACCCGTGATGGTGCCGCCCCTTCCGTCATAGTCCAGCGTCATGGCCGGCGTTGTACCGCCTGGATTGCCGTCTCCGCCCGGACTGTTCCCCTGCCAGGAAATGATGAACGGCCCCTGGACCTTGCCCGAGACCTTTCCGACCTCCATGGTCTGATACTGATTGGCATAGACAGCCGGCGCGCCGCCATCGCAATAGATGGTGCTGGCATCCTGCATCACAGTACAGGCAGCATACGCCGGCAGGCTTACAGGAACGGAAAGAGCGGTCGTTCCGAGAAGAAGATCAAACGACCGTATACGGCGCCTCCGTGCACGCATCGCGATACCCCCCGATGCCTTCATTCAGATCTTAACAATTAGCAATAGTTATCTAAGATAAGGATAATGTAAACACCTCCTGTTTACACAACCGGCCATACTCCTAGCCTCGGCTGCGACTATGGCCGAAGCTGCACAGACATGATCCTCGCAACCCGAGCCAGATGTTTTCCCGGCTGCAGTTAACAGATGAAGAGGAGTGCGGTAATCCGCCATCCGGCGCTGTCTGGCAATCAAGGCATGCGGATGCAGGCCTGTTGAAAGACGCGGAGTCAGGTCAGGCAATCGGCCAGCCGCCCGAAGTGTAGCGCTATGAAGAGGTATGCTTTCCGGAGTTTACCGGTGCGACCATAGGATACTGGTGAAGCCCCGGTACTGCTTGCAACAAAGTCCAAGGCGTCCGCTTGAATATGTATTCAGGTATCCGTTACCACGCCAGCACCTCACGCTATCCATACGAAGGCTGCCGGACGTATACACTTTCAACAGACGCAGGACGCCGGCCTCAGCTTTCGGTCGCCTTGGCGTAGGCCGCAAGGATGAAGCGCTCGGCCTGCAACAGGTAGGCCTCCAGCATCTTCGCCGCTTCCTTGAAATTGCCCGCCTCAACCTGCTCGATCAGCTTCTCGTTCTGGTCGACGAATGGCGCGTGAAGGTACTCCGGATCCTTGAGCAAACCGAAGACCAGGCGCAGCTCCAGCGAAATGTGTGAATAGAAGGCGGACAGGCGCGGGCTGTCGGCCAGCTCCACGATCGCGCTGTGGAAAGCGATGTCGGCGCTGCCGACCGCGAGCCAACGTCCCGCCTCGCGGGAGGCCTTCGCCGCCTCGACCGCCTCACGCATCTTCCGGATGGCCGGATGACGCGGATATGCCTCGGCAAGCGCCTGGCACTCGATCAGCCGGCGGATACGGTAGATGTCGATGATCGTCGAGATGCTGGGCGTCGTGACGAACACGCCGCGGTTCGCCTCGTGCCGCAGGATGCCTTCCTTGGTGAGAAGGCGGAACACCTCCCGCAGCGTGTTGCGCGAAACCTGCAGTTCCTCGGCCAGAGCCACTTCGGACAGGTGTTCCCCCGGCTGCAGCTCGCCCGAGATGACCTTTTCGCGGATCCTCGCGGCAACGGTTTCAGCCAACGGTTGCTGGCCGGCGCTGGCGATCGGTGTCACGATCTTTGCTGGTGCTGGCATGTTACTCTCACGCTGCCGCTGGGCCCTTCCGAAAAGAGCCGGATACGGACGGTGCTCAACAGACCGCCTCCGACTCATCGGGATTATCTAGCAAAATCAGATGCGGCGTGTCGCCACCCCAATTCCATTTACAAGATTGTTGAACAGTCTGGACAAGGTTGTGGGAGATTGTTAGGGTTTGATAACAATAAGCCTCCAATCCTCAAGTACGGCTCTAGTTTGTGAGGGGCTCAATTGGCTTGTGATCTGAACAGCGACCTGGGCGAAAGCTTTGGCCCGTGGCCCATGGGCGACGACGTCGCCATGCTCGACGTCGTCAGCAGCGCCAACATCGCCTGCGGTTTCCACGCCGGCGATCCGGCCGGAATCTTTCGCACCGTGAAGGCAGCGGTCGAGCGCGGCATCGCCATCGGCGCGCATGTCGGTTACCGGGACCTGGTGGGCTTCGGCCGCCGCAACATGGAGCCGACCAGCGAAGAGCTGTTTGGCGACGTGATCTACCAGATCGGCGCACTGCAGGGCATTGCGAAGGCTGCCGGAGGCAGGGTCACCTACGTCAAGCCGCACGGCGCGCTCTACAACACCATCGCCCATGATGAGCGGCAGGCGGCCGACGTCATCCGCGCCATCCTTGCCATCGATCCCGGGCTGGTGCTGCTGGCGCTGGCCGGCGCGCCGGTGGTGGAACAGGCGCGCGCCGCGGGCCTCACGGTCGTGGAGGAAGTGTTTGCCGACCGCGCCTACATGCCCGACGGGCAGCTCGTCTCCCGCCGCCAGCCGGGCGCGGTGATCCATGACCCTGAGACGGTCGCCCAGCGCGTGCTGGTCATGGCGCGCGACGGCGTGGTCCAGGCGATCGACGGTTCGACCGTGAAGATCACCGCGCAGTCGATCTGCGTGCACGGAGACTCCCCCAATGCGGTGGCGATGGCCCGGGCAGTCCGCAAGGCGCTGGGCGAAGCCGGCATCGAAGTCGCGCCCTTTGCTCCGGCCCGCCCCTGAAATGACCAACCTATCGCAGCCACCATCCGCGCCGAGGATCCGCGCCATGCGGCCGGGCGCGTTTCTTGTCGAGTTCGACACGCTCGAAGACGTAATGGCTGCGAGCACTGGCCTGGCCGATCATCCCGTCGAAGGCATTCGCGAACTTGTCCCCGGCGCCCGCACCCTGCTGGTGCGCCACAATCCGCGCGAGACGAGCCCCAAGCAATTGCTCGGCCAGATCATCGAGCGCAGCCGGGAGGCTTCGGCCGCAGAGCCGGGCAGCGTCGTCGAAATTCCTGTTCTGTATGACGGCGAGGACCTGGAGGACGTCGCGCGGTTCCTCGGCTGCGACCCCGAGGAAGTCATCCGCCGGCATACGAGCACACTGTTCTCGGTCGCCTTCACCGGCTTCGCACCGGGCTTTGCCTACCTTGCCGCAAAGGACTCCGCCCTGCACGTTCCGCGCCGGCCTTCACCGCGCACGGTAGTGCCTGCCGGCTCGGTGGGACTGGCGGGCGAGTTCACCGGCGTCTATCCGAAGGCAAGCCCCGGCGGTTGGCAGCTCATCGGCCGCACCGATGTCGCCATGTTCGACATCAACCGTGAACCTGCCGCGCTGCTGCGCCCAGGCATGGGTGTCCGTTTCCGCCGCGTCGAGACGCTATCGGGCAAAACACCGTCGAAGCCAACGAAACCGGCGAACACGTCAACGTCCTCGGACCAATGGATCGCAGTGGTAAGCGCGCCGCTCCCTGCCCTTGCGCAGGACTTCGGGCGGCCCGGCCTTGCATCCCAGGGCATCAGCCTGTCGGGTGCGGCCGACCGCGGCGCGCTTGCCGCAGCCAACCGCATCGTGGGGAACCCGCCATCCACCGCCGCACTGGAAATTCCCCCGGCACCGTTCACGTTCCGGGTGACGGGCAATCTCGTTGCCGCCGTGACGGGAGCAGCGGAAGCAATCGTCATCCGCGATACCGACGGCGAGACGGTACGCCTCACCCCGTGGACCGCGCTCGCCCTCAACGATGGCGACATGGTCACCATCGAGGCGCCGCGGCGGGGCGTGCGCTCCTATCTTGCCGTGCGCGACGGATTTGCCTTCGAGCCGGTGCTTGGTAGCTGCTCGACCGACACGCTGGCCCAGCTCGGACCCGATCCGATCCGCGCGGGCGACCGGGTTTTCGTGAGGTCAGCAGAAATGAAGGTTGCCGTGCAGCCTTCCGCGGAGCGGCCCTTTGCCATGCCGGGGGCGGGCGAGACCGTGACGCTCGACGTTTACCTCGGTCCCCGCGACGACTGGTTCACCGACGAGGCCGTCAACCTGTTCCTCTCCCAGGAATGGACGGTCGGCCGGCAGAGCAACCGCGTCGGCATGCGCCTTGAGGGCACGCCGCTTGAACGGCGGCGGCAGGGAGAGTTGCCGAGCGAGGCAACGCTGCCAGGCTCCATCCAGGTGCCGTCCAACGGCCAGCCGGTACTTTTCCTGGCGGATCATCCGGTGACGGGTGGATACCCGGTGATTGCAACGCTAAGCGAAGACCGACTCGGTCTTGCCAGCCAGATTCCGCCAGGAGCGCGCATCCGCTTCAACGCCATAGACTGCATGAGAAAGGGCGGCAGACCATGAAAAAGGTCCTGATCGCAAACCGCGGCGAGATTGCGCTGCGCGTCGTCCGCGCCTGCCGTGACTATGGCGTGAAATCAGTGGCCGTCTATGCCGACGGGGACGTCAACGCCCTGTTCGTTCGCCATGCCGACGAGGCCTTCGCGCTTGGCGGATCGACACCGAAGGACACCTATCTCAACATTGGCAAGCTCATCGACATTGCGAAGCGCAGCGGCGCGGATGCCGTGCATCCGGGCTATGGTTTCCTGTCCGAGCGTGCCGAGTTCGCGGAAGCAGTGACTGCCGCAGGCCTGACCTGGATCGGACCTTCCGCCGACGTCATTCGCGCGCTGGGCGACAAGCTCGAGGCCCGGCGCATTGCCGCCAGGATCGGCGCGCCGCTCGCCCGTGGCAGTGAGAACGCCATCGACAGCGCGGCGGAGGCTCTTGCCTTTGCCCGCGAGATCGGCGTGCCGGTGGCGATCAAGGCTGCCCACGGCGGCGGCGGACGGGGTCTGAAGATTGCCCATGACCTTGCGGAAGTCGAAGAGCTGTTCGAATCCGCCCGCCGCGAGGCGCTCGCCGCCTTCGGCCGCGGCGAATGCTTCATCGAGCAATATCTGGACCGGCCGCGCCACATCGAGGCGCAGGTGATCGCCGACACCTGCGGCAATGTGGTCGTGGTCGGCACCCGCGACTGCTCGCTGCAGCGGCGCAACCAGAAGCTGGTCGAGGAGGCCCCCGCCCCGTTCATCACCGAGGCGCAGCGCGCCGCGATTCACGAGTCCGCCGCCGCGATCTGCCGCGAGGTCGGCTATGTGGGCGCGGGAACGGTGGAATACCTTCTCGGCGCCTCAGGCGTGCTCTCCTTCCTCGAGGTGAACACCCGCCTGCAGGTCGAGCATCCGGTGACGGAGGAAACCGCGGGCATCGACCTCGTGGTCGAGCAGCTTCGGATCGCCGATGGCTTGCCGCTTTCGATCAGCGAGACACCCGCCCCGCACGGCCATGCCATCGAATTCCGCATCAACGCAGAAGATGCGGGCCGCGGCTTTCTGCCTGCCTCCGGCGAGATCACGCGCTTTGACCCGCCCGCAGGCCCCGGCATCCGCCTCGACAGCGGAGTAGAAGCCGGTTCAATCGTGCCGAGC
>Ga0207747_1001766_pt1 | contig 13788 bp, 14 predicted proteins | sample HigsolmetaGSP11D_FD_184839 | JGI IMG/M metagenome (GOLD analysis project Ga0207747, IMG submission 184839) | High solid enriched microbial communities from the Joint BioEnergy Institute, USA - SP1-1-D (SPAdes) | ecosystem: Engineered > Bioreactor > SSF (Solid state fermentation) > Aerobic >...
CGCCTCGCCGGCTGGCTGGCGCCGCTCCTGGCCGGGGCCGGCGCCGTGATGGCGCTACTGGCCTATGGACGGCGACAGGGGCGCCAGGAGGCCGAGCGCCGGGCGCTGGGGCGGGATCTTGAGAACCGGAGAGTGCGCGATGCGGTGGAGATGGACCTGGCTCGCCGGCCTGACCCTGCTGCTGACCTCCTGCGCGACTGGCGGCGGGACTGATCCCTGCGGCCCGTGGCGGCCGATCCTCGTCTCGCGCGCGGACGTGCTGACGACGGAGACGGCCAGGCAGGTGCTGGCGCACAACGAGGCTGGGCGCCGGCTGTGCGGGTGGTGATCGCGGCTATAGGCATTGGGTGGGGGAACCCGATCTTGCTTTTTTTACTAGACGATCTGATAGAATTTGCAACTTGAAGTTGCATATCTGCAACACAAGAGTGTGAACCCGCCTAGACCGGTTTCGGTAGTAAACGAAATCAGTAACAATCGCGTGTGTTGAATAACTATCGGCACAGGCACCTTACGCGGGGCCCTGAGTGCCGGGGCTAGGGGGAAGGATGGCAGTTCAAAGTCGATTAGTTGAGCAGAGGAATGCGAGCGTCACCAATGCACTAATCGGTGCTGCACCGAATGCCGGGCCGCTCGTCCGCTGTGCTGAAATCGCCGACCGCATCGCGGCAGAAGCCGACCGTGAGGGAGCGACCAGAGCGGCAGCAATCTTGCGAGCGTTCGCTGGAGTGTTGCGAGCTGATGTGGCGGCCGCAAGCGCCACTGTCGGAGGATGACCAGCTGCGCTGAAGCCCGACACGGCTGGACTGCGATTGCCTTGAGGTCAGCATGAAGGTCTATCTCGACGACGGTGGCGAGAAGCGCCTGATCGGCCGCGCTGATGTGCTAGAGGACTGCGGGCCGGTGTTCGAGGTGCCACTCTTCGGTGCAGCTTCCATTATCGCTGAGCGGTTCACGATCGGGGGCGTGACTCACCTCCCTGCCGGCGGCACCCCGGTCGTGGAGCGCGCCGTACTGGCCGCACCAGGACAGCCAGTGGAGTTGCTGCCAGGGTGGCAGCCGCTGGCATCGTAGCGCCGGCACAGGACGGGATATTACCAGCGGCGTGCCTCAACCACCGCTGTCAAACGCCCCTCCGCAAGGCACCGGCGCGTACCGAGCCGCCCCGTAGTGGCGGGCGCTGATCGCATCTGTCCCGAGCGGGCTATCTACCATCCGCGCCTCCCTTGGCCGCTCGCCGCAGTCCCGACAGCGGAGGCGGGCGATGATGTCCCGCACCTGACGCTCCGGTCGCCATTCTTGGGCCAGCTTGCGGCAGGGCAAGAAGGCGGTCTTGCAGCGGCACCTGGTCTCGATCCACCAGTCGGACCAGGCAGCGAGGGTGTCACCTGTCGGGGGCGTGGCGCGCTCCATGGCCGCCGCTTAGCATAAGAACGGAGAGAGAACAAAGGCTCTGGGCCCCCCTCACGCTGGAGGTGGGGGGCGGGTGAGGGGGGACGATTCAGGTTTGCAAAACGGCTTGTAACCCGTTGATCTGTAGTACGCCATTCTGGCTGGTTTGCGAAACTAAGTTATTGATTTCGTTGCAACCGCGCATTCCCCTCAGCTCCACCACCGGCCCGCGATTTCAGGCACTTGGCGGCGTCAGAGCATCTGCACATCGCGGAAGGCGATGAGCATCCCGGCGATCCAGCCCGGCTCCGGGCTGCGGAGATCGACTAGGTACATCCCGCTCTCCTTGTCCATGGGGTGGATCAGGGCGAGGCTCCCGGCCGGGCGGGAGGGATCGTGCTCCGCCGCAGGCATCACGGCGCCACCCCGCGCCGTCACGACCTCCCGCAGCTTGCCAAGTTCGGCGGGCGGGATCCGGAGCTCGGCGGCCTCCAGCGTCTCGCCAGCGGGGCCGCGGATCCGGCTCACCAGATCGGGCGGGATGAGGTCGTCCGGCTCGCGCGGGGGGCCTTCTCGCTGCATGTCGCGCCTCCTCTGAGCGGAGAACGGCCGAGGGCGGCAGCGGATGCGGGCCAGGACGCTGCCCTGACGGAAAGGTTGGCGGCATGCCTTTCCCCGGCCAATGTTCCTGCTATGTTCTTGGTGCCATGAAGCATCTTGCTCCCAGGAAGGGGGCGCTGGCCAAGGCGCCTTCCCTTCCGCCTTCCTCCTGGCCCAATGGGTCAGGCGTCTTCACCGCCCCTGGGGCCGATGGCCGGCGCACCGAAATCGGCCGCGTCGTCCCGGAGGACACGGCCTGGCGCATCTGGCGCCGCGTCGGGGATGACTACCTGGACATGGGCACCGCGCCGACCTCGCTGGCGGCGATACAGGCGCTGCCGGACCCGGCTGAAATCGCGGCGACGGCCAAGCCGGCCAAACCCGCCCCCCGTGCAGCGGCCAGGGCCGCGGCGCGCCTCAAGCCCGGCAAGCGCGCCAGGCCGAGGACCGCGAAGCCAGCCCGCGCGCGCTGACCCCGGCTATGCCCCCTCGAGCCGCGCAATATAGCGTGCGGCCGAGGCGGCGACCCTCCGCTTGCCATCCGTGCCGATCTGCCCGCGCCCGGCAAAGGCGCCATAGACCGCATCGAAGGTGTAGGGCTCCAGGATCTCCATCATGTCCCGGACCGTGGCGGCAGAGAGGGGGATCAGGTTCGGGTAGCTGTACATGAAGCTGACATGGCCGCTCGGTACCACCTGCAGGATGTCGCCGGAGAGCAGCACGCCGCGCCCGCCCTCCCAGTCCGCCCAGTGGAGGACCGTGCCGCCATCGAAGTGGCCACCCAGCTTGATCAGGGTGAGGCCGGGCAGGATCGCCTTGGTGGTTCCCTCCCAGAACTGCACCGCCGGGTCCGGGCGCATCACCCACTGCCGGTCCGCCGCGTGCAGATAGATGGGCACGCCGCCGAAGGCGCGGCTCCATTCCACCATCGTCGTGTAGTAGTGCGGGTGGGAGATGGCGATGGCCGAGATCCCGCCCTGGCCGCGCAGCAGGTCCACGGTGGCCTCGTCCACCAGGGCGATGCAGTCCCACAGCAGATTGCCGCCCGGCGTGCGGACGAAGATCGCCCGCTGCCCGATGCCGAAAGCCGGCAGGGTTTCGATCGTCGTCAGCCCCGGCGCCAGCCGCCGGAAGCGGTTGGCATGCGAGGCCCGCAGCCTCTCCAGCGTGGTCCAGGACTGGCCGGAGGCGGGGACGAACTGGCGCTCATCCTCGCAGATCGGGCAGGCCTCCGGCGGGGCGTCGGAGGGCGGGTACTGCGTTCCGCAGGCGGTGCAGAGGAAGCAGGGCATGGCGGGGGAGAGGATAGGACAAGGTCGGCCCCGCCGTCGCCCCGTCCTGCGCCGCCCCGGTCAGGAGGGCGTGAACCGGCCGGCTGCTCCCGTCCTGCGTTGACAGCGGCCCCTCTCCGGTTGTCCATGCGCGCCCCGTGACCATGACCCTATCCCCCCCCGATTTCGCGCCGCTCCGGACCGAGCGGCTGACCCTCCGCCCCCTCCGCGCCGAGGATGCCCCGGCGCTGCACCGCCTGGTGAACGACTGGGAGGTGGCGAAGAACCTGGCCCGCGTGCCCTTCCCCTATCCGCGTTCCCTGGCCGATGAGTGGATCGCCTCCACCTGGGCGCAGATGGAGGCCGGGGAGGCCTGGCACCTCGCCATCATCGGCGAGGAGAAGGGGCAGGAGGTGCTGATCGGCTGCGTCGGCCTGACCCTCGATCCCCGCAGCGATCGCGCCCGGCCACGGGGGGCGGAACTCGGCTACTGGATCGGCCGCCGCTACTGGGGGCAAGGGCTGGGGCCGGAAGCGGCCGGGCGGCTGGTCCGCTGGGCCCTGGCCAATCTCGACATTGCCGACATCCATGCCAGCGTGCTGCGCGACAATGCCCGCTCCGCCGCGGTGCTGCGGCGGCTCGGCTTCCAGGAAGCAGGGGAGGGGAAGCAGCCCTTCCTCTCCCGCGGCGGGCCGATGCCGGTGCTGCTCTTCCGGGGCGGGCGGGAGGAGCTGACCGGCGGCCCCGTGCCGCTGCCCGAGCCCGTCCCGGCGGAACCGACGCCGGCCCAGACCCGCCCGGTGCTGCTGGTCGCCGCCTGCGCCCTGATCGACGCCGATGGCCGCGTGCTGCTGGCGCGGCGGCCGGAGGGGAAGCCGCTGGCCGGCCTCTGGGAATTCCCCGGCGGCAAGGTCCATGCCGGCGAGACGCCGGAGGATGCGCTGATCCGGGAGCTGAAGGAGGAGCTGGGCATCGATGTCTCGGCAAGCTGCCTGGCCCCCTTCACCTTCGCCTCCCATGCCTACGAGAAATTCCACCTGCTGATGCCGCTCTATCTCTGCCGGCGCTGGGGCGGCGCGGTGCAGGCGCAGGAGGGCCAGGCCCTGGCCTGGGTGCGGCCGCAGAAACTTGCCGACTACGCCATGCCGCCGGCCGACAAGCCGCTGGTGGCGATGCTCAGGGACTTCCTGTAGCGCCGCCGCCGGGGGAGACTACGGAACGAGATCCTCAGCCAGCGGAATGCCCGATCCATGACCGAGAACCCCACCGCCTGCCTGCTCATCATCGGCAACGAGGTGCTGTCCGGCCGCACCCGGGATGCCAACCTGCAGTACATCGCGACCAGGCTCGGCGAGCTCGGCATCCCGCTGCGCGAGGCCCGCGTGATCCCGGACGTGCCGGAGGTCATCATCGAGACGGTCAACGAGGTGCGGGCGAAGTTCACCCATGTCTTCACCACGGGCGGCATCGGCCCGACGCATGACGACATCACCAGCGAATGCATCGCCCGCGCCTTCGGCGTGCCCTGGGAGGTGCATGAGGAAACCCGCGCCCTGATGGCCGCCGACTACGCCCGCCGCGATCCGCCGGTGGAGTTCAACGCGGCGCGGATGCGCATGGCCACCCTGCCGCGCGGCGCCGTGCCCATCCGCTGCGCCGAGACCAGCGCCCCCGGCTTCACCATGGGCAATGTGCATGTGATGGCCGGGGTGCCGCGCATCATGCGCTCGATGTTCGAGGCGCTGGCGCCCAGCTTGCCCCGCGGCCGTCCGGTGCTGTCGCGCAGCATGCACGCCGATTTCGTCTATGAAGGCCAGATCGCCGAGGGGCTGTCGGCGGTGCAGGCGCGGCATCCGTCGCTGGATATCGGCAGCTATCCCTATTACCGCGCCGGCGGCGGCGGGGTGGCGCTGGTGGCCAAGGGAACGGACCAGGCCGAGGTGGACGCCGCCGCGGCCGAGATGGCGGCGGTGCTGCGCGAGGCCGGCGGCAAGCCGGTGGAAGGCGAGCCGCCGGGCTGACCGGGGCAGCCCCGCACCGCCGCCGCTGCGCCTGACCAAATCGGCCGCGGCCCACAGCTTTGGCCCGCTTACCTCGGCCCCGCGCGGGAGGGGGCGCCGTGCGAGGACTTCAGGCGACAGGTGCCCCCGTCAGCCATCCAGCGGATCACTCGGGATAGACCTCAGGCTCCCTCGGCTCCGGCCGGTTGAACAGGATGAAGGCCAGGGGGTTGCCGGGCTCGGACATGGCGTCGCTCCGCAGCCCCGTGACCTCCCCGGCCACGCCACTCGTATATTCCGCGACCATCTCGCCGAAGCTGTTGCGCTGGATCGCGACCTTCTGCCCCACCTCGACCCGGTCATTGAGCTTGACGAGGAACTCCACGAGGCCGCCCGCGGTGGCCAGGACCGGGAAGGCGGAGTTGCCGACATGAACGCGCACATCTTTGGCCGTGCGTCCCATTGGTCCGGCAATGATGCCGTGATGCTTGAGGACGTTCATCGTGCCTTCCACGAACAGCGCGATCATTTCCGGATCGAGGACGCGCGCGGCGCCGATCTCCGGCGTGAAGGAGGGGATACCCGCCTCCATGAACGCGTTGTGCAGCACGCCCGGATAGACCGGATTGTCGAAGATCTGGCCGACGGGATACAGCTCCAGCATGGCCCGGACGGCCGGCACGCCCATTTCCCCGATATTGAACGCCGTGACCTCGAAGCCGGTCGTTCCCGTGTGGAAGTCGATCGCGTAGTCGGCGTTGGGTCGCAGCAGGCGGTTGAACACCAAGCCCGCGTGCCGGCTGGCCGCCGTGAGGCCGTTCTCCTTGCCCGGCCATTCCCGGTTCATGTCGATCAGATCGATGCCTCGGCCCGAATTGGGCCAACGACGCTGCATGCTTTCCAACGCCGGGCGGGACACGTCCGTGACCGCCATCACCGTGCCCGACATCGCGGCCGGGTCAAGCTGGTTCATCACGGTCTGGACGGCATGGACCGAACTCATCTCATCGCCATGCACGCCGCTCACGAGAATGACGCGCTTGCCCGGCCTCGCCCCGCGGGCGACCGTCACAGACACATGCCAGTGCTGCCCGGTGGGCATCGCCACGCCACGGAAATACAGGAGGTGCTTACGGCCAGGCTCCAGGTCGTTCATGTCCAGTGCAGTGACAACCCGTTTCCCATCGATCATGTCGCCGGTGTAGGTGGTTCGCGCGGAGGAAGCCGCCGGTGGCGTTGCGCCACCCTGGGCGCTGGAGGGGCTGGTGCCCAAGGCCAGGGCCGCGGAAGTGCCGACCGCTGTGGCCGATGCGATCATGAAATCGCGCCGGGGGACGCCGTCCATGTCGGGTTCCTTCCTGACGTCCTCGGGCATGTTCGCATTCCTTCGCGGCGGAAGGGCTGGGACCGGCTCTCGCAGGCGCAGTCGCTATGCGATTGCTCAGACGCTCGCAAGAATCATGGGGCCTGTTCGCGCAGGGGTGACGGGACCAGTCCTGCCGGCTGATCCAGCCCGCCAGGCCCGACGGACGGCCGCGCATGACGGACACCCGGAACCTGCTGGATGGCCTGTTCTACCTCCTCCGCACCGGCTGCCAGTGGCGGCATCCGCCACCACTTCGTTGCAATTCGGCAATCCGTCGCGGCGGGTGAAGCCGCTCTGTGCCTGGCTGCGGACCCTGTTCGCAGGCAGCATCTCCAACCGGCTTGCCGCCCTGCTCGCCTGCTTTGTCGCGGGCCTGGTGCTGATCATCGTCCGCCGCACTGCCGGCAGCACTGGCTTCATCGCACAGCCGCGCTGCTGGGTGGTGGAGAGGTTGCTCGACCTTGCGCGGGAAACCGGACCGAAGGCCGGCACCATCAAGGACCGGAAACGAGAAGGATAGCCCCGCGCCGGCTCAGGGGCTCTCCAGGAAGCGGGCCAGCCGGACCGCGGTGTGGCCGGGCATGGTGCGCAGGCTCGGCATCACCAGCAGGCAGTCATCGTGAGGCGTGCGGATTTCCGTGTCGCCGTCCAGCGCGATCAGCGTGTTCCGCTGTGGCATCACCTCGCCACCACGGAAGGGGCGGATGAAGGTGAAGCCAGCCGTCCGTGCCGTGACCGTGCGCGTCACCATGGCCAGGCGCGGATGCGCGACCGGAGGCACTTCCAGTGGCCACGGCACCGGGTCCTCCGCTGTCGCCATGCCGGTCAGGCGCAGCAACCGTGCCGCCGAGGCCTCCATGGTGGCGACCGTCGCTTCCTCCCAATGCGCGCCGGCTTCCACCAGCAAACCGGTGGCGGTGCCGGCAGGATCGGCGAAGGGGCCGTAGTCGATCAGCCGCCGCCCCGCCACATGCCCCTCATCCGCGACGGCCAGCGGCGGCAGGCCGATCCGCAGCGCCAAGTGCTGCGCCCGTGTCGTGCTGCCGGTCAGGATCAGCGGGTCGGAGGGCCAGAGCATGGAGTGCAGGTCGAGCAGCACATCCACCGTCTCGAAGAAAGGCCGCAGCACCCGCGCCCGCCGCAGCTCGCAGGAGCGGCGGCCGGAACCGAGCGTCTCCTCGTCCCAGAGCCGGTTCAGGTCCTCGTCCAGGAAGCGGCTGGCGGTCGGATCCTGCGGGTCGAAGCGGGCGAAGGCGTCGATATTGGCGAAGACCAAGCTGAGCCGTCCGCGCCGCGGCCGCAGCCCGGCGCGCAGCCAGCGGTCCAGCACCACTGCGCCGGCGATTTCGTTGCCATGGGTCAGGGCGACGATGGCAACATGCGGGCCGGGCGCCTCGGCGGCGAAGCTCCAGACTCCGGGCAGGGCATTGCCCTCCAGCCAGGGCCGGATGTCCGGCGCGGCGATGCGCACCTCCAGCCGCGGCGCGAGCCCATCCGCCATGCCGGCGGCCATTGCCGCCATGGCGGGGGATAGCCCGTCATCGATCATCATCGCGTGGCGCGCCGGGCTGGACCGGGCGGGCGCGACATGGCCGCAGCGCGGTGGATCTGCCCTCCCTTCGCGCCGGTGTCCCGCCGGCCCCTGATGCGATCGCTGCCCAGTGCTGCCTCCCTGCGGCGGCGCGGCTGCGCCCCGCCATCCCCCTGTTGTGGCCGGCGGGCCCTTCCTGGTCCTGCGCGGCGGTAACGGACAGTCTATACGGGGCAGCGGGACCGGCAATCCGGGGGAACAGCACATGATTCGGAAGCGAGGGGTTGGGCCCCGCATCGCGGTGCTCGGCCTGCATCTCGAGGCGAATGCCTTCGCGCCGCCCACCACCCTTGAGGATTTCCGCCGCCAATGCCTGGTGCGCGGCGAGGAGATCACCGCCCTGGCCCGGGCCGAGAGCAGCCACATGCCGGGCGAGATCGCCGGATTCTACCGCCGCATGGACGCGACCGGCCCCTGGACGCCCGTGCCGGTGCTGATCGCCGCGGCGCCGCCGGGCGGGCCGATCGAACAGGCTGTCTTCCTTGGATTCCTGGACGAGATGGCGCGCGGCCTGGCCGCCGCCCTGCCGCTGGATGGCGTCTACATCGCCAGCCACGGCGCCTCCTCCGCCACCGGGGACGAGGACAGCGATGGGACGCTGGCCGCCATGGTGCGGCGGATCGTCGGGCCGGCGGTGCCGGTGGTCTGTTCCCACGATCTTCACTGCAATGTCAGCGAGCGCATGGTCGGGGCGATCGACGCCTTCGTCGCCTACCGCACCAATCCGCATGTGGACATGGCCGCCCGCGCCGCCGAATCGGCCGACCTGCTGCGGGAGATGCTGGGGGGCACGCGCATGGCCCGCGCCTTCATCCGCCTGCCCCTGGCGCCACCCACCGTCACCCTGCTGACCGCCTCCGGCCCCTATGCCGATCTTGTGCGGGATGTGGAGGCGCTGATGCGGGAGGACAGGCGCATTGCCAATGCCTCGGTCGCCGGCGGCTTCGTCTATTCCGACCTGCCGAAATGCGGGATGACGGTGACGGTCACGGCACGGAACGGCGACCTGACCGCGGCCCGCGCGGCAGCGCTGCAACTGGCGCGGCGTGGCTGGGCGGAGCGCGGGCGGCATGTGCGGCGGCTGCTCTCCGTGGCGGAGGCGACGGACCTCGCCCTGCGTGCCGGGCGGGGAGAGGAGGCGCCGGTGATCTTCTCCGATGCCGGCGACAATCCCGGCGGCGGCGGGCGCGGCAACACCGCCTGGCTGCTGCGGGCGCTGCACGAAGCCGGGGCACAGGGCGTGGTGCTCGGCGTCTTCGTGGATCCGGCGCTGGCGGCGGAGGCGCATGAGCGCGGCGAGGGCGCCACCTTCGAGGCCGTCTTCAACCGCATGGAATCCGAATTCTCCAGACGTTTCGTGGCACGGGCGCGGGTGCTGGCGCTGCGCGACGGCAAAGGCGTGGGGCGGCGCGGCACCATGGCGGGGCGGCGCTTCGACCTTGGCCCCTCGGCGCTGCTGGAACTGGAGGGGTCGGGGCTGCGCGTCGTGCTCGGCTCCCTGCGGCGGCAGTGCCATGAGCCGCGGATGCTGGAGATGCACGGCATCGACATCGGCCAGGCGCGCTGCGTGGTGGTGAAGAGTCGCGGCCATTTCCGCGCCGGCTTCGACGAATTCTTCCCCGATGACCGCATCTTCGAGGTGGACGTGCCTGGCCTCACCAGCCCGATCCTGACGAATTTCGCCTGGAAGCGCCTGCCCCGCCCGGTCTACCCGCTGGATCCGCAGGCCGAGTGGCGGGAGCCGGACTGGGTGGCGGGGCTGTAGCGCCCCGGGGACGGCACGGGCGCTTTCGCAGCCCGTGCCCTGCGGCTCTACTGCTTCTGCCTCGCCTCCGCCACCAGCCGTTCCAGCGTGGCGAGATCCACGGCGCCGGGGACCAGCGTATCGCCGATCACCAGGGCCGGCGTGCCCTCCACCCGCAGCGCATGCGCCAGGCGGATGTTGCCCTGCAGCCGCTGCTGGATCGCCGGGTCATCCATCTCCCGCCGCAGCCTCGCCCAGTCCAGGCCGACGCGCTCCGCCTCCCGCCGCAGCACGGGCTCGGCCGGCTCCTCGCGCAGCGCCAGCAGGGCATCGTGCAGTTCCGCGTATTTCCCCTGCCGCTGCGCCGCCAGCAGGGCGCGGCTGGCCAGCACGCTGTTCGGGCCGAGGATCGGCAGGTCCTTCAGCACCAGCCGCACATCCGGCTGCCGGCGCAACAATTGCTGCACGGCCGGCTCCAGCTGCTTGCAGTAGCCGCAGCGCGCGTCGAAGAACTCGACCAGCGTCACCTTGCCCTGCGGGTTGCCCTTCACCGGGTCCGCTGCATCGCGGAACAGCGCGTCCGCATGCGCGGCGATGGCGGCGCGCTGCGCGCCGGCGTGCTCCCGCATTTCGGATTCCTGCAGGGCGGAGAGCGCGTCGCGCAGGATGGAGGGATCCTGCTTCAGCGCGTCCCGGAGGATGCCGATGATTTCCTGCCGCTGCTCGGGTGTGAAGCCCTGGGCGAGGGCAGGCGCGGCCAGCAGCAGCCCGGCCAGGGCGGGTCCGAACAGGGTCTTCAATGGCGTGATCTCCGTCGCATCGCGTCGTCCTGCTCGCGCTGCTCGCGCGTCAGGTTGTCCCGCTGCACAGCATAGCGCAGATCCTGGGCGCGCAGGCGCAGCGGGCCGGGGGGCAGCGCCTCCTCCGCCCGGCGGGCGAGGAAGCGCACGGTTGGATAATCGCCTAGCAGCATCGCCTCCTCGGCCAGGGCCAGGTCGGCCTGCGGCATCTGCCCCAGCCGGCCATACGCGATGCCGAGCTGCCGCCAGGCGAAGGCATTGTCGCGCTCGATCCGGAGGCAGGCTTCCAATTCCTCCACCGCGGCGCGGAGCTGCGCCGGCTCGCCCGCCTCCATCAGCGCGCGGCCGAAGGCGAGGCGGATCAGCGCCTGTCCCGGTGCCAGTCGCGCCGCCTCCCGCAGCGGCGGGATCGCCTCCCGCACCCGCCCGGCCTCGAACAGGATCTGGCCCTGCAATTCGCGCAGCCAGGGGCTGTTCGGCTGCTCCTTCACCAGGCTCTCCAGGATGCCGAGCGCCACATCCGCCCGGCCGGAGCGGTACTGCGCGATGGCGCGGGCATAGCGGGCGGGGGCGGAGGTGTCGCTTTCCGGATAGCGCCGCCAGGTGGTGGCGGGGGCGTCGATGAAGCCGTCCAGCTTGGCCTTGACCATGCGGAAGGCACTCTCGAAGCCCGGCGGGAAGGGTTTGTCCGAGGCCCGGCTGTGGGCCACCCAGTCCTTCACGAATTCCAGCCGGTCGCGGGAGAGGGGATGGGTGCGGAAATACGGGTCCTGCCGGGCGGTCGCCAGCAATTCCTGGTCCTTCAGCCGCTCCAGCAGCCGCTCCAGCCCACGGCCGGACCAGCCCAGGCGGTCGAGGTACAGCATCCCCGCCTGGTCCGCCGCCTGCTCCTGGGTGCGGGTGAAGGCGTAGAGCTCCCCCATCGCCATGGCCTGGCTGCCGAGCGCGATGGCGCCCGCGGCATTGCCGCCGACATTCCGCCCGCCAGCCGCGACCGCCGCGCCGCCCAGCAGCATGCCGGCGATGGAGCGGATCATGGCGTTCCGCATCTCCTCCGGCAGGCGGGAGACATGGCCGCCGGCGATGTGGCCGGTCTCATGCGCCAGCACGCCGATCAGCTCTCCCACCCCCTCCGCCTGCTGAATCAGGCCCGTATTGATGAAGAGGCGGTTGCCGGTAGTGACGAAGGCGTTTATGGGCCGCGCCTGGACCAGCGTGATGCGCACCAGGGCGGGATCGACACCGGCGGCGCTGAAGAGGGGGTGGGCCAGCGTGCGGATCAGGGTTTCCGTTTCTGCGTCGCGTATCGTCACCACCGCGCCGCCCCCGCCCTGCGCCCGCGCCCCAAAGGACGTGAGGACCGGGACCAGGGACGCGAGCATGACCAGCAGCGCCGAGAACAGGGCGAGCGCCTTTCGCATGGCAGGGCTTCTAGCGCGGTCGGCGAGGCAACGGCCAGCCGAGGGAAGGATTCGCAACGGCGGAGTGCGGGGCTTCCGCCACGCCCTGCTGATGGCTGCCGCCTTCTCCCTGACGGGGTGCCAGACGGTGGACAGCGTCCTGGCCCTCGGTTCCAGCGGCCCGCCCCTGGGCAGCCCTGGCTATGTCCGTGGCTTTCTGGGCGGCGTGGCGGCGGAGGACCCGGCGGCGGCGCTGGCGGCACGGAACGTGCTTTCGGCTGGCGGGACGGCGGTGGATGCCGCGGTTGCGGCTGGCTTTACCATGGCGGTGACGCTGCCTTCCCGAGTCGGGCTTGGCGGCGGCGGCGCCTGCCTGGTCTTCGACCCTGACAAGGGCGGGACGGAGGCGGTGCTCTTCCTGCCCGGCGCCCGCTCCAGCGTGCCGGCGGGGGCGGACCGGCCGGCGGCGGTGCCGATGCTCGCCCGCGGGCTGTTCGCCCTGCACACCCGCAAGCCCGGCCGGCCCTTCGAGGAGCTGATGGCCCCGGCCGAGCAGCTCGCCCGCTTCGGCACGGAGGTCAGCCGCGGCCTCGCCGCGGATCTCGCCGCTGTCTCCGGGCCGCTCTTCGCCGATCCGGGGGCGCGGGCGGTCTTTGCCGGGCCGGATGGAAGGCCGCTCCAGGCCGGGCAAAGGCTGGTGCAGCCGGAGCTGGCCGGCACGCTGGGGCAGTTGCGCATCGCCGGCGTAGGCGACCTGTACCAGGGCGCGCTGGCGCGGCGGCTGGTGGAAGTCTCCCGCGCCGCCGGCGGCAACCTGACCCTGAACGAGTTGCGGGAGTCGCTGCCGAGCGTCACCCAGCCCCTGGTCCTGCCGGCGCGCGGCGGCGACCAGATCGCCTTCCTGCCGCCCCCGGCGGATGGCGGACTGGCGGCGGCGGTCAGCTTCACCGCCCTGCAGGCCGGGCTGAACCTGGAGGAGGCGGCGGCACGCGGCCTCGCCGCCGCGGGCGCCTGGCGGGAGAGGGGCGGGGATCCGCGCGCCTATCTCAATGCGGCGAGCCAGCAGCAGGGGGGTGGGAATCTTGGCGCGCTGCCGGCCTCGGCCGGGCTGATGGTGTTCGACCGGACCGGCACGGCCGTCTCCTGCGCCTTCACCCTGGACAACCTGTTCGGCACCGGACGCATGGCGCCGGGCATGGGCTTCCTGCTGGGAGCGGCGCCGGGGATCGGCGGGGTGCGGCCGCCGCTGCTCTCGGCCGCCATCGCCTTCAATCCGAACATCCGCTCCTTCCGGCTTGGCGTCGCCTCTTCTGGCCAGCAGGCGGCGCCGATTTCCACGGCCGGGCCGGCGGCGCTGCAATTGCTGCACGCCCTCTCTCCGACGGAGGCGTTGGAGCGGGGCACGCCGGAGCCGGGGCGGGCACAATTCGGCGTCTGCCTGAATTACCTGCCCGGCTACCCGGACCGCTGCATCGCGTTGACCGATCCGCGCGGCACTGGCGTCGCGCTGGGAGCGGTGGACTGACGGAATGGCATTGAAGACCGGCCGCGGGGCGGAGGCACCGCCCTTCCTGGTGATGGATGTGATTGCCGCGGCCAATGCCCGGGCGGCCTCGCTGCCGCC
>Ga0207747_1001768_pt1 | contig 13777 bp, 11 predicted proteins | sample HigsolmetaGSP11D_FD_184839 | JGI IMG/M metagenome (GOLD analysis project Ga0207747, IMG submission 184839) | High solid enriched microbial communities from the Joint BioEnergy Institute, USA - SP1-1-D (SPAdes) | ecosystem: Engineered > Bioreactor > SSF (Solid state fermentation) > Aerobic >...
AAATAAAACCGGAATATCTTTTTTGATAGCTCCTTGAACTAATAAATCAGCAAAAACTTTTGCTCGTTCAGACTGTTCACCGACAATGATGCGAGAAGGATAGAGATTGTCGTATAGAGCTTTTCCTTCGCGAAGGAATTCAGGTGAGAAAATAATATTATTCGTGTCAAATTTCTCTTGAATTTTTTTCGTATAGCCTACAGGGACGGTTGATTTAATGACCATAACCGCATCCGGATTAATGGACAAAACATTAGCAATAACCGTTTCTACCGTTCTTGTATTAAAATAGTTTTTTTCCGGATCATAGTCTGTCGGTGTTGAGATAACTACATAGTCCGCATCTTTGTATGCAAGATAATTATCAGTAGTTGCAGTTAAGTTAAGATCTTTCGATGCCAAGTATTCTTCAATTTCATGATCAACAATTGGAGAACGGCGATTGTTAATCATATCTACCTTCTCCTTGATAATATCAAGAGCGATAACTTCATTGTGTTGGGCGAGTAAAACAGCATTGGATAAACCTACATAACCTGTTCCTGCAATGGTAATTTTCATTAATAATCCTTCCTTCATAGTAATTTCATAGATTATAAAAGGCACCTTTTAAAGAAGTATGCCTCATTAATTCTTATTTGACTTTATAATAATCAACATACCAATCGGCAAATTTTTGTAAGCCAACTTCAATTGGCGTTTTGGGTTTAAATCCTACAGCTTCTTGTAATTGTTTTGTAGAGGCATAGGTAGCCGGAACATCCCCAGGTTTAATTGGTTCAAAGATTTTGTCAAAAACGACTTCTCGACCTAAAGAATTACTTAAAGCTCTTTCCAATGTTTGAATAAAATTCATTAATTTTACGGGTTGATTGTTACCTATGTTAAACACTTTATGAGGTGCAGAACCATCCGTTCCTTTAGGTGCTTTGTCCAATAACCTAATAATACCTTCAACAATATCATCAATATAAGTAAAGTCTCGATAAAGATCGTGTTCATAATCACCATTATTAAAAATACGGATTGGCTCCCCAGCAAAGAATTTATTGGCAAACCCAAAATAGGCCATGTCTGGACGTCCCATTGGACCATAAACTGTAAAGAACCTGAGACCGGTCGCCAGAATTTTATAAAGATGACTATAGGTATGAGCCATTAATTCATTTGATTTCTTGGTTGCCGCATAAAGTGATACTGGGTTATCTACAAAATCCGTCTCCTCAAACGGTACCTTTTTATTAGCACCATATACCGAACTTGATGATGCATAAACAAGATGATCAACAGGGTAACGTCTACACGCTTCAAGGATATTGTAAAAACCAATAATATTACTTTGAATATAAACATCAGGATTTTCAATTGAATAACGAACGCCAGCCTGAGCAGCTAAGTTGACTACAATATTTGGCTTGTACTCTTCAAAAAGACTTATTATCTTACTCTTATCAGACATATCCATTTTAATAAAAGTAAACTTTTCATTAGGTTCAAGCTGATTCAAACGTGCATATTTTAGTTTCACATCGTAGTATTCATTAACATTATCTATACCAATTACTTTACAGCCTTGTTCTAGTAATTCCTTAGACAGATAGAATCCTATAAAACCAGCTGCTCCAGTAACTAGATATGTTTTACTTACATCCAAATATTTGTTATTCAAGATTCTTTGACTCCTTTTTTCCTTTTCTATTTGTATTCGTCTTATAATAGGAATTTGTCCACATTTGGAATCTTTATTGAACTACATTATTACTATCAAACCTTTGGCTAATTTTAATAGTTATTAGTATTAATATAAAATTCATAATTGAACTAGTTATACCGAATAAAGCAATAGTAATTAAATCATCTAAAAATATTGAATTTCCTATCCATAGCACTAGTATCCGTATAATTAAGGAAATTATAGTATATATTAAATGTAATCGTTGTGCAGACAGAACTGGCAATGCTCTTACTGCCGGTTGAAGTATTAAAGAGGAAAAACTCCATAACCCTATCCAACTAGCATATTCGCCCGCAACATACCAATCTCCTCCGAATACAAAACTAAATAAAGCTGGACCAGTTAATATAACAGTCCCGTAAGGTATTATACCTATAATCATAAGAAAAAGAGTTGCTTTTTTTAAAGTTTTAGAAACGCTTTTACCTTCATTAGCTATTTTAGATATGTTGGGGTAGAATACATCCCCGATAGATTTCCCTATTAGTTGGGTTGGAATATTTAGAACTGTCCTGCCAATATTATAAAATCCAACTGACGCAGCTCCAAAAAAGGATGCTAACAATAAAACAGGAATACTTTCTGATACTGCATTAACAAAAGTCTGTGGAGCTCTATATAATGGAAAGTCTTTGTATCTTTTAACTAGTGTTAAAATAGGCGTCCTTTTTTCATTGAAATTGGATGGATTTCTTAAAATAGAACCTCTTGAGTAAACAAACATTAAAAATGCTCTAATTCCTTCTGTTAATGCTGAAAATAAAATTAACACCCAAGCTTTTGGATGTAAAATACCAATTACTGCTTTACCTCCATTAACTAAAACAGATTGTATGAAAGTGGATCTAGCTGTAACTTGAAATTGATTTGTACGAATTAACCATTGTTCCATTACTTGTAAAAATCCTGCTGATATAAGAACTATTGGTATTAAATATAAAAAAGTGGAAATTTTTTCCAATCCAAATAATTTTGTTATTGGTTTATTGAAAAATAATAAAATTATCCCACTAACAAATGATATAAAAATTGTTATAGTTAATGATATTTTTATTAGTCCCTTTGCATCAATAGTGTTCTTGGGTAGTACTATTGATATAGGATACGTTAATGCAGCTACTGGTGAAATAATAGATATAATAGCCAAAAACGTCCCCATTAAGCCATAAGCCTCTGGTCCGTATAAACGAGTTATTACAGGGGATAAAACCATTCCTATTATTTGTGAGACTGCAGTCCCCGAAGTTAAAATTACTACATTACGTATAAAAGGACTTTTTGCAAATCTTAATACCTTATTTTTCATTTTAGTATTCCTTTTTAAAATTAATTAAATATAATAATTTATGGTTTAGTTCACGTTAACCATTTTTAAATAAAACCTTTATTTCAAGATTTCCCAATAATAACGTTGATATCTTTGTGACATTATTTTTGAGCTTAAATGATTTTCAATAATATCTGAGGCCGCTTTTGACATTCTATGATATTCTTTATTTAATAATTTATTTATATTACTAGATAACATTTTGTAATCTTTAATATTAGTTATTAATCCCGCATCGTTATTGTAATTTAGTATTTCCATATGCGGAGAAATTTGAGACAAACAAACTGGTAATCCCGAGGACATGGCTTCTAAAACAGTGTTAGGAAGCCCTTCTGATAACGAAACGGAAATAAAATAATCCGCTGCCTTTAAATATTCAGAAACATTAGCTATTTGACCTTTGAGAATAACATGATTATTGTCTTTAGCAATATTTTTTATATCAGCTTTAAGCGGACCTTCTCCTATTATAAATAAAAGTGAATTGTTACCTGCTGCTTCACTTGCTAGGAAACCTTTTACAAGAGTTAAAGGATCCTTTCTTGAAATTAAGGAACCAACTGATATAAAAACCTTTTTATCTTGAGGTATTCCTAACTTTTCCCTAATCTCCTTTTTTTCCTCATTTGATGGTACACTATATAATTCTCGATTCACTCCATTTTGTATAAAATTTAATTTTAGTGAGTGCTTTTTGTAAAAAATTTCAGAAAGTGACATGGAACAGGCAACGGCATTCTTTGATCTTCCTATAGCCTTTATATGTCTGTTCGCCATTATCTTTCCTTTTAAATTTCCAAACTTCATTGGATAGTCATCAAAAGGATAATTACGTATAGTATTAATTACGTTATAATCACGTAACACTTTATCTGACATTACATCTGGTCTAAACCCCTGGGTATGAATGATATCAGGATTATTAGAAATAACATATTCACGTAATTTCGAGTTTCCTCTCATAATACCTGCAAATCTAGATAAATTTAGTGAATCAACTTTTATTCCCAATTGTTTGAATTCTTCAATCCTTGAGTCAATAGGTTCTGGTGATAATGTTAATATAGATGGGCTAAATATATTTTTATCAATAAACCGAATTATATTATATAACTGATTAGTCGGACCAGTATTTTTCAAAGTAGAAACTATATATAGAATTTTCCTCTTCACTTATGACACCTCACTCTTTTACAAAATCATGCTTTTAATTTGAAGTTTGTTATTAATGTAAATAACAATAAAATCGTTGTAAATGGCCACATTTTAATAAATTCCCATCTTAATGAAGCAATCATAGAAATATAAATCAGTAGTATCAATAATGAACTAGTAAACAAGTTGGGATTTCTTGAAAATTTATTGAACGCTATACCTACAATTACTCCTAATAAAAATGAAAAAATAATTACAGCAATTAATCCACCATCTAAATAAAAGTTATAAATTACTGTATAAAATCCATTATGCATATACCCATTACCTATATGAATAAAGTCTTGCGTATAAACTGATATTCTTTCAGTCACATTCACAACACTTTCATCAAAAATCCTGATTATATATACTAATATAGTATCTAATGGAGTAAATGTTACTCTTCCAAAATAATAATTAGGTTCGTAACTAAAATTTTTTATAAATTGATCTAGCGCAATAAATGGAGCAGTAAAATAACGAATTACATACTCGTATGCTATAAAAAATATAGGTTTATCCTGTTCAGATCTAATAAAACTCATAATAATCATTGCAAAGATACTTATCGGGATAACAATAGCAAGAATCTTTTTATTCTTTTTCAATATATTCTTTGGTATTATTTTCTTGTGCTTACTAATAAAAAAATACCCTAAGACCAGGAAAAAGAATATTCTTAAAAAATACCATCTCCCCAGAGTCATTACAGAAAAGACTATAGCATTTAATATACTTAGTATTAATAATTTCTTTGTTTTATAACCTAAAAACAAGCCTACTATTCCCAAAAGCAGTCCAATATTAATAATAGGTTCTACAAGTAAATCAAAGAGTATTCTAATATTACTTGATTGATATAGAATATTTCCATTAAAAACTGCTAATCTATATTTGCTGGAATCCATCGAAAGTATATTAGGAATGGACTTTATTAAATATGGTATAAGTATTATTAAAACAATAAACTGTAAATAAAATAGTACCTTTAATTTTTTTTTAGTTGTTGTTGAAAGATAAATTTCCTCGATTGATTTGGTTACCTCAAACTTTTTTACTAAAAACAGTGCCCCCAATGAGAAAAATATAATAAATGTTATAATCAATCCATATGTTCTTGTTCTTGGCACATACAATCCTAATAATCCAAAAGATGATAAGAAAGCCCAAATACCCCACCATAATGAAACCAAAAAAATAGGATTTTTTAAAGTACCAGTCTTAAACTTAGAAAAAATAGTTAATACAATTGGTATTAAAATCAAAAATATACAGGTAATATTAAGCCCTCCTTAATATAAATTATAGAACATATCACTTTATTACTTTTGTTAAATTTTCATAGTATTTTTCCATTGAAAACTTTTTCGTAACATAATTGCAAGCGTTTTTCCCCATTTTTTTAACTTTTTCCTCATTCATTAGTAATTTATAAACTACATCTGCTAACTCCTTTGAAGAAGGACTTAATGGCCTTTGTAGTTTTTCTGTTTCAATATTTACAACCTTTTTCACTGGTAAATGATTGTATAATTTTTCCTTTGGCTCTATTAGTACCCCAGTTTCATTATTTTTGATCACCTCCGGTATCCCATCGACTTTAGTTGCTACAGTTGGCGTTTCTTGGAATGCTGCTTCTATCGTTACATTGCCCAATGGTTCTCTCATTGAGGGTAATATTAGTAATGTTGCATTTGCCATATAACTATCAACATCCTCAACATTTCCTCGAAATATAATATTTTTACTCAAATTTAATTTTTTAGTTAATTCTTTTAACTCACTTTCATACTTTCCTTCACCTAATACTTCTAAAGTAATTGAATCATCTCTTTTTACAAGATCTGACATCATATATATAACTGTATGTGGAGATTTTACGATATCCAATCTACCAACGAACAACAATTTCTTTTTTTCTTTATGAATATTTTTTTTTGGTCGTTTAGGTACACCATTATAAATAATTTTCAATTTCCCTTCGTTTGCCATAAATCTTTTTTTTAGTAAAATAGCTGCTGCCTTCGAATTACAAATAATGACATCCGATTTTTTTATCCATAAACGAGTAATGAAATATGTAAAACCCTTCGTGTTCCAAGACGTACCGTGTTCGTGACATACTATCCTTGCATTTCTATACTTTATACTCAAAATACTTGCAATTGTGTTTCCTATAAAATTTTGACCATATATTATTTTAATATCCTTTTGTTTAATAATTTGATTCGCTAGTTTAATTGGAGAGATGTCCAATTTTCCTTGTTTTTTACATTCATATACGTTAACACCTAATCTTATTAACTCCTTTCTGAAATAATTCGACATATTAATACCTAAGACATGTTGGTAACTTATAATTTCAGGATTATTTTTCTTCATGAATTTTAAATAATTCAAAAACATAACTTCCAGTCCAGCTCTTCTAGATAATGACATTATGTGTAATATATGTTTCATTTTTTAACATCCTTTTAATTAATTAAACCATTTTAAAATTTGTTCTTTTATAAATAATATGGTTATTACTTCTTTCTATATAATAAACATCTAATCATATTATTTGTAAGATACTTATATATATATATTTTAATTCGTTGCTTAAGTGTTACAGGTAAATTATTATTTTTTATTATTAGGTTTAATTTTTTTTGATAGTTTATAAAGTTAGATGTCTTTCCTTCCATTTTCAGAGTAGTAGACATTAAATATAAATAAAAATTAACAAAACTCTTGGGCTTTGCTTTTTCCAGATGTTTTCTTATTAAATAATCCGTTGCTTCGTGATTTAATGATCCACTCATTCTATTACTTGAATCATAATGAATTATTACCGTCTTTTCATTATTTAAGGTTAGCTTATACATACTATCAAATCTAATAGCAAGATCCCAATCCTGATGTTTTTTTTGCTTTTCATCAAACAAAATGTTTTTAAAGTCACTCAAATTAAATATAAAGGTTGAAGTCCTTGAATCACCCATTCTAGAAAATATATAATCAGCCATATTCATATCCTCAGGCTTTGCTATATTATTATGAGAACGTAACTCTCCATTTATATTTGTATAAAAATTCCCAAAGACACCACTGCTCTTACTAGACTCTATCAAATCAATACCGGATGATAAATGATTTGGTAACCATTCATCATCACTATCCAAGAAAGCAATATACCTTCCTACAGAAACATTTGCACCTTGATTTCTAGCCACGGCACCTCCGACAGAAACATCATTTCTTAAATACTTTATGGGTATATTCGATTTTTTTTGAATTTCACGAATAATATCAGGGGTATTATCAGTAGAAGCATCATCCACTATAATTATCTCGATTTCCTTTATTGTTTGGCTATAAACACTTTTAATAGCCCTTTCTATACAATGAGATCTATCTTTCGTTGGGATTACAACACTTACCTCTATCATTTTCCTCATTCCTCATTAACTAAATCTACGTTATTAGTTTCTGTTTCGATTCAAAAGTTAGTCCTTCCAAGTCTATAACTTAGCAATATACAAATTTCTTCGACCTTCGAAAACCGAATCAAAACAAACTGTATCACCTTTCCGATTCCACCTTGGATGCAAATCACACCGTACATCATTATCATATTTAAACGGAGCAAACACTCTTGCAATTTTATTCACCTTATCTCCGTCAATAATATATACTGTAGAGACTCTCGCTCTATCTGGGTAAGTATCAGTTACCACTAGACTACCGTCAGGTGAATAACTGGGATGACCGTCAGATATTAGTTCAGGCCACATTCTTTGGTACTGATTAGTTTTATCCTTCATTAAATAATAACCATTTCCATCAGAGTTTTTATGGGCATAGGCTATAATTTCCTCATCATTCTTCCAATAACAATGAGATGTCATGTTATCATCACTTAAATTAAACATCTGGGTTCCGTCGCTATTAATAGTAACTAGGCGAGTATATTTATTTGATCCTTTAATCCATCTATGGAGAACCATAAATCTATTTCCAGAAGGATTTAGCATAATATGATTAACTTTGTGTTCTGCATCTTTCATTTCCGATCGTGGTTCAAAATTTGCGAAGTCAGTATAATTTAATAAAGGTTTTACTTCATCATTTTTTAAATCAATACGCCAAATACAAGGTTTGTCAGGACACTTCTCGTTTGCATTAAAATCTGGTAAATTAGAGTACCCATAACCTGGTCTTAATCGGTTTAATCTCGAAAAATCAAGTGTAATTGCAAATTCCCCATTACTTGCAACACTATAAACCGGCATAGGAATAACTTTTTCTTGATTTGTATTTATATTTAATATTACAGAGCAATACTTACCCTCTCGAAAATCATTGTAAATAATCTTTTCTTTGTAGTCTGGCCCTAGCCATTGTAACATGCAGCCTTGTTGAACATTCCATGTATGAGTTTTTCCTAATACCTTGTAAGAATTATTATCGAGTGTATCAAATAAAATGATTTCAGCTGGTTCTTTTGGTGCAACAGATGAATAAGTGTTTTTTGCTCTAAGGCATAACATATACCTATCACTAGCATCCCACGGAGATTTGTCATAATAACCAAAGAAATATTCCATTCCATCATTTGGGGATATTCTTTTTATATCTCCTTCAGATTTTACCTTAGGTGAGATTGTATACATTCCATATTGGTAAATTCGTTTAACTACTTTTTTTATAACAGGAAATCCTTGCAAAACTGTATTTACTTTATTTTCTAATGTATGAATCATTTTTATAAACCTCTCATAAAATATTAATAACTAGAAATAATTCTCTTAATCAGTCCCTATTTTTTCTTAAAAAATTATTTGATAACCATTTTAAAAACCACATTGGTGATATATACATTACGGCTTGACCTAATACAACGTATATTAAATCGAACAGTGAACAGTGTCTTCTCCGCCAAATAGCATACTGTACATCAATATAACTTTTACAATATGACCAACTTTTCCTTCGCTTAAAGTTATCTTCATTTGATCTAAATAATAAAAGGGATTCATTAATGTTTTCTGTTCTACACCCGTTATTAATCATTCTTGAAAATAAATCTAAGTCCTGTTTCCGTCTAAAAGTACCATAACCTCCACAGCGTATTACTTCTGACTTTCTAAACATTACAGACGGATGATTAAATGGACTTCTTCTTCTCATAAATTTTACAATATCATCGTGTTCTGTTGGAACAATTCTTGAAGATACTATATTATGAGGATCGTCATAAAACTCATCAATCATGGTACCAACAAGACATAAATCGGGGTTCTTTACAAATGCCTTAATTTGTTTTTCACATCTTTCAGGTAAAGATATATCATCTGAATCCATTCTAGCCACTAATTCATTTCTACAATATTTCAGTCCTTCATCTAATGCTTTACCCAATCCAAGGTTCTTTTCTAATGGAACAATAGTAAATAAATTAGGATTTTCTATAAAGTAACCTTCAATTAATTCATCCAATTCCTTAGTTAACAATCCATCCTTAACAATTACTATTTGTTCTGGTAATAGAGTTTGAGATAACATACTGTCTATGCTTGTTTTCAAGTAATCTCTGCGTTCTTTGTAGTAAACAGACATAAGAACTGAATATTTTACTGTTTTCCCTTGATACATTTCATTTGAAATATTTATTGACATTATACTTACCTCTCAGATGCGATTATTGATTCTATTAAATTTCTTTTTCTATATTCTTTCTTATAGTTACTTAATGAAGCCTCATAAACCATATTTCCAAACACCTTATCAATAATCCCTACTCTTCCAGTCATCATCCTTAAAATCGGATTAAATATCTTGACTAACTTAATACTTCTTCCATGAGCTTCAGCAATCAACCGGACCATTTCACTTGTTTGAACGTACTCTTTATTTTGTGGAAAAAACAGTCCACTCTCCTCGTTATCTATCATTAATCGGATAAACTCTGATAGATTATCAATATGCAACATGCTACGCTCATTTTCAATATCAGGGAAAAAGGGTAATACTTGTGCTGCTTTGGCTAATTTTGGATAATTCCCTTTTGAATCCTTTCCATAAATCATTGGTGGTCGAATAATAACGATTTTAAAGTTATCACTTTCTAATGGCCTAATACCCTCTTCCGCTTGAAGTTTACTATTTCCATAAAAATTGCTTGGCATTGGAACAGTATTTCTATCAATCACTTTCTTATCAGCACTCGCATCACCGTAAACAATAATACTGCTCATAAAAATAAATTGTTTAACACCATCTACTTTCGCCTTTTTGGCAACTTCAATTGTTAAATCCCTATTAACTTTATAATAAAGATCTTCCATTTTTGGGTCCTTGGAAACATGAGCTATCCCAGCAACATGCAAAATCACATCGTAGATAGAAAAATCCTGTGTCTTCCATGATTCATCTCGTAAGCTAATTTTATCTACTATATAATTATCAGGATAATTCTTTATCCACTTTTCAAAGGAATTTCCAACGTAACTATTTTTACCAGTAATTAGAATTCTTTTCATATTGACTTCTCCTGATCACTAGCAAGTTCTTTTTTAGCCATTGTACCAGTTCCACCCTCAACGACACCGTCACGTTTTACAACACTGACAATCGTACCAATGAAACATTTTAAATCAAAGCCAAAACTCAGCCGGTCAACATACTCCCCATCTAATTTTGCCTTTACCTCAATAGGGAGTTCATCCCTACCATTAATCTGTGCCCAACCTGTTAATCCTGGTCGTATATCATTCGCACGATATTTGTCTCTCTCAGCTATTAAATCATATTGATTCCATAGTGCTGGTCTTGGTCCAATAATACTCATTTGCCCAACAAAAATATTCCAAATTTGTGGAAGTTCATCTAAAGAAGTCTTCCTAAGGAACTTTCCGACTTTTGTAATATATCTATCTGGATCTTTCAATAAATGAGTAGGGGTATCTTTTGGTGTATCTATTTTCATTGTACGGAATTTCAGAATATAAAAATGCGTTTTATTTATACCAACTCGCTTCTGTTTAAAAAGAACGGGGCCTTTTGAATCTAGCTTAATCGCTATAATTAGAATTAAAAATATTGGAGATAAAATAATGAGTCCTACTAAAGAAAGAATTAGGTCTATTAGTCTCTTAACTTTTACATACATTAAAGTTACACTCCTTAATTGTTACTTAGTAGATTAGTACTTAATTAAAAAGCTTGTTTTAACCAACCACTAATCTACTAATGCTAGGATTTTGAATGTACGGTTTTTTAGATTAAAACGAAGACAGAAATAATATCTCTATTTATATCCATCTTCGTTTATTTTTTCATAACTAGGCTAAGGCTAGTTCGCCACAGTTTGTGCTACTCCATCTTGCTGCTTCATATTTGCAATCTCAAGCAATGTCTCGCGAACTTCCTCAACATCCAAGTTTACAAAGTTTTCCATCAACCAATGTAACTTATCTTGCCCTAAAAGTTTTGCCTTCCCAATATGAATCTTTGGAAAGACTTGTTCGGGGTAAACTTCATTTTCATTGAGAAGTTCTTCAAACATCTTTTCACCTGGGCGTAAACCTGAATAAACAATACCGATTTCCTCTTCTGTATAGCCGGAAAGTTTGATTAGATTTTTTGCTAGGTCTACAATTTTTACCGGTTCACCCATGTCCAAGACAAAGATTTCTCCACCTCTTGCCAAAGATCCAGCCTGAATCACTAGACGAGAGGCTTCAGGAATTGTCATAAAGTACCGAGTAATATCCGGATGAGTAACGGTAATTGGCCCCCCGGCTTGAATTTGTTTTTTAAATAATGGAATGACACTGCCGCGGCTGCCAAGGACATTACCGAATCGGACCGCGACATATTTCGTGTTGAATAGCTTGTCCATTTCTTGAATAATGAGCTCAGCACAACGTTTCGTCGCACCCATCACATTCGTTGGATTTACTGCTTTATCTGTGGAGATTAGGACGAACGTGTCCACCCCAAATGTACCGGCTGCTTCTGCTACATTTTTCGTACCAAAAATATTGTTTTTTACCGCTTCTTTCGGGTTGTATTCCATCATCGGTACATGTTTATGGGCGGCGGCATGATAAACTACGTTCGGTTGATGTTCTTCCATCACTTCAAAAATGCGACTTTTATCCTGAACATCAGCAATCACCGGTACCATTTCGAACACATGTTTATATTGATTTTGCAATTCCATATTAATTTGATAGATACTGTTTTCGCCATGACCAAGAAGAACCAGTTTTTTCGGTTTGAATTTGCTCACTTGTCGACAGATTTCTGAACCGATTGATCCACCCGCACCAGTAACAAGAATGGTTTTTCCATCCAATTTTGCTGAAATACTTTCTAAGTCCAATTCAATTGGATCTCGTCCAAGTAAATCCTCAACTTCAACATCACGGAAGCTTGTCACCGAAACTTTTCCAGTCATAAGATCCTCAATTTTTGGCATAATTTGTGTACGTACTTTTGTTTTCGTACATTGATCGACAATGAGGTTCAATTCTTTCTTTGTTAACGAAGGAATCGCTATAAGGATTAACTCTATTTTTTGTGTTTCAACAATCCGATTTATTTCTCTTACATTACCAAAAACAGGGAGACCAAAATAATCCAAGTTTATCTTTCTTGAATCATCATCAATAAAACCAATCGGCTCCAAATCTGAATCAGTTGATAGTAATAACTGTTTTGCTACCATTGTTCCCGCTGCCCCAGCGCCGACAATTAATGTGCGTTTCTTTTGAGTTTTCGGTTTATAATAACTATCGCGGAATACTCTCCAGCAAAAACGGGACCCACCAATCAATAGAATGTGCATCATCCATATTAAAATAAGGGCACGAAAAAAGATATCGTGAATGACAATCAATTGGACAATTGCTGTTGATAGAATCGATAACGTAACCGCCTTAACAATGGCCGTTAATTCACCAACGCTCGCATATTCCCATACTTTATGATATAAGCGATAAATGAATGCATAAATATGATGAAAAGTCAATAGTGTGAGCATTGTTATTAGGACCGTTGGTGATGTAAATACACTTAAGTCGATTCTCAAAATCAGTAGGATTAAATAAATCGATGTCATTACAATAATCGAGTCCAGTAATGATAAAAACGCTAATCTTCTTGTATATGTCACCTCAAGCTCTCCTTTCAATTAAATAGAAGTTTAATGATGTTAAAGCTGTTATATAGAGCTTAACACCTTTTACAATTTGATTAGTTCACTCCCATATAATGAGTTAATAAACTTTGTTACTTGAGGTTTTAACTCTTCATCTTGAAGAGCAAATTCAATTGTAGTTTTTATAAACCCAATTTTCTCACCAACATCATACCGTTTGCCTTCAAAATCATAGGCAAATACACGTTGGATTTGGTTCAACTGTTGGATCGCATCGGTTAATTGAATTTCTCCACCTGCGCCCACTTGTTGTTTTTCTAAAAAATGGAAGATCTCTGGTGTCAGCACGTAGCGACCCATAATAGCG